>ERZ772957.1440-NODE-1440-length-15463-cov-6.164785_pt1 | contig 15463 bp, 11 predicted proteins | sample MGYA00580682_ERZ772957 | MGnify/ENA primary metagenome ERZ772957 (study PRJEB29015, sample SAMEA2737921) | human oral metagenome | biome: human oral; feature: human-associated habitat; material: dental | place: China | collected 2025 ...
TCTCAATTTCAGAGCCCCGCTTCAGCTGCTACTTGATTTCGCCGCGCTCGACGGAGAACTTGCCGTCCTTCTTTTTCGCAGCCACCTTTATATCGCCGATCGGCTTCCATTCCACCGCAAAGGTGATCGTCGGCGTGAACACATAGTATTTCCGCTTGCCTTCCGTCTTTTGCTGAGGCTTTATCTCGCAGTTGAATTTCAGCGTCCAATCTTTCAGGTAATGGGTAAAGCCGATATCAAGCGATTGCAGTTTAAAGCCCGAAGCTTCCCGCTTGGATCGATCCCAAAAATAAAATGAATGCAATAAATCGGTAAATACATTGGCGTTTCCCGGTATTACCACCGGAAGATTGAGTGCTTTTTGGAAGTACCGCGCAATGACATCGTTTCTGCTCGACGAACCGAACGAAAAATCCCAAAATTCATGGATATTGAAGATGATTTTCGGCGCAAAGGTAAACGAACTATCCGTAATGCGGATAAGATTAAACTGCAGCGACGAAGCCAGTCCGAGCTGTATCTTGATGCGGTTTTTCCACGAATAAAGAGTCAGCGGATTTGCAGTATTGGAAAACGAAAAACCGGCTGCAAAGGGGATAAACTTCTTCTCCGTCGTTTTTGGGATCCAGCCGCTGCCCTGCTCCAATTTCTGTGGTATTTCGCGGCTTTGAGTATAAAACGCCGAAAGATACTTCCATCCGAGCGTCAAATGCAGCCGTTCGTTATACTTATCTTCAATATTATAGCTGTATGTTTGGCCCGCTTTTATATCATAAGGAAACGTCCAGCTGAGTTCCATCTTAAACGGATCCCAGAACCATTTCTTTTTTGCTTTTTCCTTCTCAAATACCTTCGTCGACGCCGAAAGGGTTCCGTAGGGGAACGAAAGGCTCAACGCAGAGCTATAGGCCTGCAGCAGCGGCGGCAGGTTGGTAGAAAAAGTGAGCTTTTGCGTGTATTTTTCCGCAAGGATCATCCCGAAGACGGCCGAGCCCGTGTGTGCAGTGATAAAGTCCTTATGCCACTTAACCTTCTCCGTTTTCCATTCAGGACGGGTATAGGTGCCGCTAAAAGTGTTTTTTGCTAAAATTTCAGTGATGTTCCAGGTAAATGATATGGGCTTGAATAAATCGGTATATACAAAAGGACTGATGGTAACCGAGTTTTCATTTTTAAGCGTGTACACATTCGCCTTAAAGTTATTCAGCTCCAAAATAGGTTTTCGTTTTTGATCCCGTACCCATGGGTGCCGCTGATAATTTCCTGCAACGGTCAAGCTGCTGGATAGTGAAATAAGGTTTTGCGAATACGATACGGTTGCTTTCAGTCCGGCATTTCCTTTCAGCTGATAGTAGCGGGTTTCATAGTCTTTCCATTTTATATCTTCCGGACTTTTCCATTTGCTTGTCGCAAACGTTGTTTCCTGCAAGGCCGTCAAATCTCCGGTATAGCTGAGCGCATAGGAAATACTATGATCAAATTCTTTGCCGTACAATGGTTTAAACACCGGCATAAAGGAATCGAGGAAGACGGGCTTCTCTTCTTTTGAGGCCAAAGACTTCCTCAAAGCGGACCTCAAAGCTGAGACGAAATACTATGCATATTGCTATGGTGTAGAGCCGGATGGCACTTTCACAACCGGCGTATATGAACAAGAATTTACCACGCCTGCCGCAAAACCATCTGATAATGTAATCACCGCAAACATTACAAAAACTTATACGGACGGATGCGACATCGACGTGAAGACGACTAACAACGACCCCTACTTCATTTCAATCCAGAAGGAGAGCGTATGGGAAAATTTAGTCGCTAAATCCGGCAGTGAAAAGGTTGCCGCACAGGACCTTGTCGACTTAATTCTTTCGCATGGTGGCGATATGAGCTATTATATTCACCAGGGCAACTACCAAGGTAAGCTGCAGACCGGTATGGACAACACTGATTGTGTTGTGATCATATGTGGCTACGATGGTGGCGTAACTACAGCCGTGCAAGCATTAAAATTCCGCACGGTTAACCAATAGTCGTATGGTTTAACGGCTATATTCTCTGATTTATGGTTGAGGGAGCTGCAAGGCTCCCTCTTTTTTGTATCCTGACGACGCCTTGCCCGCGGCGCACAATTCGCGAAGCGCCCTACGCTACCCGCTTTTTCGCTCTTCAAAAGCCACCCGCGCATCGTTTGCTGCCAGCAAACTATCGTATGCCGGGAGCAAACGATGGTTTGCTGGGGTCAAACGATAGTTTGCCGGGAGCAAACGATCGAGCGATGCATAGTTGGCTCGCGCTCCTTTTTAGCATACGCTTCCATTTTGCAAGCCCTCTTGCCGCTCTTCCTTTTTGCAGAAAGCAGAGAATTGACTATTTTTGTGCTGATTTATACCCTTATGATTCACCGTTTGCTCCTGCATCGTCACGGGCAAGCATTTATGCCCCGATCTGCCGGATCGGGCAAACACAGAGACAATGGCAAAAAGCGAAGAGACCCCGATGATGAAGCAGTTTTACGACCTCAAGGCCAAACACCCTGATGCCGTTCTGCTGTTTCGTTGCGGCGATTTTTACGAAACCTATGCTAAAGATGCCGTTACCGCGGCACAGGTGCTCGGCATTACGCTCACCCATCGCAACAACAAGGGCCGCACGCAGTCGGTCGAGATGGCGGGCTTCCCTTATCACGCCTTGGATACGTATTTGCCCAAACTCATCCGCAGTGGCTTTCGCGTGGCGATCTGTGATCAGCTTGAAGATCCGAAACTAACGAAGAAGCTCGTCAAGCGCGGCATTACGGAGCTCGTAACGCCGGGCGTGGCTTTGGACGATACAGTCTTGGAAAGTCGGAAAAACAACTTCCTGGCTGCGCTTACTTATGGTAAGGCCGACTTAGGCATAGCTTTCTTGGATATTTCTACGGGCGAATTTCTCGTGGCCGAGGGTTCGACGGAATATATCGATAAACTGCTCAACGACTTTGCGCCCAAGGAGGTGCTTGTCGTGCAGGGAAGGAAAGGAAAGTTTGCCGAGACTTTTGGTAGTAAATACTTCGTCTTTGAATTGGAAGACTGGGCCTTCTCCGCGCCGACAGCCAGAACTCGCCTGTGCAAGCATTTTGAGATAAAGAGCCTCAAAGGATTTGGTGTGGACCATTTAGAGACTGCCATTACCTCTGCCGGCGCCATTATGGCTTATCTCGAATTGACGCAACACAAAGAGACGGGTCACATTACCCGCCTGTCGCGGATCGAAGAAGACCATTTCGTCCGGATGGATAAGTTTACCGTGCGCAATTTGGAACTTCTCCACCCGATGGCCGACGATGGGCGCTCGCTCTTGGACGTTATAGACCGCACGCTCTCGCCTATGGGCGCTCGCCTCTTGCGCCGGTGGCTGCTCTTCCCGTTGCGGTCGGTTAAGATGATTCAGCAGCGGCAGGATGGAGTGGAATATTTCTTCAAAGCGCCCGAGTTTGCCAAACTCTGTACCGATTGCTTGGGGCGTGTGGGCGACGTGGAGCGCCTCGTTTCCAAAGCGGCCGTGGGAAGAATCAATCCGCGCGAACTCCAACAATTGCGCTTGGCGCTGGAAAGTATAGCCCTCATCAAGCGTGCTTGCGAGCACGCCGACAACGAACAGATGCGCGCTTTTGGTACGGCACTCGATGCTTGCGAGGCATTGCACGAACTGATCGCGAAATCGCTTGTGCCTGATCCGCCCTTGCTGCTTAATCGCGGCCACGTGATTGCGGCGGGTGTAGATGCGGAACTCGACGAGCTGCGCAACATCTCTGCGTCGGGCAAAGACTACTTGCAGCAGATTCGCGATAGAGAAGCGGCCGCCACAGGTATAGCAAGCTTGAAGATTAGTTTTAACAACGTCTTCGGTTATTACATCGAAGTGCGCAATACTTACAAAGATCAGGTGCCGGCCGATTGGATTCGGAAGCAAACTTTGGTAAATGCGGAGCGCTATATCACGCAGGAACTGAAGGATTACGAAGAGAAGATTCTCGGCGCTGAAGATAAGATTTCCGTCATCGAAACGCGCATCTTCAGCGAACTGATCGAAACGACGAAAAAGTTTATTGCGCCCTTACAACTTGATGCTTCGACGCTCGCAGCTTTGGATTGCCTCTACGCTTTCTCCGTCGTGGCGCGCGAATACAACTATATTCGCCCTTCGGTCGACGAGTCTACGACGCTCGATATCCGTGCGGGGCGCCATCCCGTCATAGAAACGCTGCTCCCGCCCGGAGAATCTTACGTCCCCAACGATGTGCGGCTCGACACAACCAAGCAGCAGATCATCATCATCACAGGCCCGAATATGGCGGGTAAGAGTGCCTTGCTCCGGCAAACGGCGCTCATCACGCTCCTCGCGCAAGTGGGCGCTTTTGTGCCGGCTGAGCAAGCGCAAATCGGTATGGTCGACAAGATCTTTACGCGTGTCGGCGCTAGCGACAATATTTCGATGGGCGAGAGTACGTTTATGGTGGAGATGAGTGAGGCGGCCAACATTATGAACAACCTTTCGGAGCGTAGTCTCGTGCTCTTCGACGAGTTGGGTCGAGGCACGTCGACTTATGACGGTATTTCGATCGCCTGGGCCATTGTCGAACACTTGCACGAAAACGGAACTTGTCGGCCGAGGACGCTCTTTGCGACGCATTACCACGAACTCAACGAGATGGAAAAGCTCTTTGAGCGCGTGAAGAATTGGAACGTCTCGGTGCGGGAAGTAAATGGGCGCATCGTCTTCCTGCGCAAATTGACGCGCGGCGGGTCTGAGCATTCTTTTGGTATACACGTGGCGAAGATTGCCGGAATGCCGGGGCGCATCGTCAAGCGCTCGGAGCAGATTCTCCACGATTTAGAGGCCAACAACGCACGCAACGGCACCGTAGAGAAGATGGAGCGTCTCCCGAGTTTGGGCGGAACGGACGGAATGCAACTTAGCTTTTTCCAATTAGACGATCCTGTGCTACAACAAATCCGCGACGAACTCCTCAACTTGGACGTAGACAACTTAACGCCCATCGAGGCGCTCAATAAGTTGAACGACATCAAACGCATTCTGAAAGGCGGTTGATGAGTTGCGCCTTACCAAAGACTACATTATATATTGCCGCGTGCAGAACTGATATATAATATGTGCGGGCGCAAATAGAAATAAAAAAAGCCGGATACAGATGCCCCGCATCCCGTATCCGGCTTGTTTGTTAAGCGTTTTCGCTGATCAAGCGAATCACTTCTTCGATTGACAGCGTTTTTTGCTCGCCGTTGACCATATCTTTGAGCGACACCGTCCCGTCGCGCATTTCGTCAGCGCCGACCAGTGCCACGTAAGGCACGTTTCTGGCGTTGGCATAGCTCATTTGCTTCTTCATTTTCACGCTATCCGGAAAGACCTCCGTCGAGATGCCAGCCGCGCGCGTTTGGCGCGCCAGTTGCAGGCAGTAATCGGCTTCAGCTTCGCCAAAGTTGATGAAGAGCAGGCGCACACTTTGCTCGATCGCAGCGGGATAAAGATCAAGTTGGTTCAAGACGTCATAAATGCGGTCCGCACCAAAACTAATGCCCACGCCGCTTAAGCCCGGCAAACCAAAGATTCCCGTCAAGTTATCATAGCGTCCGCCGCCCGTAATGCTACCTATTTCGACGTCTAAGGCCTTTACTTCGAAGATGCAGCCCGTATAATAATTGAGTCCGCGCGCCAACGACTGATCCAGTTCGCAGCAGTTTTGCAAGCCGGCCTTCTCCAGCCGCTCGAAGACGAAAGCCAGTTCGTCTACGCCCAGCAAGCCCGTCGGCGACGTCGACAACCAATCGCGCAGCACAGCCAATTTTTCGCTGTTCTCCCCTTTCAGTTCGATGATGGGTTGCAATTTTTCCACCGCTTGCTCATCTAAACCCGCTGCCATCAGTTCGCTCTTCACGCCATCCCAACCGATCTTATCGAGCTTGTCCATCGCCACCGTGATCTCCACCAATTTATCCGCGGCGCCCAATACTTCAGCGATGCCGGAAAGCACTTTTCGGTTGTTAATCTTGATGCAGACGCGAATCTGTAGCCGTTTGAAAACCTCATCGATGATCTGCATCAACTCCACTTCGTTGAGCAGCGAATCAGAGCCGACCACGTCAGCATCACATTGGTAAAACTCTCTATAACGTCCCTTTTGCGGACGATCGGCGCGCCATACGGGTTGAATCTGATAGCGCTTAAAAGGCAGTTGGATCTCTTCGCGATGCTGCACGACGTAGCGGGCGAAGGGCACGGTCAGATCATAGCGCAAGCCCTTTTCGCAAAGCAGCGTCGCGAGGTGGCCCGGCTTTTCCTCGTTCCAATCTTCAGCACGCAAACCCGCCATAAAGTTGCCCGAATTGAGCACTTTGAAGAGCAGACGATCACCCTCCTCGCCATATTTTCCCATGAGCGTAGAGAGATTTTCCAAAGCCGGCGTTTCGATCTGCCGAAATCCATAGAGCGCATACACCTCTCGGATCGTGTTGAATATATAATTGCGTCGCGCCATCTCCACCGGAGAGAAGTCGCGTGTACCTTTAGGAATGCCGGGTTTTGCCATAATCAGAGTAGCATTGAGTTTGCGCCATTCGCCCCTCGAATCTTCACGCTGCCAAGCGGCAAAGGGCCGCCAAACGCTCGTTAGCAGTCGAAGAGTTGTGGCATTATTTTTTCTTTCTGTGAAACGATGGCAAGCGTCGCGCTGTTTGCGAAGCGTCAGTCTTGTCTTATTTTCGCTACAAAGTTAATACATTCAGCCTAAAACGCGTCAAAGCGCGGCCTACAATTGACGCTTGCCCAACCATTGCTCTTTCTCATAACCCTATGATCGGGGCACAGCGAAGACAAACCGGACAATTATTCACAACAACAACGACTTGCATCGTTAGTGGCTGAGTTGCCGCTCCGCTCCTCAACCCTGCCACGGTGAAAGACCAACCCTAAGGGGTTGCACACTATGTATGCTTGCATATCCGGGGTTAAGCCACGCTGTGCCTTAACCCCGGCCTACCCAAAGACCAACCCTAAGGGGTTGTAGTCGCTATTGGTTGCATCGAGGTCGTATTATACCACGTCCTATCATTGCACATTATCGCATTCTTCCTGACGAACTATTCAATCAATTTGAACGCACAATGCCTCTCCCTTAAATAATCCCATAAAACTCATCCCATACTCGGCATAAATCGAACCGCCGCACGCTTCCCGCTCCAAATAACTCCACCGCGCCCCGCACTTACAACATCAAAGGTTTAAAAACCAACCCCGCCACCCTATTCCAGCGCCCGCAACCCCCGCAAATAACCCCATTACATTACAATTATACGCGTTCAATTTCCAAACCCTATGCACACCATCTTATTCCTGCATCCGCACGTCTGCAAATAATCTCATCGCGTCCCACACTTACAATCTCAATGGCTTAAATCTCATCCCCTCCATCCTATCTTCTACCAATTCCGCCTTAAATAACCCCATCGGGGTTAGTCTTTTGGCAGGGCAGGGTTAAAGCGGTAACGCTTTAACCCTGCCTAACGCGTCCCCGCATTGACAACCCCTTAGGGTTGGTCTTTCAAAAATATCCAATGGTCGAAATGCAACGAAAAATGACAAACTAACGATGCTCCAAATCCTCCTTCTAACGCATAAAAAATGCGCGAACAAACCGATGGCAGCTTATTCGCGCTGTTTGTGCTCACGATAAAAAGAGCTTACCCTCGTGAGAAAAAGAGCTTGCGCTCACGATAAAAAAGGTCTGCGCTCACGAGCGTACATAAAATTGTTGGGAATCGCAGCCCTTCAAGGAGGGTTTATTGCTCTACAATTTCGACTTTCTTGTCAAAAGTTTCAAGTTTAGCCTTTAGTTTCGCAATCTTAGCCTGCATTTTGGTCAATTTTTTTTGACTCTTCGCGAGCTTCTTATTGATCGCTTTGGTCTCTTTGAGCTTTTTAGCAACCTCCTTTGCATCTTTTACGGTGCTTGCAGCATCAGATGTGTTGAATTCTGCCGTCATAACATTGGCCGAAGCGTTGACAGTAGAGGCTTTGGCGCTTAAGTCCGCGTAATTGGCTTGTTCTTTTGCGTATTTAATCTCTAATTTGTTCAACTTAGCCGTCAAGTTTAAGACTTTCTGTTGTTGTTTTAAGTTGTCTACTTCCGTTGCACTTTGGCTACAAGCTGATAAGCCAAACATTGCCATAATGCAGATTGCTAAAATCTTCTTCATTTCTGTGTTTGTTTGTAAATTCGCTGCAAACTTAGTGTGAAAAACAATAGGTCGCAAACTATTTCCTAACAAAATTATAAATTGTCCGGCTTTTTAGGGGGTGAAATATGTATTCTGCTAAATCCAGTACAATAAATCAGTGATGAAAAATGAATGCCCATAAGTTGTCGTCCGATGCTTGTCGGCATAGGATTTGGAACTAAGCATCGGCTTAGGCCTCGTCGTCGTCCGCCGTTGCGTCGAGCAGGGCGTCGGGCATTGAGCGCGCGGGCGTCAGGCCTTTCTCGCGCCAACTTTCGAGCCGACTGATGATGTTGCCGCGGCCCGTTGTCAGGCGCTTTTGCGCTTCTTCGTATGTGGAAGTGAGCGTTTGTAGGTTGTCGCCCAACTTTGCGAAACTCTCCGCAAAGAGCGTGAACTTGTTGTAGAGTTTTTCGGTCGAGGCATAAATATCTCGCACGTTGGCCGATTGCTTTTCGCTTTGCCAAAGGTTGTACGTCAGTTGCAAAGCCATTAAGAGATTGGTCGGATTTATGAGGATAATTTGTTTGCGATAAGCTTCCATCGACAGCTCGGGCGCACTGCTGACGGCAGCAACGTAAGCTGCTTCGTTGGGAATAAACAGCAGGACATAGCCGATCGCACCCGGCACGAGTTTATCATAGCGCTTTGCCGAGAGTTCGGCGATGTGCTTGCGCACAGATTGGAGGTGCTCCTTCATAAAGCGCGCTTGCTCGACCTCATCCTCCGCATTGACGTAGTTGACATAGGCGGAGAGCGACACTTTCGCGTCGATGATCAATTCGCGCTTGTCGGGGAGGTGCACAACGACGTCGGGGCGATAATTGTCGCGTTGCTCGTCTTTCACGTTTACCTGCGTGTCGTATTCCTGCCCGATGCGCAGGCCCGAAGCCTCGAGTAAGTCAGCCAAGATTCCCTCGCCCCAGTTGCCTTGCACCTTCGTATTGCCGCGGAGTGCGCGCGTGAGTTCTTCCGCTTGCTTGCCTACGGTCTGCGTTTGGCGAATGAGTTGCTCAATATTGGTGCGCATCGCCACGTTGCCCTCAGTAAAGCGATCATAAAAGCGCTTGAGGTCGGCGTCAAAGGGATGTAAGAGGGCGCGCAGGGCCTCCGTGTGGCGGTGTTGCAGGGATTCGCTCTCCGTGCGGGCGAGGTCGGAGGCGATGGCGTGAAACTCCTTCTTCAATTCTTCGGCTTGGCGGCGTGCTGTTTCGGCGGCCTGCACGCGCTCGGCTTGCAAACGGGCTTCGGCCACGGCCTTTTGCATCTGCATGTCTTGCAGTGCGCGCTGCAATTCCGCACTGCGGGCATCGGCAGCGGTACGGGCGGTGAAGCGACCGGCGAAATAACCGGCGGCAAGGGCCAGTAAGGCCACGAGAATAAGAATTGGGGTCATGGGATACAATATATAATAGTGTGCCGGTGAGACTTGGGCAACTGAAATCGGTATCGGGCGGAACTTAATGCGACTCGGGCAGGAGTGCTGCTTGATATACTTTGTCGGCAGCGCCGGCGTTTTCGCGAATATAGGCGCCGGAGATCTCGCCGGCCTTACGCCGCGCCTCGTCGTCGTGCAGGAGTTCGTCGAGTGTACGGTCTACGTCGGTCTGCGTGCGCACTTCGCGACAACCGCCCGCAGCAAGGAGTTCGCGAGCCTCTCTGAATTTTCCATTATTCGGCCCAATGAGGACGGGAAGTCCATACACGGCGGCCTCCGGTACGTTGTGAATCCCCACACCAAAGCCCCCGCCAACGTAAGCCACGGCGGCGTAGCGATAAATGGAAGCCAGCAGGCGATAGCAATCAATAATCAGGCAGTCGGCCGTGGGAGCGGCTTCGGCCGTAGTTTGTGTATAGCGAAGGGAGGGGCGCTGAAGGCGGGCTTCAATCTCTTGCAAATGGGCCTCATTTACGACGTGGGGCGCTAAAATCAAGAACGTGTCGGGGTGCGCGTTGAAATAGTTGATCAGCAACGCTTCATCGGGAGCCCACGTACTGCCGGCGACAATTACTTTCCGACCGCGGGCAAAGGCTTCAGCAATCGGAAGCGATTTTGCTTCGTGCATAATGTCGACAACGCGGGCAAAACGCGTGTCGCCGACAACGCTGACGCGATGAACGCCAATCGTCTTCAGCAGTTGCTCAGACTTGGCGTCTTGTACAAAAAGGTGGGTAAAGCGTTTCAGCACTCTTCGGTAGCTAAATCCATAACTACGGAAGAAAATCTGCTTCGGACGGAAAATACTTGAAACACTAAAGACCGGAATATTGCGCCGAGAGAGGGCGTCAATATAGTTGCGCCAAAATTCGTACTTGATGAAGAAGGCGCTTTCCGGACGGACGAGGCGTATAAACTTGCGGGCGTTGAACGGCGTGTCGAACGGAAGGTAACAAATAACGTCGGCGCCGGCGTAATCCTTTCTTACCTCGTAGCCGGATGGGGAAAAGAAGGTGAGCAGAATCTTCTTGTTCGGTTGTTCTCGACGCAGGCGCTCCATCAGCGGACGCCCCTGCTCAAATTCGCCGAGCGAGGCGGCGTGAAACCAAACGTATTGGGCGCCATTTATCTGCTCGCGCAAGATATGCCAGGTGTTGCGATGGCCACGCATCATCTGCTGCGCCTTTTTATTGCCGCAAAGCGCGGCAATATTGACGCAAAGCATATAAAAATAGATGGCGAGTGAGTACATTTTATTTGTCGGCTGACAATTTTGAGGTTTCCGGCGCATTCGGCGCCCGCTGCGGTCGGGAAAGAAAGCCCCAGGACGCTGCCGGCGAACTTTAGAGCGCCGGCGGCGGGCTTTAACCCAGTATTTCGATGGCGCGGCGCATACGTTTGAGCGTCTCAGCTTGTCCGAGGAAGGACGAAATCTCATACATGTGAGGACCTTTTCCCTCTCCGACGAGCGTTAGTCGCCACGCATTCATCACGTCGCCCATTTTATAGTCGTTTTCGGCCAGCCAAGCGTTGACGGCCTCTTCTTGTGCAGCCATCGAGAAGTCGGAAAGCGCCTCCAACAACGCGGCAAGTTCGCTCATTTGTCGTGCACTGAAGTCCTTCCAACGCTTTTTGGCGGTCTTTTCGTCGTAAGTTGTGGGCGCGACGAAAAAGAAACTACACAGCGGCCACAATTCTTTGACGAAATTGACGCGTCCTTTCATCAGCCCGACCACGCGGACGACGCTTTCCATTGGCGCCTCGATGCCGTTGTCGCGCAAGATGTCGGCGAAGGTCGGCGCCAGTTTTTCGTCGTCGCTGTTCAGGATATATTCGTGGTTAAACCACTGCCCTTTGACGTAATCAAACTTCGCGCCGGCTTTAGAACATTTCGTCAAGTCGAAAAGTCGAACAAGGTCGTCCATACTCAGCAGCTCCTCGTCGTTGCCCGGATTCCAGCCGAGCAAGGCCAAGAAATTCACCACCGCCTCCGGCAAGTAGCCGCTCTCGCGATAGCCCGACGAAGTCTCGCCCGTTTTTGGGTCTGTCCATTCCAGCGGGAAGACGGGGAAGCCCAGACGGTCGCCGTCCCTTTTCGAAAGTTTTCCTTTCCCATCCGGCTTTAAGAGCAGCGGGAGGTGCGCGAAGCGCGGCATCGTTTCCTCCCAGCCGAGCGCACGATAAAGCAAGACGTGCAAGGGCGCGGAGGGCAACCACTCTTCGCCGCGGATCACGTGACTGATTTCCATCAGATGATCATCGACAATGTTAGCCAAATGATAAGTAGGCAAGCCGTCAGCGTTTTTATAGAGTACCTTATCGTCCAGAATCGAAGAATTGATGACCACATCGCCACGGATAATGTCGTTGACGTGAACATCTTCGCCCGGTTCAATCTTGAAGCGCACTACATAATTAACGCCCTCCTGCAAGAGTCGCGCCGTTTCGTCCGCAGGAAGCGAGAGCGAATTGCGCATTTGCATACGCGTAGAAGCATCATACTGAAAATTTTGTATCTCCCCGCGCTTCGCATCCAGTTCTTCGGGCGTATCAAAGGCGTAATAAGCCTTGCCTTCGTCGAGCAATTGGTCGACGTAGCGGCGATAGATTTCGCGCCGTTCGCTTTGGCGGTACGGCCCATATTGACCGCCGAAACTTACCCCTTCATCAAAGTTGATGCCGAGCCATTTGAAGCTCTCCAAGATATAGTCTTCGGCCCCCGGCACAAAGCGATTGGAGTCCGTGTCTTCGATACGAAAAACGAGTTTCCCGCCATGCTGGCGAGCAAATAGGAAATTGTAGAGCGCCGTGCGCACTCCGCCGATATGAAGCGGCCCTGTGGGACTGGGAGCAAAGCGTACGCGTACTTCTCGTGCTGACATACTGCTGGTTTTATTCTAAGATGGGTAGAGACGCGCGCAAGAAAACAACCCCAAGGGTTGAAGGCACAACGATGTGGGCCTGTTTGTGCATAAGGCCGACAAAGATCGGCCCGCACAAGTCGCGACGACTCGTGAAATAATCACGCAAAAGTAGGCATTTTTCTGCTTTTGCCCAAAGTTTGCTCCGCAAATAGCCGCACTTAAAAGGTATAGCCAATGCCCACCATCAAGCGGTCGAAGTCGGGATGCGTAATATAATAGCGGAAAGTCACATCCAAGTGCTTGAAGAATTGGATGCCGACTTTCGGCACCAAGACCGGATGGAGGCGCATCCCACTGCCAAAGACACCCTTCCCAAAATTATCAAAAGAAACACCGGTACCAAGGCCCACGTAAGGGAGTATTTTTTTCGTCTTCAAAGGAAACAGGTAGTTTACTCCGGGTACGATGGCCAACGTGGAGGTTTCTTCAATGGATGTGTCGAGATTTGAAGCACACTGTTCGCCATGCAAGCCTAAATCTACGTTAATTCGATCCGTCAATCGGTAACTTGCATTAAGATAAATGCCGGGATAGCTCAAATCGTTGCATCCCTTTTCGATAGGAATGGGATAATTTAGGCCTAATCCAAAGCGAAATTTGCGTTGAGCTTGTGAGGACAACACGCAGAGCGTAAATAGGAGGAAGATGATGGTTCTTTTCATTGCCTATGTGGCTTATGGAGATGTCGTGGCCCTGCTTTAGTCGCACTTAAAACGTATAACCGAGCGAGAGCGTCAGGCGGTCAAATTTCTTATCCGTGATATAATAGCGAGCCGTCAGATCTAAATGTTTGAAGAATCGAACGCCGGCCATCGGCACTGCGACGGGGTGGAGCTTATGGCCGGCTGAAAATACGCCGTCTTTGATATTGTCAAAGGAAAGGCCCAATCCCATCCCGACAAAAGGCAACACTTTAGGCGTCTTGAGCGGAAATATATAATTCGCGTTTACTACAAACGACAAGGCGTGCGCATCGTAGCAGAGCGAAGTCCCATCCGGTTCGTGGACTACGTAAGATGGCTCGTCCAAGCTCGCCGTTAGGCCCACGTCAATTCTATCTGCCAGTCGGTAAGTTCCATTTAAGTAAACGCCAAAACGCGTTTCGCCGGCGGTATAACGTTCGATGGGCAACGTGTAGTTTACGCCTGCGCCGAAGTGAACCTTGCGTTGCGCCTGCGCCGTCAGGAAGCAGAACGAGAGGAGTAGAAAAGTGAGTGCCTTCAGTTGAAAAGTGTGTGTGCGTTTCATAAGATTATGCGGTTTTATGTCGATTTTATGCGTAAAATGAGGGGAATTTTTATCCCCGCCAACACTTTCGAAGCGCCGAGTGTCCGGTGTTTGCGCGCAAAGGTAAATAAAACAAAGGAAAAGTGTCCTGCCCTATTCCCATTTTCTCTAAAAAATGAAATAAAACGTTGGGAAATGCGTTGCTCTCGCCCACCGCTGCACGCTTCTTTCCTACCGTGACACGCCGCTCTCCCGCTGCGGCATCCCGTCCTTTTTCTATAGCATCCCCCTTTTCCGCCGTGGCATTTTTCCCTCTCGCTGCGCTATTCCTTTTGTCTGTCACGTTACTCCTTTCATCCATTGCGGCATCCTTCTCTTTCTCCACAGCCCTCCTCCTGCTCACCGTGGCATTCTTCTCTCTCGTTGCGCTATTCCTTTTGTCTGTCGCGTTACTCCTTTCATCCATTGCGGCACCCTTCTCTTTCTCCACAGCCCTCCTCCTGCCCACCGTGGCATTCTTCTCTCTCGTCGTGACATTCTTTCCGTCTGCCGCTGTCTTCCTCTTTCCCACCATCGCCCTCCTACCATCTTCTGCTGCATTTCTTCCTTTTGTTGCCGCATCCCCCTTTCCCATCGTGGTATTTTTTTCGTTCGCTGTAGCATTCTTTTTGTCTGTTGCGTTACTCCTCTCCCCTGCCATCATTCGCTTCTTTTCTGCCGCCATACGCTTATAGTTTGCTGCAAAAGGCCTTTTTCCCACCGCAGCATACTTCCCATTCGCCCATAAGTCAGAAAGCCTTTGTTGCGTCCCTTGCAAAATCCTCATACTACTCCTTCGTATGCATTGCTGAAGACGAAAGATTTGAATGCCGGCAACGACTTATTGTTTCGGTCTTTTTACGCATCGGCAGATTGATGCGAAACGCTTAGCGGCGCGCCTCTTTTCTCTACACACCTGCCTCGCGCCGCAAGTTGCAACGAGACCGGCCCTACTCCCCTACCCGCTCTCCGAGCGGCGGCGCCGTTTGTCGAATGATGTTGTGCCCGAAGTCTTGCCGGAAATTTATTTCGCCTTGATATTGCGCGCGTTTATGCCCATTCTAAGCATCGCACGCCTCTTCAATTTGGTTTACGCTCGTGAGGGTAGACCTTTTTTCTCGTGAGCGCAAACCTTTTTTATCACGAGGATAAGCTCTTTTTCTCGTGAGCGCAAACTGCGCGAATAGGCCGCCATCGGTTTGTTCGCGCAGTTTTTATGGTTAGAAAGGGAATTTATTGCGTTGCTACTTCATCTTTATTTCGCCGCATTTCGATCATCAGATGTTTTTGAAAGACCAACCCTAAGGGGTTGTCAATGCGGGGACGCGTTAGGCAGGGTTAAAACGCGAGCGCTTTAACCCTACTCTGCCAAAAGACTAACCCCGATGGGGTTATTTGAGGCGGAAGACGTAGGCATTCAATATGATTGATTAGTAGGTCAAATCAAAGGTGCATATATACAATGACAGGGCAGGCATAATTCGACCCCGATGCCACAGATAGCAAACACAACCCCTTAGGGTTGGTCTTTTGGCAGGCCGGGGTTAAGGCACAGCGTGCCT
>ERZ772957.1446-NODE-1446-length-15400-cov-6.667449_pt1 | contig 15400 bp, 9 predicted proteins | sample MGYA00580682_ERZ772957 | MGnify/ENA primary metagenome ERZ772957 (study PRJEB29015, sample SAMEA2737921) | human oral metagenome | biome: human oral; feature: human-associated habitat; material: dental | place: China | collected 2025 ...
GTGAAGGTTCGAACCCGATGTTCAACAGAATTAGCGAATGTACATGACCCTGCACATCACGATATGACTCCTTGATGCGATAATAAGGAGCCATGTCCCCTGTTGCAGGGTTGAATCGTGTCTGTACATTTGCGTGCATGAGTGCAAAGTAACAAAATAATTTTGATATGGCTGTGTCCTACAAATCAGATTTTACTCCTCGCAACAATACTCTACACTTGATTATCAATCATTTATCAAATTGATACTACACAAAACATCCCGAAAAAGTTATGAAAAATAATTTTGCCGGTTAAACTTGGTAAACTCTGATATAAAGATACGAAAAAATATTGATAATAGCAAATCTTATGCGAGGATTGCAGTTGAATAATACAAAAAATAACATTCAAACTGTTTATCTTATGATAATGTTTTGTATATTAACAAAAAATTACTATCAGGTTATCAGAGCCTTTAAAAAGCATTGTTTGCTTGGTAGCTATACAATTTTACAGAAAAAGTCAAGTCTATATAACTATCTTCTACACTCAATTTTAGTGTTTTTGTTTATATATGTAAGTATAAAAAAATACCAAACCCGTGATGGTTTGGTACTTCTTACTCTTGTATTGTACTATTATTATGGTAAAATAATTAGTTCAAGGCTGTCAGATTTGACTTTCACTTTCAGCCAGTCATATAGCTGTTTTCTGTTGTCTTTGGCAAGTGTCTTGTTTGTTTTGACTATAGCCACGATATGATTTTTTATTGAAGCAGAATCAACGAAAGACTCAGATGCTTTTGAAAGTATAATACTCTTTGCTGAGGGGCATACGACTTTAAGTTCTTCTCGCATGTCGTTAGCAAGTACTGGATAACGTGTATAAGAAGTTAGTTCCTTCTTTAGCACATCGTTGTTATATGCAAGTTCTTGCCATTCAGCCGTATTTTTTTCTCCTACCATCAACTGACCTTTATTCTTGTGCTGTAGGAGTAATAAGCTATCAGAGTTAGATCCTTGTATCACCTTTAGTGCGTAGCCATCAAGCTGATAATTAGTCATCGCTTTTTGTGCTTTAGCTATCGAATCAGTTGATATCGGATTGCCCACCGCTACCACATGGAGGGTTTTGGTTTTTAGGTCGTATTGGTGTGAGAGAATGTTTGTTCCGCTATAATTAAGTTCCTTTGTAACGAAATTCTCTATGTTATTTTCAAATACACTTTGCTTAATGATGTTCCATGTCATGTAGCTTGCAGGGATAATTGTGATAATGATAATGCTGACGATGTAAAGATTTACTCGTCTCATTTTTTCACGATTGATAAACTGCTTTCTATGAAAATGCAGAAAGCGTACACCTACGCAGGTTGTAAATGCAATGAATACTGTATTGATAAAATAAAGATAAAAGGCACCAAAGAAATAGGATGAGTTTTGTACAGCAAGTCCATAACCTGCTGTACAAAGTGGTGGCATTAAGGCTGTGGCAATGGCAACACCCGGCACCACGTTGTTTCTTCCTTTTGTTGACGTAGCTAAGAATCCAGCAGCACCACCAAAAAGAGCTATCAATACGTCATAAAGGGTAGGCGATGTGCGTGCTAAGAGTTCGGATTGAGCATCCGTGATAGGTGAAAGTGTAAAGTAGATTGTTGCAGTAATAACGCTAATGAATGTACTTACCAAATAGTTTTTTATGGACTGTTTGAACAAGTCCAAGTCAGCAATTCCAAGAGCTAATCCCATACCGATGATTGGTCCCATCAGTGGAGAGATGAGCATAGCACCAATAATTACTGCTGTTGAATTGACATTTAAGCCTAAGGATGCAATAAATACGGCAAAGATAAGTATCCAGAGATTAGAACCTTGAAAGTTGATACCATTAGTTATTTGTTTAATAACATATTTTTCGCCGTCTTTGTCAGGTAAGACATTGAAATAACGCTTAATTATCTGCCATAAAGTTTGATTGTTATTTTCCTGCATTTCGTTTTTTTGCAAAGATACTAAATTTAATGGAAAGTTTCAAGCAGTTTCTTGATTAACTATTAGGGAGTGAGCTGGTGTTTGTGAGCGTACATTCTTTTCGTTTCACATAAGAACAAGATTGATAAAGATAAGGCTCCGTTGTAGTGTACAGCCGATATGCAATTACGATAGTCCTATATATGAATAGGTGTTCTGATCAACAAAGAGCTAAGAGAATAAAAAAAGAGTACCAAGAAAACTTGATACTCTTTTTATTTATGTTAGATTTTAGAGTGCAAATTACTTGCCACCCTCCATCTTCTTCTTCAAGTCAGCGAGAACACCGAGGTCGCCGAGAGATGTACCTGCTGCAACGTTGTTGATAGCAGCTGCATCATTCTTTGGCTTGCTCTGAGCTGCTGGACGCTGGCGACGTGGCTCTTCCTTAACCTCCTCGAATGTACGAGAGTGAGAAAGGATGATACGCTTAGTGTCCTTAACGAACTCAATTACCATGAATGGGAGAACCTCACCAAGCTGTGCCTGTGTGCCGTCCTGCTTAACAAGGTGCTTTGGAGTAGCGAAGCCCTCACCACCCTCGCTGAGAGTGATAACAGCACCCTTGTCCATAGACTCGGTAATCTTACCCTCGTGGATTGAACCTGGAGTGTAGATTGCCTCGTACTCATCCCAAGGATTAGACTCGAGCTGCTTGTGACCGAGGCTCAAGCGACGATTCTCCTTATCGATTTCGAGAACAACAACCTCAATCTCAGAACCCTGTGAAGTGAACTCAGATGGGTGCTTAACCTTCTTAGTCCAAGAGAGGTCGCTGATGTGGATAAGACCGTCAACACCTTCCTCAAGCTCTACGAAGATACCGAAGTTAGTGAAGTTGCGAACCTTTGCAGTGTGCTTAGAGCCTACTGGATACTTAACCTCGATAGCCTCCCATGGGTCTTCCTTGAGCTGCTTGATACCGAGAGACATCTTACGCTCGTCGCGGTCGAGTGTGAGGATAACTGCCTCAACCTCGTCACCAACCTTCATGAACTCCTGTGCAGAACGCAAGTGCTGGCTCCAGCTCATCTCTGAAACGTGGATCAAGCCCTCTACGCCTGGCTGAATCTCTACGAATGCACCGTAGTCAGCCATAACAACTACCTTACCCTTAACGTGGTCGCCAACCTTGAGGTTAGGATCCAAAGAATCCCAAGGGTGCTGAGTGAGCTGCTTGAGACCGAGAGCGATACGCTTCTTCTCCTCATCGAAGTCGAGGATAACAACGTTAATCTTCTGGTCGAGAGCAACAACCTCATGTGGATCGCTTACGCGGCCCCAAGAGAGGTCAGTGATATGTACGAGTCCGTCAACACCACCGAGGTCAACGAATACACCGTAAGATGTGATGTTTTTAACAGTACCCTCGAGGATCTGACCCTTCTCAAGGTGAGAGATAATCTCCTTACGCTGTGCCTCGAGCTCAGCCTCGATGAGTGCCTTGTGTGAAACGACTACGTTACGGAACTCCTGGTTAATCTTAACAACCTTGAACTCCATTGTCTTACCAACGAATACGTCGTAGTCGCGTATAGGGTGAACGTCAATCTGGCTGCCTGGAAGGAATGCCTCGATACCGAATACGTCAACAATCATACCACCCTTAGTGCGGCTCTTGATGTAACCCTGGATAACCTCGTCGTTCTCCAGTGCCTTGTTGATATTCTCCCAGCTCTTCTGGAGGCGAGCCTTCTTGTGAGAAAGAACGAGCTGACCGCGCTTGTCCTCCTGGTTCTCAACATAAACCTCTACCTTGTCACCAGCCTTGAGCTCTGGGTTGTAACGGAATTCAGAAGCAGGGATGATACCATCGCTCTTGTAGCCGATGTTAACAACTACTTCCTTCTTGTCAACTGAAATAACAGTACCTTCAACTACCTGGTGCTCCTGGATCTTGTTAAGAGTTTCGTCATAAGCCTTAGTAAGATCGCTCTTACTTGCCTCAGCGTGTGCGCCGTTCTCGAACTCATCCCAGTTGAAGTCAGCTAAAGGCTGTACATTCTGGACGTCTTTGAAATTTGTCATAAAGTGTTTAAAAAATAATTTAATTAATAAAGTTCGACTTTATATTACCTGTAATATGGGCGTAGTTCGCCCAAATCGGGTGCAAAGTTACGAATAATATTCTGTATATTAGTGCTTTTGCTTCTGTTTTTTTGTTTTTTTCTTTCTACTTCCGAAAATATCACTCAATCTGTTGAAGTCTTTCTTCAGAATCAAACCTATGCCCTGAGTTGTCAGAGAGTTACGTGTGAAGTAACGGTCGTTGGTTTGGTTATAGACACGGAAGGCTACGTTACCGCTTGGGAAGAGGAGGTAACGGATGTCGAAGTCGCCTATGAAGGACGATTTATCCTTAGCTACATTGTCTCGATAACCAAACTGTCCGTTGAAAAGCAGACGGTTGTTAAGCATGCTTCCTGAGAGTAGTCCTTCGTATTCTGCATTGTCGAAACCTTCATTACCTGTCGCAATGTTGGCACCGAAGTTCCAGTTGTTATCCTTTACAACATTGGACAATACGGTGTTGATTTGTTGTGAAATTGTACCAGAGAGTAGACTCTGCATAGCAAGAGATGCACGACTTGGCGATTCACTGTCTCGTGCTGGATTGTTATTCTTGCTCTGTGGGTAAAAGCGTCCGACTGCTAAAAGGTAGAGTACTTGCTGGTTAAGTTCTTGCTCAGAGTTGAGGATAGAGCGTATCATCTGTTGTGCATCAGGCGAGAGCGTTGGGAGGTCGAGACCGAAAGAGACAGTCGGTGCACCTGGTGTTCCTTCGATGTTCAGCAAGCAGTTAACCTTTGTGTTATTGGATGTGAAGGACTTACCCATTCCAAGGTCGCCCAAAGGAACAGAATTGATGATATAGTTAGCTTTTAGATTCAATGCAGCATTGAACGGATCGCCACCGAAGGCAATCGTTGAACCCGGCTGGAAGATAAATTGCTTCTTGATAATATTCTGAATCGTGAGGTTATACTGTCCGTAGTCTACGTTATAGTTTCCAAAGAGTTGGAAGGCTCCCTTATTATAATAGGACGCACGAATCATACCCGAACCATTCAGACGGATATTGTCGCCAGTGGCATCATCAAGTAAGACGCCAAGCGTAAGATTCGGATTTGAATGTACGAGGAAGTTGATGTGTAGGTCGCTCGGTATGTCTCTGAATTTGACGATATCCGATACCTTCTTTGGAGCTGGTTTTGCCGCAAAACTGAGTGTGTCCGCAGCCTCAGGGATTAAAACTCCAGTGCTATCCTTTGGTACGTTAATCCAGCGGATGAAGTTACTTGTACTTGCATCATTGGTTGAAGAGGCATCATAAGTTATATAGGTGTTCTTTTCCGGTTCCATATCAATGTTCATTGTTGTTGAACCCGGTTCACCTTTTATATTACATTTGCCAGTTCCATATACCACACCCCAGAACGAGTCTTTCCCTTGTTTCTTAGGGAAGTTATAAGCTAAGAGGTTTCGTGCGAGGATATTGATGTCGAAAGTGAGGTGGCTAAGATTCTTGTGATGTAATCCACCTGTAACGATACCGATATGTCCTTGTGGGTCAGTAATGGTGTCGTTTCCAAAGATAATTTCGTTTGGAATGATGCGAACACGTGCGTCGCGCATCTTATAGGTAACACCTGTTGGCTTTACATATACGCTTCCATGCACTTGCATGTCACCTTCAAGATTGATGGCACTAAGGGGTCCGACGACTTTACACCAGCCGTTTCCTTGCATTTGAATCTTGTCCATGAAAGAGCCACAGAAGCTCTTTAGGAAGTAGAGATGTGTGTTATTGGCAAAGATAGGAAGGTTGATATAGCTTTTCTTAATGTCTACATAGCCTTGGATGTCTGTTCGTGTACCATCACCAGGGTCAGCATAGGCGTCGATATTAATCTTACCTTCTTTGTCATTATAGTTTGCCTCCGCAAAGAGCGTACCCATATCTCCATCTTCAAATTGGAAGTCTTGCACCTCAAGTTTCGCTTGCATCTGTGGATGATGGAAGAACGATTTGATAGAAGCTGTACCAGAAGCTGTACCAGCAAACTTAACGCTTTGGAAGTCAACAAGGTTAAGAATATATGGAACGTTGACATCCTTGAATCTTACAAGGATAGAATCGCTTTGATTTCCAGACGTCTGACCATTAGCAATGATATGCTGGTTGTGGTTGGAAAGCTCAAAGTGGTCGATGGTCAGATTGTTCCGATGATAAGAGATATCGGAAGGTTGCACTTGTAACGCAATGGAATCAAAGTTGATTTCTGATGGGTTGAGGTGCAAGCGAGTCTCTAAGTCGCCATGACGACGAGAGAAAGAGGCAATGCTGTTGACATTTCCGTATATAGGAGAAAGTCCCAGTATACGGAAAGAAATGTTGGAAGTAACGGTATTGTTTGCAATCAATCCCTGTGCGTTGATAAGGACATGTGGTCCGGCTTCTCCCTTTCGTTCACCAGAAATAGTAGTCTGCAAGCCTTGTGGCTCACTCTTAATGTTCAAGATAAGATTCTTAATCTGCTGTCCTGAGTAGGTTACGTCGGGCACATTGACGTGTAAGTCAATTTCGTTCTGGCGTTCTCTTACAAGTCCTGCGAGCCTTATAGCATGTGAAGAAACAATATTAGTATTCAGCAGACTATTGATAAACTTCGTACCATTTAGGCGCAAAGTGAAGGCGTAGTTTGCCTTGCCAATGCCCATGTTAAAGCGTGGAGTTGGTGAGAAAAGACTTGGGATATAATGTCCTAAGATACGTCTTATGCTTTGTGGCAATTGATTATAATCATACTGTCCAGCAAGGTGTAGCTCACCAAAGTCAGTCTCTGCGTCAAGCGACTTACCTAAGAGTCCGTTGTTAGTCTTGATACTTACCTGGTTAAGGATAATGTTCTGACCTTCCCCAATCATAGCAAAGTTGCTGACATCGAGGCTCCCTATGATATCATTCAAGCTTGTACCCTGTCCTTTAATCTTAGAAGTAAAGGAGATTGTTCTGTTACCCAGTGCCTCTGTTAGCTGAAGTTTGTGTAAGTTGACGGCATCAGCAATGATTGAGATATCGGTAGACAGTTTTCCTTTGTGTTGCATGAAAGCCATTATGTTGGCAGCTTTTCCGTCGATATTCAGCTTTCCATTAGGGTCGTTTATCGCTGCCTTACCTATGAAAATATCGTTCTTATAGATTCCGTCAAGATGAATATTCTTATAGGTATAGCCCTTATAATAGAAGGAGGAAACATCACCCTTTGCGGCGATATAGGATAGGTCGGTGTTGCCTTCCACCTTGATATTCGTGCTTAACTTACCAAAGTCGTTGTTGTCAAGTACTTTCGCAAGATTCAATTCGGTAGTACTAACCGTTCCTTGGATGTTCTTTCCGTGAATAACAGTAGCCAACTGAACGTTACCAGCATCTGTGTTTAGCAGTCCCTTTGCTGTATATTTCCCCATGTTATGGGCGAAGGTACCACGATAGTAGATACTACCAATGTTGCTCAATGGCTTAGGGAGGGGTTTATGCGTAACCTTGGTGATGGATTGAAGGGTGTTTTTGCTAACCTTCAGTGGGCTGAAAGTGAAGTCCCAAATAGGATTCTTTTGGATGTTTCTGACCCATCCTTTCGCCTTAATTTGAGTCGAAAGAGTTTGGTCAGAGACGTTAAGATGTTTTACCAACACAGACTGACTTGTACCTTCTGCATCAACTGTAGCTGTATAGCTGGTCGTCAATGGCTTTAAATCGGGTAGGATAGGGGCAAAGTCGGAAGGCTTTATTGCAGCTTTGAAGTCCTTGATTGTGTAACGTAAAGTGTTGAAATCCAACTTTTTGTTATTGAATGTGTAGGTTGTAAGTAACTCCTTTAGCGCAATCTTACTGTTAGTTCCATCGAAGATAAAGTCACGTAATGCGGCCTGCTGTTGATTAGCTTTTAATTCAAAAGCCAACTGCTTCACCTCTAAGCCTGATGCTTCTTTGAAAGCCAATGCCCTAAGATCAGCCCACACACTCGTGTCGTCCAACTTGTTAAGAATGAGATAAGACGAGATGTCACTTACGTTGATATGGTTCAGATTCAGTCTGTTAGGCGTGGTAGGTGCATCTAAACAATCGTATTTAATGTTGCCATGTCGAATCACAAGACTATTAATGGACAAGTGTAAAGGAGTGTGACTTGTTGTGTCCTTAGAAGCCAATGAATCCAATACAAATTGGAAGTTAGGTTTGGCATCCTTACTCGTTTTGTATAGTTCTGCCCGTAAACCAAAAAGCTGTGCAGAGGAAATATTAATCTCACCTGTACGTAAGAGATGCCAGATGTCGACCCTTGCTCCTACTCGTGATGCCGAGAACATCTTCTTGTGACTTTGGTCATAGATGAGAATATCGTCTAATACGAAACGATTGATAAAGCCTAAATCAATACGTCCTACGTGTACTTCTGTACCCAATTTATTGCCCGCTACGTCGCCTACTTTTTGGGCAAAAAAAACCTGTACTGCTGGTATGTGCAGCAGTACGATAGTGGTTATGTAAAGACCCGCTATGGTCCATATAACCCATCGTATAATTGTTCTAAGTTTCTTCAATGCGTCTACAAAACTACAAAAAAACCATTTTATACTGAAATTATTATATCTAAATGTGCCAAATCTGCTTAAAATTTGCTACATTTGCAGAAAATAAGCTACGCTCGGCAAATAGAAAGTCTCCTTTCTTTGCTCTCGCTTGCATTATTTTAGCAGAAAATAAGCTACGCTCGGCAAGCAAAGGATTGTTTACCTTATGTTTTGTGAAGCTTATTTAGGGTGGAAAATATTAAGATGAAATAATATAAAAATCGCTTTATCATTGTTATGGCAAATGTAATTAAGTTACGAAAGGGCTTAGACATTAACCTTACAGGACGCGCGCAGGAACAGATGTTACCTGTGAAATCATCTACGGAATACGCTTTGGTTCCAGATGACTTCCCAGGATTGACACCTAAGGTAACCGTTCGTGAAGGTGATCATGTCCGAGCTGGTGACCCATTGTTTGTTGACAAAGGGTGCACTGAAGTTAGCTTCGCTTCTCCTGTGAGTGGTACAATCACAGCTGTTGAGCGTGGAGAAAGACGTAAGGTGTTGCGTGTGAAGATTGCTGCCGATGCGCAGCAGGAGTATGCTGACTTCGGCGTGAAAGACGTTGCGGGCTTGTCCGCAGATGATGTCAAGGCTTCATTGCTGCAGGCGGGATTGTTTGGTTATATCAACCAGCTGCCTTATGCTGTTGCTTCACGTCCAGACACAGAACCAAAGGCAATTTTCGTGTCTGCACTTCGTGATAAACCTTTGCAGGGTGACTTCGAGTTTGAGTTGAATGGTCAGGAGAAAGACTTCCAGACTGGTTTGACAGCTCTTGCCAAGATTGCAAAGGTTTATTTGGGTATTGGTGCTAAGCAGTCGGCTTCTGCGTTGACTGGTGCAAAGGATGCGGAAGTAACTGTTTTCGATGGTCCTTGTCCAGCAGGTAATGTTGGTGTGCAGGTAAATTATATCAACCCAGTCAATAAGGGCGAAGTGGTATGGACTGTTGACCCAACAGCTGTTATCTTCTTTGGTCGCTTGTTTAACACCGGTAAGGTAAACCTCACTCGTCGTGTAGCCATTGCAGGTAGTATGGTAAAGCAGACTGGTTATGTTGATGCCCTCGTTGGTACTCCATTGAAGCAGATTCTTGCAGACAACATTGCTGACGGTTGCAACGTTCGCATCCTTAATGGTAATCCTCTCACTGGTGTCATCGCTAATGAAGAGTCTGTGCTTGGTGCACATACTTCAGAGGTAACATTGATTCCAGAGGGTGATGATGTACATGAAATCTTCGGTTGGATGCTCCCTCGTTTCAAAGACTTCTCTACTTCTCGCAGCTACTTCACTTGGTTGCAGGGCAAGAAGGCATACAATCTCGATGCACGTATCAAGGGTGGAGAGCGTCACATGATTATGAGTGGCGAGTACGACAGAGTGTTACCAATGGATATCTACAGTGAGTACCTCATCAAGTCAATTATCTCTGGCAATATTGACAGCCAAGAGCAGTTGGGTATTTATGAGGTAAGTCCAGAAGACTTTGCACTCGCTGAGTTTGTTGATAGTTCTAAGTTACCTTTGCAGAAGATTGTGCGTGAGGGCTTGGATATCCTTAGAAAAGAGAATGCATAGGGGTCTTATGAGCCCACAATAACTTTAACTATAGTTTCAGAATAAGTTTCTCAGGATTTTATCAAGCTATGGTAATGATTCAAGAAACAGAAACTTTAGACTTTAAGAACCCTATAATAAAAGTATTATGAGTTTAAGAAATTATCTCGATAAGATACGCCCAAACTTTGAGGAGGGCGGAAAGCTTCACGCTTTCAAGAGTGTCTACGATGGTTTCGAGACGTTCCTTTATGTTCCTAACGAGACATCAAAGAGCGGTACTTCTATCCATGACGCTATTGACTCGAAGCGAATTATGAGTTTGGTGGTACTTTCATTGGTACCAGCTATGCTCTTCGGTATGTACAATATCGGCTATCAGAACGCTTTAGCAGCTGGTAAGTTGGCTGATGCTACTTGCTGGGGTATGTTCCTTTATGGTCTGCTTGCGCTGTTGCCAAATATCCTCGTGTCCTACATTGTCGGCTTAGGCATTGAGTTTGCTTGGGCACAGATGAAGGGTGAGGAGATACAGGAAGGTTATCTTGTATCAGGTATTCTGATTCCATTGATTATTCCTGTGACCACACCACTTTGGATTCTTGTGCTTGCAGTAGCCTTTGCTGTCATCTTCACGAAGGAAATCTTCGGTGGAACAGGTATGAATATCTTTAACGTTGCCTTGGCTGCACGTGCCTTCCTCTTCTTCTCTTATCCAAGTAAGATGACGGGTGATAGCATCTGGGTAGCAAAGGATTCTATCTTAGGTTTCGGCTATACCTTGCCAGACGGTTTCACTATGGCAACCCCATTGGGTGAGATTGCACAGGGAACAAGTGTGAACGCATCTGTATGTGATATGGTATTAGGTCTTATCCCAGGTTCTGTGGGTGAGACATCTGTTATCGCTATCGCTATCGGTGCTGTAATCCTTCTTTGGACAAACATCGCCAGCTGGAAGACAATGTTGAGCGTATTCCTCGGTGGTACTGTGATGGGACTTATCTTCCATTCAACTGGTGCAACACCAATTCAGTGGTATGAACACCTTGTTTTAGGTGGTTTCTGCTTCGGTGCAGTATTCATGGCAACCGACCCAGTAACCTCAGCACGTACAGAGACAGGTAAGTGGGTATATGGTTTCTTCATCGGTGCGATGGCTATCATCATCCGTGTATTGAACCCAGGTTATCCAGAGGGTATGATGCTTGCCATCCTCTTTGGCAATATGTTCGCCCCACTCATCGACTACTGTGTAGTTCAGTCAAACATCAGCAAGCGCGCAAAGCGTGCTAAATAAATAAGGAGGACGAAGAAATGAAAACAAATAGTAATTCTTATACAATTATCTATTCTGCCATCCTCGTGCTGATTGTAGCCTTTTTGCTTGCTTTCGTGTTCCAAGCATTGAAGCCAATGCAGGATGCTAATGTACAGCTTGATCAGCAGAAGCAGATTCTCTTTGCACTCAATCAGAATCGTGATATGAGCAATGAGGAGGCAGTTAAACTTTGGAAGCAGATTATCATAGCAGATGATATCATCAATGCAGATGGTAAGGTCGTTGAGGCTGGAAAGCAGGGTGGCGTTGATGCCGGCTTTAAGTTGAATAGTAAGGATGCCAAGGAAGGCAAACTCGCTTTGTTCCGTTGTAAGGTAAACGGTGAAGATAAGTATGTTATCCCTGTTTATGGTAACGGTCTTTGGGGACCTATTAATGGTTTTATCGCTATCAATGGTGATAAGAGAACCGTCTTTGGTGCTTACTTTAACCACGAGAGTGAGACTGCTGGTCTCGGTGCTGAAATCAAAGACAACAAGGCATGGCAGGATTTGTTCAAGGGTAAGCATCTCTTTAGCGGAAACGATACTCAGAAGATAGCACTTGCTGTTGAAAAGAAAATCGAAGACCCATCTACGCAGGTAGATGCCGTAACAGGTGCAACACTTACCAGTAATGGTGTAACAGAGATGTTCCATTCAGACAAGGGTGGACTTCAGCCTTATGTTAAATTCCTGAACAGCAAATAATATTCTAATCTTTAGAACAATAAGAATATGGATTTATTCTCAAAACAAAATAGAGAGGTGTTCAGCAATCCGCTGAATCTGGACAACCCAATTATGGTCCAGGTGCTCGGTATCTGTTCTGCCCTTGCCGTAACTTCACAGCTGAAGCCGGCGATTGTTATGGGACTTGCCGTTACCATTATCACGGCATTCTCTAATGTTATTATTTCACTTATCCGTAACACAATCCCTAACCGTATTCGTATTATCGTACAGTTGGTGGTTGTTGCTGCTCTGGTAACAGTTGTTAGTCAGATTCTCAAGGCTGTAGCTTACGACGTGAGTGTAGAGCTTTCTGTTTACGTAGGACTTATCATTACCAACTGTATCCTTATGGGACGTCTTGAGGCTTTTGCTATGACAAACAAGCCTTGGCCAAGTTTCCTTGATGGTGTCGGCAACGGTTTGGGTTACGCTATGATACTTGTTGTTGTAGGTGCTGTTCGTGAGTTCTTTGGTCGTGGCTCATTGCTCGGTTTCAAGATTCTCCCACAAAGCCTCTATGATGCAGGTTATATGGACAACGGAATGATGTCAATGCCAGCAATGGCACTCATCCTTCTCGGTTGTGTTATTTGGGTTCATCGTGCATATTTCTATAAAGAAGACAAGAAGTAATTATGGAACATCTTATTAGTTTATTCTTCCGGTCCATCTTTGTGGACAATATGATATTTGCGTTCTTCCTCGGTATGTGTTCATACCTTGCGGTATCTAAGAGCGTAAAGACTTCATTGGGTCTTGGTGTAGCCGTAACATTCGTGTTGCTTGTTACCACACCAATCAACTATCTTTTGCTGACTAAGGTCCTCGGTCCAGACTGTCTGGCAGAGGGAGTAGACCTTACCTATCTTAGTTTTATCCTCTTTATCGCTGTCATTGCTGGTATCGTACAGATTGTGGAGATGGCTGTTGAGAAGTTCTCACCTTCACTTTACGGTGCGTTGGGTATCTTCCTTCCACTGATTGCCGTTAACTGTGCTATCATGGGTGCTTCACTCTTTATGCAGCAGCGTATCGGTCTTGACCCAGCAAGCACACAGTATATCGGTACTGTATGGGATGCACTTGTATATGGTACAGGTTCTGGTCTTGGCTGGACATTGGCTATCGTGGCAATGGGTGCTATTCGTGAGAAGATGGAATATTCTGATGTACCAAAGCCTTTGCAGGGTCTTGGCATCACATTTATTACAGTAGGACTGATGGCAATGGCAATGATGTGCTTCTCAGGTCTTAAAATCTAAGTAAACAATGGGACAATTCATAACAATAAGTATTGTGGTATTCCTTATCACCATCCTTGTGTTGGTGATTCTCCTGCTTGTGTCTAAGAAGTATCTCAGTCCAAGCGGAAAGGTAAAGATAACAATTAACGGTGATAAGGAGATGACCGTTGATCAGGGTAGCTCAGTTCTGTCTACGCTGAATGAGAACGGTGTGTTCCTCCCTTCTGCTTGTGGTGGTAAGGGTAGCTGTGGCCAGTGTAAGTTGCAGGTAGTAGAAGGTGGCGGTGAGATTCTCGATTCAGAGCGTCCTCACTTCAGCCGTAAGGATGTTAAAGATCATTGGCGTCTCGGATGTCAGTGTAAGGTGAAGGGTGATATGTCGCTCAAGGTTCCAGAGTCTGTCATGGGCGTTAAGGAGTGGGAGTGTACTGTTATCTCTAATAAGAATGTGTCAAGCTTTATCAAGGAGTTCAAGGTTGCCTTGCCTCCTGGCGAACACATGGACTTCGTTCCTGGTTCTTACGCACAGATTTCTATTCCAGCTTACGACTGCATCGACTATGATAAGGACTTCGATAAGAACGATATCGGTGAGGAATACCTCGGTCCTTGGAAGCAGTTTAACCTCCTTTCTCTGAAGGGAAAGAATCTTGAGCCAACTGTTCGTGCTTACTCTATGGCGAACTATCCAGCTGAGGGTGATATCATCACACTGACTGTTCGTATTGCAACACCTCCATTCCTGCCACGTCCGCAGGTTGGTTTCCAGAACGTACCAACTGGTATTGGTTCTACTTACATCTTCTCTCTTAAGGAGGGTGATAAGGTGATGATGAGCGGTCCTTATGGCGACTTCCATCCTAACTTCACTTCTGGTAAGGAGATGATTTGGATTGGTGGTGGTGCTGGTATGGCTCCTTTGCGTGCGCAGATTATGCACATGACAAAGACCCTCCACACTCGCGATCGTGAGATGCACTTCTTCTATGGTGCGCGTTCACTCAGTGAGGCATTCTTCCTTGAAGACTTCTGGGAGCTTGAGAAGGAATATCCTAACTTCCATTTCCACCTCTCTCTCGACCGTCAAGACCCTAAGGCTGATGAGGCTGGCGTGAAGTATTACACTGGTTTTGCAGTAAACTGTATCCGTGATGAGTATCTTCAGCAGCACGAGGCACCAGAGGATTGTGAGTATTATCTCTGTGGACCTCCAATGCTAATCAAGACTGTTACAGACTATCTTGACAGCATCGGTGTTGATCAGGATGCAATCATGTACGATAACTTCGGATAATTCAATATCCTATTCATATAAAGCGAGGAACCTTATTGGCTTCCTCGCTTTTTTGTATAGGGTAGAAAGGTAAAAAAATATTTGGAAGATTAAAAAGTACAAAGGAGTAAAAATGATTATTAGAGTATGATATATCGAAACGAATCAATGATAGAAAAATATTTCCAAGTATATAAAATATAGAACAACTTTCCCAACGCAATGAAGATATATAACTGATGAGTAAATATAGATTTATATTCGTTGATGGACTATATTGGCAAATCTATATAAAATAGTGAAGTCCTGCTACCTGTTATTAATGATACAAATAGCAAACTTTGACTATATATGCTTATCTCCAAAGTGGTTCTCTTTCCCATCCTTCTGGGAAGCCAAGTGCATTCAAATCTATCTCAGGATAATTTGCAAAAAGCGTCTTTATCTTTTGGAATAAATCATTGTTTGGAGAGATGATATTCAAGAAATACTTGATGATACATATATTATAGTATACACGAAGGGAATCCGTTTGAAGTGTAATCCATGGATGAGTCATCTTTTTAGGGGACATCGGACGGATTGTATTTTGCTTGTTCCACACACGTG
>ERZ772957.1450-NODE-1450-length-15366-cov-12.738750_pt1 | contig 15366 bp, 13 predicted proteins | sample MGYA00580682_ERZ772957 | MGnify/ENA primary metagenome ERZ772957 (study PRJEB29015, sample SAMEA2737921) | human oral metagenome | biome: human oral; feature: human-associated habitat; material: dental | place: China | collected 2025 ...
ACACAAGCGTCAGCTACAAATGCCCCAACTGCGGCGCGCCCCTCTCCTTCCTGCCGGGGCACGACCACGTAACCTGCGAGTACTGCAACACCGAGCTCGACGTCGCCACCGTCGAAAATCTCTTCCAAAAAGCGCAGGAAAAGGCGGCCCTCGCCGCCGAGGTAAAGGAATCGAAGTGGAACACCGACGGCGCGGGCAGCGCATGGGACAATGCCGAGACGGAGGAGATGAAGGTACAGACCTGCTCTTCCTGCGGCGCGGAGCTCGTCTCCGACGGCAACACCATGGCGACCGAGTGCGCCTACTGCGGCAGTCCGAATATGATTCCGCGCCGCTTTGACGGCATGCTCCGCCCCGACTTCATCATCCCGTTCAAAAAGACGAAGGAGGAGGCCATCGCCGCACTCAAAGAGACTTACAAGGGGAAACGGCTCCTCCCGGACGCCTTCTCCAACGAGAACCGCATCAGGGAAATCCAGTCCATGTACGTCCCCTTCTGGCTCTTCGATGCGCGCGTGAGCGCCGAGGTGAGCTTCGAGGCAGAGAGCCGGAGCAGCTACGAGACGGCGGACGATACCGTCACCGAGGTCAGCTACTACAGCTGCGAGCGCAGCGGCGAGATGACGTTTCGCGGCATTCCCGTCGACGCGAGCAAGCGCATGGACGACAGCTACATGGACAGCATCGAGCCGTTCGACTACGCAGAGCTTCGCCCCTTTTCCGCCGCATATTTCACGGGACACCTCGCGGACAAATACGATGTGGACGTGGCGGAATCCCTGCCGCGTGCCGACAGGCGACTTGAGTCGAGCGTCATCGGCGCGCTCGATAACACACTCACCGGCTACAGCAGCACCTCCTTGTCCGGTTCGCCCAAGATTCGGAAGGCGGAGGGCAATGTCAGCTACGCCATGATGCCCGTCTGGATCCTCACAACGAATTACAAGGGGAAGCCTTACACCTTCATGATGAACGGGCAGACCGGTAAATTCGTCGGTTCAGATCTGCCCGAGGACAAATTCAAGGCCGTCGTCTACCCGCTCATTCCCGCCGCCCTCGTCTTCGTCGTGGTCGTCTGCCTCGGCTGGCTGATCTTCGATCTGTAGGAGGTGCGGCACATGATGAACGAACGCAAAGACAGTCGCAGCGCATGTATGGTGCTGCTCTTCCTCTGCCTCGCCGTCGTCACCCTTGTCCTGCCGCAATCGGCAGGTGCGTCGGGCATTGGCAATGCCCGCGTCGTCGACGAGATGGACATCCTCTCCGATGCCGAGGCGCGGAAGCTCGACGCGAACCTCGCGGCGGTGGAACGCACGCATCACATCCGGATCCTCGCAGCCGTCGTCGGTGACTGGAAGGATAAGCCCCTGCCGCCACTCGCGGACAACATCATCAAGACCATCGCCCCCGGCGGCGAGCGCGGCGCCATCGTCCTCCTCCTCTCGCCGGAGAACCGGAGCTACCACGTCGCCACGGACGCAAACCTGAAGACGCGCATCACAGACGAGGGGATCGAGCACCTGACGGAGAAATTCCTGCCGGACTTCCAGAGCAAAAATTACGCCGCCATGTTCACCGCATTCGGTGCGACCACAGACGAAATGCTGACCTACTACGAGAAGGAAGGCAGACCCTTCAGCCAGGCGGGTGCACTCAGTGTCGTCGCCCGCGCCGTTGAGCGCGGAGAGTCGCAGGCAGAAAGCGAGGGGCTTCGCGCGGCACGCGTGATCGACGAGTGCGACCTCCTCAGCGATGCCGAAGAGGAGGCGCTCGATGCGAAGCTTGCTGCGTATGAAAAGGCGCACGGCATACGCATCCTCATCGGCACGGTCAAGAATACGCACGGACAGGTACTCGGCAAGGTCGCAAACGCCGTTGTCGACCGCATCGCAGATGGCGGTGCGAACGGCACGATCGTTCTCCTCCTCGCACCGCAGCGGCGCGATTTCTACATCTCCACCGAGAACAAGATGCGCGCGCGCATCACCGACGAGGACGGCATCGACTACCTCGCAGATCAATTCGTCCCTGCGCTGAAAGAGAACAAATACGGTGAGGGATTCACCGCCTTCGCTGAAGCCGTGGATGAGATGGTGACCTACTATGAGAAGGAGGGCAGGCCTTACAATCCCGACAGGCTCATGTTCACTGTACTGACCATCGTCGGCGCCCTCATCGCAGCTGCCATCACCTACTACCTCGCCCTCGACGAGCTGTCCCACCGTACGTGCAGTGTGAGGGAAGCCCGCGAGGCGGACGACTACCTCGAGCGTAGCAGCTTCTGCCTCACGCACAAAGAAGATGTCTTCCTGCGCACCGCCAAGTTCTATACACCGAAACATACGGAGACAGACTCCTCCTCGTCGTCGTCTTCTCACATCACCACCTCCAGCCGCGATGAGAGCCACGGCGGCGGCGGTGGGAGATATTAAGGAATCACTGATAAATTCAGCCACCCATCTTCACACATCTGCGCTGTCCTCTCGTCGTCGACAAATCCTCGACGTAGCACCGCTACGCCTGTGGTTTGTCTCCTTGCTGAGCCGTCCAAGAGCCAAGTCCGAAGGACGCAGGCGATTGGGCAACGGCTCGTATGCGAAAACGTCCCAAGAATGCAAGCGCGAAGCGCGTCGCATGATTGGCTGACGTTGACCGCTATAGATACAGCGCATCTGTGCAAATCTGGGCGACCTCATTTTATCAGCGCTTCCTTAAAGGAGTGAACTATCATGAAAAAACATGTATACGGATTCCTCTCCGCAGCCCTCGTTGCGGCAGGTATCCTCTTCAGCGCATCGAATACAGCCCTCGCCCACAGCATGCCGTTTGAAGAGGCGACCCTCGTTTTGGACGACACCTCAGGCGGGCAGATCGAGCTGACTCCACTCGAAAGTACGCTCGGGGATGTCCGCACGGCATTCGCCCGCGCGGGTCTTGCAGAGGGCGCTGCGGAAAATGAGTTCAGAGGCGGCGGTATGCACTCGATGCGCCTCAGCTATTGCAACTATAACTACAACTTCGCCGGTGATGCCAATATTGCGGACCCGCGCCCCGCCCTCGAGCTTCCCCTCGAAGCCTTCCAGCTCTACGACACAGCTGTCCGAACCAGATCCGGCTTTTGCGTAGGGGCATCGTATGCAGACGTTGTGGAAGCATACGGGGAAGCCTCTGCTGTGGAGCGGGAAGAGCGCACACTTCTCACCTACCTGTACGAATTTGAGGAGCGCCGTGCACGACTTCTCTTTTATGTCGACGATGACGGCGTCATCCGCTACATCTCGTTCCGCAGCGACGACCCCTTCGGGGAATTCGTCAGGCGATAGGAGATAGGCACGCAGCAGCGTCAAATTGAAAGGAGAGATTCATCATGAAAAAACGATTCTTCGGATTCCTCACTACCGCCCTCTTCGCGGTGGGCATCCTCGTCGGTGCGTCGAGCATGGCATCCGCCCACGGCATGACGTATTGGGAGGCGACACTTGTTCCGCCCGGCGAGGTTGCAGGCGGGCCGAATCAGTTGGAGCCACGCAAAAGCACACTCGCTGATGCCGCGCGGATCATCGCCGACGCAGGACTTGCGGACGACTATCAGGCGAAAGAGTTCACAGGCGACGGTCTGCGCTTCGTCACCTACAACTTCGACGGCGCCGAATCCTTCATCTTCCGTGCCGTCACAGGCGCCAAGAACACACGCCCCGCAGAGGCGCTGACCATAACGAGCTATGACCTCATGGGAGAAAGCCTCCGCACCCTCGGCGGACTCCATGTCGGAAAGAGCTACGAGAGCCTCGAAGAGATGTACGGCGAACCATCCTTCACAAAAATGAACGACGAAGGACTCACTGCCTGCACCTATGCGTTTGATGACAAAGACGCCGAAATCACCTTCGACGTCGACGACTCCGGGATCATCCGGGCGATCCACTTCCGTACGGAGATCTGAACAGCATACAGGCATCGTAACGACAGACAGCCCCGTACTCATCAAACGAGTGCGGGGCTGTTTTATAGGTGCGTTGGGACGTGGTGGGGTAGCAAGCGCAGAGCCGTGTCTGTGATTTTATTGTCCGTCGTCCCAAGGGACGATGCAGAGATGAGATCTTTTGCTTTTGTTGAAATATGTTATAATAGGGATGAAAACGCCTTATGAGTATGTTATAGCGGTGTGAAAGATGTGGTGGGGAAACGTAAAGATATAGGATCTCATCTGCTTCTTCGTCCTGCTCGTGAGGCAGGAGCGCGTGCGTGTCGCCATTGTATACAAAGACATCGTTGGCACCAAGGGCGCGTCCGCATGAGTTGAGCGATACTACTATACAGATTAGATGGACGCAGCGGATCTCTCCCTCCGGCTCGAGGGGCTGTCCATGGATGTCGTTTATGAGAACTTCGCCCGGCAGATCGCGGATGGGTAGAGCGACTCTTTGAAGGAGAGTGTCGCAACGCAGGAACGCAGAGAGCGCCTGGCGAAGCAGATTACCGCACTCTAGGCGAAAATTCGACGGGAGAAGCAGCCGAAGAAAAGTTTAAGTTCGTGCAGGATTTAAAAGAGATACAGTGTAATTTATATTAATAAAATACTATGATCGGAGGGCTGGTATATATGATATATTCGCCTCTAAGATATCCGGGAGGAAAAGGGCGATTATCTTCTTTTATGGAAGTCTTAATCAAAAAGACTGGACATATAAAAGGGACTTATATTGAACCCTTTGCTGGCGGAGCTGGGATTGCGATTAATCTGCTTTTGAATAATTATGTTTCAAAAATTGTAATCAACGATTTGGATAAGGGGATATATTCATTTTGGAGAGCGATTTTAACAGAGACAGATCGATTTATTTCTGATATCATTTCAGTTCCTTTGAGTATGGATGAATGGCACAGACAAAGAACGATATATATGGAAAAATCTCAAAAATATAGTTATGATTTGGGATTTGCCACATTCTATTTAAATCGAACCAATCGATCAGGGATAATTAAAGGTGGCGTTATTGGAGGGAAAAATCAAAGTGGAAGATGGAAAATGGATGCGCGTTTTAATAAAAATACTCTTATTCAGAGAATACAGGAGATAGCTAAACGAAAAAACGGCATACATGTTTATAACAAAGATATTAATAGTTTTCTTATCCATTATGCCCCCAAATACTTTAATAATGCCTTGATTTATTTTGATCCACCATACTACACAAAAGGACATGAGTTATATATGAATTTTTTTCGGTATACTGATCATGTTCGTATTAGTGAGCGAATTTCTCAACTTAATGATGTGGATTGGATTATTACATACGATATTAGAGATGAAATTTTGGAATTGTATCGAGAGTGGGAATGTAGAAGATTGGCATGGTCGTACTCTGCTGGAACCCAAAAGAAAGTGGATGAGATAATGATATTTTGTAGAAATGATATGATTCCTACTGAATCAGAATTGTCCACATATGAGGGGCAGACATTGTTACGTGATATTATAGATTAAGAGGTGAGAAAGATGGGAACAAAAATTCAGCACGTAAAAGTTGAGAAGTTTAGGAGCTTTCATGAGGTTGAATTCGATATAGGCAGAAAAATCACTGTGATAAGTGGGCAGAATGGTGTTGGAAAGTCCAATCTTATATCATTAATCGCCTCTGGATCTGGTCTTGGTAAAAGGTCTGAATTTGGAGGAAATTTTCAACCAAAGTTTTATGACTTCTTTTATATTGCTCCTGAAGAAAACTATGAGGAATATAGCATTTATTTACGTTATGATCGCGATAATACGGATGAAACAGTTCTTAAGTGCTTGACATTCAAGGATGATACTGAATCAAATCGTGGTATTCGTATTATTCCGAGAACCTCTAACAAAGAAATGGATAATATTACCATAAAAGAAGCAGAACGTATAGCAAAAGAAGAATTTAATGTAGGCGGTGCGGCTAGAATTCCTATACCGACTATTTATTTGAGTATTTCCAGATTGTATCCTTTAGGTGAGCGCAGGGAGTCCGTATGTATTAAAGAGATACGAAGAAATAACAAATTGTATCAAAGTGAGGCGCATACAAAATTTTGTGACTGGTATAATTCTGTTATACCAGAGAGTATAAAAAATGATGGTGTTCTTAGTATTATAAATAAAGAAGCAAGTGCGCGTTCTTCTTTACATATGGAAATGGAGAATACGCCTGCGCTTGGTAAATCTATCGGACAGGATAACCTTGGAAATATTATTAGTGCATTTGTGGATATTTATATTTTGTCACAACAAGATAACTACAATGGAGCTCTAGTTTGTATCGATGAGATTGAAGTCTCGTTGCATCCAGACACCCAGATCCGATTGCTTGATTTAATGGATAAGCTAGCTGATGAATTAAATATTCAATTTGTCGTCACTACACATTCGTTAACCATACTGAAAGAATTGTTGGACAAACAAAAGAAAAACTCTAACGATTATTCTGTAGTGTATTTAAAGAACCCATCTGCGCCTATGGTCACGGTTCAGCAATCGTATGAACTTTTGAAAGCTGATTTATTAGGACAGGTCACGTATCAAAAGCCAAAGCCAAAAGTATATTTTGAAGACGAAGTTGGAAAACATCTTTTTGATATGCTTGTTGGAGCCCTTTCTCATCAATGCAACACATTGGAAGAGGAGGGGATCCTGAGGGGAAATGTTTCACAGATATATGCCTCTAAAATAAAAAAACGATTGGAAAATATAAAAATATATAGCAAGGCACTATCCTTAATCAACCCTATTGTGATGTTTCTTGGGTGTGAGGAATTATTGAGATTTTCTAAAGCAGATCGTTTATATTCTGATCGGGTCATTTTTTTGTTAGATGGAGATGCACGATATAAACAAGTCGAACACAAGCCAAAAGTAAGGGAATATTTGGACAAACAATATGAGCCTCATACAGATAACCGATCTGATAGAGAAGTACAACGGAATAATATATGCTTCTTTCCTGACTATTTCGCCCCGGAATCGTTTCTGTATAGAATCATATATCAGATAACACATGATGAGAGCAATCACACGATTTTTTGGCGCACACTTGACCAACGGGAAGAAACGTCTTTATATACAGCGTCCAAAATTCGATCATGGTTTGTAGATCTTGTACTAGATTTTAATAATGATAATCTTAAAGAGATTTTTAAAAATTATGAAAGTGATCATTCTTATCGTGATAGAAAGGTTTGGGAGTTTATAGATAAAACACATATTCTTAATTATTATTATGGTGATTATTCTACAGTAGAAGAGTTAATATCCTTTTTTGAAAAATTTGATAGTGCCTTTAAAATGACATATAGAAAGACAATTGAGAACAAGTATACATAGAAGAGTTTGCTATGGAGCGGATGAAGATGCACAGCGTCGATGGCGTGGCGCGGAATGTGGAGGCGATCAGGCGCTGTTTCCGAACGCTGTAACTGAAGTCATGCGCGACGGGAAGGTCGTGCGGGCGATCGACTTCGACGTGCTACGGCAGGAGCTCTTGCGTGAGATCGTGGAGGGACGCGCGGAGCGCTATGCCTTTACATGGCCGGACAAGAGTGCCGCGATTCTCGCGGCGAATGCGCCGATTGCGGCGACGCTGCGCCCTGCCCGCGCGTCGAGCGTCGAGCGGGACGGTACAGTTCTGATGAAGTTCGACCAGATCTTCGCGGCATATAGCCATGCGACGGTAAGAAAGGTGCTCTGAGATGGCAAAGGAGACGAAAAAATCAGCAGTTCCGGCAGAGAGCTCAGCTGCGACATATCTCACGTTTATTGCCGGCGCAGGCGAGAGGGATGAGCGCTTTGAAATACGCTATGAGGATGAGGATATCTGGCTGTCACAGCGTATGATGGCAGAGCTTTACGCCGTTGATGTGCGAACCATTAATGAACACATTAAAAAGATTTACTATGAGCCCCCAAGAGGTCAAGCCAAGGGCGCAGACCGATTGGCCAGGGCTCTGTAAGGGCGGCGCACAATGTCCACGAAGTGGACGTTTGTGTGTGTAGTTTATGCAGATGGCGAATTGACTGAAGCGGCAACAATCCGGAAAATCCGGATTGTTCAAATGGAGGGGACACGTGAGGTACGCCGCGCGGTGGCGCGCTATAATCTCCAGATGATTGTTGCTGTCGGGTTCAAGGTGGGCAGCCCGCGTGCCGCACAGTTTCGCAAGTGGGCGGGGCAGATTGTCAAGGATTACACGATCCAAGGCTGGACGATGGATAAGGAGCGTCTGAAGAAGGGGCATATGTTTACGGATGAGTATTTTGAGCGGCAGCTGCAATACATCCGTGAGATACGCCTCTCGGAGCGTAAGTTCTATCAGAAGGTAACGGATCTCTATGCGACGGCATTTGACTATGACAAGAGTGTAGCGACGACGCGGAAGTTCTTTCAAACCGTGCAGAACAAGATGCATTTCGCCGTACATCGGCACACGGCGGCTGAGCTGATCTATGAGCGGGCAGATGCGGACAAGGAACATATGGGGAAGCGGATGGATGCGACGCTCCTCGGGGATATGCAAAAGCAGATGAAGGAGGTGCTCTATGAGCGTTCGAAGGCTGAGGCGGAGGCGATCCAGAACTAGTAGGTTGTATGACTGAAAAGAGGCTGCCGTATGAAGCAAAATATGCTTCATGCGACAGCCCCTTTTCAGCTTTAGGAAACGCTGAATTTATCAAGGATTCCTTTATTTTCCAAGCACCTTTTTCATCGTCGCTGCGACGTTTTCTTTTGTGAAGCCGAACTTCTTGAAGAGGACGCCGGCGGGGGCGGAGGCGCCGAAGCTTGCCATCGTGACGGTCGCGCCGTCGATGCCCGTGTAGCGCTCCCAGCCGAAGGAGGAGGCTGCTTCTATGGCAACGCGCGCGCGGATGGCTTTCGGCAGGACGCTTTCCTTGTACTCGTCGGACTGCTGCTCGAATACATCGACAGACGGCAGGGAGACGACGCGCACGGCAATGCCGTCTTTTGCGAGCTCTTCCTGCGCCTCTATGGCGAGCGATACCTCTGAGCCCGTGGCGATGAGGATGCCCTGCGGTGCGCCCTTGGCTTCGGAGATGATGTAGCCGCCCTTCAAGGCTTCTTTGGAGCTTCCCGCGAGCTGTGGCAGGTTCTGGCGCGTGAGTGCGAGGATGGTCGGCGTCTCCTTGCTCGTCGCGGCACTGTACCAGGCGGCGGCTGTTTCCGTTGCGTCGGCGGGGCGGAAGACGTTGACGTTCGGCATCGAGCGCAGCATGGCGAGCTGCTCGATGGGCTCGTGCGTCGGCCCGTCCTCGCCGACGCCGATGCTGTCGTGCGTGAGCACATAGACGACGGGCAGTCCCATGAGGGCAGCGAGGCGCAGCATGGGCTTCGTGTAGTCGCTGAATACGAAGAAGGTTGCGATGTACGGCAGGACGCCGCCGTGCAGGGCGAGGCCGTTGGCGATCGCCGCCATGCCGAGCTCGCGCACGCCGAAGTGCAGGTTGCGCCCCGCGCGATCCGTGCGGCTGAAATCGCCCGCGCTGTCCATCGCCGTTTTGTTCGACGGTCCGAGGTCAGCGCTGCCGCCGATGAGCTGCGGCACGATTTCCTTCAGGCGCTGGATCAGCTTGCCCGACAGCGCGCGCGTGGCGGCGGGTTTATCCTCGTATGCCCAGAAGTCCTTGTTTTCAAGAAGTGCCTTGGCATCGACGGGCGCGTGGAACTTGTCCCAACGAGCCTTTTCCTCGGGATACTTCGCACAGTAGGCGACGAAGAGCTCGTTCCACTTCGCCTCTTCGGCTGCGCCCTCGGCGGCGAGCTTTTCGTAATGCTCGTAGACGGCGGCGGGGACAGAGAAACTTTCGGCGGGATTCTGCCAGCCGAGGTTTTCCTTGAGCGCGCGCAGGTTCTCTTCGCCGAGCGGCTCGCCGTGCGCGCTCGCCTTGCCTTCCTTGGCAGGGCAGCCGAAGCCGATCTGCGTCTTGATCGTGATGAACGACGGGCGCTTTTTGTCCGCTTTCGCTTCCTCGATCGCCTTGCCGATGGCGGCGAGGTCGGTGCCATTCTCGACCGTGAGCGTCTGGAAGCCGAACGCTGCCATGCGCTTTTCGACATCCTCGGTGAAGGCGAGGTCGGTACCGCCCTCGATGGAGATGTTGTTGCTGTCGTAGAGCACGATGAGCTTATCGAACGCCAGTGTGCCCGCGAGCGAGAAGACTTCGGAGGAGATGCCCTCCATCATGCAGCCGTCGCCGCCGAGGACGAAGGTGTAGTGGTCGACGATGGGAAATTCCGGCTTGTTGAAGACGGCAGCGAGGTGTGCTTCGGCGATCGCCATGCCGACCGCCATGCCCATGCCGGCGCCCAGAGGTCCCGTCGTGGCCTCGACGCCCTTCGTGTGGCGGTATTCGGGATGGCCGGGCGTCAGGGAGCCGTCCTGACGAAAGTTCTTGAGGTCGTCGAGCGTCAGACCGTAGCCGAAGAGGTGCAGCAGGGAATAGAGCATGGCGGAGCCGTGCCCGGCGGAGAGGATGAAGCGGTCGCGGTTCGCCCAGTTTGGATTCTTGCCGTTGTGCTTCATGTGGTGCGCCCAGAGTTCGTAAGCGATCGGGGCTGCGCCGAGCGGCAGGCCCGGATGGCCGGAGTTCGCCTTCTGCACGGCGTCCGCCGAAAGTGCACGGATCGCATTCACACAGGTGGTGTCGATATTGCCCATAGATTTCTCCTCCTTGAAATCGTCGTTTGTTGACCTCTTTCATCATACATGATTTATTTGGAAATGTATAGCGCGAGAGGAAAGTTTTGCAGAAAGTCATGCTGCAAGATACTGCGTCAGCGCTTGTTGAGAAGCGCGATGGAGAACAGGATCAGCACGACGCCGACCGATTCGGTGAGGCCGAAGGGCACGGCGAGCAGCGCGGTGGAGAGGAGTACGGCGGACAAAGGCTCGATGGAACTCAGGATGCCGATGGTGCTCGGCTGGATGTATTTGAGGCTTTCGAGATATGACCAAAAGGCGATGACCGTACCGAAGAGGACGACATAGATGAATACGGCGACGGAGGCGGCGTCCAAGACGCCGGCGAAGTTCCATGGTGCGCGAGCGAACATGAGCAGGAAACCGCCGAGGAGCATCGCCCAGCCGATGATGAGAGGCGAGCGGAAATTGTCCAGCAGCCATTTGGGCTGTATGGTGTAGATGGCAGCGCAGAAAGCGGAAGCGACGCCCCAGAAGAGAGCGATGGGCGGGATGGCGAGAGTAGAGAGACTGCCGCGCGTCAAGATGAGGAACGTGCCGACGAAGGCGAGCAGCACGCAGACGCTCTCGCGCAGCGACGGCAGGCTGCGGCTCTTCAGGGCGAGCCAGAGGACGACGATGATCGGCATCAGGTACTGCAGGACGCTCGCCGCTGCCGCGTTGCCGTGCTCGATGGAAGAAAAATACGTGTACTGCACGCCGAGCATGCCGAACAGGCTGAAGAAGAGAAGCCGCTTCGCCGCCGTGCGGTTTCGCCAAACGGAGAAGATGCTCTCGCGGTTTTTTGCCGCATCGAGCAGCAGAAGCAGTATGCCTGCGAGCGTCATGCGCATCATGACGAGCCATTCGGTGGAAAATCCTTTTTGCTGCAGCAGGAATTGCGCGGCAACGCCCGAGCCGCCCCAGAGCAGCGCGCCGAGCGCCACGAGCGAGACGCCTTTTTTCGATGGATTCATGGTATTGCTCCTTGTCTTTCGTTTCGTCTCTGACTATAGCATTTCTGGGGGCAAAAGAAAAGGGAGCAGAAGCGTAGGTTTTTAGGAAGCTGGGAAGGCAGATGAAATGATGCCATGAAGCCGGGCAGCGGAAAGTTTATGCGCGATTGCTCACGCCGATGGGATGAATTTGACAGGCCGATATGCTATAATGGAAGCGCAATATCGGATGCGGGGAAAGGGGAGGCATCCAAACATTCTTGGCATTCAAGAAAGGGAGGATTCGCATGAAACTCGTAATCACGGAGCCGCTGGGGATCTCGGAGGCGCAGGCGGAGGCGCTGAAAAAGGAGTATCTGCCTCAAGACCTTGAGATGGTCTACTGCAATACGCCGCCGCAGGACGACGCGGAAAAGGCGGCGCGCGCCAAGGGGGCGGAGCTTGTCATGCTCGCGAACATGCCGTTCAAGGAAAACGTCCTGCAGGAGCTTTCGGACGTCAAGTTCCTGAGCGTCGCCTTCACGGGCGTCGACCATGTGGCGATGGACTACTGCAAGGCGCATGACATCGTCGTTTCCAACTGCTCGGGCTACGCCAACGAGGCGGTCAGCGAGCTTGCCATCGGCCTGGCAATCGGGCTCTACCGCAAAATGCTTGCCTCAGATGAGGCGGTGCGTGCGGGCAAGACGCGCGCCGGACTTCTCGGCATCGAGCTTTCGGGCAAGAAGTTCGGCGTCGTCGGTGCAGGCGCCATCGGCAGGCGCACGATCGCGCTCGCGCAGGCGTTCGGCTGTGAGGTGTACTACTACAACCGCAAGGAGGCGAAGATCGACGGGGCGAAGTATGTGAGTCTCGACGAGCTGATGGAAGTCTCGGACATCGTTTCGCTGCATGTGCCGCTGACGGCGGAGACGAAGGGTTTGATCGGCGAGAAAGAAATTGCCAAGCTGAAGAAGACGGCGATTCTCATCAATACGGCGCGCGGTCCCGTCGTCGACAGCAAGGCTCTGGCAGACGCCCTCAAGGAAGGCCGCATCGCGGGTGCGGGCATCGACGTCTTCGAGGGCGAGCCGCCGATCGCGGGCGATCATCCGCTGCTTCATGCGCCGAACGTCATCCTCGCGCCGCACGTCGGCTTTGCGACGCAGGAGGCGATGGAAAAGCGTGCCGTCATCGCCTTCAAGAATGTGCAGGCGTACCTTGCGGGCAAGCCGCAGAACGTGATGTAAGGGCGCAGATTTTTAGCAGATTTTTATAGGAAGCGTGCAGAAGCTATGGCTCTTTTGTTGCCATAGCTTCTGTTTTGACGGATGGGGTGAGGCGTTGAAGTACGGGCCGTTCATGGCGGCGCTCCGCAAGGGAGAGCCGAAGCATGTCTACCTGCTCGCGGGCGAGGAGCATTACTATATCGAGAAGGCGAAGGCGGCGATCTTGGAGCGCCTCTTTCCCGCGGGCGAGGGCCTGCGGGACGCTCTGGAAGAAGCCGCGCCCGACATGGACGCCGACGCGCTCATCGGCCTCTTGGAAACGGTGCCGTTCTTCGTGCCCAAGCATGTCGTGCTCGTGCAGGACAGTCCTCTTTTTCGCGAGAAGAAGCGCCCAGCAGCGGACGGCGAGGAGGCGAAGGCAGCAAAAGGGAAGAAGGGCGGCGCGGACAAGAAGGAAGAGCGCCTGCTGCATCTTCTTGCCGACATGCCCGACTACGCCTATGTGATCTTCCTCTGCGCGGGCAAGGCGGACAAGCGGCGCAAGGCGTACAAGACGGTTGAGGCGGCGGGCGCGGTGCTCGACGCCGATGCCGTGCGCCCGTGGGAGATCGGCGACTGGCTCGCGGGAAAGCTTGCCGAGATTCACAGGGAGTTTGATCGCGAAGCGCATGCGTACTTCATGGGCGCCGTCTCCATGATGCATGAAGTTTCGCTCTCGTATCTCGACAAGGAGTTTGAAAAGCTCGCGCTCTATACCGCGGAGAAGCGCATCGGCAGGGCGGAGCTTGCCGCTGTATTCTCCGGGCTGCCCGAGGTATCGTCGTTCGCGATGCTGGACGCGGTGAGCGAGAAGGACGTGAAGAAGGCTCTGACGCTTCTGCGCCGCCAGACGGCGGACGGCGTGTATGCGCCCGTGCTGCTTGCCCTGATGGTGCGCCATGTGCGCCAATTGTGGCAGGCGAAGCTCCTTCTGGCGCAAGGCGTGCGCGGCAAGGCATTGGGCCCTTCGATGAAGCTCAATCCCTTCATCGCGGAGAAGCTGGGACGCGCGAGCATGAAGTTCTCCGAGCCTGTTTTGAAGCGGGCGATGCTCTCGCTCATCGACGCCGACTATCTGCTCAAGACGGGGCGGGGCGGCGCGGAATTGTTGGAAGATGCCGTGATCTCGCTGTGCCGTTGACAGAGGAAAAGCCGCCCCGTGCGCGGGGCGGCTTTTCTGTGCGGCTGTAAGTCGAATGTATCCGTGTTTCGCATGGTCTGAAGAATTGACGATGTGCTACGGTTGGATTGTTTCCTTTGACAAGCCGTTTTTCGTGTTATAGAATCGAGGGGAAACTGTTGCGTGCTTCAATGAATCCATATCATCTTGAAAGGGACGGTGAAAAATGCGGTTCTATCATGGTTTGTTGGTGATGTTCTTTCTCGGGGTTTTTCTTGTCTTGCCGATGGCGGCAGAGGCACAGGGCGCTTTGGCGTCTGAGGACTTCACCATCAAGGGTATAGCGCTCGGCGACTCGGAGGAGAAGATGCTCGCGGCTTTCGGCAAGCCGGATTTTGACAAGGAGCGCATGGTCTGGGACATCCACATGCGTTACTATGCATTCCCGCATGGCTACGAGGTCGGCGTCGCCGTCGATACGGGCAAGGTCGCGGACATGCTCGTCAAGAGCAAGGACTATACGGCGCGTGCAGGCGTGCGCTACGGTGCGACTGCGTACAAGATTCGCACGACGTTTGGCGAGAAGGAGCGCACGTTTCTTGACGGCAGTGTCTGCTATGTCTACGAAAATCCGCAAGATCAGCGCCAGCGGCTCATCCTCAGCGTTGATGCGACGGATGGGAGCCTCTGCTCGTGGCGCTTGACGAGCCTGCCGCTGACGGAGGAAGAGGCGGACGCTCTGACGGACGAGGAGCGAAGCGAATGGGAGAACACGGATCTCCATGCGCTTTCCATGGAAGGCAGGGATATTGACATGAATGCCATGGCAAAAGATAAGACGCCGACACTTCGCTGGGAAGGCCACGAAAGGGAGGCGTCTTGATGCTCCATCTCAGGAGTTTGACATTGAAGGGCCGTGTTTTCCGCTATCTTGGCATCCTGCTCGGCTGTCTTATCAGCAGTTCTTCGATCAACCTCTTCGTCGTGCCCGCGCACCTCTTGTCGGGCGGCATCGCGGGCATTGCGATGATTTTCTACTATCTCTTCTCGCTTCCCATCGGCGTGCAGATGTTTCTCTACAATCTGCCGCTTCTCGCGGCGGCGTACAAGACGCTCGGGCGCGAGTACACGCTCGACATCGCCTTTGGCACGATTCTCTTTTCTTTCTGCGTCGATGCAACGCGCTTCCTGAATGCCTATGCGCCCGTGCCCGATACGATGCTCGCGGCGATCTTCGGCGGCGTGCTGAACGGCATCGGCTATGGCATCATCTTCCGCATGAACGGCAGTTCGGGCGGCTTCGACATCGTCGCCGCCATCGTGA
>ERZ772957.1451-NODE-1451-length-15356-cov-3.037645_pt1 | contig 15356 bp, 14 predicted proteins | sample MGYA00580682_ERZ772957 | MGnify/ENA primary metagenome ERZ772957 (study PRJEB29015, sample SAMEA2737921) | human oral metagenome | biome: human oral; feature: human-associated habitat; material: dental | place: China | collected 2025 ...
AAAATGTAGCAGTAAAATCTCTAAATATTTATGGCACAAAGATTTGGAGATATAAACAAAAAGATCTAACTTTGTACTCCGAGAATGGGAGTGAGCGTACTTTCAACAGATAGTCAAAATAGTGGTCATAAACCAGTCAGTTTGCTGCTACATTTCTGCTACAGAGACTGTCAGTACAAAAAGATAAATATTTAGCTAACAGCGATAAGGACATATCATGGATTAGTTCAGGCTGGTCCACATTGAGAATCAGTAACTTACAAGCTTTGCAGGTTACTGATTTTTCTTTTTGCGAAAACAATGCGAAAACATAGCACTTGAGTTCGATACTTTTTTATGCCATTTGAGACAATCATTTGCAAGCAAAATCATCCGACCAACTTGTTCCAATCGGACCAATACTAAAATCACCGAATCAAATTATGAAATTATTGGCCAGATGTAAGTTTCTAATGGCCTAATTTGAGAGATCTGGATTTTCTTTGCAAATAAAAACACATTGATTATCAGATAGTTATATATAAGTTTGAATATCTCTGCAAATAAAAGATTCTATCCATAATATGGCAGATACGTCATAAATTTCTTAGCCTTGGTTTCTGCATCCACAGGCTTTATCAATCCAGCCTCTACAGTATCAGCAATAATACGAGAAGCTATGGATGAATCATTCTTTGTAAGCTCAAAACGTTCTCTGACAGACTGGTTATTGATAGCTTCTCCATCCTCATATTTCAGACATGCATGTTGGTAACATGCCGATACTTTCTCATCCTTTGTCATATCCTTGAACTTTTTCTGAGGATATAGGAATACTCTGGTATGCTGTTCACTCTTGGTAAATTTGGGAGCAGGCAAATACATTTGCTCAACTGCAGCAATAGCGCGGTCTATTCCACTACCTCGTTTCTCACAAATACCCAAAAGAAACATTGTCTGAGCCAATTCCTCATTACGAGACTGCGGTGGGAGATCTATCAGCCTATTGATATCATTAAGTGGTGCCCCTGCATTTGTAATAGTAAGTCTATTCGAGAAGATCTCTATGGTCACAGGCATTCCTTTTATCCCAAAGTCTTGATGAACAAGTGCATTCGCAACAAACTCACGAATAGCAATCCGAGGATAAGTGGGAATCATCTCTCGCTTAACATCTATGTTTTCTCTGCTTGTATTCTGCATGATGAAATCAATCAAACCTTCAAACCCTACAGCATATCCATAAGTTCCATGTTGCTCGAACTCTTGAGAACGATTGTTTGTGCCATTATACTTTCTCACGATTACTTCTTTACCACGTAGTTTTGGAAAATCTTTAAAGTCCCTAGCAAAAAGCAAAGCTCCCAAATTAGTGATACTCCAAATACCATGATTTTCATGGCAGAAATTATATTCACTTAAACGATTGACTATAGAATCTGTTGTGCTCGGCACATCTTTCTCCATTAGTTCAAAAAAAGACTTATAATTCAGGAATTGGAGTATCTGCTCCTTTGTAAGATCAGAAAGAGTCGTATGTTCTTCGAAAGTAAATCCATTAGAGGTTGCAATCATTTCTTTCACTTGATTGCGTGACATCTTAACAGTCTGACCTGCGGAACGTAAATACGAATCAAACACATCATGTCCACGTAAGAATACAGGTTTGTCTGCTTGTTCTGGAATATAGATGAATAACAAACTATGTCCATTAAAATCCATCACACTATGATCTATAGGAATTGAGTAGACCAGATTATTCTTAGCTATATTTCCTAAAGTTTGGACAGTTTCCTTCACATCTTCTTGCGTAACATCAAAGCAACTACCGTTGTCATTTACACCATATACAAGAACACCACCTCCTTTGTTGTTAGCGAATGCGCTTATATGCTGGGCAAGACGTTCTGTCTTACATGACAGACCACTCTTCCAGTCCAATTCATTCAATTCTGTCGGAACTGGATAAAGACTATCTTGAAGTGCCTTAATAGCATTTTCTTTCCAATCCATATTGCTTTTTTCAAATATACCTAAAATTCCTTTGATTCATACTATCGACATAGGCATATATTTGCCCATTTTATCTGTGTCAAACTGCCTTGCGGCTGTCTTATACTCTACGACCTCACTCTCTACGTGAGTGATGAGTTCTTCAAATATCTTAGTATAATCTACCATCTTAATTTTTATTTTCAAATGCATTCATAGAAGCTTCTTGTAATAACATCTACATAAACATTATGCAGGAGCTGTATATTTACAATCCTGCTCCTATAACTTTATATATATTCCTGATTTCCAACCATTTTTTCTATGAGATTGCGGAAGTTGAACCTGAAGCTTTCATTCTGTTGGTATTCCTTATAGAGTGATCTGTCACCCTTTCTCTGTCGTCTTATAGTACGGTCGATGATGGCATCCATAGCCTTGTTTACAGCTTGCGTGTCAGGATTTCCCACGACTAAGTTCTGGTAGTCGCTGTCATTGTGTACGGCCTTAGCTATATTGATGAGTTTTGCCTTTTGGTCGTCTGGCGTAGCCTCCCAGCCTTTGAACCACTTTTCATTGAACTGCTTCAGAATAATGTCCAATGGGTCTTTATTCTGATCATCGTCACCAGCACTAACCATTGAAGACTTATTCGGGTCAACGGTCGTCTCACTTGAATCAAGGTCAATCTTTTCGTTAAGGGCTATTCGTCTCAATCCGTAGGTATTCAGATCTACCATGTCCAGCAGGTCTTTGATATCATCGCCTTTCAAACCAGGTACGATGAGTTCTGGTATGAGGAAACGAAGAAACCAGAACAGCTTTTCCCAGTCAGGCACATCAAACTCAATGATCGCTGCTACCCTCGAATAGATCTTCACAAACTGCTTGCACTTCATCTTGAAGTCGGCCTTGCCATTCTCCGGCCATTCTATCTCCTTATTGAAGCGATCGGCACACTTGTCTATGATTGGTGCCCATTTGTCAGCATCGACCCCATGGATGTACATATCCATGAATGGATTGATATCCTGCTCATCAAAAACACCCACTGACAAAAGCGTTGTTCTCAACTCATGCAGCACATTGACATCCGTGGCCTGGGAAAGCGTAGTAGAAGTGTAGAACTGGTCAAAGGCTTCCTTCATGCTCTCCTTAGTGTTATAGAAGTCGAGAACGAAAAGATCCTCACTCCGCTTGCCCAAGTCAGGTGCCGAGCGGTTCAACCGTGATAAGCACTGTACCGCAAGCACATCTGCCAGTGGCTTGTCTATATACATGGCACAGAGTTTTGGCTGATCAAAACCTGTAATATATTTGTTGGCTACTACCAACAGCCTGTTCTCGTCTTTGTCAAACTCCTCTGCGGTGTGAGCATCTGAGAAACCGTTAAGCCCTTCTTCCGTATAAGTAACGCCATCAACGGTCTTTTCTCCAGAGAAAGCTATAAGGATATTGAAAGGCAGCCTTTTGGCTTGTTTTATTTTCTGTAAAGCCTGATAATATCGAATGGCACACTCTATATCCTTTGTCACCACCATTGCCTTTGCTTTTCCATGAAGTTTATGGCTGCGAAATATCTTTGCATCGAAGTGCTCCAGCATGATTTCCGCCTTTGTCCGTATCGTCTTGGGTTCACTCTCAACAGCACGATGAAGCAGCTTCTGTGCCTTTTCGTTATCAAACAGAGGGTTATCCTTAATCGACTTGACCAGCTCATAGTAGCTGCGATAGGTGGTGTAGTTGGTAAGTACGTCAAGAATGAAGCCTTCCTCAATGGCCTGTTTCATGGAGTAGAGGTGGAAAGGATGGTATTTTCCTTCTTCGTCCTTGACTCCGAAACGTTCTAAAGTTTCTTTCTTGGGTGTTGCCATAAAAGCGAAGTAAGAGCAGTTGCTGCTCATCTTGCGGTCTTTCATCAACTTCTCGATGAGCTCGTCGGTATCTGATCCGTCTTGGTCTTTATCCTTCTGCACGGTAGCATTCATCTTGTCGGCAGCAATACCCGTCTGTGAACTGTGTGCCTCGTCAATAATAATGGCAAAGTTGTGGTCGCTCACATCGGCAATACTGTCACAGATGAAAGGAAACTTCTGTATGGTCGTGATGATGATGCGCTTGTTCTGCTCTATTGCCTCCTTGAGATCCTTTGAAGAGTCGGCATGAGCTATAATCTGGTCACTCTGTCCGAAAGCCCTGATGTTGTCCGTTATCTGCTTATCCAGAATCCTGCGGTCAGTGACGACAATGGCAGAGTTGAACAATGGACGGTCAAGAGCCTTGGCTCGTGAAGCCTTCATGAAGTCAGGGCACACCTTGATCATCTTATACGCCAGCCACGTAAGGGAATTCGATTTCCCAGAACCTGCCGAGTGTTCTATGAGATATTTCTTGCCCACACCATTCGCCGCCACGTCAGCGATAAGCCTGTTCACTGCATCCAGCTGGTGGAAGCGTGGGAAGATGAGCTTCTTGGCATTCTTCATGATATGCGGCACCTTCTTCTGGGTCTTTGCCTCACCATAGTCAAAGAGTGCATAGTTCATGATGATGTCGGCAATGCTATCTTTCTGCAACACGTTCTCCCACAGGTACTTTGTTCTGTACCCCATGTCCGGCTGCGATGGATTTCCGCCTCCCTGACCATCGGGAATACCTTGGTTGAAAGGCATGAAATAAGTCTTGTCAAGGGCAAGCTTCGTGGTGAAATAAGCCTCGTTCTTGTCTACTGTGAAGTGAGCAAGGCAATGTCCGAATTTCAATAGCGGGTCTTTGGGGCTGCGCTCCTTCGATTTATATTGCCTCTCGCCATCATAGTGGGCTGTCTGGTGCGTCCATGGATTTTTCAACTCAAGGGTAAAGAGGGGTATGCCGTTGACAAAGACAACCATGTCTATCCCCAATCCTGAATTCCATAGCGAGAATGTCTGCTGACGGGTCACGGAGAATTGGTTTTTCCCGTATTGCACCTTTGACAGATCGCTGTCTGCCGCCGAGGGCTTAGGATAGAACAGCGTAAGATGAATGTTGTTTATTTTCACTCCATTGCGTAACACATCGACAACCCCAAACGCGTCTATCTGTTTGGCTATCTGCTTAGGAATGTCGTCGAGACTTAAGCCTTTCAGTTCTTCAAGGGCATCGACCTGTGTTGTTTTTAAGAATGACCAAAGTCTGCGCAAGTCAATGGCCAACTTGGAATCCATGTCTTTTGGCTTACCCCAATAGAAATGGCTGTCGTCTGGCTGCTGGCTGTCCACATACACATTGCCATGACGTTCTTCTACTGTCATACCAACCAATGACTTTTCTATCAGTTCCTCGAAGGCTTGCTCGTTAGTCTTAGATATACTCATGATACTTTCACCTTTCCTGTAACTACGTCGTTAATGATTATCTGCTTACGCTCCTGCATTTTTTCTATAAGAACCTGAACTGAATTAATAGCTTTGTTTAATTTTCCAATTTTATTATCAAGACAAACTGCTATTCTATTTTGCTCATTTATAGGAGGAAGTGGTATTTTTACCTTTTTCATTTCGCCCTGTGTTAAATGAGGCACACCCATACCATTTATTAATATTGAAGTCAATTGCTTAAAGCTATCACTTATAATAAAATAATACAAGTATTTATAATTAACATCTTTGTTTGGAGTAATAAAAGCTAAAGATCCATTTGCCGTGGATTCACCAAGAGGCAGTAAATCAACTCTCGCACATTTCCCAATACCAGCTCCGTCTTTTACTAATAAAATATCACCTATTTTTAATTTGATATCAGGAGATTCTTCATATCTTTGCCTGTTAATGAAGTTTATAGGCTCCCAGCATAGCTGTTTGTTGACTATATTGAATGCAGACAGGAAAGGATAGCCTGTATCTGTATATTCAGAAGCTTTTAGTCCTTTCCAGCCTAATCTTGCCCTTATCCATGCACAAAAATCAAGTCTCCTTGTTTCCCAATATATTGGTATTTCCCCAATCCAGTCTATGCCACTGTCTTTCATTTTGACATTTGAATCAAGTCCTTTGGTTACTGCATTCTGAATTATAATTTGCTTGCGCTCATTCAGTAAGTCTATCATATTCTGCTGTTGGGATATGGCACGGTCAAGATTGGATGTGGCGGAGTCAAGATAATGGGTAATAGCTATTTGCTCATCCATTTTAGGAATGGCTACCTTTATCATCTTCATTTCCTGATATCTTGTAGTCCAAAGGTCAGCCACAATACCTCGTCCATTCCGATAATACTCATTTATAAACGCTTCGCTTTTTAGAAGATAGTTACAAAAATCCGGATATAAAGTCTTGCGTGGTTTAAGTACTATATTTATAAGAGATACTGAACCATCGTAATTGGAAATGCCACTTGAACCTCTCCTATCAGAGCGGCTATTTATGACAAAATCCTCTTTTAAGACTTGTTTTCGATTATCAGTATCATTTGACCTTGCCACATTCTCTAATTGAGGGAATATGCCTTTTTTTGTTACCGATAATGGTTCGTAGTCATCTACAGAAACTTTAACTTTACGCTCACTAAAGTAGCAGGCAAGTCGCTTTACGTCCCATTCTTCCGGTACTTCTCCCAGCCACTTTTCTCCGCTATCCTTATATTTCTCGTATTTCTCCATACTTCCTCATCCTATTTACTAAACAGACTTTCTATGAAGCCTTTGCTCTCGGCATCCAACTGGAGGATGTCGGCCTCGTTCTCTGCAAGCGTGCGTAGCGGCTGAGGCTTGTAGAAATACTTATTAAAAGAAATTTCACAGCCAATCTTTGTGGGAGGCAGGTTTATCCATGCGTCGACAACGTAGGGGCGCACCTCACGCAGGAAATACTCATAGATGTCTTCCTTGACAAGTATCTTCTCTGTGTCACGCAAATCAGAGTCGGTCTCATATTCTATCCATGTCTTCTGCTTTGTAGGCTGATAGCCATAGTCTGGCAATCTGTTCTCCTCAATGCCGAATACAGATTGCAGCGTGGTGATGTCCTTGGAATTTGTCTTGTGCACTTTCTTGATGACAGGCTTGGCATCTGGGTCTATCTCCGACATGGCTCTTGCGATAGTGTTAACTGTTGCCGTTTTCACCTTTTTGTCAATAAGCTTGGCAGTGGCGGCAACTTTGTCGGAAAACTTGTTGTAATCCATATAAACATCCGTACCAATGTGCCGCATAATCTTAGTGGCAAGGATCTGGATGTTCCTACGATCGTTCCATGCCGTGGCACCCATAAGCGATTTCAGCTGCTTATCAGTCTTCTTTATCTCGTTGTCATTCAGATAATCCTTTATTTCGAGCAGTTTATCATCTATTCCCGTAAATACCAAATCACCATAGGTGTCATAAAGCCATCGGGAAAGCTCCATATCCTTACTGTCGTAAATAAGATTGTCTATTTTGAGAGCCGTGAACTGACTGCGAAGCCTTAGTGGCCGTTCTATCGTGACAGTGTGGTAACGAAAATCATCATTGTCGAAGATTTTGCTTTCCACAGGCATGTCCTCTGTAGCCTCACACTCCATGAAATCAGCATAAGCCTTGACTATCCAGTCCTGGTAAGGGGTGACCGTGCAATTGCGACTGCCCATATTCTTGCGCAACTTCTCATAAGCCTGTGAAGCATTGATGAGCTGTATCTTTCCCCTGCGATTGTCTGCTTTCTTGTTGGTTAGAAGCCATACATAAGTAGTGATGCCCGTGTTGTAGAAAATGTTGTTGGGCAACTGGATGATAGCATCAACCAAGTCATTCTCCACGACATAGCGACGAATGTTGCTCTCACCACTACCAGCATCGCCTGTGAACAGCGAGCTACCATTGTGAATGGACGCGACGCGACTGCCCTGCGGTTGATATTCCAAAGGCTTCATCTTGCTTATCTCGTCGAGCATAAACAGTAATTGCCCGTCGGATGTTCGGGGTGTGGCGTCAAGCGTCTCTTCCTCACCACGGAAATTAGTAAGGGTGACCTCAAAACGGTCGTCAAGAAGCGTTTTCTCGTGATATATTTTCTTTTTATCTTCCTTCCAACTTTTGCCGTAGGGAGGATTGGTGAACATATAGCCGAAAGTCTGATCACCATAAAACCCATTGTCTGTAATGGTGTTGCCGCGATGTATGCCAGTTGGGGCAACGCCCTTGATGATAAGGTCAGCCTTGCAAATGGCATAAGTCTCTGGGTTAATCTCCGTGCCAGAAAGTTGGATGGCATGGTCGTCTATGCCAATGCTTTTCAAGTATTCTCGCCCTTCGGTAAGCATACCGCCAGAACCTGCTGCTGGATCATAAAGACTGATAATCTTTGGCAAATTGTCCTTGACAGGCTCAAAGACGAGGTGAGCCAGCAAAGAAATAGCGTCACGAGGTGTGAAGTGTTCTCCTGCCTCCTCGTTGTTCTCCTCATTGAAGCGTCGTAACAGTTCCTCAAAGATTGTACCCATGCCGATATTGGTCAACGCTGGCAGAGGCAAACCGTCTGGGTCGGTAGCTGGTTTGTCGGTGAGATTGATATGAGGATCAGTAATGCGCTCTATGATGCTGAGAAGTCGATTGTTATCTGCTAGTTTCTTGGCTTTGTTATAATAATCGAAATTGTTAAGCACATCTTTCACGTTATCACTATAACCGTTGAGATACTCCACAAAGTTGTTGTAGAGAATGGTATTGTTGTCGGTAGCTTGGCTCTTAATGCGATTGAGAGTCCATTTGCTTGTATTATAGTAGCTAAGGCCTGTAATATCGTGAATTGCCCCGTCATCGATAATATCCATTTCGAGTTGTTTCTCATCTTCTATCTCCTTTTCCACGGCATCCTTAGTGGGTTCAAGCAGAGCATCAAGCCTACGGAGAACGACCATAGGGAGAATGACATCACGATACTGGCCACGAAGAAAGACATCCCGCAACACATCATCAGCGATATTCCAGATAAGAGAGACGGTTTGATTATATGAGCTGTCCATTATTTGTTATCTACGATTAAATCCTTCAAATTGATATTCAGAAGATTCGCAATCTGGTTTAATGTCTGCAAATCTGGCTGAGAAGTGTTTGTACACCATTTGGAAACGGTTGAAGGGTTCTTACCCAACTTCTCAGCCAGCCATTTGTTAGTTTTCTTGGTTTCTGCCAAGACAATCTTTAAGCAATTCAGGTCTTCCATATTTTCGGGAAATGATTTTAACGCAAAGTAAATGAAAATAATCGAAACAGCAAAGCAAAAAGTTCTTTTTCTTGAAATAAATGCTTGTTTATGCAGCCAAACTCACTAACGGATTCTGCTACTTTGAATTTTCCGAATGATACTATCAGATTTCTGCTCCTGCAATAATTCAAATTCTTTGGCTTGCTGTTCTACTCTTTCTATGTTCTCGTCATCGTGTACTCGATAGATGCTATCAAGCCAGAATATGCTGTTGGTAGTTGCCCAACCCTTAGATCGAATGAAACGATACTTCATGGCATTATCCTCATTCTGTTCGGCCATCTCCTTCCAATGATTTTGAGACCACGCCAATATTCCGACAAAGAACGCAACTATAATAATAACCTCTACAAAAAAGGCAGCCAAAGAATTGAAAGGTTTATGGCATATTCTGTAGATTAGCCGCCATATTACGCTTGAACATTTGGGCTTCAACAGTTTATGCCATATCCTAACCAAACGTAGCTGGTTATTAGCCATCCCTGTCAGCTTCTTGTCGTTTGACTTTGCGACATGAGCAATAGTCCTGAAAGCTTCGTTGAACTCTTGCTGTGATTTTTCTATCTTTGCACGCTGCTCATCGTCTAACGGTTTTATGCTTTTTCCCAATGCACTAAGTCTTTTTGCAATCTCAACTAACAACGAATTATTGGCTTGCTCCTTATCATTCTTGGAAGTTATCAGTTCCTTTAAGCCTTCATACATATCCGCGAAGCCCATTGCTTCTTCTTTCTGTTTCATATTGAATATCCTTTCCTTACTAACCTACGTTCTTCCGGTGTCATATCCCACCAGCTCTTTTTACCACTCCAGCCAACTTCTGACGACTGACCGCCACCGCCTCCACGGGATTGAATACCATTGGACGGAGCTGCCATTGCTTCCAAGGCAGCAACGGCTCCTTGAATAACACCATCTGCCACTTCTGCCGTGTCATTGGCTACACTGTTCGTGATGCTTTCTTCCTCTTTCTGTTCAAAGTAGGATGACAGACTGGCAAAACTAAGACTGTGGTCTATCTTTGAGCCAAAGAAATTATACCCTCCGTGACTAAAACTTATACCGATAGCCTTATTGTTATCGTCCTTATGGAATTGCATGCCTATGCCACATGAAGCCAATGAAATCTGAAACATCTTCCAATTACGTGATGTCGCTTTTGCTTTCTGCGCATGGTCAAAGAGGTAATACTTGCTGTAATCTACACCATGAAGGCGGTTGCGGTTTACTCTCCGCTTGCCTTTGCCTATTGTCAAACCGTTGCACATTGTCAGGTCACGGCAGATCTTGATTGCCCTCCATCTGTCATTCTTATCGGATATAGTCTTTCCGTCGTTGTTTACTCTGTTGAAGATGATGTGAACATGCGGATGCTTGCGATCGTGATGGCGCACTAGCATCAACTGCGTATTGACAATTCCCATTCTGCGGAGATACTGGTTTGCTATCTCCAGCATCTTCTCATCATTCAACTTTGCTGCGTCGTCTGGCGAGAACGACAGGATATGATGACCTACAGGACATTTCACTCTGTCATTCAGTCTCGACTGTATGATGAAACAGGCCGCAATAGAATCCTTGTCCTTGCCTCGCACACCTACTATTTTGAGTAATGTTGCGTTTGATTTCAGACAGTAGCCTACGGTACCCTTGAAGCCGCATCCTTTTATCAATTTACATATCATGCTTGTATGTCTTTATTACTTTATCGATCTCTGATGCCAGAGCATTACAAGCTGATGCTGCGGAAACATAGCCTTGGGTATTTGCCTGGTAAGCAATCTGGTTAAGATTGTTTGCCATTCCACTCAGCTGGCGAAAGAAATACATCTGTTCCGTAGTAAACGGTTCCTTGATGACGGCGTTTAATGCTGCCTCTTTCATGAATGTGCTTAGTGACTTCCGGCAAGCCTTAGCCCTTGCCTTTATTGCAAAGTAGTCAGACGTACACATTAATGAACGGACAATGTACTTACGTCGCTCAGATGCTTTCTTAGGAGGTCGCCCACCTTTATTATAGTTCTTCTTTTCCATTGTATTTCACTTTTAAATGTGTTATTTTTAGGCGGTAGCTTCGGTTTTTCTAGGCAGGAAAACATAAACTTGCTTCCCTTAAAAGTTATAATAACCCCATTACACCTTTCTACCTGTAGCTCTTTCCTATGAACTCAACGACTGATGTCACTTTGCGTAATCTGTCGAGAGTACGAATGCCGTACTTTTCTTGAATTTGACTTATAGTCAGATTCGTCGTAATAAGAAGCAGCTTACCTGTTTTCTCTGCTGAATCAGCTATCTCCTGAAAAGGCTGTCGACGGACTCCATACACAAAATAGTCACTTTCTGTACCAATATCATCTATTGACAGAAGATGCTTTGTCTTCATCTCATCTATCTTGGTGTTTATGTCAATGGCATCATACACACTGACATGTTTTCTACAAAAATGATAGATCAACATTGGAATAACCCGACGACAAAGTATTGTCTTGCCTCTACCGCAGTTACCGATGCACAGCAACCCTTTCTTCTTGTTATCGGTAAGCCAAGATGCGACTTTGTTATACTCTGGTAGCCATACAGGTGTAGAAATGAATTGCGATATACAGTCTTTCATTTCTTGCATGGCATTAGGGATATGGATAGAGACCCTGTTGGGGGTAAGTAGATGGCCGTACTCCTCCATTTCATGGAGTACTGCATTAAATTCATTCTTATTCATAACTACCAAACCTTTTCGTTGTCGTACTTACTCGTGGAATTGTCCATCAGAAGGAGACCACTCTTGTCTCCCTTTTGTTTAGATTTTGCAGAGCCAGAAAAAGAAGAATCATAAGAAGTTCTATTCTTTATTATATCTTCTGTATTATATCCTCCGTTTTCTGAGGTGTGCTTGTTTCCTGCTACAATTTCGCTCACATTTCGCTCATTATCCGTTATGGGTTCGCCTTTAGTTCGATGGCACTCTTTAGGTGTTCCGCTCTCGTCTTTATTAGTGGTCGTTATCGATTTAATACTGCTTGGGTTATCATTCGCCTGATTGTCGAAGGGAAACTTTTCCGTTTTAGTTTCCATTTCGCTTGCATGCAGACTACTATTAGCACGTGTTCCCGATGCGTTCTCGCTTTTTTTGCGGTTCTTGTCCAAAGCAGGTTTGAGACTTATGAAAATTGATTTAGGCACACCTTCAAGAGAAGTTTCTTCACCACACAGGCTGTATCGGCAAATCGCTCTATAAACAGCCAGTTGATATTTCTTGGGAAGCTCTTCTATCGCTTCAAAATACGATAAGAAGAATGCAAAATATTTCCTTTCTGATTCCATACCTAATCATTTCTATTGTTACATGATTTACCTTCAAGAACCGTCAGTATATCGCTATAGCGATACATTACCTTGCGTGGACCGACCTTTATAGCTGGTAGTAACCCAGAGTTGTTCCATCGCCATAAGGTAGAGAAATCTACTTTTAACATGCTGGCAGCTTCTTTCCTTGAAAGATACTCATCATCCTTTCCCAGAGATTGTACTTCTTTAGATGTCATTAAAGCCTGTTGTGTCGGTTTATTTGAGGACGACATCCTCATAGCAGCATTATTCAAGGCTGCATCCAAATCATCCTTAGTCATTACAACCAACTGGCTTGATACATTTGCTTCCATATTATTATATGCTTTTGTTGTTTAACGATACGCTACCCAGAATAATCTTCCTGTCATTTCTGGTACTTTGATAAGGTTGCAAAAGGAAGAATTTGCTTCCAAATCACGTTGCAAAGATATGATGCGCAACACAAGTTTACAAGTATAACTTTCTGAAAATCAAAATAATTCGGTTTTATTCGGTATGATAGTCATCAGAATACGGTACCGTTCGGTATTAAAAAGGAAAGGTCACTGCCTCTCTTTATATAAGACAATGACCTTACGTTAAATAATAAATCTATAATAAAGACTATTAGCCTTTGTTTTTCTGAAAAGCTTCTATTGCATCCATACGTTCTTCAAGACGATTCTTCATACTTAGAATTATAGCTGCATTCAGATTCCCTTTCTCATATTTTGCTTTCTGTTCACAATAATTGGAACGAGAACCTACTATTTTACTATCGAAGAATGTGCAAGCATTATCATATGGAATAAAATCGCTTATCCAACCGAGAAGTTTTGCACAATGTATAATAAGAACGACAGTTTCTTTACTACCTTTTTTCCCTTTTAGTGCTTTTTGAGCATTTATAGTATCTACCATAGCTGTAAAGACTGGCCTCGCCATATATTTTTTTGTGACATAATTACTATAAAAACATTGTCTGAGTCGTTCCTGTCTACTGTTTTCTGGAATAATGAAACTTACAAGAAGGGAAGTAAATGCAAAAACTGCAATCATGCCAAACAAGATATATGCAATTCTAACATATAGGTCTCCACCTGTAAAGCCCTTGGAAAAGACCCAAACACAAGTTGCTAATGCAATTGCCATACATGCCAATATAAAAGAGACAAGAAGCCAAATATTGACTTTACGCTTTGCTTTTTTCCATTCAATAAAGCGTTCCTTTATTGTTTTTTTTGACCACATCTTCATTGTACTTCTTTTTTTAGTAATTTTACCACTAAGTTTTGTAATTCCTCCTTGCTCATATCTTTTAAGTTATTGGGTAAGCCTGATTCTTTCTTTTGTAGTAATCGGTTGTTATATTCAAACTGCTTTTCAAGAGGATAATTTGCTATATATCTATCGGTAATAGATTGGTTCTGTGCGTGTCCCATACTTTCAGTGATATAGCCCTTCTCAACTCCAGCCATTGTTAAGTTTGTAGCGAAAGAATGACGGCACCAAGTACCAGAGGGTCTTACACTCCAGTGCATAACATCCTTACATATTACAGCCAATCTGTCCTTAATATTGGAATTTTCCTGCGCAACACGCTTACGAATGCTTAACTCATCTATAGCACCCTCTAGAATATGAGGAAAAACGTAAGCATCAAATTCGGGCTTTGCAGCAATCTCATTCAGAATTTTCTGTAAAGGTTCAATAATAGGGACTATCACTTCGGACCCTTTCTCACTACGGGCACGAGTTTTCTTTCTGTTGAATTTAAAAGCCTTTCCTTCCGTATCAAAATAGTATTGACTGTATTTCAGCCTACCGGCATCCATGAGATTAAACCCATTACAAAGATATTGTACAAGGAATAGTCCTAATGAGTAGTTGGCACGTTTAGTATAAGCAGGTGACCAAGTATCAGGATATTCCTTATTGACGAATACATTATACAGTCTAGTCATCTTTTCGACATTCAAGTATTCATCTTTACGTGATGCGCCTGACGGAATGGATATCAGGCCTTTCTGAGCAACATTAGAAAAAGGGTACTCGACATTTAAAAGATAGCCAAGACGACGACATTCATTCCAAACAGCTCGCATTGTTCGTAAGTATATACCACGAGTGGTATCACTTATCTTTCCGACTAATTTGCCATCAGCTGACTTTACTCCATTTTTCATCCCTTCATTCCATTCATTCAAATCAGATAGTGCTATATCGAAACCTTCTATCTTGTGTTTCCACATTATCTTATTAAATGACTTTAGAGCATTTTCATAAAATTCGGCAGTCGTAACCCTAGCCCCATTATTTTCAGTTCTTAATTTATGGATTATGCCGTTCCATACCCCCATAAATGATTGCTCGTTAGTTGTGGTTCTTCCCTCAACTACAGCCTTTATACTATCTATTGATAAAGAATGTCCCCTATCAATATTCTTTAGTAGCTCCTTATATTTCTTTACATAACTATACCAAAGTACCTTTTCTTCGTATTTGGGAGACTTGCTCTTTTGAATAGTACAAATCAAAGTGAAATCTTTTTCATTATAGCTTCCCCCAACATGATAATAGTAAGATTTACGGTCAATGGTAAAGCGAATAGACAATGGATATTCCACCATGGCCTTACGGTTAGATCGCTTATCAAGCACTATTGCTGCAGAACAATTACGCTCTACAAAAGCACCAAAAGATGTAACTTTATTAACCATATATCATTGTTTTGTCAACATTTTGAAATTCTACGAAAACATAAGCAATGTTGTGCAATGCAAAAGCCTATAGACCAATAGTCTAGAAGCTATTTTTTGTGAAAACATTGCGAAA
>ERZ772957.1452-NODE-1452-length-15352-cov-6.984834_pt1 | contig 15352 bp, 11 predicted proteins | sample MGYA00580682_ERZ772957 | MGnify/ENA primary metagenome ERZ772957 (study PRJEB29015, sample SAMEA2737921) | human oral metagenome | biome: human oral; feature: human-associated habitat; material: dental | place: China | collected 2025 ...
AGATAAAATAAAACATTAACTTTAAAAGCATGACCCCATTTCTCATTTCGGCCTATTATTTTATCTGTTCTAATTCTTCTGATAATCAATCCAATTATCCTTATAAATACTCTTTTGATATTTTCCTTTAATCTTTGCAAAGTATTTTTTGTGTGGTGATTTCTAATTTCCTTCAAACATCATTTTTTTAACATATTTTTCTAATATTAGTATACATTTTTTATAAAAAGGTACTTCATCTAATTTAAAATATTTTTGTAAATACTGTAGATAAATCTCATCTTTTTCTTCTATATGCATTAGAAACTTTTAAATTTAACTGTTTAAGCAACCATTTTCCCAAATAGTCATGAACGTTATATTCTTCTTTACTTTCTCTTTCAAGGGACTGCAGACCCCATACCACATAAAACATTAATTCATAAGCCTCTTTTTCTGTTATTTGATATTCTTTAGCATCCATTTTGTAACATTTTGTATAATTGAATTTTCTTTAAGTTTTTTCCATCTATCCACTTCTTTACTAACTTTTTCATGCAATGTATATAGAATATCAGAATTTTTATTCACCCAATCTCTTATAATAAGTTTTCCATCTTTTTTCAAATTTCGATGTATTTGTTTTAATACCTTGTTCTTACAGGTCGAGACATATAACTTATTATTTCATGGAAGATACTCGATATAAAAATAATGTCATATTTTTCTTTATTTTTTATTAAATTTCCATCTATTATAACATCTATATTTAAATTGGCTAATTCTTTTTAAAATGTTGGTGAAATATCATAAGCATAATATTTTGCACCTGTTTGTTGAACACTTTTAATAAAATTAGGCGATATTCACGAACCATAATCAAACACTTTAGTTTTTTTTTTTAATATGGTTTTAGTACTTCAAATTTTGATAAAGCTGTTTTGTTCATACGTTTAATATATGTATTTTTATCATTATTTTAATTTCCCATCCTCTTCCCTTTTCTTTATTAATTTTTGTTAATTATACTATAAATTTTACTGTTTATAAAAATTTAATTTTTTATTATAGGTTGATATATAGATATCAAAAGACCAAGTACAATATTGTACTCGGTCTTTTGTAATGTATTTACTTATTTTTTCTAGCCTAATAACAAGAATAGATAGTGGGCTACAATCCCTGCGACAATTCCCCCAATGGTATGAGAAACTATCGCTTTTGATGAAAGTTTACGCACTCCTAAAGCATCCATCATACCGATATGCGTACTTAAGTATCCACTCCAACACATACCCATCGCTGTAAATACGGCAATGTCATTTTGTCCAATAAGACCATTTTTTAAAAATTCTGGCACTAGAGAAATTGCTCCCCCTACTGCTCCCAAAGCTGTAATTGGGAAAGCTATTGCTTCTGCAGATTTGAAACCAAATAATGGTTCAAGAATAAATGTTAGTTTTTCTCCTAACCAGGGTAGGAATCCAACACCTTCATACGCTGCTCCTGTATATCCGTCAGCAGGCATTTTAAATGTTAACATCATAACGAATGTACAAACGATAAGCACACCCGGAATAATTGCCATCCCCATTTCTACCCCAGTTTTTCCACCTTCTAATATTGTATCTAGTACTCGTTGAAACATATTTCCATCACGGATTATTCTTACTTTATCCATCGATTCGTCTGTTTCGTTTGATTCTACCATCGGTTCATCCGCTTCATCCCCGTAGTATTTTCTTGTATGTCTTAACATCAAGCGAACACTTATTATACTCCCTATAATTGCTCCAACGTTCCCTATAATTGCTGCTTTTACGAAGCCAGCTCCTTGCCCCATCATAAACATCGTTACGATAAGACCCATACCAAACGCTGTCCCTAAGTTACAAAGTGCGGGTACTTGGTACTTTTTGAAAAACGCTACAAAACGTTTATCTTTAGCAAAAGGAATAATAGCTGGGTTGTCTGATAGATAAGTCGCTATTGCCCCGGTTACACTAGCACCTGGCATACCCCAAAGAGGTCTCATCAACGGAGCAAATATTTTGTTGATAAGCGCTATTGCTCCAAATTCTGATAACAGTGCGCTAATCGCTCCAGCAATAACAGCCATCGCCATTATGAAAAACACTGTATTCAACAGTAAGTCGTGAGCCGTTGCCATCATTGTTTTAAACATTAGCGGTGTTCCCATCTTACGCGCCATTAAACCGAAGATTAAAAAGAATACTGCTAAAAAGACAAATGTTTCTAGGCTTATTGCTTTTTTAACTACTGTAGCCTCTTTCTTTTTTTTGATTTTAAGCTTGGTCTTGTCTCCATCCATAATAAATCATCCTTTCTTTAATTGTAGTTTATATTTTACTTGTGTTAACTGTACTATTACAACTATTTATTATATTATACCACACTTTCTTTATTACCGCAACTATTTCAATAATTCCAAACTTGGATACACTAAGTTTTCAGCCTTTATTAGCGCTTTTTTATTAAACTTTCAACCTTTATAAATCATGCTAAATAAAGCGTTAGGTGTTTTTATTAATGCTCTTTTTTTAAAAAAAATAAAAATTAATTTGTAACAAATATTACTACCGATATTTTTTGTTAAATTAATACAGTTGTGTTTTTTTGTTAATAGTTATAACTTTTACTTGAAATCATCAAGCATATTTATAATTTCTTAGCTATAAAACCTCAAAAGATAAACTCATTCTCCCTCTTTAATTAATTGTAATAAACTAGCTTTTTTGATAGAATTATATAGTCTATACATTTATAGAAAGGAGAACAATTTTTATGAAAATAAAAAATAAAAATAACAATAAGATTTTAAAATTTTCTATTAGAAAATTATCTCTTGGTGCTGCACCTGTCGTTATCGGTGCTCTAATCTTTGGGAGTTATGCGCCAAGTGAAGTTTTGGCAAATGAAAATACAACTGTTAATTATACATATTTAGCTGAAAATGAATTAACAGATGCAGAAAAAAGTTTAATAAAGAAAAGTATACCTAGTAATATTAAAGAAAACGAAACGTATTACATGGTTTATAAAAAGGACTCTAAACCTACATCAGAAATTAAGACTTTACCTAATACCGGACAAAGTTCTCTTCCTTTAACAGGTTTAGCTGTAGGCGCTACTGTTCTTGTAGTTCTTTTAGTATCTAAAAAACACAGAAACAAAGTACTTAGTGTTGTTTTAATCGGTGCGATGGGTCAAAGTGTTGTTATGCCATTTGAATCATTTGCTTTCGAAAATAAAGAGTTGGTAAGCTATAACACTCAAAAAACTGTGGCTAACTCTAACGAATTGGCAAATGGTGTAATAAAAATCGATGGGTACTCTTATGTTGGTTATTTCACACAAAGTGATTTAAAAACCCTACCTAATCAAGTAAATCCAACAGTTCCTGAGAAACCGACGAACCCAACAAACCCAAACAATCCAACAAACCCAAACAATCCAACGCCACAACCAAATCCACAACCCCAACCTGAGTACAAAACTACTCCAGATGAAGGACCTAAGGTTCCTATTGTTGAAAAACCTGAACTAAAAGTTACTAAAGAAGTTGTGCCTTTCGAGACTATCGAACAAAATGACGATACCCTTCCTAAAGGTCAAACGAAAGTCATCAAAGAAGGTGTTAATGGTGAGCGTACAGTTCTAACTGAAGTTTCTACTGTTGATGGTGTTCAAACTAGAAAAGTTGTTGATAATTCTATTACTACTCAACCGGTTAATAAAATTGTTGCTGTCGGTACAAAAGAAGTAACACCTGCTCCAGAGCATAAAACAACTCCGGATGAAGGCCCTAAGGTTCCTATTGTTGAAAAACCCGAACTAAAAGTTACAAAAGAGGTTATACCTTTTGAAACTATCGAACAAAATGACGATACCCTTCCTAAAGGTCAAACGAAAGTTATCCGTGATGGAGTCAATGGTGAACGTACTATCTTAACTGAAGTATCTACTGTTGACGGAGTACAAACTAGCAAGGTTATCGATAATTCTATTACTACTCAACCAGTTAATAAAATTGTTGCTGTCGGTACAAAAGAAGTAACACCGGCTGTAGATAAGACTGCATTGCAAAATGCTATTGCTACGGCTAATAGCAAAAACAAAGATGATTACACTACTCCATCTTGGGCAGACTTGACTACTACTTTAGCTGCAGCTAATACTATTAACAACGACAATAACACTACTCAAAACGCGGTAAACGAAGCTACTCAAAACTTGCTAAAAGCTATTGAAAAATTAGTAAAACTTACTGATAAACCTGTATTAAAACTTGTTAACACTAATAAAAACGAATTAGAGCATAGTGCTACGGCTAAGTACACGTTAGAAAATCCTACTAATGCAGAAGTGAAGTCTATCACAGCTACTCTTAAAAAAGGTAATGAAATTGTAAAAACTGTAGATTTAACAAAAGATAATTTAGATGCTGTTTTAAGTGACTTAGACTTCTATAAAGAATATACATTATCTACAACAATCGTTTATAACCAAGGAAATGGAGAAAAATCAGAAACTCTTGCTGATGAGAAAATTCTACTAGAACCTAAAAAAATAGAAGTTAAAGATATTAAACGTACAGATTTAATCAAGTATGAAAACAAAGTAGAAACAGATGCTACAAGACTAACATCTGTTCCACAGGATTTAAACAATTACTATCTGAAAGTTACATCAAACGATCATAAAACAACACTATTAGCTGTTAAAAATATCGAAGATGCAGAAGTTGATGGTAAAAGAGTATACAAAGTGACTGCTGTTGCTGACAACTTAGTACAACGTAATGCAAGTAATAATTTTAACGAAGTCTATACTTACTATATAGAAAAACCAAAAGCTAAAGAAGATAATGTTTATTATGACTTTGCAGAATTGATAAGCGCTATGCAAGCAAATCCAGCTGGAGAATTCCTTCTTGGTAAAAGTATGAGCGCTAAAAATGTTGTACCTGCTGGCAAATCTTATGTTACAGCAGAATTTACAGGTAAACTTCTAAGCAACGGTGACAAACGTTATGCTATTCATGATTTAGAGCATCCGTTATTTAACGATATTAGTAATGCAATAATCAAAAATATTAACTTTGAAAATGTTGCAATAGATAGGCCTGGTGAAGATAATATCGCTACTGTTGGGAATAACTTAAAAAATAAAGCGACTATCGAAAATGTTAAGATTACAGGTTCTATAACTGGTAGAAATAATGTTGCCGGAGTTGTTAATAATATACATGAAGATGGTAAGGTTGAAAATGTTGCATTTATCGGTAAAATAAATTCTGTCGGAAACAATTCTACAGTAGCCGGTATTGCAGGTTCTAACTATATGGGGTTTGTTAATAGAGCTTACGTTGATGCTACTATTACAGCAAATAATGCAAACGCAAGTATGCTTGTTCCTTTCGTTCAATATAAAGCTCATAGTTGGCTGTCAGGGACAAAAGGAAAACTGACAAACTCTGTAGCAAAAGGTATTCTTGATGTTAAAAACACTAGAAATGTTGGTGGAGTAACAGCTAAAACTTGGCCATATGGAGCTGTTCAAAATAATGTAACATATGCTAAAGTGATTAAAGGTGAGGAAATATTCGGTTCAAATGACGTTAATGATGAAGATGCAAATCCTTTTGTATCAAACTTATTTGGAGTTATCGGATATAGTTCTGGTGAAGATGGAACTGGTCGAGATAATAAAAACAAAAATAAATTAAAACACTTATCTAAAGCTGAGGCTGATGCAAAAGTTGCTAGTTTCAATATTACTGCTGACACTCTAACAAGTGAAGCTTACGTCATGAACACTATCAATAATATCACTCCTAGCGATAAAGCTTATACTGATATTCAAGATTACAATGCTGACTACAGTTTAGCTTACAAAAATCTTGAAAAACTGCAACCATTCTATAATAAAGATTATATCGTTAACCAAGCGAACAAACTTGCTAAAGATCATAACTTAAATACAAAAGAAGTTCTTTCTGTTACACCGATGAATAACAATGATTTCATCACTAACCTTAGTGCTGCAAATAAAATTGTCGTTCACTATGCTGACGGAACTAAAGACTACTTCAGCTTATCTGAAAGTAACGATGGCTTAACTAATGTAAAAGAATATGAGATAACGGATCTTGGAATTAAATATACACCTAATATCGTTCAAAAAGACCATAGCAACCTTATTAATGGTATAAAAGCAATTTTAAGTCCAATCGAACTTCAATCAGATTCTATTTACAAACATTTAAATAGAACTGGTAATAATAGAGTAAATGCAATTAAAGACCTTTATTTAGAAGAAAGTTTTGATTATGTTAAGAAAAATCTTGATGTATTTGTTGAAAAATTAGTTCAAAACGAAGATCATCAATTGAATAATTCTGTAGCAGCTCAACAGATGATTCTTGATAAAGTTGAGAAAAACAAAGCTGCTCTATTACTAGGTTTAACTTATCTAAACCGTTACTACGGCGTTAAGTTTGGTGATGTTAATATTAAAGAACTTATGCTGTTTAAGCCTGATTTCTATGGTAAAAATGTCGATGTTTTAGACAGACTTATCGAAATGGGTTCTAAAGAAAGTTATATTAGCGGTGGAAGAACATTCGACGCCTTTGGCGAAGTCCTTGCAAAATCTACGAAGTCAGGACATCTAGAGTCATTCTTAAATTACAATCGTAGCCTATTTACAAACTTTACAGATATGAACGATTGGTTTATCGATGCAACTAAAGATAAAGTATATATCGCTGAACGTGCTTCAGAAGTAGATGCGATTAAAGATGCTAAATACAGAGCATTCGATAATTTAAAACGTGCTCACCTTAGAAAAACTCTTCTTCCTCTACTTAATATTGAAAAATCACATATTTTCTTGATTTCTAACTATAACTCAATAGCTTTTGGTAGTGCAGAAAGATTAGGTAAAAAATCATTCGCTGATATCAAAGACACGATAGACAAAGCTGCAGATGGCTATAGAAACTACTATGATTTCTGGTATCGTCTAGCTGCAGATAATGTTAAAAATCGTCTACTAAGAGACTCTGTTATTCCTCTTTGGGAAGGTTATAATGCTCCTGGAGGATGGGTTGATAAGCATGGTAGATATGGTCAACAAAATGAATATGCACCTCTTCGCGAATTATTTGGACCTATTGGAAAATACTTCGGAAATAACGGTGCTGGTGCCTATGCTGTAATTTATGACAATCCAAATGACACTAGAACAGAAGTAAACTACATTTACTTAAATATGATTGATGAATATGGTATTTCTGTTTATACTCACGAAACAACACACGTTAACGATGGTCACATCTACCTTGGCGGTTTTGGTCGTCGTGAAGGAACTAGTTTTGAGGCTTTTGCTCAAGGTATGTTACAAACTCCAGTAGCTGGTAGTGGTTTTGATGAGTTTGGTTCATTAGGTATCAATATGGTATTTAAACGTCCAAACGATGGAAACCAATGGTATATCACCGATCCGAAAACTCTAAAAACAAGAGAAGATATCGACCGTTATATGAGAGGTTATAACGATGCTTTAACTCTTCTTGATGAAATCGAAGCAGAAGCTGTTATTTCTCAACAAAATAAAGATTTAAACGGTGCTTGGTTCAAAAAAATGGATAAACAATATCGTGATAACAACCACCTTAACCATTGGGATAAGATTCGCCATCTATCAAAAGAAGAAAAAGATACTCTAAATATCCAATCTGTTAATGATTTAGTCGACCAACAATTAATGACTAATCGTAATCCAGGTAATGGAATTTATAAACCAGAAGTAGTTAGCTACCACGATCAATCACCTTATGTAGGTGTTAGAATGATGACTGGTATTTATGGAGGTAATACTAGTGATGGAGCTCCAGGTGCTGTTTCATTCAAACATAATGCATTTAGACTTTGGGGTTACTACGGCTACGAAAATGGATTCCTTGGCTATGCTTCTAATAAATACAAACAAGCTTCTAAAGCAGATGGTAACACTGTTCTAAGCGACAAATATATAATCAACAAAATTTCTGGTGGTAGATTCTCTACATTAGAAGAATTCAAAAAAGCTTACTTCCAAGAAGTAAAAGATAAAGCTAAAGTAGGTTTAACTACATTCGAAGTAAATGGTACTTCTGTTTCATCTTATGATGAACTTCTTGCGTTGTTTAAAGATGCTGTTACAAAAGATGCACAAACTCTTAAAGCAGATAACAATGGCAATAAATCAGTGTCAATGAACAATACGTTGAAACTAAAAGAAGCTGTTTATAAAAAACTTCTTCAAAGAACAGATAGCTTTAAAACATCTATTTTCAAATAAAATAGAATCTATATTTTAAATAGATTAAACTCCCGAAAAACTTAATGTACAAGTTTTCGGGAGTTTTTTCTAATCTTTACTTCAGACCTCTGAAACTGTCTGTTTTTATTTTTTTCTTATTTATTCCGTTATTTTCTAAAAAATTTTCCATAGTTTTAACATCATCAGGTTGACCTGACAATAAATATATAGCATTGTTTCCATACATGCTCACTGCTTTTTTTAGTTTTTCTTGACTTTTTTCTATACTTGCACTAGTTTCATAAATAAAATCTTTTCCTTTATTTGATAACTCTATCAGCTCATTATTAAAAATATTCACCCCTTTATCTAGATGGTTAAGTATAATTGTACGTTTAGAGTTCCATTCTTTAACGATTGGTCTCATCGCAGCAACACCAACATCAGATGCAAAACAAATAATAGGTTCTTGATTATCTGCAATATCTAAGTTTCCACCTAACCAACTTACCTCAACTTGCGCTCCCACCTGCAAACTAGTCAAGTTTTTCTTATAAACACTCCCTCTATTATGTGTTAAAATCATAATCTCTTTTTCTTCAGGATTAGATGCAATAGTAAGCCATCTGTTATTTTGCTTGCTATCCTTTACATCAGGTAGAGTAATTTTCACGTAAGACCCTGGTTCCCAAGTCATATTATCTGGTTTTTCCAAGCGAACAACGTAAAGATCATCGCTAGCATTTTCTATTGATTTGATCGATAAGATCTGACTACGTCCAAGAAATGCAAATACCCCCCACGTTATTAGCCCTAGAGCCACTGTTGTAATAAGAATAATAGTTAACATTTTTTTACCTCTTTTCATTTTCTTCCTCTTTCAAAAATTTTATAGTTAATAATATATACGTTCATTTTTTATTTAACAGATTATAAATCTAAATCAAGAACAGTTTTATGGTTAATAAAATACTTTTATATAGTTGTAAATAAAGTATTTTTATATATATGAATGAATATAATTTATTATTCATTCATATATGTTTAAAAAATAAAGAATTGTCATTCTTTATTTAAATAATCCTTTTACAAAATAAGTTGCTAAGGTTTCTATTGTCTGATTAACGTTGGGTACATCTTTTTCTGTAATATTCATATCTATATAGTAAAAAAGATGATAAACTTCTAAAACCTTTTGGATTTTTTCTTGAGAATATCCTTCCTTCACCATACGTTTAGTAAATGTTTCTATTAAAAACTGATGGAATGGATTCGACTCCCTACCTTCCTCTGAGGAATAATAGCTATGCAACTCGTTAGAAATAGCAGGATTATACCATTCTGCTAAAATTTTATTAGATGAAACCAAGCTTCTTGATTGACCAAAAAGTTGACCTATAAGTTCAACGACATCTCCTTGCCAATCTATATCATTCATTATAACTTGTCGAATACGATTATTTTCGTCTATATAAACATCTAGAAAAATTTCTTCTTTACTTGCGTAATAATTATAAAAAGAGCCAACTGCCATACCTGCCTGTTTTGCAACTTCTGAAATAGCTGTTGCTTTATAGCCTTTTTTAGAAAAAACATCATACGCCGCTTGTTTTAATACTTGCTTTTTATCCAATTTCTATCCTCCTTTTTTTAAATGAATGAATTTTATTTTTTATTCATTCATATTTTATCAAATAATTTTATTCAAGTCAATAAATAAATTGCCTTATCTTCTTCTATTTCAACTTTAGTTATTATTTTTTACTATAAAAATAAAAGGAAGTATCCGCTAATCTGCTTTTACTTCCTCATAGTTATATATTTTATATCTTACTTACAATTTTTTTGATGAGCCTTTAATTTTTTTATAGCCCAATCATAATGGCTAGAAGTAGCACTTACAAAATATGATCCAAGAGTGCTTCCTCCAACCCATTTATAAACTTTTCTTGAAAATAATTCTTCATTTGTAAATTTTTCAGCTAATTCTAAAACATCTTTATGTGATTTTTCTAGAGCTCTTGTTGCTTCTTCAAGAGATGTATTTTGGTGTTTCTTCCAAAATTCTACATTCATATCGCCGTAAGTTCTCCAATTATATGGGTCAGGAAGAAATGGTTTTTCTTCTCCTTTTTGGTTAGATTCTACCCAATTCAAAATAAGCTGATGCCATTCATAAAGATGAATTAAAACATCTCTTAAATTTTTATCCCTTTTCCAATGAGCTTCTTTTTTCTTTTCATCCTTTGAAAAATCAAAAGGTGTAGTTAATTGTTCGTCAGACATTTTTGCAATTAGCGTGTTAAGCTTCTCGTAGTTTTCCTTAGCAGCTATTAATAAGTCTTCTTTTGTTTGTGGTCTTGCCATAATGTTTCACCTCTTTACTAAGTAATTTAATTATAAAATCTCCACTTCTTTTTTATACTGTTCTTTTATATTGTCATCAAGAACATCATCACTAATAATCGCCGTTAAATCTTTTAATTGATAAAATGTATAAAATGCATGCGTTGAAAATTTGCTGTGGTCTGCAAGAACATAACGTTCTGTTGCATTATTTAATATTGTATCGTTACAACGACCTTCTTCTTCATCTGATATTGTAACTTTCTCCAAGTCCAAACCATTTACCCCTACAAAAGCTTTATTAACACTTATTTTGCTTAATGTATCTTGGGTAAAATATCCAACAAAACCTTTTGTTTTAGGGCGATATCTTCCTCCAATAAATATTAAATCACATGATGGATTATCTTTAAACTGTTCAAATACTATCATTGAGTTTGTAACAATATTTATATTACGATCTTGAAGATATTCTGCTAAATAACTTGTTGTGCTCCCCGCTCCTATAAATATCGTTTCATTGTCTTTTACTAAGTCTGCAACCTTGCGCGCTATTTGTTTTTTTTCTTCCACATTAACCGAGATTTTTTTATTATAATTATCTTCTTGGTAAAAGTTTTTCGGTTTTAATTTTGCTCCCCCATGAATACGAGTTAAATGCCCATAATCTTCTAATTCTTGAAGATCACGACGAATTGTCATCTCTGTTACTTTCATATCTTTAGCTAATTTACTCACCCTTACCAAATGTTTCTTCTTTAATTCTTCTAATATATAACTATGTCTATCTATTTTTAACATTTTTTCACCTGTATTATTTTTATTAGTTATCTATTTTATTTTATCATTTTTACTTAAAATATAAAACTAATATTGCTATTTTATTAATAATTATCCATTTATTTTTTCAAAAAAACATAGTTCTTATAAAATGATATGTGCCCCTTTGACTAGTATAAGGGATATATATCAATAAAAGAACTATGTTTTATCTTTTTTATTTTACTTCCTGTATTTCTACCACTCTCGTATTTGCCAATTTATCGTGAATTAATATTGGATTATTTTCTTTTTCTACATATATTTTATATAACCCATAAGCTGCTACTATCGGTGTTACTATCCAACATAATGTTACTTTTACTAAAAATTCTCTTACTAAATATTTAGAAATATCAATTCTCTTTCTATCTGTTGGTACTAATCTTATATTCAATAATTTTTTACCAATAGTTTGCCCTTTCCATTTATTAGGCAAATAACCAAATAATAAAACTGCAAAAATAATCATAGAAATAGTCATATATAAAGCATTACGTTCGTTTTCGGTACCTCCAGTTGCACGTAGAGTTACCGTTGTGTGTTGAAAAACAAGTGCTATTGGGATATAAATCGCTAAATCTATCGCATAAGCAAGTATTCTTTTTACATAAGAAGCATCTTTTCCTTCAAAATCCAAAATTTCTTCATTATCTTCTGGTGTTGGAATTCCTTTTCCTTTTACATTTGGTTTTATTGTTCTATCGTTGTAACTATATGATCTACTCTTCTTTATCTTTTTTACCATATTTTTTTCCTTAATCTATGTTTACGTTATGATATACTTGTTGAACATCTTCACAGTCATCAAGCATTTCTAACATTCTTTCAAATTTTACTTTATCTTCTTCACTTAATGTTACTTCATTTTGTGGAATCATAGAAATTTCTGCAACTTCAAATTCTTCTATACCTGCTGCTTTTAATGCTTCTTGAATTTCGTGGAAGTGTTCTGGATCTCCATAGACAAGTGCAAGTTCATCTTCTTCCACAACATCTCTGGCATAAATATCTGCTTCCATAAGAATTTCTAACAATTCATCTGCACTCTTTCCTTCTACACCAATTACAGCTGTATTATCAAACATATAGTTAACAGAACCTGTAACTCCTAAATTCCCACCATTTTTACCAAGAGCCGTACGTACTTCTGCTGCAGTACGGTTGACATTATTAGTAAGTGTATCGATTATTACCATTGTTCCACTTACTCCAAATCCTTCATAACGTAATTCGTCATAATTTTCTTCACTTCCACCTTTTGCTTTTTCAATAGCACGGTCTATTATGTTTTTAGGAACACGATATGTTTTCGCACGTTCTAAAACTACTTTTAGATTTCTATTACTTTCTGGATCTGGTTCTCCACTTTTTGCCGCTTGATAAATTTCACGTCCGAATTTTGCATAAATTTTACTAGTATTAGCGTCTTTTGCCGCTTTTTTTTCTTTAATATTATTCCATTTACGACCCATTGTCTTTTCTCTCTTTCTTTATTAATCTTTGTTTAATTCCCCATTATATACGTCTTTTTATCATATAAAAAACGTTATACACCCTACTATCTTACTATATTTATATGATTTTTTCAAGAGGGGGCGCATACTGTATTATCACGGTACTATAATTAAAGTAATATAAAAAATAATAACTGCTACATAATAAAATCACTACAAATGAAAATCAAATATATGCTTATACTCCTCAAAATACAAGAGACAATATATAATAACGACATTATCTTCCTTATACAGAATTTATAGTTGTAAAATAATAAGTTAATAAACTTCTACTTTACAACTATATAAAACTTATATTTTTTAGTTTATTCTTTTTAATTTTTTTTCTTTTATTTGTATAACATTTAATGGTACTGCTTCTTTAGTTATAATACTTGTATCTAAACCAAACCATTTTTCTGGGGTAACAGTTATTCTCTTAAGTTTTAATCGTAAACTCATTATAAAACTATCAAAAGAAGTTAATCCATTATTATTACCTAATACTTCATTTATTAATACAAATCTAAAATCCCCTACACTTTCTGCCTTTCCGCGCAAGTTATATTTTGTTGGTTGTAAATCTAGCTCTTTATTTTTTAACAAATCATCTATTACTTGATACATAAACATGTTTATTCTTTGATGTTCTCTAAATCCTAAATTAAAGGTAATTTTAAAGATTTTCTTATCACTAAATTTAGTAACTTTATATTCTCTTTTATACGGTTCATCTACTACATTTATATGGACAAAGAAATAGACATTAGCTCTTTTGGGTTGCTTATTTAAAATAGAATATAAAACTGCATAATCTACATCACTTTCATACTTTGCTCCTGTTAAATAAACTAGATTTGTTGCATATTTTGGTATATCTTTATCACTACTAAGTTGTAATAGTTGTTTTTTATATTTTTCTACCAGTAAATATTGACTTTCTCTTTCTTTAATTTCCACACCTCTATACCATATAAACATTATACCAAAAATCAATATTGCTATTACTACCGTAATATATCCTCCACTAATAAACTTCAAACTGTTAGCATATAAAAATAAACTTTCTTCTAATCCAAAAACAATAAAAAATATTAACGCCATAATTTTTTGATTTTTTATTTTATATAAATATAAGCTAAGTAAGATTGTCGTTACAAACATTGTTATACTAATACTTAAACCATAAGCGGCTTCCATATTACTACTTGTTCTAAAAAATACTACAACTGAACTACTAAAAATAAAAAGTATTATATTGACAGCCGAAACATACACCTGTCCTCTTATATCCGTTGGATATTTTATTACTAATTTTGGAAAAAGATTTAACTTAATTGCCTCTGATACCAACGTAAAAGAACCAGTTATTAAACTCTGGCTTGCTATAATAGCGGCAAGTGTTGCAAGTAGTACTTGAATTATTACCAAATTTTCTGGAACTATAGCAAAAAATGGATTTTTTGTAGGATTATAATTTTCTGATAGTAAATATGCCGCTTGACCAAAATAATTAGTTAATAAACATATTTTTACAAAAGTCCACGCCGCTCTTATATTTTTTCTGCCACAATGACCTAAATCTACATATAGATCTTCCGCGCCCGAAACACAAAGAAATACTGCACCAAGTAATAAGAAAATACCAGGATAGCTTCTTATTAAACTTAATGCATAATATGGGTTAATTGCTTTTAAAATTGTTAAATTAGTCGTAATGGCTCGTACTCCCCACAATAATAATGATAGAAACCATAACGTCATTATTGGTCCAAATAATCCTCCTATTTTCTTAGTACCTAAATGTTGAAATGAGAAAATAAAAATGAATATTCCAAGAACAATTAAAACTACTCCATTTGTTGATAAATTAGGGAAAATATTATGTAATCCTTCTATAGCTGATGTTACTGTTATTGCTGGTGTTATTACCCCATCTGCAAGAAGTGTAGCTCCCCCACCCATGGCTAAAAAAACAACAAATTTTTTTGTATTGTTTTTTATTAATGCATAAAGAGAAAATACCCCACCTTCTCCTTTATTATCTGCTTTTAGAGCTATTAATACATATTTAATTGTAGTTTGTAATGTCATTATCCAAAATATTAAACTTACAAATCCTAAAACAAGTAATTCATTCATGTTATCTCCACTTGTTTTTATAAAAGATTTCATGACATATAAAACTGAGGTTCCAATATCCCCAAAAATTATCCCTATAGTCATTATTACTCCTAAAAAAGAGAATTTTGTTTTCTCCATAGTAAATCTCTCCATCTTTTTTATATTTTTCTATAAATTTATTTTTATTTTTTTCTATATACATTATAAACCTCTTTTTATTAAAGTCAAGAAAATTATTTTTATTTAACCCCTTAAAT
>ERZ772957.1453-NODE-1453-length-15349-cov-3.482084_pt1 | contig 15349 bp, 10 predicted proteins | sample MGYA00580682_ERZ772957 | MGnify/ENA primary metagenome ERZ772957 (study PRJEB29015, sample SAMEA2737921) | human oral metagenome | biome: human oral; feature: human-associated habitat; material: dental | place: China | collected 2025 ...
ATGCCTAAGGATTAGTGGTATGATGGCAGAAATTTTGGGTCTAGACATTGAAGAAATTGATTTGACTAGTTTGACTAATAGACAAGAGGTCCATGAATTTGTCCAGGGAGACCTGGTATTTATAACCAGTCCAGTATATGCCAGCAGGTTACCGAACAAGATTGTTGGAGACCTTAGGACCTGTCTTGCATCCAAGGGGGCCTATGCTCTTCCTATGGTGGTATATGGTAATAGAAGTCCTGGAGATGCCTTAAATGAACTGAGGTCGGTCTGTCAGGGGGCAGGTTTTTCCATCCTGGCCGGGGCAAGCTTGGTTGCCAGACATGCCTTTTCAGATGACATAGGCAGGGGTAGGCCAGATAATCAGGATTTCAAGGAATATAAGGACTTTATAGATGGCCTTGCAGATAGGCTTGGGTCTGGTAAGTTCGACTTTATCAGTCTAGCTGACGACTATGAGCCGGAACCCTACTATGTACCCCTAAAAGTGGATGGAAGTCCGGCCAAGTTCCTAAAGGCCAAGCCAAAGACTGATGCCTCTAAGTGTGACCAGTGTGGCATATGCTACAGGGTCTGTCCAATGTCAAGTATTAGCAAGGATGACTATTCTGATGTGGTTGGTATTTGTATCAAGTGCCAGGCCTGTATAAGGAAGTGTCCTCAGGGGGCAAAGTATTTTGATGATGAAGACTTTTTGTCACATGTTGCCATGGTTAGGGATAACTTTACCAGAAGGGCGACAAATAAATTCATATAAAAACTTGAATTTTTTCAAATAGTCTGATAAAATTAGACTTATTAAAAAGATTATAAGTAAATGCTTTGAAGGAGAAAAGTAGGCTAGTACATGCAAGCCAGAGAGTAGTTGGTTGGTGAAAAACTATTTGTTGTATTATTTGAAGTTCGCTCCGGAGCAGTCCGGCTGAATTAATAGTAGGTCGGAACGTTATGTGCGTTAAACTTTTGAGGTGGTTTGTGGTATATACACAAACTATTAGGGTGGTACCGCGATTTCAGACCTTTCGTCCCTATGGATGGAAGGTCTTTTTTGTATTCAAAAATATATATGAAAGGAATGTTGGATATGCAAGAAAAATTGAAAAATCTTAAAAAGTTAGCTGAAGAACAGATAAAGTCGGCTGGTAACCTAGAAGAAGTTGAAAAATTAAGGGTTGACCTGCTTGGTAAAAAGGGTGAGTTGACAAAAATACTAAAGGAAATGGGCAAGTTGTCAGCAGATGAAAAACCTATAATTGGTAAGCTGGGAAATGAAATCAGGGAAATGATTACAGAAGGTATTGCTGAGAAAAAGGAAAGCATCAAGTCTGCCATGCTAGAGAAAAAACTAGAAATGGAAAAGATAGATGTAACTATGCCAGGTAAGGAATTTAAGGTTGGCAAGAAGCATATTATCAGTAAGATGGTAGATGAGGTTACAGAAATATTTATGGGTATGGGCTTTTCAATAGCTGAAGGCCCAGAAATAGAGACAGTTAGGAATAACTTTGATGCCCTTAATGCACCAAAGGACCACCCATCTAGAGATATGACGGATACTTTCTATATCACTGAAGACATCCTTCTAAGGACTCAGACATCTCCAGTCCAGGTTAGGACTATGGAAGAGGCTGTGAAGAACAATGACTTGCCACTAAAGATAATAGTGCCAGGTAGGTGTTTTAGAAGTGATAGTCCAGATGCTACCCATTCACCAATGTTCCACCAGATAGAGGTATTGGTAGTAGGTAAGGACATTACATTTACAGAATTTAAGGGGACTATGGAGACCTTCGTAAAGAAGCTGTTTGGACCAGAGACAAAAACTAAGTTCAGACCACATAATTTCCCATTTACAGAGCCAAGTGCAGAAATAGACGTGTCATGCTTTAAGTGTGGTGGTGCAGGTTGCCCTGTTTGTAAGGGTGAAGGTTGGATAGAGATACTTGGAGCAGGTATGGTTCATCCAAATGTACTTAGAAATTGTGGCATAGACCCAGAAGTTTACTCTGGCTTTGCTGCAGGTATGGGTGTAGAAAGACTAGGTATGTTGAAGTATGGAATCGACGATATCAGGCTTATGTTTGAAAATGACGTTAGGTTCTTGGACCAGTTCTAATAGGAGGTAGTAATATGTTAGTTTCATTAAAATGGTTAAGAGATTATGTTGATATAGACATTGATGCCCAGACATTTGGTGACAAGATGACCATGACAGGTACTAAGACTGAAACGGTAGAGTACTATGGCCAGGACATATCAAATGTAGTGGTAGGTAAAATTTTAAAGATAGAGGGTCACCCAGATGCTGACAAGTTAGTGATTGCCCAGGTAGAAGTTGGCAAGGACCAGCCTGTCCAGATAGTTACAGGAGCAAAAAATGTATCTGAGGGAGACTTTATACCAGTAGCCCTTGATGGTGCCAAGCTACCAGGAGGGGTGACTATAAAAAATGGCCAGCTTAGAGGGGTAGAATCAAATGGTATGATGTGCTCTTCTAATGAGTTGGGTATAGACGAGAAGTTCGTTGACGACTATAAGAAAAATGGTATCTATATACTAGACATGGAAGAATCATATGTACCTGGTATGGATATTAAGGAGGTCCTGGGTTTGAATGATGCTGTCATAGACTTTGAATTGACATCAAACAGGCCAGACTGTAGGTGTATGATAGGTATAGCCAGGGAAGCGGCCGTAACTTTAGGTACTAAGACAAAGTACCCAGAGGTAAGTGTAAAAGAAGAATCAGACAAGGAAATAGATGTAGAAATCAAGATAGAAAACCCGGCCTTGTGTTCTAGGTACCTGGCAAGAAGGGTAACAGATGTAAAGATAGAAAAATCTCCATACTGGATGCAAAGAAGACTGATAGAGGCGGGCGTAAGACCTATAAACAACATTGTCGATATCACTAACTTTGTTATGCTAGAGATGGGCCAGCCTATGCATGCCTTTGATATGAGGGAGATAGGAAACAAAAAGATTGTGGTTAGAAATGCCAAGGAAGGTGAAGTATTTACCACACTTGATGGCCAGGAAAGAAGGCTTGACCCAGAAATGTTGATGATTACTAATGGTGAAAAGACACTGGGTGTAGCAGGTATAATGGGTGGCCTTGAATCAGGTATAAAGGATGATACTGTAGAGATTATGTTTGAGTCTGCAGTATTCAACCGTGAAAATATAAGGAAGTCATCTAAGAAACTAGGCCTAAGGTCGGAATCATCTTCCAGGTTTGAAAAGGGAGTTTCTTTGGATAATGCTGAATTAGCCCTAGAAAGAGCTGCCCAGCTAGTTGAAATACTTGGTGCAGGTAAGGTTATGAGAGGCAAGGTTGACGAGTATCCAGAGGTTAAGCCTCTTCAAACTATCACAGTAAGTCCAAGGAGGATAAATGCCAGGATAGGCATAGATATACCTATGGACAAGTTCTGTGGAATCCTTGAAGACTTAGAATTTAAGTGCAATTTAGTTTCAGAAGATGAGCTTATACTTGAAGTACCAAGCTTCAGGTTGGATATAGAACAGGAAGCGGATATATTTGAGGAAATAGCTAGAATCTATGGTTTTGAAAATATACCATCCGTTCAGTTGCAGGGGAATTCAACAGCCGGTGTAAAGACTGACAAGCAGAAGTACTTGGAAAGGGTTAAGGATACAGCCCTAGCTTGTGGCCTATATGAAACCTTGACATATTCATTTGTAAGCCCTAAGGGTCTAGACAAGATTAGGGTACCACAGGATTCTAAGTTAAGAGATGTAGTTAAATTGATAAACCCACTTGGTGAGGACACATCTATAATGAGGACTACTCTGATACCAAATATGCTAGATGTAGTTTACACTAATTCATCTCGTAATATAGACCAGCTAGCTATATTTGAATGTGGTCATGTATTTACCCCAGATGATATGGCAGGGGTTGAAGAAACAAGGATCTGTATAGGAATGTACGGTGATGGTGTGGATTTCTTTGTATTAAAGGGTATGGTTGAAAAAATATTTGAAAGGGTTGGTCTTAGAGGACATAGGTATCTGGCAGACAAGAATAATACATCCTTCCACCCAGGTAGGTGTGCAGACATCTTGTGTGACAACAAGTTCCTAGGTACAATTGGTGAAATCCATCCTGAAGTCCTAGACAATTATGGCATAGGCAAGAGGGTATACATAGCTGAGATAGACCTAGATACAGTGTATAGTCTGGCTAGCGATACAATAGTATTCAAGTCCCTACCTAAGTATCCGGCTATTACCAGGGATATAGCCCTAGTGGTTAAGAACGAGGTAGAGGTTGCAGCTATAGAAGAGGTTATCATGGATAATGCTGGTGGCCTGGTAGAAGCTTGTAAGTTATTTGATGTATACAAGGGAGACCAGATAGGTCAGGGCTACAAGTCAGTTGCCTATTCAATAGTATATAGGAGTCTAGACAAGACATTGACAGATGACGATGTGGTTGCTGTACATGACAAGATCTTAGCAGAGCTAAAGGCAAGACTTGGGGCTGAGTTAAGGTAGTAGATTTAAGAATTTAATAGGTAGTAAAAGGGAGCCAGCATCCAGTCGTTCGGACTAGAATGCTGGCTCCCAATTTTGTTGGAGACTATTTTTATAGATTAGTCCACATTTTTGTATTTGAGTGTTAAAAAGAACTTTTAATAAAACTTTTTACAAGGTTTTCATTACCATAGATAGGAAGTTTTCTATTTTCGTTATTATCCAAGAACAAGACAGTATCTGCAACTTTGGATAGTAGTTCCATATCATGAGTTATAAGAATAATAGGTTGACTTTCTTTTTTTTTCTCAATTTCCTTGGCTACCATATCCATCCTTAAAAAATCTAATCCTGCAGAGGGTTCATCTAGTATTAGAAGCTTTCGTTCACTCAGTAATCCTAGTATGAGTGTCAATCTCTGTTTTTCTCCAACGGATAATTCTTGAGGTCTTAAACTCCTTTTATTCCATAGGTCTAGGTTAATTAAGAGCCCTTTTACCCTAGATAAATATTCTTGGTCTTTTAACTTATTTCTAGGTATTAGCTCATGTTCGATAGTATGGGAAAACAACTGAGACGAGGCATCCTGCATAATAAAATAAGAATTTTTAAGTCTTTCTTTTTTATTTTTTCCGTAGCTGGTAAAGCCAGACCTTATTGGTAGGAGACCTGATAGTTGCCTAGATAAGCTAGTCTTTCCTATACCATTTTTACCTAGTATAGCCATACATTCACCTCTTGAAATATTAAAATTGACATCTTTTATAAGGCATTTTTTGCCAATTTCTACACATAGATTTTTGACTTCTAAGTAGTCATCAAAAAAGGATTCTTCATTGGTATATTTGCTAGGTATTCTGGTTTTAGTAAGCAGTTTATCTTCATCAAGACAACGTAAATTATTTTCTTTAATAATATCTTCACTAACTTTTTCTCTTTCATAAATATTGCCTATTTTACCATCTTTCATTATAAGTAATTTATCAAAAATATTTTTTAAATAGTATAGTCTGTGTTCTGCTATTATTATAGTTTTGCCTAAGTTTTTTAGTTTTAAAAGAGCCTTTTCTAGGTCTTTTATAGATGAATAGTCTAAACTAGCTGATGGTTCATCAAATATTATTACATCCGTATCATAGATTAGGGTAGAGGCAATAGCTACCCTTTGCCTTTGTCCACCTGATAGGTCGAAAACTGACATATTTCTAATGGAATCAAGATTCATAAATGAGATGGCTTGATCAACTTTTTTTACTAGTTCAGAATGATCCATACCAAGATTTTCTCCAACCAGGGCTATTTCATCTTCTGCTATAGTAGAAAAGAACTGGTCCTTGGGGTTTTGAAAGACATTGCCCATGTATTTAGCAATTTCTCCGTTTAAGAAACTAGAGATATCTTTACCATTTAGATAGATAGAACCTCTAAGATTACCTTCATAAAAATATGGTATAAGGCCATTGATTGTTCTCAGTAGGGTTGTCTTACCACAGCCTGACAGGCCAGATATTAGTATACATTGACCTTTTTTAATATTTAGGTTGATTTTCCCTAATATCTTATTTTCTCCATAGGAATATTCATCTATTGATATATCTATGATGCTGTTTTTATCTAGATTAGGCACGTTCTTTTCTTGGGACTTTAATATATTATCATTTTTTTCATCTATATTAATTATATTTTCTTGTATTTTATCCATATACAACCTCCAAGTATTAAAAATCCCACAGCTAGGACTAGTGTATCTAGGTAAGAAAATTTGAATTTCCTGTAATTTGTCTTCTTACAGGGGTAGTCTATTCCTTTAGTAATTATAGAGCAAGTCAGAATGTCACTAATATCCAATACTTTGTACATAAGGGGTACAATAAAAATCTCAAAGCTACGTATAGGGTGAATAAGATTAAATCCAAGTCCCCTTGTTTTAGCACCTTCATGAATTTGTCCAAGCCTAGCATAAAACTCAGGCAGAAACCTAAAAAATATGGCTATGCTTATACATAATTTATGGGGTAGCCCTATTTCCCTAAAAGTCGCCATAAGTATATTGGATGAATAACTAGAAAAAATTTTTGCCAATATAAATAAGGGACTAAGCTTTATCATAATAAGTAACATAACATAGATTGCTCCAGTCCAATGCCCCATTTCTAATCCTATATTAATAAGTTTGGCTAACAAGAATAGAATGAGTAAGCAGGCTAGACTCTTTAGGCTTTCTTTTTTAATTACAAGAACCTCCATAAGGATTGCTAGGATAAGCATGGCCAGGTAGAGGCTTTGATTTGCTATCAGGGTAGATATGGAGAAAAGTACCATCAAGATAAAAATGGTAATTGGTTTAAAGTAGCTCCTATTATTTTTTGCTGAAATTTTCATTAGTCTAATATTGATCCATTCTTTATATTTTTGGCAAAGAACTTTTTGTGTATATATTTTGCCAGTAATACACCCAAAATAGAAGCAATTATCTGTATACACATTATTATTAAAAAGTTCCTAGGATTAAAGAAAAAGTCACGCATCCACTGAGCCTTTTCAAGAGTGAACATCTTAGGGAATTGATTCACTAGACCTTGAGTACCTAGGACAAGTATGAAAAGGAAACCATGCAGTGAATATATTGTTTCTGCAATTACAAATGCAAGTCCTATGCGCTTATATTCATTATCGTCATCATAATTGTTTTTAGTTCCAGCAATTATTTCGCCAACAATACCAGATAGGAGCATGATAATAAGCATAGGCCAAAATCCCATTACAGAATATGCAAGACCTGATATCAAGTAGTATAGAAAGATGCAAGATTTCTTGTGAATCTTTTTGTACATTATAATAAATATAGGAGCTGTAAGTAGGCTGCCTATTGATGTGTGTATGAAGGGACCATATATTCCCAAAGCACTAGTAGCCAGACCTGTTACAATACTAATCACAAAACCTATTACACCGAATAGAGTTATTTTTACGATATCTTTTAAATCCATTTTTTACCTCCTATAAATTTTTACTGTTTCTGAGTCTTCCATAGTTTGTAGAATAAGCCTTGATTTGCAATCAATTCATCTGAAGATCCTTCTTCTACAATACGACCCTCATCAAGGACAATTATCTGGTCAGCATTTTCAACAGTCCTCAACCTATGGGCTATTATTATCACTGTTTTATTTTTTATAAGCTTAGACAAAGCCTCCTGTATTTTGGTTTCATTGTCAGCATCGACACTGGAAGTAGATTCATCCAGGAATATGATTGGTGCATCCTTTAGGATAGCCCTGGCTATGGATATTCTCTGCCTTTCACCGCCGGATAGTAGGGCCCCGTTTTCTCCGATTTTAGTCATATAGCCATCTGGTAGGGTCTGGATAAAATCATCTAGTTGGGCAATCTTGGCAGCCTCCATTACCTCCTGGTCTGTGGCATTTTTCTTTCCTATCCTGATATTTTCCATAATAGTGTTATTAAAGAGGATGACATCCTGGAATACCATTGAATAGTGTTTTAACAAGCTTTCGGGATCTATATCTCTGATGTCTACCCCACCTAGCTTGATCTGTCCGGAATTTACATTCCAAAATCTCAGCATTAATTTTGTCAAAGTGGACTTTCCACAGCCTGATGGGCCTACAAGGGCCGTAGTTTGACCCTGTTTAGCAAGGAAACTAACATCCTTGATAACCATTGTATCATCATAACCAAAAGTCACATTTTTCAACTCTATATCAAAGTTATTTATATCTATATCCTGGCCGGTCATTAATTCTGCATTAAATATTTCTTTCATTCTTTCGTTAGGAATCTGAACCAGCATAAATTCTATGATAAAGGCCAGGCAGGCATCCATAGGTGAGTAAATAACCAGGCAGGCGATTAGTAGTCCTAGGTATTGGGCCAGGCTAAGGCCTCCACTAGTGTATTGTCCAATTCCAACTAAAATTGATGAAAGTACGCCCAACCTCAGTAGGGAGCTAATTGGTCCCAACATAAGGGGGATAGATATCTCTGCCTTTAGATGTTTTTCTTCTTCTTCATCTAATTGGATTTTAAATTCATCCAGGGTTTTTTCCTGTCTCTGGTAACCCTTGATAGGGAGTATATTTTCCAGAATTTCCTGGATGGAGTCAGAAACCTTGAGTTTTTCATCGTGGTGGATTTTTTCCAATCTTATCATCTTGTTTCTAGCTGCAAATATCAGGGCTAGTCCAAGAGGGAAGGGCCACATAAGGGCAATAGCCATTTTGACGTTCATACTAGCTATCATTAGTCCTATCAGGCATACAGAGATTATATTACCATAGAATTGGGGTACTGAATGGGAATATGCATGCTCCATACTTTCCATATCGCTCATTATAGTGGCGGTAAGGTCAGATAGGTCCCTCTTGTTGAAGAAGGATAGGGGGAGTTTTCTCATATGCTCTGATAGGGAAATCCTCTTTTTAGCTATTTCAGTGTATGTAGTAGTATATACGCTATCATACTGGAGTCTATTTGCAAGATATATGCATACAATTGTTAGGGGCACCAGGATGATATAGTAGATAGGTGTATACCTAGCCTGTGTATGGAATTTATATATATTTAGGCTCTCATCCAAAAATAGGAAGACTATCATCATTGGTAGCATGAATGATATATTTAGGAGTGCGCTATATATTACTCCCTTTGACATCTTTTTTGCACCCTCAGGAGAGAGTGAATATTTATTTTGTAGAAATTTATTCATTTTATACCCTCCATTCTATACTCTTTGAATAATTCTTGTAGAGGTCTTTATAATATGGGCAGTTATCAATCAGGTAGTCATGTTTACCCTTGTCGAGTATCTGACCCTTCTTCATAACAATTATCTCGTCTACGTTTTTTATCGAATTTAGCCTGTGGGCTATCATAATAGTCGTCTTATTGGCCTTTAGTTTTTCTAGACTCTTTAGGATTTTATTTTCATTTTCCGGATCGGCAAAGGCAGTAGCTTCATCCAATAGGAGGATTGGAGCATCCTTTAAAAACGCCCTGGCTATAGAGATTCTTTGGGCTTCACCACCGGAAATATAGGTTCCCTTTTGACCAATAATAGTATCGAGTCCATTATCCATCCTGGCCAAGATATTTTGACAACTACTGGCTTCTATTGCACTGGTGATCTCAGCATCACTATAGTCACGTCCCATGCAGATATTTTCCCTTAGGCTCATTTTAAGGAGCTTATTTTCCTGGAATACTATAGCCAATTTGGACATAAGTTCACTTTCTTTTATACTTTTTATATTGACCCCATTTAGCCTTATTTGACCTTTATCTATGTCATAAAAACGACCTATAAGGTTTAGAAGGGTTGACTTGCCAGAACCACTTTCGCCTACCAGGGCATAGGTCTTATTCTTTTCGAAGTGTATACTTATATTAGAAAGGGCAGGAGTGTCCTTGCCAGGATATGTATAAGTCACTTGGTCGAATACTATACCACTTTCATCCTTCTTATCATAGTCGAACTCTTTTATAGGGTCTAGGTCGAATATAGTGTCTAGCTTCTGTATTGTTACTGCGAACTGGTTCCTGGATTCTGATAGGGTTGCCAGTCTCATCAGGCTGGAATGCAGGTTCATGGAAATTATTATATAGAGGATAGAATCTGTCAATAATTTAAGTGGTTGATCTGCTCCGTTAATCAATATAATTGTTATTGGTCCTATTAGAATTGTTGGTAGGTATAGGGCCAGTGTATAGAGAGTCATTGGCAATTTACAGTAGTTGACAAAAAATTTGGCCTTTTCATCATAATCCATGATAACCGAATAAAATTTTTGGAAACTTTCGATAGTTTGGTTGAAAACCTTGACTACAGGCATACCCCTGATAAATTCTACACCGCTGATACCCAGGTTTTCTGATGTGGTCATATATTCTTCCATAAGTTTTTTAGTCTTAGGTCCCATCATCATAGACATACTTGCCATGGCGAAGGCAATACCCAGTAGGCAGATAATCCCAAGTTTAATATCTACCACAAGGATAAACACAATCATAAGTATAGGTACGACTACAGCAGAAGCCATATCAGGCATGATATGGGCTATAAAGCTGTGGGTCTTTGAGGCGTTATCATCTATCATCCTCCTGATCCTACCTGAATCTTCATTTTCAAAATAACCTATAGGTAATTTCATCAGGTGGGAAACTGCCCTCTTCCTGATGTTTTTTTCTACCCTAAAGGCTAGAAGATGTGAAAAAGCCTGACTTAAGAGTCCGGTTAGTATACCTATAACCTGGCTGATAAAGATCCATAGGGCATATGTCTTAATTAGCCGAATATTTACCTGGTCGCTCGTAATTAATTCCATGGCTATTTTCCATACAAAGTAGTAGGGGATTACAGCCACTATACCAGAAAATGACGATATCAAGATGGATAGAGGGTAGCAGTATTTTTTGTCTCCACCATATTGGTTGACTACCCCTGAAATACTAATCTTAGAATTTTTTTTCTTGGATTTCATTGTTAGCCTCCTTTATATAATATATAATAGTAATTATTACAAGCTAATATTAACTTATATTGATAACGATTTCAATACTTATAAGAAAAGAAAGACTAAACAAAATAAATGGCTAATCGAGATAAAAATATGAGGGGGGATGGGAATATGGCATATGAATTTGAAAAATTTTTAGTAGAAGTGGGTTTTGAAAAGCTACACAAGTCCAGCAAGTATTCTGACCTGGGAGTAACCTACAGGATTAAGTCAGATGAGATGGATGGATACTACTGGTTTTATGACACCGACTTGTTTTCAGTTAATATTCATGATTTTTTGGTAAAGAAAGACCTGGTGGTATGCCATAAGATGTCTTCGGATTCAGAAGTTGAGGTAACGTCATCATTTGTAAAGGCTGCCCATGGAGAGTGCCTAACCCCCTATTTATCAGTAAATGACAATATGGTATTTGTAAGTTTTCATGAGAACTATACCTTTAGGTTTATCCTACATGGGGGATTTCCCTATTTTTCTGTAGGAGTGGAGTTCAAGAAAAAGTTCATAAATGACTATGTGACAGAAAATTTTAATATCAGTCCAAACAAGCTACGCAAGGCCCTACAAAACTCGAATAACAGCCCTATCGCCAGGGATATAGGTAAACTAGTTGATGAGATATTGGAATACAGGTCTACCAGTCCAGGCAGCGAGATGTTTTATGAGATAAAGGTCAAGGAGTGGCTAAGACTGACACTAAATTATTATTTTGAAGAGGATAAAAAGATAAAACTAAACCAGGTAGATGATGATGCCTTGAAAAATGTTGCCTCCTATATTAGTGACCACTATGCCAGCCAGATATCTCAAGACCTCTTATGTGAGATAGCTTTAATGGGCAAGACCAAGTTAAAGGAGAGCTTTAAGTCGAAGTACAATATGACTATTACGGAGTATATACAAAGAAAGAGAATAAATGTGGCAGAGCATATGCTATTAAATACAGGCTTGAGTATTAGTGAAGTTTCCAGGTCTGTTGGCTACAAGTCCCAGAGTAGGTTTACCCAGCTGTATAAAAAATATACGGGTACATATCCTAGACAAATTAAAAAGTGCAGGAAGGTATGATATAGGCTACAAGCTAGATACAATATTCAAGGAAGACTTTTTTGGAATGTGAAAATGGTGTATAATTATAATATTATAGATAATTAAAAAAGGAAGGAGGTTAATTGATGTTTGATATACAGGAGCACCTGAAAAGTCTGCCTGCCAGCCCGGGTGTTTATATAATGAAAGACAGGTACGGCAATGTGATATATGTTGGTAAGGCAGTATCATTAAAAAATAGGGTTAGACAGTATTTTCAGTCTTCAAAGAACCACTCTGACAAGGTCAGGTCCATGGTCAAAAATATTTCCAGCTTTGAGTATATAATGACGGATTCCGAACTGGAGGCCCTGATACTAGAGTGCAACCTTATAAAAAAATACAAACCAAAATACAATATCCTCCTTCGTGATGATAAGACTTATCCCTATATAAAGGTGACTGTAAATGAGGACTATCCAAGAATCTTGAAGGTAAGGAGGATATTAAAAGATAAGGCCAAATACTTTGGTCCTTACTCAAATGTATCTGCTGTCAATGATACAATTGATATAATAAGAAATATTTATCCAATCAGGACTTGTAATATCGATATAGACAAGGCAATCAGGACTGGTATGAGGCCCTGTCTCAACTACCATATTAAAAAGTGTGTAGGTCCCTGTACAGGTATAGTATCCAGGGAAGAATACATGGATATGATAGATGAAATTCTCCTGTTTTTATCTGGTAAAGAAGATAAGTTGGTAGGTATCTTGGAAGAAAAGATGAAGCTAGCCTCCCAGAACCTGGACTTTGAAGAGGCAGCATCTTATAGGGACAAGATAAACAGCCTTAAGGATGTGATGGAAAAGCAGAAGATATCCAATGTCCAAAACGATTCCGACCAGGATGTTATAGCAATGGCCAACCTTGACCAAGAGGCCTGTGTTCAGGTATTCTTCATAAGAAATGGAAAGGTATCAGGCAGGGAGAACTTTATGCTAGAAGGGGTAAAGGACAGTGACAGGTCTACAATTTTAGGGTCTTTTATCAAGCAGTTTTATATGTCCCAGGAATATATACCAAGAGAGTTGATAGTTGAAGAAGAATTCTTGGATATGGAGATAATGGAAGAAATTCTGGCATCCAAGAGAGGGGCTTCAGTGAGTATAAGGGTTCCTAAGAGGGGGGACAAGAGGGCCCTGGTCTTGATGGTTAGGAAGAATGCAGACGAGTACCTGGTAAAGTTTGACGACTTGAAAAAGAAAAAATATGAAAAGAGTCTTGGTTCACTTGAGGAGTTGGCCAAAATTTTAGGCCTGGACGCTAAAAATCTCCAGAGGATAGAGGCCTACGATATATCTAATATCCAGGGGGTTGATTCCATAGGAACTATGGTAGTCTACACAAATGGTGTAAAGGATAAAAAGGAATATAGGAGATTTAAGATAAAGACGGTTGAGGGACCGGATGACTATGCCTCAATGGCAGAGGTTTTGGATAGGAGATTAAAACACGGTAACCTACCAGACCTAATCTTGTTGGATGGTGGTAAGGGCCAGGTATCAGCTGTAAAAAAGGTGATGGAAGATAATGGTGAAAATATACCCCTTTGGGGCATGTATAAGGATGACAAGCATAGGACCAAGGGTCTTTTAAATGGAGATAAGACTGTTGAATTAGATAGGACGACTAGCCTCTACAGGTTTGTGGCAGGCATCCAGGAAGAGGTCCATAACTATTCTATATCCTACCACAGGAGCCTGAGGGACAAGAAGATGACTAAGTCAATCCTTGATGATATACCCGGCATAGGACCAAAGAGGAAGAGGGTCTTGATGGATAGGTTTAAAGATATTGATAACATAAAGAGGGCCAACAAGGAAGACCTGGTAGCTATAGATGGTATAACAGAAAGGTTGGCAGAGGATATATTAAGGTACATAAATAGGACGAGGTAGGTCTTATTGGCCATATAAGAACCGAAAAGTAAAAATGAAAGGTAATACGATGTCAAAAATTACAGTAAGAAAATTAATTGACGATTTAAAATTAAAGGAGATAATTTCTCCGGACAATAAGGCAGAAGAAACATATATCACAGAAAAAGAGTTAAACAGGCCGGGTATTCAGCTGGCAGGATATTTTGACTATTTCACTTCTGAAAGAATACAGATTATAGGTAAGACGGAATATAAATTCTTTGGAAACTTTACCCATAAGCACAGGCAAAAGACTCTTGATGAATTTTTTTCACACGATATGCCCCTGGTAATAGTGACAAGAGGGCTTGAATTAAAGGAAGAATTCTATGATTATGCTGAAAAACACAATGTCATAGTTTGTTCAACTGACCTTGCCACAACTAGGTTTATAAACAGGCTGTCATGGTACCTTGAAGACAAGATGGCCCCTCAGGAGACAATCCATGGTGTACTAGTAGATGTAAATGGGGTTGGTGTCTTGATAAGGGGGGAAAGTGGCATAGGTAAGTCAGAAACAGCCTTGGAGTTGATACAAAATGGAAATAGGTTGGTAGCAGACGATGCTGTAGAGATAAAGAGGGTAGACGATGGCCTGGTAGTAGGTCAAGCCCCAGAGATATTGAGAAACTACCTCGAAATCAGGGGGATAGGCATAATAGATGTGCAGAGTCTTTATGGTGCAAGGGCCATGAATATGTCAAAGAAAATTGACCTGGTAGTATATTTAGAAAGCTGGAAACCAGGGAAGTACTATGATAGACTAGGTTTAGACAAGGACTATGAGTATATGCTAGGAGAAAAGATAGAAAAATTAGTAGTACCAGTAAGGCCAGGAAGGAATACAGCCCTTATACTAGAGGTGGCTGCCATGAACTATAGGCAAAGACAACTAGGAAATGATGCTGCAGTTGAATTTTCAAACAAGCTTACTGTGGCAATTAAAAATAATGAAAAATAATTAATTTCCAAAAACTATTGTTATTTTTTTCTGTATTGGTTATCATATAAGGTGGTAGATTATTAGATATTTTAGAAGGAGGATAAGATGGATAAAAAAGAAATTTATAATTTATTGAGTCAAATTATAGATGAAAAATCAATTTATATAGATGAACCAATGAATAGACATACATCCTTCAAGGTTGGTGGTCCTGCCGATATTCTGGTTAGGCCAAGAACTGAGGAAGAAATAAGCAATATTTTTAAACTGGTTAATAAATTAGAAATACCATTTTTAGTAAAGGGAAATGGTAGTAATATATTGATAAAAGATGGTGGCTTCAGGGGTCTGGTAAT
>ERZ772957.1454-NODE-1454-length-15338-cov-6.530524_pt1 | contig 15338 bp, 15 predicted proteins | sample MGYA00580682_ERZ772957 | MGnify/ENA primary metagenome ERZ772957 (study PRJEB29015, sample SAMEA2737921) | human oral metagenome | biome: human oral; feature: human-associated habitat; material: dental | place: China | collected 2025 ...
TCATGATCTCCATCTCGGAGACGGTGATGATCTCGTCGAGGTAGCGGCGGCAGAACTCGAGCGTGAGGTTTCCTGCCGTACGCACGGCGCAGCCGTCGGCGACCGTGTCGGCGGAGGGGAGGGTGATTGCGCGCCCGCAGGAGAGCGCCGCCTTCATGCACGCGGCATTCTCAGGCTCGACGCCGATGACCTTCACCTGCGGATTGACGAGCTTCACCGCGAGTGCGATGCCCGAGGCAAGCCCGCCGCCGCCGATGGGAACGAGGATTGCGTCCACGTCCTTGAGCGCGTCGATCACCTCGAGTGCGATCGTGCCCTGTCCGACGATGACGTTGCGGTCGTTGAACGGGTGGATGTAGACGTAGCCCTTTTCCTTTTGCAGTTCGATGCTGTGTGCGTAGGCGTCGTCGAATCCGTTGCCGTGGAGGATGACCGTTGCGCCGAGTGCACGTGTCGCCTCGACCTTGAGAATCGGCGTTGTCGCGGGCATACAGATGACGGCGTTCACGCCGAGTTTCTGCGAGGCGTAGGCGACCCCCTGCGCGTGATTGCCCGCCGATGCGGTGATGACGCCGCACACCCGCTCCTCCTCTGTGAGCATGGAGATGCGGTTATACGCACCGCGCAGCTTGAACGCGCCCGTGGTCTGGAGATTCTCGAGTTTCAGATAGGTCGCATTGCCCGCGATCTCGGAGAAGAACTCACTGTGTACCAGCGGGGTCTTTCGCACGATGCCCTCGAGCCTTTTTGCCGCAGCATAGATATCCGAAATCCCTGTGGATGCGACAACTTCCGCATCCGTCTCCACTCTCTGTTCTTCTCCCATAGCGCATTGCCTCCATTTGTACTTATATGTAGAGTCAGTCTATCATTTTCGGTGGGGCACGTCAATTTATTTTCATCAGAGCGAATAATCGTCGGAATAAAGAAGGAGTTTGACAGAATTTCGCGAATAAATACAACAAACAAGGCGGGACGGAGGTGCGTGATGGTTCAGCAGTCAAAGTACGCGCATATCCTTGTCCCTGTGGACGGGTCGCAGGAGTCTCTGCGTGCCGTTCGTCTGGCGGGTGAGGTCGCTTGTATGACGGCGTCCACGGTGGAGCTTCTCTATGTGTCTCCGTTCGACGCGAGCACGGATGAGGGAGATGTTCCGTGGCTTCCCGAGAGCATTGTGCGTCCGGCGGCAGAGGAGGCGCAGGAGATATTTGCCGCAGCGGATGTGCTCCTGCCGGAGCGCACTGTACGTGAGTATCACCACCGCACGGGAATACCTGCGGAGGAGATTCTGCGATTCATCGATGAGGTGGACGTGGAACTCGTCGTTATCGGCGGGCGCAAGCTCTCGCGCGTGAGCGGATTTCTCCTTGGGAGTGTCACGCAGACCGTCTTGGAGCACGCGCATTCCAGCGTCATGGTCGCGGGAAGCGTATGATCTTGTATATGGTTCACTTATAGAAGTGAGGAGGAACTGCCATGATTAAGAATATTTTGGTGCCGGTGGATGGCTCCGAGGGTGCTGACCGTGCGATTGAAAAGGCTGGTATGCTCGCCGAGATCTGCGGCGCAAAGCTGAATTTCCTCTACGTCGCGAACATCAATCAGCTCGCAATCAACGCCGTGCTCTCGGATGCGATTCTCGACTCCGTGACGAAGGCGGGGAATGTCATCCTTGACCGTGCGCTCGAGATGGTACCGGCAGGCGTCACGAAGGAGTCGTTCTCCGACACGGGATCGCCGGCGGTGGTCATCCTCGACTTTGCAGAGTCGAATGACATCGACCTCATCGTCATGGGCAGCCGTGGTCTCGGCGTCGTCAAGGGCGTTCTGCTCGGCAGCGTCAGCCAGTATGTCGTTGAGCAGTCGAAGTGCCCCGTGCTCGTCGTCAAGTAGGGCGCGCACAGATTGAATTTGTGGGAAAGGAGCTGCTGCGGAGGTGCATGCTTTCGCCGCAGCTCTTTGCTGTGCGTGTATATGCGCGTACTCTGAAAGGTGGACGAAATGAACGATCGGCGCTTTGCACGGACGGAGATGCTGGTTGGCAGTGCGGGCGTGGAGAGCCTCGCCGCTGCGTCCGTTGCAGTGTTTGGCATCGGCGGGGTCGGCTCCTATGCGGCAGAGGCACTTGCACGTGCGGGTATCGGCAAGTTGACGCTCGTCGATCACGATGTCATCGACGTGACGAATATCAACCGCCAGATTCACGCGCTGACCGAGACCGTGGGCATGCCGAAGACGGAGACGATGGCGCGGCGCATCCGCTCCATCAACCCTGCCTGTGATGTACGTGAGATACGCGCATTCTATCAGCCCGCCGCAGCGGATGCGTTTTTTCCCGAGCACTATGACTATGTACTCGATGCTGTGGACACGGTGACGGCGAAGGTCGACCTCGCCATGCAGTGCCATCGTCGGGGGATCCCGCTCATCGCGAGTATGGGGGCGGCGAACAAGCTCGACCCGAGCCTGTTCGAGGTCATGGACATCTATCGGACGAAGGGCGATCCGCTTGCGCGCATTCTGCGGAAGAAACTCAAGGAAAAGGGCGTGCACCATCTGAAGGTCGTCTGTTCGCGCGAACGCCCGCGTACCCCCGAGGTGGGAGAAGAGACGCCGGCAGCAGGACGGCGCACTGTCCCTGCGAGCATTTCCTTCGTCCCGTCCGTAGCGGGGCTGATGATGGCGGGGGCAGTCGTTCGTGATCTCTTGAACATTCGAGTGGAGGTATCGTCATGAACATATCCGTGCTGGGCTGCGGGCGATGGGGCTCGTTTCATGCGTGGTATGCGCACCGCGTCGGTCATGCGGTCACACTGTGGGGGCGTGTGGGTTCGGCGCATCTCGCACAGCTGCGCGCAGGGCGGACGAACGAGTTTCTGACGCTGCCGGAGGACATCCGCCTGACGGATGATCTCGCGGAGGCAGTTCGGGCGGCAGAGATTGTCATCATCTCCATCCACGCGCAGGCGCTGCGCTCCTTCCTGCGCGATCTCTGTGCATGCGGACTGGGGGAGGAGCTTGGCAAAAGACGCATCATCCTCTGCATGAAGGGGCTCGAGATCGGAACGGGCAAGCGTCTCAGTACGGTGGTGCATGAGGAATTGGGGGACGATGCGCATCCCGTCGTCTGGGTCGGTCCCGGACACGTGCAGGACTTCGTGCGCGGCATACCGAACTGCATGGTGCTCGCAGGCGAGGATCGGGATGCGCTGCAGGGGCTCGTAGATGCGCTCGGCAGCCCGCTCATCCGCTTCTACTACGGTGAGGATCTGCTTGGCACGGAGGTCGGTGCGGCGGCGAAGAATGTCGTCGGACTCGCGGCGGGGATGCTCGACGGACTCGAGTACGGCAGTCTGAAGGGCGCACTTATGGCACGCGGTACACGCGAGCTTGTGCGCCTCGTACGTGCGATGGGCGGCGATGGGGAGACGATCTATGGGCTTTCCCACCTCGGCGACTATGAGGCGACGCTCTTCTCCCCGCACAGCAACAACCGCCGCTATGGCGAAGCTGTTGTGCGCGGTACGGCGGGGGATTTCCACAAGATCGCCGAGGGTGTCTATACTGCCGAGGCGCTGATGGCGCTCTCGGAGGAGTACGGCGTCGATCTGCCCATCTCTGCGACCGTCTACGAGATCGTGAAGAATGGACGCGATCCGCGCGCGCAGCTGACGCAGCTTTTCCTGCGTGCAACAAAGAGTGAGAAGGAATAGGGAATTCATGAGTGAACGAAAGCATATCGATGTCGTCGCGGGTGCGATTCTGAAGGACGGAAAGGTGTTCGGCGCGTGCCGTGGCTACGGTGCATACGCGGGGACATGGGAGTTCGCGGGAGGCAAGGTCGAGGCGGGTGAGACGGACGAAGCGGCGCTCGTGCGTGAGATTCGCGAGGAATTGGGCGTCGAGATCGCCGTTGAGCGTCTGCTCGGGATTGTGGATCACGACTATCCCGAGTACCATATGAACATGCGGCTCTACATCTGCCGCCACATTGCGGGCGAGCCGCAGCTCTCCGTCCACTCGGCAGGGCGCTGGCTCGGACGCGCTGATCTCTATAGCGTCCCGTGGTTCGAGGCGGACATGGAGCTCATCCGAAAGCTCGAAGCCGACCTGCGCTGACGTTGACAAATCCTCCGCAGGGGTGCTATAATACAACCCATGCCGAAGTGGCGGAATTGGCAGACGCAGCAGACTCAAAATCTGCCGTTGGCAACAACGTGCCGGTTCGACCCCGGCCTTCGGCACCATAGCAGACGATTTCCCTAAGAGTGAACGCGGACTCTTAGGGATTTTTTGCAAATACGGAAATTTATCGTTACATATTGCTTTGGTACGTCTTGACACGGCGGGCGGAAGCGCGTATATTAGACAGAAAAATTTTAGGACGGATACAGAAAGGAAGGATTTCGTTGGCACATTACTACACCGAGCCATCGCACACATTTGGGGAGTATCTGCTCATCCCGGGCTACTCCTCGGCGGAGTGCTTCCCTGCGAACGTTACGCTGCGGACGCCGCTCGTCAAATACCATCGCGACGAGGAGCCGGCGCTCATGATGAACATTCCCATGACCTCCGCGATCATGCAGGCGGTCTCGAATGACACAATGGCGATTGCGCTTGCCAAGCAGGGCGGCATCTCCTTCATCTATGGTTCGCAGTCCATCGAGGAAGAGGCGGCGATGGTCGCGCGCGTGAAAAACTATAAGTCGGGCTTTGTCAGCAGCGACTCGAACATCAGCCCGGATACTACGCTCGGCGGCGTGCTCGACCTCCTTGCCAAGACGGGGCACTCCACGATGGCGGTCACGGAGGACGGCTCGGCGAACGGCAAACTCGTCGGCATCGTGACGAGTCGCGACTACCGTGTCTCGCGGATGTCGCTCGACACCAAGGTACACACCTTTATGACGCCGTTTGAAAAGCTCGTCTGGGCGGACGCGGACTCCACGACCCTCACACAGGCGAACGACCTCATCTGGGAGCGCAAGCTGAACATGCTCCCGCTCATTGATAAGAATCAGCGTCTGCGCTACATGGTGTTCCGCAAGGACTACACCGATAACAAGGAGAACGAGCTCGAACTGACCGACAGCAACAAGAGCTATATCGTCGGTGCGGGCATCAATACGCGCGACTATGCCGAGCGCGTGCCTGCGCTCATCGCTGCGGGCGTGGATGTCCTCTGCATCGACTCCTCCGAGGGATTCTCCGAGTGGCAGCGCCTGACGATTCAGCACATCCGCGAGCAGTACGGAGATACGGTCAAGGTCGGCGCGGGCAACATCGTCGACGGAGAGGGCTTCCGTTTCCTTGCGAATGCGGGTGCGGACTTTATCAAGGTCGGCATCGGCGGTGGCTCGATCTGCATCACGCGTGAGACGAAGGGCATTGGGCGCGGACAGGCGACGGCTCTCATCGACGTGTGTGCCGAGCGCGACAAATACTACAAGGAGACGGGCGTCTACATCCCCATCTGCTCCGACGGCGGCATCGTCTACGATTACCACATGACGCTTGCGCTCGCGATGGGCGCGGACTTCCTCATGCTCGGGCGCTACTTCTCGCGCTTTGATGAGAGCCCGACGGATCGCGTCATGGTGAACGGCACATACTATAAGGAGTATTGGGGCGAGGGCTCGAACCGCGCGCGCAACTGGCAGCGCTATGACCTTGGCGGCAGTAAGAAGCTGTCGTTCGAAGAGGGCGTCGACTCCTACGTCCCGTATGCAGGTCCTCTCAAGGAGAATGTCCAGACCACCCTCTCCAAGATCCGCTCCACCATGTGCAACTGCGGCGCGCTCAGCCTCCCCGAGTTCCGCGACAAAGCGAAACTCACACTCGTCTCCTCGACCAGCATCGTCGAGGGCGGCGCGCACGACGTCATCCTGCGCGACAAACTCGGACGCGACTGATACAAACGAATAGATACACGAACGACCTCTCTGCCGAATGTGCAGAGAGGTCGTTCGTGTTTTGAAGTATAATCGAAAAAGCATCGTGCGTGTAAAAGTTTTGCGATTATAACCAGAAAAACTATTGATATTGGGGGGCTTCCCTTAAAATTTATGGAAGAAATCTCCGATGTCTGGTAAAATAGGAAGAAAAGACTGATAAGGGCGCGAAAGGATGTGTGCGATGTTTCAGCAGGAGCAATTCTTCAATGACCGATCAGGAAAGGGAGGAATTGGCGATGATCGACCCTGCAATCAAAGAGGCAATGGAAGCCGAGCGGATCTTTATGTCCGATCCGGACACCTATCTCCGCTATGTCAATCGACAGATTGCGATTATGGATTTCAACACGAATATGAAACATGCGCGGGAGGAAGGGCAGGCTGAAGGACGGGCTGAAGGACGGGTTGAAGGAGAGAACCAATTAGCACGTCTGATGACGCTGCTCTATGAAAAGGGGGAGGACGAGGAAGCGCGGCGTGCGGTGACAGATCGTGAGACGCGCCATCGGCTCTACGAGAAATATCATATTGAGTGATACTTCTCTCCTGTAAAAACTGCTGTGAACGGAGGTGTGACTTGCTCGTCGGGATACAGGATGAAATACTGCGGCTGCACGCGATGGGGTGGCTCGCACCGCTGCTTGCGGACAAGACGACGAAGCGGAATATCATCTGGGCGACGGATGCCTACCGTGTGCTCGGCGCGGGCTATGAGCGGACGCAGGAGATTCTGCCCGCGCTCATCACGGGCGCGCATTCGGATGTCATCAAGACGCGCGCGCGCAAGGAGATGGAGCAGCAGTCCGAGCGCACGCGCCGCCATGCGGAGGTGTTCACACCGCTCCACATATGCCGCAGGATGGTCGCGGCGGCAGATGCCTCCTATTTTGGCGGGCACGATCCATTCGCGCAGGAGGGGCACGTCCGCTTCCGGCGGTGGCGGAAATGGGAGCACTATGTGGATGCGCGGCGCCTTGAGATCACCTGCGGGGAGGCACCCTATCTCGTGCAGCGGTACGATGTCGCGACGATGGAGAGCGTCCCGCTCGCGGAGAGGCAGGGCATTCTCGACCGCAAGCTGCGCATTGTGAGCGAGAATGTGATGGATGAGGATGCGTGGATGAAGTGGGTGCTGCGTGCGTATCAGGCGACCTACGGCTACGAGTTCCAAGGGGACAATCTCCTGATTGCGCGTGTGAATCTGCTCATGACGTTCGAGGAGCATCTCTTTGCGCGATGGCGGAGGAAGCCGACCGCCGCAGAGTATCGCGTGATTGCGCGGACGATTGTCTGGAATATCTGGCAGATGGACGGGCTGCGCGGCGCGACACCCTGCATGGAGGCGGAGGATGCGCCGATGGAGCTGCCGCTCTTCGATCTGCCCGAGGAAGTCACGCAGATGGGGCTGTTCCCTCCGCGCACGGCGGAAGCACCGCCTGTACGCATCTATGACTGGCGGCGGCAGAGCGGATTGGAGTATCGTAGGGTGAACACGGGGGGAAGGACAATGAAGTTTGACTTTGTGATAGGGAATCCGCCGTATCAGGATGAATCTAATGGGAGTTTGCGTAACTATGCTCCTCCGATTTATCATTTGTTTTTGGACGAGGCATATAAAATTGCAGATAAGGTTGAACTCATTCATCCTGCGAGGTTTTTGTTCAATGCGGGGTCAACACCTAAGGTCTGGAATGAAAAGATGTTGGAAGATCCTCACTTAAAGGTTTTGGAGTACGAAGCAGACAGTGATAAAATATTTCCAAACCTATCTACTCCTATCAAAGGCGGTATTGTTATCACCTATCGAGATACGACAGAAGATTACGGGGCTATCCAAGCATTTACTCCGTATCTGGAAATGAATGCAATATCACATAAAGTTGTCAATCACGATTGTTTTTCGAGTTTGATGGATGTGGTGTATTCTAGAACCTCATACAGACTGACCGATACTATGCACGGGGATTATCCAGAAGCTCTTTCTAAACTTAGTAACGGACACCCCTATGACATGGCATCAAATATCTTTCAGCGATTACCCGAAATTTTTTTTGATGCTCCGCCGCAAGATGGGTATGAATATATAAAGATTCTGGGGCGTGAAGGAAGTCGGCGTATTTATAAATATATTCGGCGTGTGTATGTAAATGATGTCGAAAATCTTATGTCATATAAGGTTTATGTTCCTCAAGCTACTGGGAGTGGTGTTTTTGGTGAGGCGTTAAGTCAGCCCATTATCGAATCTCCAAGTGTAGCGGCAACAGAAACTTTTATCAGCATTGGAAAATTTGATAGTGAGGATGAAGCAAAAGGGCTTGAAAAGTATATAAAGACTAAGTTTTTACGGGCTATGTTGAGTATATTGAAGGTAACACAGAATGGTAATCGTGGTGTATGGAAAATGATTCCCCTTCAAGATTTCTCCCCCTCCTCGGACATCGACTGGTCGCAGCCCATCGCCGCGATTGACCAACAGCTCTATGCGAAGTACGGGCTCTCAGAGGAGGAGATTGCCTTTATCGAGTCCCATGTAAAGGAGATGGCGTGATGGCGGTTCAGATTCAGCCCTTTGCCCGCGTCGTGCCGATGATCTACGCCTACAATACGCCGGGCATCTCCTATCACGACGGATGGACGAAGGTCGGCTATACGGAGCGGCAGTCCGTCGAGAAGCGCATCGCACAGCAGACGCATACGGCACATATCCATTGGCAGCTCGCATGGAAGGATAATGCGATGTTCAAGGATGGCTCGGGGGAGTATTTCACCGACCATGATTTCCATGACTATCTGGAGACGCTACACATTCTGCGCGAGCCGCATACGGAATGGTTTCATGCGGACGGCGGGACGCTGTTCGGACATTTCCATGACTTCGCTATGCGGAAGCTGCCGCGCGCGCAGCAGCATACGACCTACGAGCTGCGCCACGAGCAGGAGGATGCGGCGGCGATGACGGCGGCGTATTTTCGGAGCGGCGGGACGGAGTTCCTCTGGAATGCGAAGCCGCGCTTCGGCAAGACGCTGACCTCCTACGATCTCATCCGCAGGATGGGCTTCACGAAGGTGCTCATTGTGACAAACCGCCCGAGCATTGCGAACTCGTGGGCAGAGGATTTTCACCGCTTCATCGGCTGGCGCGGGGCGCTTGCCTTTGTGTCCGATACGGAGGCTCTGCGCGGCAGGGAGGGGGTGCTCACCCGCGAGGCGTACACGTCGCTACCCACGATGGAGGATGTCGGGATGGTGGCGTTCGAGTCCCTACAGGGGCTGAAGGGATCGGTGTATTTCGGCGGGGAGTATGACAAGCTGCGCTGGATCAGCGAGTTGGAATTCGATCTCCTGATTGTGGACGAGGCGCACGAGGGCATTGATACGATGCGGACGGAGCGCGCGTTCCGTCAGATCAGTCGCGCGCATACGCTCTATCTGTCGGGGACGCCGTTCAAGGCACTCGCGAGCGCACAGTTCGCGGCGGAGCAGATCTATAACTGGTCGTATGCGGATGAGCAGGAGGCAAAGGACTCGTGGGCGGATGATGCGTACAATCCCTATGAGCCGCTGCCAAGGCTCGCCATGTTCACCTATCAGCTCTCGCCGATGATCGAGGACGATCTGCGGCAGGGGATCGATCTCGGGGAGGAGCGTGCAGAGTATGCGTTCGATCTGAACGAGTTCTTTGCGACGAATGAGGGCGGGCGATTCGTGCATGATGAGGAGGTGCGCAGGTTCCTCTATGCGCTGCGCACGAATGAGAAATATCCGTACTCGACGCCCGCGCTGCGTGCGGAGCTGACGCATACACTCTGGCTGCTGAACCGTGTCGCGAGTGCAAAGGCACTCGCAAAGCTGCTGCAAAATGATCCCGTGTTTGCGGACTATGAGATCGTGCTCGCGGCGGGGGACGGTACGCTCGATGATGTGCGGGCGAGCGAGGCGGCATATGACCGCGTGCGTGCGGCGATCCGCGACCACGAGCGGACGATCACGCTGAGTGTCGGGCAGCTGACGGTGGGCGTGACGATCCCTGAGTGGAGCGGGGTGCTGATGCTGTGCAATCTGCAAAGTCCCTCGTCCTATATGCAGGCGGCGTTCCGTGCGCAGAATCCGTGCGTCGTGACGCGGGCGGACGGGCAGCGGATGCGCAAGCAGACGGCGTATGTCTTTGACTTCGATCCTGCGCGGACGCTCATCATCTTTGACGCGTTCGCAAACAATCTGTCCGCAGATACGGCGGACGGACGCGGGACGGGGGGCGCACGGCAGGCGAATATTCGCCGTCTGCTGAATTTCTTCCCTGTGCTCGGCGAGGATGAGGCGGGGCGCATGGTGGAGCTGGATGCGGCGCAGGTGCTCTCGATTCCGCGCCGATTGAAGAGTGCGGAGGTGGTGCGGCGTGGCTTCCTGTCGAACTTCCTCTTTGCCAACATCGGCGCGGTCTTTGGTGCGCCCGCAGTTGTCCGCGACATTATGGATAAGCTCACGCCCGCGCAGGAGGATGTGCGTCCGAAGAATCCGCCGAGGCTGGATGAGATGGCATCGGTCTCGGTGGATGAGAATGGTGCAGCCGAGGTCTCAGGTGAGATCGTGATCGGACGGACACAGGATATTTTCGGAACGAAGCGCTATGCAGAGGTGGAGGAGCGCATTGTCACGGCGCTGCCGCAGATTGCGGCGTCTGCGGATGCCGCGCAGGTGGCAGAGTCAATCGCGGCTCTGACAGAGACAGTGAAGGAGCATCTGCGTACGGAGGTGATCGCGCCCGTGGCGGCTGCCTATGAGGTGAAGCCGCGTGCGCGGGAGCGCATGGAGCGGCAGGCGGAGCAGGAGGTCGAGCGGCGTCTCACAGAGATTCATGAGGACTACGCACAGCAGAAGAATATCGCACGGGCAGAGCTGGCGCGCAGGAGAGACGCGGCGGAGACGGCGGACGAGGCTGCTGCGGCAGAGGCGGCTTTTAGTGCGGAGATGACGGCTGCACTCCACTCTCTGACGGAGGCGGCACAGGCAGCGGCGAAAGAGGCAATCGAGCAGAAGCCTGCAGAGTTGGTGGAGCGTATGGAGCGCGCGAAGGCGGAGGAGAAGAAGCGGACGCTCGAGGATGAGGTGCGTGCACGGCTGCGCGGGTTCTCGCGGACGATTCCGAGCTTTGTCATGGCGTATGGGGATGCGGGGCTGACGCTCACGAATTTCGACGACTATACGGAGGACGATGTCTTCGCTGAGGTCACGGGCATCACGGAGGCGGAGTTCCGTTTTCTGCGCGACGGCGGTACGTATACACATCCAGAGACGGGGGCAGAGGAGTATTTTGCGGGGCATCTCTTTGATGAGGTGGTCTTCAATGACTCGATTGCGGAGTTTTTGAAGAAGCGGGAGGAGTTGGCGGACTACTTCGACGAGGCGCATACAGAGGATATTTTCGACTATATCCCGCCGCAGCGGACGAATCAGATCTTTACGCCGCGCGCGGTTGTGCGGCGGATGGTGGACGCACTCGAGGCGGAGAATCCTGGCTGCTTCGACGATCCGACGCGGACGTTTGCCGATCTCTATATGAAGTCGGGGCTGTATATCACGGAGATTGTAAAGCGGCTCTATCGCTCGGAGAAAATAAAAGCAGAATACCCGAATGACGCGGATCGCATTCGGCATATTCTGCGGAATCAGGTCTATGGGATGGCACCGACGCGCATCATCTACCTCATCGCGACGAACTACATTCTGGGATTCGATGCGGCGATGAAGTCAGAGACGCGCAACTTCGTTCAGGCGGACGCGGCGCAGGCGGCAAAGGACGGGCGGCTCGCGGAGCTTGTGGAGGAGTGCTTTGGCGGGGCGTCATGATTTCTGCATAAAGGCGCGGTAGGTGCGCTCCATCTCCTTGCGCGTCTTGCTCGCGGGCCAGAGTTCGCCGAGCGCGCCCTCACGCATTCCTGCGGCGAGGTGGTTGTAGAGGTTCGGATTCTCTGCGCTAAGATGCGCGATCAGCTCCTTGACGGTCTGGCGCGTCGTATTGCCGTTGTGCGGGCAGGGCGAGGGAACTGGCGTGAAGCCGTGGTACCGGGTCGCGTCGATGATCTCCTGCTCGCGGAAGTAGACGAGGGGGCGGATGACGGTGATGTCCGTCTTGTCCAGATAGGTCTTTGGGCGGAAGGTGTTCAGCTGCCCCGAATAGAATAGGCTCATAAGGAAGGTCTCCACCGCATCGTCGTGATGATGCGCGTAGGCGACCTTATTCATTTTGTGGGCGACGGCATAGCGGTTCACCGCGCCGCGCCGAAAGAACGCGCAGGTGAAGCAGGGGCTTTTGTCGTCCTGCGCCGCAATCGCGCCCGCAATGTCCACGTCCACGACCTCGTAGGCGATGTCGAGACTCCGGCAGAATGAAGCGATTGAAGCGGTGTCAAACGGCTCGTCGAACTGCGGATTGACCGTAAATGCGGCGATGTAGAAATCTCGTTTCAGACGCTCGCGCAGAATTGCAAGCGCGTAGGTGAGAAAAATGCTGTCCTTGCCGCCCGAGACACCGATCAGGATGCGGTCGCCCTGCTCGATGAGCTCGAACTCGACGACGGCGCGCATGAGCTTGCTGAAATAGGACTGCGGGATGTTGATGTTCATGTATGTGAATCTTCCTTATTCTATATGGCAGAGATAGACGCCGAGGACACCGTGCTCGATGGATACAGTAAATACTTTTGCGCTGTTGTTGCGGGCGAGCACATTGCTGACTGCGAGCGAGGTGTGATTCGATATATGGGCGTTCGTTAGTTCCCAGTACAGCCCTTTGGTTGTTATACCTGTGCACCCCTCTGTGAAGGGGAGGAGGGAGATTGCGCGCGGTGGATTTTTGCAGGTGATGTGCAGCGTCTCGCCGTCGTGCAGATAGAAGAGCGACTCCCGCTCATCTGCAAGCACGCAGGGAACGGAGCTGTGTGCGGCGACAGCAGCGGTGCTCATGAGATGATCGAGCCGCCCCCCGAATGCCGCCGTCAGAATGAGGAGTGGCGGTAGTGTTTCCTTAGCGGCGATATGAAGCGCAAGCTCCGTGTCCGTGTCATCCTTTTCGGGCGGAAAGGAATGCACCTGCGCGGCCTTTGTAGCGCCCCACGTCCACGCCGCTGCGTTCGCACTGTCACCGTCGCCGATGAGGATTGCAGGAGGCAGACCAGCGCTATAACAGATATTAACACCGCGATCGATTGCCCAGACAGGGCGATCCGTTCCGCTCTTTTCATCCTGTGCGACGAGCCCTGCGAGCCAATCTGCTGCGGGTGGACGACCGCCGCCGATACAGACAACCTCCTGTCGTGGGCAGCAGGGAAGTGTGGCGCGGAGTGCGGGGAGAATGAGATGATGTTCGTTCATGCTGTTCCTCATATGAAATGACAATGAGATTTATTAATTGCTTCTGCAATGAATTTCTGACAGATTATGAATTCTTTTCCAATAAAATTTTTGCCATAGGGGAGTAATGAACTGGCATATGTTGTTGAATACGGGGAAATCCTAGGATTTTCCATATCTTTTCTAAACTTTTCTGCAAAGGCGTTCACTTTCTTCGGATATTTTGCCATAGCAGATATAAGATCGGTACGGCGGCTGCTATCATACAGGACTGCTATGTCGAATAGATCACGAGGAATCGTCATACCCCCACGAAAATAAATCTTTTTACAAACAATCTGTCGATGTCTTTGCTCTTACGGTGATTAAATACGAAAGACAAGACAGTACCTCCACCCAATGAATAAATGTCCTCGGGGAGTTTTGCCTCGTCTATAATAGAAAGAGCATATTCGAGCAGTTGGGCAGATATGATATAGTTCGATATTTTGTTAGAACCCGCCATGATTCAAGGCACTCCTAAAATAAAATGTTTCCCCCTGCTCCGGTAGCAGCTCGAAAATGTCAATAATTTCCTCTCTGGAAATGCCCTGCTCCTGCATAAAGTCTTTAATTAGAGAGATATAGCACTCTTCAAAGAACCCAAGAAGATACCCGGCGTGCGTGAGTTCGTCATAGGGAATTTCCTTCTTAAATATTTTTACCAATGTTTGATAGGGCATGACATCTTCGTGTCGAACGTTCATCAGCCCCTGACAGGCGCGGGAGGCACGATTGAGATATGGTTCTGATAGTATTTTGAGCATGATGTATCACCTCGATTACATTATACTATCCTGCTGGAAATAAGGCTAGCGCACATAAACAATAAAATATGATTTCACTTGTCGATGTACTGATATTTTTGTGTGCCAATGGTATAATAACATAAGACGGAGGGATAGCAGATGTCGGTTTTTGAGGAAATTGAGCGAAAGAAGGCAGCACTGGATGCGCGGAGGCCGCTGACAGCGGGGGAGCGCGAACGACTGAACGAGGAGTTTGCCATCGAGTACACATATAACTCCAATGCAATCGAGGGCAATACACTCACCCTGCGTGAAACAGATCTCGTGCTGCGCGGTCTGACAATCGATCAAAAACCACTTAAGGATCACATGGAGGCGGTCGGACACAAAGAAGCATTTGACTTCGTGTGCGAATTGGTGCGGGAGCATGCGCACCTAACCGAGTATGCAATCAAGCAGATTCACGCGCTTGTTCTTGCAGATAAGCGGGAGGATCGCGGCGTCTATCGGAGAGTTCCTGTCCGTATCATGGGCGCGGCGCATGAACCTGTGCAGCCGTATCTCATCGAGTCACGCATGAAAGAGCTGCTGATTGATTACACGGGGCGCGATGAACATATCGTGCGAAGGCTTGCGCGCTTCCATATCGAATTTGAGAGAATCCACCCATTCATTGACGGAAACGGACGTACGGGGCGGCTTCTCGTCAATTTGGAACTTATGAAGGCGGGCTATCCGCCGATTGATATCAAATTCACAGATCGTGTTGCTTACTATAAGGCTTTCGATACGTACGAAGACGGGGGCGACCTCGCTGCGATGGAGGAGCTGTTTGCTCGGTATCTCAATGAGAGATTGGATATGTATCTGAGCATCCTGGAAGAATCATAGGGCAGGTGTCCGTTATATCCGACAAGTCTTTTTGTAAAAAATGAAAAAGGGGGTTGACGAGGAGTCGCCCTCTGTGTTATATTATGACAGTCGCGCCGATGAGGCGGTGAAAGCGGAGAAAAACGCTGGAAGCCTTATATCGCGCAGGATGTACCCTGAAAACTACACAATGCAAAACATGTTAGAATTGAACTAACAAGCCAGATGCAACATCGTTGATGTTAGTCAACGAACACAATTCTTTTACAAGAATGAAGTATTGAGCCAACAGGCTCTCGGATAGAAGTGGCAACACTTTCTTTAGCGGAGAGTTTGATCCTGGCTCAGGACGAACGCTGGCGGCGTGCTTAAC
>ERZ772957.1455-NODE-1455-length-15337-cov-45.468656_pt1 | contig 15337 bp, 12 predicted proteins | sample MGYA00580682_ERZ772957 | MGnify/ENA primary metagenome ERZ772957 (study PRJEB29015, sample SAMEA2737921) | human oral metagenome | biome: human oral; feature: human-associated habitat; material: dental | place: China | collected 2025 ...
GACGGCTGCGTCCACGTCCGCCTCGCCATGCCCCTCGACACCCCGGCCGGCGTGGCGCACTCGCGGGCGTTCCTCCAGTCAGCCGCCCGCATCTGCGCCTCCCACGGCGGCTCGGTCTCCGGCGAGCACGGCGATGGGCGCGCACGCGGGGAGCTCCTGCGTTTCATGTACTCCCCCGACATGCTTGACCTTTTCGCCCGCGTCAAGCACGTCTTCGATCCCGACAACATCCTCAATCCCGGGGTGCTGGCCTCCCCGATGGACTCCGCGAGCGCCGCCTCCCGCGCCTTGGCACGACGGGCGGCCGCCACGTCCGCGTCCTCGCGGTCACCCCGGGTCGCTTCCGACCACCCCCTCGAGTGCCAGCCCGGCGTCGATCCCCTCGACGCCAACCTGCGCCGCGTCGCGGCACACCCCATGCCTGCCGATGGAGGCTTCGCCTTCGCGAGCGACGGGGGCGACTTCACGTCCGCCGTCCACCGCTGCACCGGAGTCGGCAAGTGCCGCGCGGGAGTATCAGGAACCTTCATGTGCCCCTCCTACCTGGCGACCCGGGAGGAGAAGGACGTGACCCGCGGGAGGGCGCGAATCCTTCAGGAGGCCGCCAACTCGCGCCTCGTGCGCGCCATCGACTCCCCCGAGGTCCTCGAGGCCCTCGACCTGTGCCTCGCGTGCAAGGCCTGCTCGGCCGACTGCCCGGCGGGGGTTGACATGGCTCGCTACCGCTCCGAGGTCCTGTATCGCACGTACAGGGGACGAGTGCGACCCCTCAGCCACTACACGCTCGGCTGGCTCCCGCGCCTGACCCGCGTGACCGCACGGGTTCCGGGGCTGGCGGCCCTTGGCAACGCCGTCCTGTCCGTCCCGCTGCTGCGGCGCCTCGCGTTCCGCGTCATTGGCCTCGACCCTCGCCGTGGCATGCCCAAGCTCCAGTCCGGCACTTTCACCGCGTGGGCTCGGCATCGGTCACTGCTCGCCACATCTGCGCCTTCCCATTCCGACCCCGGCGCCTCAGCCCGCGAGCGCGGCGGCACCCCGGCCTCGTCTGACTCAGCCCGCGAGCGCGAGGCGACCACTGCCTCGTCGCTGTCGGATTCCCCGATCCTGAGCGGCCCGCACGATCCCGGCGGGCGGCCGTACGCGCTCGTGTGGGCGGACTCCTTCAGCCAGACCCTCGACGACGCGGGTGCGCGCGCTGTCGTGGACGTGCTCGACGCGAACGGTTTTGCCCCCATCGTCGCGCCCGACGCGTGCTGCGGACTCACGTGGATTACGACCGGACAGCTGTCGGGAGCGAAGAAGCACCTGACGGCATTGCTCTCCACGCTCGCCCCCTTCGCCGCCGCCGGGATTCCGATCATCGGCGTGGAGCCCTCGTGCACGGCCGTGCTGCGCGACGACCTGCGTGACCTGTTGCCCGAGGACCCCCGCAGCGCCCTCGTCTCGCGCGCGACACACACGCTCGCCGAGGCGCTGTCCGCCGTGCCCGACTCTGCGCGCCGCCTGCCCGACCTGAGCGGCGTCACGATCGTTGCTCAGCCGCACTGCCACCACTACTCCGTCATGGGATGGGACACCGACCAGGCGCTCCTGGAATCCCTGGGAGCACGCGTGTTGCGCCTGGAGGGATGCTGCGGCCTGGCGGGCAATTTTGGCATGGAGGCGGGGCACTACGACCTCTCGCTCGCCGTCGCCTCGCATTCGCTGCTGCCCACGTTGTCAGCGCATCCGGAGGCCGTGTATCTGGCCGACGGCTTCTCGTGCCGCACTCAGGCCTCGCAGCTGGCCGGACGCGCGGGCGTCCACCTGGCGACGCTATTGGCGAAGCGCGGTGTCAGGTCTGGTGCGCTGTCGGCGGAGCGCTAGCCTGAGTATGATGTCAGGTCTGGTGGTGTGCTGCTGGCTGAGCGCTAGGCGGGCGTGGCGTCAAGCCTGGTGGGGCACTGCGCAGCGGCCGAACACGGCCGCATCCCGGGCGGTGACATGCTGAGAAACGCGGCACACATACCAATCGGTCAGGTACAATGAAACCATGTATTTCTTCGTCGCCGTGATGCTGTGGTTGTTGTTCTTCTTCGCTATCTGGTACTACAAGAAGCTCGTCCTGTGGCTGCTCTTCTCCCCGGACTACCTCCTCATCATCGGCGCGGTCGGCGCCTTCACCGTCGATCACATGGGGTGGCTCACCTCGACCAGGCAGGCCCACTACGTCTGGGCGACCCTGGCGATGATGGCCGTCGGCTTCGGATACCACGCCCTCAATAAGTGGCTTTACCTGAGGTCGGCCCACACCTACAAGATTGTCAGCTTCCCCTTTGTCGTCGCCTCCAGCCTGTTCATCATGCTGGGCCTCGTCCTCAAGATCGCCGACGAGATCGCCCCGCGCCTGGCCGACAACCCCACGGTCCAGCACGTCATCTACGTCGTCATCGGCATCGTCCTGGCGGTCGTTGCCTGGCTGAAGCGCCAGTCGACGATGGCCCGCCTCTTCCCGCCGGAACCGAGCATCGTCATCAACGGCGACGTCACCATCAACGGCGGAGAGGCCACCGTCCAGGCTCCCCAGGCGCCCGAGTCTCCCTGCACCCATCCCGGCAGCGACACGGGCGTGGCCTCCTACTGACGCACAAGCTGCGCCAAGATCCACGTCGATGCCCCACGCTCGCGTCGCCCCCCACACGCACTGCAATCCGCCCGGCGCGGGGGTGGGCGCGGCGGGGCGGCCATCGTCCCCACACGCACCGCGATCCACGTCGATGGCCCACGCTCTGCGTCGCCCCACACGCACCGCAGACTGTCCAACCAGCCGCAACGGCGCCTCGTGTCCCGGCAAGCGGCAGTGCGCCTCGTTTGTGCTTGTTGGCGAGGGCACGACACCCGATCGGTGTGCATTGCACCCGTTCTGTCCAGGTGTACTGCTCCCCATCGGGTGCTCTACTCCCCATCGGGTGCACTTCTGTCCGGGCGCGCAGCCCCTTGTCGCACTCTGCTTCCCATCGGGTGCAGTTCTGTCCAGGTGTACTGCTTCCCATCGGGCACTCTGCCCCCCATCGGGCACTCTGCCCCTCGTCGGCGCACTGCCCCCCCATCGGGTGCACTTCTGTCCGGGTGCTCTGCTTCCCATCGGGCGCGCTGTCCCCTGTCGGGTTCACCGCTCCCCATCAGGTGTACTACCCCCGTGCATCCCGCTGAGACCACGTCACGTGGAAGCGGCGATCGGGCCCGTCACACGCCTTGGTTGGCTTGACCCACAATCCCTGGGCCGACGCGGGTATCGAGGACTGCCGCAAGCCCACTATCTCAATCACCCAAGCCCTCAGCCGCACCAAGTCCTCGTAGTCCGGCCACGACACGCGATAGGTCTTCCACCCCGCGGCACGCAGATCATTGTCCCGCGCAATCCACTCTCTCTTCGCTCGGGCAAAGTCGGCTTCGTTCGTGCCGAGCTTTCCGATCCCATCGAACTCAAAGATGATCATGAGTTCGGGAATCGCTATGTCCGCGAAATAGCGACGTCCGTTGATGACGATCTCATGCTGGGTGACGACGTCGAACGCACTCACCGACTTGATGACCCACAGCAGTGCGGCCTCAGCCGGGTTGTCGCATCCCGGATCCGCCGCACACATGATGGTTTCCGCTCGCTGAAACGGCACGTTGTCTTCTCGCTGGCGCCAGGCCGCGAGCCTGCCGAGCATTGCCTCCCTCACGTCATTCGCTCGTTCACGAGACTCTGCCTGGGAGAAGACGGAGAAGCGCGACCGCCTGTTCAGCACCATACAGATCGCGACAAACGCGCTGAGATACTCGGACCGGCACGCCATTCGAACCGCAGCGTCAACGATGCCTTCGACGCGAACTCCTCCAACCGTCTGCAGCTCAGTGGCATGAGGCGGGGCAACAGACCACCGCACTGACACCGCTGGCACGAGAGTGCCGGCAGCTCGAACCGCGCGTAGTGACTTGGATCCACGTCGGGTACTCGCCCACACAAACACATCCGGATTCGCCTCCCACAGCGGAATTCCTCGGGCGACAATCGAACTCGCGCCGACAAAGACCCTGTCCCCCTTCCCGGAAGCCTGTAGCGCAAGCAGTCTCGCTCGCGCCACAGCGTTCCATGTGTTCCACGGAGTCTCGAGCAGACGCGGATCTTCCACTCGGACGTAGTGCCCTCGCATCACATGCATGCACGCACCTGATTCTTGGTCCTCACGGGTCATTCGATGGATCGACGAGGAACGAACAACCGTCAGCTTGTGGCTACTCATGTCCGCATGATCCCATCGCACGGGGTACCAGCACATCCAGACAAGCAAGCCCTGTGGACGCGTCACGAGGCACGCGTGGGGCTGCGGATAGACCTCAGGGCAGCGACGGTGTCGCTCCCGCGGCAGAGACGCTTCCCGCCGATACAGCGCCGCGTCGCGCCACACACGCGGTAGCAGCACGTGCGAGAGGGATCGCTCCCCGCCGAAACAGCATCGCATCGCGCCACACACGCGGCACTACACCCGATCGGTATGCAGTACACCCTTTCTGTTCAGGTGTACTGCTCCCGATCAGGTGCGCTGCTCCCGATCAGGTGCTGTGCCTGCACGCAGGCACAGACAGGCAGCGGAGGCGCTTCCCGCCGATACAGCACCGCGTCGCGCCACCCACGCGGCACTACACCCGATCGGTATGCAGTACACCCTTTCTGTTCAGGTGTACTGCTCCCGATCAGGTGTACTGCTCCCGATCAGGTGCTGTGCCTGCACGCAGGCACGGACAGGCAGCGGAGGCGCTGTGTGCGAGCGTCCTCGAGAGTGCTCGCGCGCAGGCATCGGCAGGCGCCCGAGACAGATCCGCCCTGAGCCCCTTCGACCGAACCGCGAGGCCCCGCCGCCACCTTCCGAACGCCCGCAAGGCCAGTCGCCAATCCCTTCAACCGGGCTACGAGACCCCACCACCATCCGGGTAACGGTGTAATGGCGGAGGCGCCCGTTCGACCGAACCGCGAGGCCCCGCCGCCGCCTTCCCGTGCACCCGAAGCGCCTGAGCGCCGACGCTCATCACTGCACGGCGCGCTCCAGCCCCACGACCCGGGCAGACGCGGGCAGGCCACTCGCACACGACCAGCGGGCTACGACGTCGCCAACATCGAGGGACGGATCCACGAGCAGGGCCGTGGATAGAGCCTCAGCAAGCACGCCGCAGGATGCCACGATGCTGACCTGGCGAACCCCGGAGCGCGCGGGTTCGCCCGTGCGAGGATCAATGATGTGGTGGTCGCGCGCCCGGCTGGGGGCTCCGGGCGGCATCGGCGCGCGCCTCGCACCGAGTGGCCCCAGGTTATCCCCGGACGTGGACAGGGAGGCCATCCCATCCGCGGGCAGTTCGATGACTCCGTTCACGCTCGCTTCCCCGTCGTTGGGGTCCCTCATGCCCACGCGCCAGGGGGAGGAGTCAGCGCGCGTCCCGTGCGCCGCGATCGAGGAGGTGCCGACGGAAACGAGGACGCCCGAAGCGCCCAGCTCCGCGGCGAGGTCGCGGCACGCGTCAGCCGTGTATCCCTTGGCGATTCCTCCGAGATCAAGGCGCGGCGAGGGTCGCGTGCCCTCGCGGGGTGCCTGAAGCGGGCGCGCGGAAAGAGCCGCGCGTTCGAAGGCTCCGGGGTCTCGCAGCAGCCAGCGGCGCTCGCCAACACGGGTCAGAAGCTCGGGCGAGGAGGCTTCCAGCGCCGCCTCGACGAGGCCCGGGGCCGGGGCGGGGGGAAGCGGAGCACCCGCGACGTATGCCGCCCGCATGGCCGGGACGTCCCATGCGGCGACGAGGGGCCCTATCAGGGGGTTGAAGGATGCTCCGGTGGCGCTCGCCAGCACCAGCGCCTCCCTCAGGAGGCGGTCGGTCTCCTCGCTGACGAGGACGCCGCCCGGGTCCGGGGCGCCGACCACTGATGGTGCGCCGACCACCGATGGGAGATGGGAGGAGTTGATCCTCGATACCTCGGACGTGGCGCGATAGGCGCTCCACAGGTCCTCGTGCCTGGCGACGAGGCCGACGAGGGCGTTGACGATTCCCATGCCGTCCCCGCCCCAGCCGATCAGGTCGACGCGGGTACCCATCGCGGGGAAGGAGGAACGCCACGTGGGCGGGCTTTCAGCCGTCGCTACCCCCGAGGCCGTCGGCCCCCTCCTTGGTGGCGTCGTTCAGACCGGGGATCTCGATGTCGTCCGCTCCGTCGGGGGATACGCCCTGGGCGGCCGCGATCGCTCGGATCGCCGCCTGCACGAACTGCTGGTGGGCGACGGTCGCGCCCGTGATGACATCGACCTTGGCGGGGTCGCCGACCTTCGTGAGGTTCTCGGAGTACTCCTGGTAGGAGGCGACGGCGGCCTGGGCCTTCTTGTAGTAGTCCTCGTTGAAGACCTCTCCGGCCGAACTCTTCCCGTAGTCGCTTCCCTTGTCCGTGCCGTCCGCGAGCGTCGTCTCGTACGAGGTCGCGGTGATCCGCCCACCTTCGACGGTGATGGTGATCGTGCCGACGGAGCCCTGGTCGTCGGCGTTGGACTGCGCGGTCCAGGTCCCATCATTGAGGGGCTTGCTCATGTCCAGGCCCGTCGAGGGCTGACAGGCGGCCAGGATCGTGGCGCCGAGGGCGCCGAGGGCCGCGTAGGTGGCCACGCTCCCCCACCGGGGGGAGCCGGAGGGGCTGGGGGGCGTCGATCGACGGTTCATCGTACCTTGTCCTTTCCGCTGCGGGAGGCCTGCGCGTCCGCCGGGACCGCGAGGCCTAAGGTGCGCGAGTCGTGGTCGTGCCACGTCTCTTTCACGACCTTACCGTGGTCGAGACGGATCTCGCGCTGCCCTTGCTCTGCGACGAGCGCGTCGTGCGTGACGACCATGAGCGTCGTGCCGTCGCGGTGGAGCTGGTTGAACAGGTCCAGGACGATCTCCTCGTTGGTTTCGTCGAGGTTGCCGGTGGGCTCGTCGGCGAGGACGAGCTTGGGGTAGTTGATGAGCGCGCGGGCGACGCACACGCGCTGCTGCTCGCCGCCGGAGAGCTGGCGGGGAAGGTGGGTGGCGCGGTCGGCAAGGCCGACGCGGTCCAGGGCCTCCATGGCTTCCTTCTCGTCCGGCATCGAGTGGTAGTACTGGGCAACCATGACGTTCTCGAGGGCGGTGAGGTGGCCGATGAGGTGGAACTGTTGGAACACCAGCCCGATGGTCCGGCAGCGGACCTCGGTGAGTTCGTCGGCCGTCAGGTCGGAGATGTCGTGTCCGTCGAGGGTGACGGTGCCCGTCGTCGCCGTGTCCATGGCGCCGACGATGTTCATGAGGGTTGTCTTTCCGCTGCCCGAGGGGCCGACGATGGAGACCCACTGGCCGCGCGGGATCTCGAGGGAGACGTTGTCCAGGGCGTGCAGGTCGCCATAAATCTTCGAGACGCCGTCGAGGCGGAGGAGGGGGTGCACGGGCTTTGCCTGGGGATCGGCGGGGAGTTTCTCTGGGGTGTTCATGGGTCTTCTCATTCTCCGCGCAGGACGAGCGCGGGGTCGACAGCCAGTGCGCGGCGCACGGGCGGGAGGCAGGCGAGGACGGCGATGAGGATCGCGCACGCGACGGTGGCGATCAGGATGAGGGGGTGCAGGGAGATGGTGCGGTGGAACACGGAGGTCGAGATCAGGGTGGCCAGGCCGTATCCGGCGCCCGCCCCCAGGATCCCGCCGATGGCTCCGAGCATGACGCCCTCGCCCATGAACTCCGCGGTGATGGAGCGGGCGGTGGCGCCCAGGGCCTTCCGCAGGCCGATCTCGTTGCGGCGTTCGGTGACGACGGCGATCATCGTCGTGGAGACGCCGATCATGGTGAGGGCCAGGACGATGACGGTGACGACGAGGAGGAGGGAGCGCAGCATGTTGAGAACCCCCGTGTCCGATTGGGCGAGGCGCCGCACCGTTTGAGCGTGAACGTCGGGGTTGGAGGCGTTCATGGCGTCCGCGACCGCGCTCAGCTGCTCGCCCTCGAGGGCGATGGAGTATTCCGCGAGGGAGACCGCTCCCTGGGTTCCGGTGAGCGCGGACATGTCCTGGGCGGACATGTACAGGTAGCCGTCCTCGTTTCCACCGGTCTTGAGGATCCCGGAGACCGTCAGGGTGACGGTGCGTGGTTCCAGGGACAGGGAGGAGGCCTGGGCCGCGTCGGCGCCCGACTGCTGGCCGGATGCCTGGGCGGCCTTGGCGGACGCGTTGCCATCGAGTTGGCTGACCGTGATGGTGTCTCCGGCCTTGACGTCGATCGTGGAGGCGATCTGCTCGCCGACGAGCGTCTGCCCGGGCGCATCCGGCCACGCGCCGTCGACGAACCAGAAGGGGTTCATGGCGCGCACAGCATCCAGGTCGGTTCCTCCCGCGACGTAGGGCTGGTCGTTGACGGTGACCGTCTCGTAGTCGAAGGCTGCGGAGCCGACGAGGGCGTCGGCCGGCACGTGTTCGGTGGCGGCGGCCACCGCCTCGTCCGTGATGCTTCCTTCCCCGCTGGGGGTGAGCACGAGGTTGGCGCCGTAGGAGCGGATCTCGCGGGCCATCTGCGCGGGCACGTCGACGGCGATCGTGACGAGGCCGGACAGGGTGGTCGCACCGATGGCGACGGCGAGGACCGCGATGAGGACGCGGGAGCGTCGGCGCAGGATGGAGGAGGTGACCATCCGCCAGAACATTGCTCGTCTGGACATGTGGCTCACCTTCCGTGGAGGACTTCCGCCGCGTTGAGACGCAGCAGGTAGCGGATCGCCGGGATGGAGGCTCCCAGGACGACGATGATGACGAGGACGGCGACGAGTCCGACGACGACGGGGGCGAAGGCGATGGCCGAGCCGAAGACCATGTATCCGATGGCCTGGGCGAGTCCGAGCCCCGCTCCGTAGCCGATGACCCCGCCCACGAGTCCGACGACGATCGTCTCGGCGAGGAAGAGGGCGATGATCTGTTTGTCTTTGGCGCCCACGGCCTTCATCAGGCCGATCTCGCTGGAGCGCTCCATGACGCCCGCGGTCACGAGATTCGCGATGGCCAGGGCCGAGGCGATGAGGGCCAGGACGGTGACCAGCACCATGAGGAGCTGCGTCTTCTCCAGGACGGTTCCCTCGGACTGGGCGACCTGGCGGACGGGACGGGCGACCGAGTCCGTCATGACCTCCTCGATCTGGTAGGCGATGGAGGAGACGTAGGCCGTGCAGTACCAGGTCTCCTTCTCGGACACGCTCAGCGAGTTCGGGTTCTTCGCGGCCTTGCGGGCCAAGTCGTTGTCGGGGGTGGTCAGGGCCGAGACCTCGACGCTGCTGACAACCCCCTCGCGTCCGATCAGTTCCTGGGCCGCGGGAAGCTGAATGTAGACACCGCGGTCGGCATCGTCCCCGGTGGTCACGACGCCGCGCACCGTGAATTCGCGGCTGATGCCCGCGCGCGTGAGCGTGAAGGAGTCCCCCACGTCGAGGCCCCGCTCGGCGGCGTAGGTTGCACCCACGATGGCACCCGTCGCGTCCTCGTCGGTCGGCCACGCGCCCGTGACGCCCCACCATCCGCGCAGCTTGTCCAAGCCGGTGTCGATGCTCTCTCCCGTGGCGAGTTCGAGGTGGTGGCTGAACCAGGTTCCCGTGGTCGCCACGGGGGCGCCCGAGGCATCCGTGGCGGACACATTCAGCAGCGGCGCGAAGTCGAGGATGTTGTAGGTCCAGAAGATCGTCTTGATGTTGCCCAGCTCGTCCTCGCGCAGGTAGGCGTGGGACTCGCTGGCCTCTCCCGTGGAGTACAGGTCGGACAGGACGGCGGCCCCCTGGGCGCGCACGACGATGTTTGCGCCGTAGGACTTGAGTTCCTGGTTGACCTTGTCGCCGACGTTAAACATGACGGAGAGCATGGACGTCGCCACGCCAGCTCCCAGCGCGATAGTCAGGGCGATCATGAGGTGACGATTGCCGCGCCTCGTGAGCGCGCCTCGCAGCATTCGGATAAACAAGCGTGCCCCTCTACTTCGCGAAGATGGGAGCCGAGGCCTCAAGGACCGAGATCGGCACGGTCAGGGTCCCGTTGGAGACCTTGTACTCGATGGGTATCGGGTTACATCCTCCCTTGAAACCGATGGTCGCGATGTTCATCGCCACCTCGCACAGCTTGCAGATGACCTTGCCGTCCTTCTCGTAGTAGCCGGTCGGACCGCAGATCTCGCACGCGTCGAGTCCCACGCCAAACGAGGACCCGGACTTTTGGATGACGATGAAGCGCACCTTGACGCCGGTCGAGGTCGTGTACTCGAAGCGGTGCAGGTGTCCGTCGGAGATGTCGGCCAGGTTGACGCTGACCTGGTCGTCAACGACGCTGTGCGCCTCGGGGGCCGAGAGCTCGACCTCTTGGCTACCGATCGCGACGCCGACGGTGATGAGGAGTGCCCCGCACAGGTATCCGACGGCCGCCGTGCCCGCCATGGACTTGTAGAGTCGAGAGCGGGCCCGGCCCAGGCGTCCCTCGGCGGGATTGGCACCGACGGTCGGGATCGAGCGGGAGGCGTGCCACGTGAGAGCGACGACGACGCCGAGGGCCAGGGCGGCCACGATCGTGAAGACTGCCTCGTTGTTGATGAACCAGGAGATGGTGTTCCACGCGCCCTTGGATACGGTGATCCAGCGCTTGGCTTTCAGGATGCGCACGAACAGCAGCGAGTGATTGAGGACCAGCGAACACAGGATGCACGCGGCCGGCCACACGCGGTTGTTCCACGCGCACAGGCGGTAGGACACCCAGGCGAGGAAACACACGAGCACCCAGGCGAGCCCGTATCCGACGATGGCGAGAACCGCCTGAGTGGAGTAGATCTCGACGCCGCCCGAGAGCATCATGACTGCCTGGTTGAGCGCCGTGGGAACGGAGCGGAAGAGGGCGAAGGCGATAAAGAGGGCGCCGACGAGGCGCACGAGGGTATCCCCTGGCACCGGCGTTTCCGTCGAGGACTGGGCCCGGGCCTCGGCGTCCCCCGTGGGCAGGAGGGAGCGCACACGCCGCGAGCGCAGGGCGAGGAGCGAGAGGAAGATGAGGGCGAGGACGACCGCGATCGGCAGCGTGTACAGGCCGACGGTCTGGCGGTTGACCGACTTGGGAGCCTCCACGTTGATGATCGTCAGCGCGACGGAGGCGATCGCGCCCGCAGCGATGCCGAACCACACGGCGAGCTGGCGGGCCTTCTTTCCGCGGCGGCCGTGCCCGGCGGCCGGCATGAAGCGGATGGCGGCGCCGACGGCGAGCATCGTCAGCAGCAACGTCAACGTCGCTTCGCTCATCTGCTGAAGCATTGGTATTCCTCTCCACACAAGACAACCCGAGACCCAACGGTCTCGGTGGTAAAGCGCCCCGAAGGGCGCGGGGCGAGGTGGCCTCCCGGGTGGGAGCCGCCTCGTCCCCGCTTCAAGCGATCGTCACCAGGAGACGGCCGTGGGATCCCACTGCCAGTCCGGGAACTCGGCGACCAGGGGTTCGGTCCAGAAACGTCCCTCGACGCCCGTGGCCTTGTCGGTGTGGAGCATCCAGCCGTTCTTCTCCGGGGATTCGATGGAGAAGGTCACGTCGTAGGTTCCGGCTTCCAGCTTGGGGATGTTCAGGCCGTAGTGGGGGCCGTCGGAGGCGTTCATCGGCATGAAGGTACCGCTCTGGACGGTGTTGCCGGACTTGTCCTTGATGGTGTAGGTGACGGTCAGGGCGGGGACGAAGTCGCCGGCGCCGTAACCGAGCTTGTTGTCGGCGGCCGCGTGAATGTCGGCCTCCATGTGCATGGACGCCTCGGCTGCGGGCACACCCATGGTGGGTTCCATGTCGACGGGCTGGAAGTAGACGCCGCCCACGACGAGCGGGCCAACGTGAACGTCGTCGCCCAGGGGCTGTTCCTCGAAGCCCGCGTCCTCGCCGGGGGCCGCGGCACCCGAGTCGGCGTCGGCCGAGGATCCGGCGGTGGGCTTCGTGTCGTTGGACGAGGCGTTGTTGTTCGAGCAGGCAGCGAGGGTGCCGGCGAGGGCCAGCGTGGCCAGGGCCGCGCCGACGCGGAAGAGTGAGCGCTTCATGCGATGAACTCCTTAGCGTGTTGGTTGGTGATGGGTCAGCGTCGCTCCGATGAGCTCACTTCCGACTGCTTCGAGGCGATGGCTTCGCGAGCGAGGCGCGCCTTTCCGAAGAAGTAGAGCCCAACGATGAGGACGAGAACAAAGGCCTGCGCGGCCAGGTTCTCCACTCGGGGGTAGATCCCCAAGAGGTCAATGGTGGGGAATCCGGACAGAGGCGTCAGCGAGATAACGTCGGCCTCCTGGAGTTCCTTGATGCCCGATCCCGTGAAGGTGAAGGCCATGAGGGCCAGCAGGATCGACGTGATCGTAAAGAAGGGACGCAGCGGGATGCGCAGCGCCGCGAACTGGATGAGTAGGTAGACGACGACGAGGATGACGGCGCCAACTCCGAGGCCGATCCACACGTAGTGCACGTTGGCGCCCGCGCCGGAGACGATCGGCACGTAGAAGAGGATCGTCTCGGCCCCCTCGCGCAGGACCGCGAGGAACGAGATGAAGGCCAGGCCCAGGAGCGAGCCCCGGGTCAGGGACGCGTCCGTCTTGTCCTTGATGTACCTGTCCCAGGCCTCGTTGGAGGACTTGTTGATCATCCAATTCGATACCCAGATCAGCATGGCGACGGCGAAGAGGGCGGCAAAGCCCTCGAGGAGCTCCTGGTTCGCGCCCGCGAGCGAGGAGACATAGCTGAACACGACCGCCAATCCGACGGAGAACGCCAGGGCGAGGCCAACGCCGCCCCACACGATGCCGGTCTTGTCCTTGTGCCCGGCCTTCGCCAGGTAGGCCAGGACCGCGGCGACAACGAGGATCGCCTCCATACCCTCACGCAGGATGACGAGGAGGGAGGGGAGGAACTGCGCGAGCCACGGGGAGGATGCGGAGGAGGATTCGGCAGTCTTGCCCGTGTAGCCGTCCAGGGTATTGGCGTCCTCGCGAACGAAGTTCGACAGGGTCGCGTAGTGTTCGTCGACCGCGCTGGAGTCGTTGTCGGTCATGGCCTTCTTCAGGAGAGAGAACTCCATCTCCACCTGGGACACGCGCGCCCCGGAGATGCGGCTCATCACCTGCTTCTCCATGCCGGTCGTCTCATAGTTCTTGTAGTAGGCGTCGTTGACCTTGTCCTTGCCGCCCTTGGCGTCACCCGCCTTGAAGGCCTCGACCCCCTCGGCCAGGATCCCGTTGATGGTCTGGGCGACCTCGCCCCACGGGCCCGGACTGTAGTCGGCGGAGGAAGCGGTGCCCGCCTGCCCCGGTGAGACGCCGTCCAGGGCGGCTGCATCTTCCGTGACGTACTGCTTGAGGGTTGCGGCGTGGGCGTCAACGTCGGAGGCGGCGTTGTCGGTCATGGCCTTCTTCAGGAGGGAGAACTCCATCTCCACCTGGGACACGCGCGCCCCAGAGATGCGTGCCATGACCTGCTTCTCCATGCCGGTCGTCTCATAGTTCTTGTAGTAGGCGTCGTTGACCTTGTCCTTACCAACCTTGGCGTCACCGGCCCGAAATGCGGCGACGCCCTCGTCGATGATTCCGTTGATGGTGGTGGCCACGTCGCCCCAGCTTTGGCCCTGGGCGCGGGAGGGTGTTGCCACGATGAGCGCCATGAGCACGGCCATGACGACGGCGACGACGATGCGGACGAAGTGTTGGATGACGTCCTGCGTGCGGATGCGAAGCACTGTCATCACGAACCTCCTGTAGAACCGGCGGATGGGAGGCGCCGGGCTTGTAGGATTCTTACCCAACGAGAGTAACGTCATGCTCGCCTAGCGGAAAGCACTACGTTTAGGATTACCTAAATTGTGACCGCACAGTCGCCGTCCTTAGCGCTCGAAGACCGCTCCACGCTGGGACCAAGGGCCTGTTTTGCTGACCACCAGACCGATCCCACCCCCCTTCCGACAGGCGTAGCACGGCACCCCTCTCTGAGGCTACCACTCGGTCAGACGCTGCGGGTAGCCCACCCACCGGCATCGGCCCACCGCGCCGGACCGATGATCACGAAACGCCCTCGACTGTCAAGCGGCGGCGTTACCATGGAGAAGTCAGGCTCGTCGAACGAAGGGGTTCACATGTCTCCCACACGCGATAGGACCGCGTCCCGGCCCGCTCATTCACCCGCTGCCGAAGAACCTGCGCCGCCCACCAGCCCCGCTTCAGCTCCGAGGCGCACCGCTCGCCCAACGCGAGCCGGGTGGGCGCGCATCGCGATCTTCGGCATCCCCTGCGGAGCGTTGTACCCCACGCAGCTCCTGCGCACCCTGGCGCCGGTGGGATCGGAGCACTTCCTGCTCATCCAGGACTGCGTCAACATCGGACTCCTGGTCCTCGCGCTTGCGATCGCCGGGCGCGTTTTCCTCTCGGACTTCTCCTACCTGCGCACTCGCCCCATCCGCAAGGTCGCCGCCCTCCTCGGCCTGTTCGTCCTGACCATGATCGCCCAGAACCTGGCGAACAACGCTCTGTCCACCCCGAGCTCGTTTGACGACGGTTCCCTCCACTACTTCACGGAGGGCTTCGGCGGGCTCGTGTTCTCCTTCATCGTCGCCCTCGGCGGCCCCCTCATTGAGGAGGTGTTCTTCCGTCACTTCCTCATCGGTACGCTCAGCGCCTACGCCCCCACGTGGCTCGTCGCGACCGTATCGTGCCTGCTCTTTACCCTCATGCACTGCCACGGGTGGCAGGATATCCCCTCCTACATTCCCCTGGCCCTGACCCTCACGCTCGCCTACCTGTGCTCGGGGAAGAACCTGGCCTACGCCTGGCTGTTGCACGCCCTCAACAACTCGCTCGTCGTTGGCGCGGTCTTCCTCTCCCACGCCGGCGCCTAGCCGGACGCACCCTGAGCGCAGCCACCGCCGAAAAGCCACAACCCGTGACACCACTGCTCCGGCCCTACGCCTGCGCACGTTAACCCACCTGGTGGCACATGGTCACACCCGCCCAGCCTCCAGTAGATGGGTTTAGCTGCGCACAAGTGGGGTCACGCCTCCCGCAGATGCGCACAACCAACACGCGTCCACAAGCACTGCACTAGTTAGGGAGCATTACACCACCTCCCAACTGGTGCAATACCCACCTAAGTGGTGTAACACCACTTAACAACAAGCATTCACGCGAACATGCACCGCTTACACGACGCGCGAGAGGCCAATGCTGCACCAGTTCGGGAGGTAATGCGACACCACAGTCGACCATTCAACCGGCAACACCGCGAGGACGCTGCACCCGTTACGGGGCACTGCACCCGTT
>ERZ772957.1457-NODE-1457-length-15324-cov-8.369638_pt1 | contig 15324 bp, 13 predicted proteins | sample MGYA00580682_ERZ772957 | MGnify/ENA primary metagenome ERZ772957 (study PRJEB29015, sample SAMEA2737921) | human oral metagenome | biome: human oral; feature: human-associated habitat; material: dental | place: China | collected 2025 ...
AAGCAAAAGATGCCAGATAAAAGCAAAAAGACAGTGAAGAGCAATACAAGGAACATCAATTGAACCTTTGCGGGGAATTTTTAGAACATGCCTATATCAACGGCATGCCTGCGGCCTGGCATTCGGCTCGCATTTCGTCGCTCCAAATGCTCGCTTGTATCTCGCCCACGTGCGCTTTCTGCAATAACACCATGCACAAGCGGCTTTGTCCGATACCCCCACCGATGCACAAAGGAAGTTTGCCCGACAACAACTGACGATGGAAATACAATTCCGCACGTGTCTGCTGCCCCATCATTTCTAACTGCCGCAATAAGGCATCTGCATTAACGCGAATACCCATCGACGACAGCTCAACCGAACGTCCCAGCACAGGATACCATATCAAGATGTCGCCATTTAGCCCCACGTGGCCGTCTTCTGCCAATGTCGACCAATCATCATAGTCGGGTGCGCGGCCGTCGTGCCGCTTGCCATCGCTCAATTTACCGCCAATGCCAACGATAAACACCGCCCCATATTTCTCGCAAATGGCGTCTTCGCGCTCTTTCGGCGTAAGATGGGGGTACATTTGCAACAACTCTTCGCTATGCACAAAGTGTATTTCGGGCGGCAAGAAGGGCTGCATGGCAGGATAGGTTTCGCAAGTGAGATACTCGGTGCGCAATATCGCCGCGTAAATTCGGCGCACGGTCTGTTTCAGAAAGCTGAGCGTGCGCTGTTCGGGGGTGATAACCATTTCCCAATCCCATTGGTCTACGTACAGCGAATGCAGGTTATCCAACTCTTCGTCGGCGCGAATGGCGTTCATATCCGTGTAAATGCCGTAGCCTGGCTTAATCTTATATTCGGCCAACGTTAGGCGTTTCCACTTGGCCAACGAATGCACCACCTCGGCACGCGCGTCTCCCAAGTCCTTAATGGGGAACGTAACGGGGCGTTCGATGCCGTTAAGGTCGTCGTTAATGCCCAGTCCTTGCATCACGAAAAGCGGTGCGGTAACTCGGCGCAAGCGCAGTTCGGTGGAGAGATTTTGCTGAAAAAAGTCCTTTATCAGCTTTATTGCCTGTTCTGTTCTCACCTTATCAAGGAGGGCATGGTAATGTTCTGGCCGTATCAATGTGCTCATAGGTCGAAATGTTATTTTGCTTTACAAAGGTAGCAAAATAAACAATAAATGGGCAAAACACGGAAAAGAATATCACAATTTGATGCAAAATGCAGCCCTCGCACGTCATTTAGTCACCAATATTGGTCGTTTAACGTACAACATAAAGCCCATGCGCGCCACACACTTTCTTCGTTTTCGCAACACCCGGCAGTTCTCTTACCATTAATCGACATGCTGTTGGGATGGTTCAAAACCACATATTTCGTTGCACCACATTTGCTCAAACCAACAAAAATGCTTACTTTTGCAGCGCAATAAGTAACAAAGGCCTCGTAGTTCAGCTGAATAGAACGCAGGATTCCGGTTCCTGAAGTCGTGGGTTTGAATCCCGCCGGGGTCACAAAAGGGGAATGCTAGGGCGTTCCTCTTTTTTAGTTTGCTAAAAAAACAACATCTTATTTCCTTTGTGAATAATAAGCACAGAATCATGACAGGCGATGAATTAAAGAATATCTTAGCTGAAAATGGACTACAACAGAAAGATATTGCAGACATGTTAAATACGTCCAAACAAAACATCTCTGCCGCCTTAAAGGTTAAAGATGTAAGAACAGGATTGTTAGAACAGCTTTGTTAATGAGAATTATATTGAAGCACTAGATCGACCACACTCAACATTATTATAAGAGAGATATGCATATAACATTTTTTAGTTTTGGTTCAAATCCTAATTTTGTAGATGTACTATCAATACTTGTAACAGTTCTTATAGGCTGGAATATATATCAAGTTATTGATTTAAGACTGAATCAAAGGAGATTTAATAGAATCAAGAGAGAATTCAATAAAATGCACAATGATATAGACTATTGGCAAGGCATTGCCAGAAGTTCTTGTGTGTTGATTTTAGCAGGTTCGCTCTCCAACGAAGCAAACGAAATACAAAAGTTTCAGATGCTTTTGCATGCATCAATCGCGGTCAAAACATTATCGAATCTAGAATCTTTTAGTGAATGTAGAAGTATAGTTTCAACAGTCACATCTACTTTAAAGCGCTGTGAAGATGTTGAACTTGCAGCAGAAGAATGGCTAAAAATAAGGGAAACATTTTACGAAATCCCTAATGCCAATAAGATAGAGGGATTAAAGGAATTGATTTTCTACATTGAAACAAAGGTAAGAAATTCAAATCCAGCATAGAATGCTGTGCCTGAAATGTCACATACAGATGAACACGAATGCCAACCCAAGTAGTTTGACACCTCAAGTCTCGACCTTTACCAGGCAATTACAAAATGATAACGAGTAGTAGGTTATACATAACCGCCTACTTTTAGAATATAAAATTGATAGTTAGCGATTTTTAGATCTATCAACAACATTTCATTTAAAAAGGCATTTCTTCCTTACAAATACCTAGCATCCGCAATCCCCATCACCTCAAAACAGCAACATTTCCACCCCACTACGCGTAAAAGATTTTGCCCTTTTGTTTCACCTTTTTGAAACATTTTGTATCTTTGCAAAAGCAACTGTATGCCCAAAGCCTTGTCCTTGGCAACGGCCAAAGGCGCGCAGCGGTTCTTTTCTCCAATAAAAACAAAAGTCAATTTTACATTAACAATAACAAAAACATAAACCCATACGAACGGCTAAGCAACGCGTACGGTTATTCTAAACAACAAATTGGGCAAAGGGCAGCCACATTGTCCACCCTCCCCCAACAAGAAAGGAACGCCAACGCACACGCCAAACCACGCAGACTAAGCCAAGACTAAGCCCGCGCGGCTCGTTCAAACTTAAAACCAAACATGGAAATAACAGAAAGATTTATTAATTATACCAAGTTCGACACACAGTCGGACGACAACTCGGAGTCGGTTCCGAGCACCCCGAAACAGCTCGTCTTCGCCGAATACTTAAAGAAGGAGATGGAACGAGAGGGTTTAAGCGACGTAGAGATGGACGACATGGGCTATCTCTATGGCACGCTGAAAGCCAACTGCAAGAAGAAAATTCCAACCATCGGTTTTATCTCGCACTACGACACTAGCCCAGACAGCAGCGGCAAAGACGTAAAGGCACGCATCGTGAAGAATTACGATGGAGGCGACATCGAATTGTCGCCAGGCATCGTTTCATCGCCAACGAAGTTCCCCGAACTAAAAAGTCATGTGGGTGAAGACCTCATCGTAACTGATGGAACCACACTACTTGGAGCCGACGACAAGGCTGGAATTGCCGAGATTATGCAGGCCATGTGCTGGCTGCGCGACCATAACGAGGTGAAACACGGCGACATTCGCGTGGCCTTTAACCCCGACGAGGAGATAGGAAAGGGCGCGCACCACTTCGATGTAGAGAATTTTGGCTGCGAATGGGCATACACAATAGACGGCGGGGACCTGGGCGAATTGGAGTACGAGAACTTCAATGCCGCCGGTGCAAAGGTTAACATCAAAGGCGTTAGCGTGCATCCGGGTTATGCTAAGGGAAAGATGATTAACGCAAACCGACTGGCTTGCGAGTTCTGCAACATGCTGCCAGACGACCAAACGCCCGAAACAACCGAAGGATATGAGGGCTTTTACCACCTCATTGGCATGCAAACCAGCACCGAGGCGGCCAAACTGAACTTCATCATACGCGACCACGACCGCGATAAGTTCGAAGATCGCAAGGCGTTTTTCGAGAAATGCGCTCGCGCCATGAACGAAAAATACGGCGAGGGAACGGTTGAAGTGCTGCTAAACGACCAATATTACAACATGAAGGAGAAGATAGACCCCAACATGCACGTAATAGACATCGTTCTGCAAGCCATGATGCAAAGCGGCGTTTCGCCCAAAGTGAAACCCATACGCGGAGGAACCGACGGCGCACAGCTAAGCTACAAGGGGCTGCCTTGCCCCAATATATTCGCAGGAGGCGTAAACTTCCACGGCCCATACGAGTTTGTTTCGGTGCAAGTAATGGAAAAAGCCATGAACGTTATCATTAAGATATGCGAGATTGTGGCCGACTATAACGATTGAAAAGTCCAAGCAATACGCCATAACAGTGCATAAACACAAACTGGCTAAAAGATACATCCAAGCTAGAAATTAACTTGGCTGCATCCCAAACGCGCTATAAGCAAAACCCAATATGGGGCGAACGTTCTGTAAAAGAGCGTTCGCCCTTCAACATTTTATACCCTTAAAAGAGCGGTGCATCCAGCATTTTTTGCTATATTTGCCCAATACAATGCCGGCGAAAGCAACCTATCACCAACGCCGCGCACACAAATACCAACCTATAACCCAACAAAACAGCACCTTATGGCCGCACTCGTTTCAATCCTTCCCATCGTTCTGCTCTTCGTCTTGATGCTTGGTTTCAAGATGGCAGGCCACCGCAGTGCCTTTATCAGCTTGCTCACCACGGCGGCAATAGCCGTGTTTCTCGCACCAACCATGAACTTCGCCCCCGATGGTTTCACGCAATCGGGCGTGGCATGGGCCTTTGTAGAGGGCACACTCAAAGCCGTTTTCCCCATTCTCATCATCATTTTGATGGCCTTGTTTAGCTATAATGTGTTGGTGGAAAGCAAGCAGATAGACGTTATCAAGGCACAATTCACATCCTTTTCAGACGATGATGGCGTTACGGTGCTGATGCTCGTGTGGGGCTTTGGCGGACTGCTTGAAGGCATGGCAGGTTTCGGAACGGCCGTTGCCATTCCCGCAGCCATACTTATTTCGTTGGGTTACAAACCGCTTTTCAGTGCATTAGTGTCGCTCATCGCCAACACCGTACCCACTGGTTTCGGTGCTGTGGGCGTGCCCGTGATAACCTTGGCCAACGAGATTGCACCTGGTGGAGCTGCCTCGCAAGAACTTATCTCGCAGCTTTCGGTATATGCCGTGATGCAATTATCCGTGCTTTACTTCGTTCTGCCCTTCATCATCCTTACGCTAACCAATCGCAGTAAGGGCGCAATACTTAAAAATGTGCGGTTGGCAGTGTGGGTAGGTGCCGTGTCGTTAGGAACGCAATACCTCGTGGCACGTTATCTGGGAGCCGAAACACCGGCCATTATCGGCTCGTTGGCAGCTATCGTGGCCATCATTATTTACGCCAAACTGTTTGCGCCGAAGAAAAAGGAGGAAAACGAAAAGGCATACACCGCCAGCCAAACACTTAGGGCTTGGGCGGTGTACGCCTTCATCTTATTGTTTATTTTGCTTTCGGGGCCACTCTTTCCACCCATCAATGCCTTCTTAAAGTCAACGTTGGTGTCGCGCATTGCCTTGCCCATACACGCCCCAGGCACGGCTTTCTCGTTTGCATGGATAGGCAATGCCGGCCTAATGCTATTCTTAGGCACGGTGTTAGGCGGCTTGGTGCAAGGCGTTTCACCCCGTAGACTGCTCGTTTCGCTGGCTCGAACGGTGGTAAACCTGCGCAAAACCACCGTTACCATCATCTCGCTTGTGGCCTTGGCAGCCATAATGAACTATGCGGGCATGATACTTGTCATCGCCGATACGCTGGCCAACATTACAGGTAAGGCCTATCCGCTGTTCGCTCCGCTAATCGGTGCCATTGGAACTTTCGTTACAGGCAGCGACACTTCGTCGAACATACTCTTCGCCAAGCTGCAAGCTAACGTGGCAACACAACTCCATCACGCCGACCCCAATTGGATTGTGGCCTCTAACACCACAGGTGCAACAGGCGGAAAGATGATTTCGCCACAGAGTATAGCCATCGCAACGGCCGCCTGCGACATGCAAGGGAAGGATGGCGAGATACTCCGTTCGGCTCTACCCTACGCCGCCTTGTACATTATTATTGGTGGACTGATGGTGATGTTTGCAGGCTAGGTGGGAGCAAACAATTAGGCGGGTAGACCGGTTAACCTGTCTACCCGCCTAATTATCCGCACATTAACTTGTGAGCTTAACTACTCGTCAACCAGCAAACTTGCCTATTCGTCAAGTTGTTACCTCACAAATATCCTTCATCCTCCGTACTCCGCGAAACGCCGTTCGGCCATTTCTGCATACTTAGTATTGGGCATTCCGTAGTTGGCGAAAGGATGAATGCTAATGCCGCCACGAGGAGTGAACAGCCCAACAACCTCAATATACTTTGGATTCATCAGCTTAATGAGGTCTTTCATGATGATGTTCACGCAGTCTTCGTGGAAGTCGCCGTGGTTGCGAAAGCTAAAAAGGTATAGCTTTAAGCTCTTGCTCTCCACCATTCGCACGTTGGGCACGTACGATATACGTATCTCAGCAAAGTCGGGTTGCCCTGTAATGGGGCACAACGAGGTAAATTCGGGGCAATTAAACCTTACCCAATAATCGTTCTCAGGATGCTTGTTCTCAAACGTTTCCAACACTTCGGGCGCATAATCCATGCTATACTTTGTGTTGTTTCCCAACGATTTCAAGCCTTCGGTTTCTCTGTTCTTATCCATTTTTGTTATCAGTAAAGTTAGGTTGGTGAGGTGGCGAGCTTATAAACTAAATGCTAAACACGCGCCAAATGCTGTAATTCACGTCGTTGTCGTAGGTGTCAACCTGTTCGTGTCGTTTCACATAACGCACTATGCGGATGGTCAACGGCAGCACAACAACCTCGTAAGCGGTCTTCAAAAACACCTGCCAAAGCATCAACCAAGGCAGTTCTTCGGTGGGAACAACACCCCACAAGGCCAGCGGAAAGAAGATAATCGAGTCTACCGACTCGCCGAAAATGGTGCTAACCACAGCGCGCAACGAGAAATTTTTGCCACCCGAAGACAACTTCATCTTGCTCATGACATAGGCGTTTACAAACGAACCGCAAATGAAAGCCAAGAAAGACGCAAACGCTATGCGAGGCGCCAACCCGAAAACGGCATGAAAACCCTCGTCGTTCGTCCAATAAGGCGCACCTGGTATCATGTCGCAAATGGCTCCCAACATCACGAAGAAGAAGTTCATGGCAAAGCCCGTCCATATCAACATGCGCGTTTTCTTATAGCCCCACACCTCGCATACGCAGTCGTTGATGATATACGACACAGGGAATACAATCAAACCACCAGTCAAACTGATTTTGCCAAATGCTATTTGCTTTGTTTCCAACACGTTTGCCGCTATCAAGCAAACGCAAAAGAGTATGCTGAAAAGCATGAACAGCACACTCACTTTATTATCCTTGTTGTTCATAATTCTTGTTTTTAAAGAGGTTTACCAAGCACTCTATTCATTTTTTCGTCTGCAAAGGTACAACTTTTTTCGCGTTCTCTTCGCTTATTTGCAGGTTTTTGTTAACTTTGTAAATTGGTGGACCAATAATTATCGGAGGGTTTAAATGCCCTTGACGAAGAAAGAAAGCCCAAAGATTTAACGCTCCACTCATCCCTATTCACAAATAACATTCATATGATGGTAAAACTATTCTTATGCTCCTACTTTGCCGCAGTTTCGTCTTTCACGCCCCAATTTGTAGGTGGCGACTTGAAAGGCAAAGTGTTGGCGTTCATCCCTACCGCAAGTTTGCACGAAAAATACACCGAATATGTAGACGAAGCCAAACAGGCTTTCGAAAACATGGGATTAAAAGTTGAAGTGCTAGACGTGAGTAGCGCGCCCAAAGAATTAACCGAACGCACACTGCAACATTGCGACTTGATTTATGTTTCGGGCGGAAACACATTCTTCCTATTACAAGAACTGGAAAAAAGCGGTGCAAAAAACATTATACGCGAGCAAGTGAATGGGGGCAAGCCTTACATTGGCGAGTCGGCCGGTTCAATTATTATGGCACCGAACATTTCCTACGCAAAAGACATGGACGAAGCCGAAAAGGCTGCACCGCAATTAAAATCGTTCGAGGGTTTGGGACTGGTAGACTTCTATCCGCTCCCCCATTACAAGAGTTTCCCTTTCGAAGAAGTTACCGAAAAAATGCTTGTCAAATATGCCAAGTTGGGGTTAAAACCCATCACCAACCAGCAGGCGTTGTTTGTAAACGGGAACCAAACCACGCTTATAGAGGTTAAGCAGTAGGCCATAAGGCTGAATTTGACGAATAAAAGGCGTTAGATTGCAACGTACATGTTTACGAACCTACACGCCCAGCACCACTCTAAACATGGTAGCCACGTGCTTACCATGCAAGCAAAACGTCCACTTCACCCGTTTGGGCTAAACAAAAATCAGGCGTGATGTACCTTAAAGGTATTTCACGCCTGCTTTCATTCTATTTCTTTTCACCCTGTTCGCTTGCCGAAACCTTTGTGGCGATGTCGACAATATCTATTGGCGAACATTCGAAAGGCCGTTCAACGGCGAGGTGAGCCGCCCATTGCGCCACCTCTCTCTGTTCTACGCTCAACCCTTTTGGGAACGTATCGGTTAGCGTCAATTTCAAAGTCTTGTGTGCAAAGGCCACCAGTACACATGCAAGCTATAGCAAATGTATGTTGGCGGAATACCCATTTTTTTGAATCTGCGGAAAACTGCCGACAAGTTTCATCCTCCATAGCGAAGCGGTGCTTGCCATTCTTCGGGATGATGTAACTTTGTCAAAAAGATGGGTGCTAGCGGACGACATGTTTATTTAATTGGAAATTCCTTCTCTTTATGGAATGTAGTAACTTACAAAAAACATATGGCAGTAAGAGGTAAATTGATAAGGAGAAAAGTGAAAATATAATAGGAGAGAATTAAATGTCCATCGAATTAAATCAATTATTATTTGGTTACTACACTATCAATTCTTAATTTTGCACATGTAACAAAATGTATGAAAACCTATGGGAAAAATTAGAAACTTAAATACAAATACAAAGGTCAATACAGAATCTGTTCGTTGTCGTAATAGACTTGAACTTATTGCATCTACGGTATTCCAAGAAGAGGGCGACCATTTAGTGGATTTATGCATAGAGGATGATGTCGTTTCAATTCCAAGTAATGAATTTCAAGGTCTGGATTACATAGAATCAGTACACCTGCCCTCTTCTCTCAAAACTTTGGGAGATTTGGCTTTTGCCAACATTACGAAATTACGAGAAATAAATATACCTACTAATGTAACTTACATTGGAGACAATAATCCTTTGGGTGGCTGCTTTAATGTAGAAAATATAATAGTAGAATCTCCCCATTTTTTGCTTTATCAAGGATTCTTATGCGATATAAATAAGACAACTATTTTTTCGGCAACTCATGAGTTGTTCGAACAAGAACACATTGTAATACCAGATGGTATCGTAAAACTTTCTAGTAATCTGTTTTGGGGTTACGAAAAGATGAAAAAGATATCGCTGCCAACTAGTGTTCAAGAGATAGGATCACATTGCTTTGAAAACTGTTTCTCTCTTGAAGCTATAGAAATTCCAGAACGTGTCTATTGTCTACAAAGTGAGACTTTTAGGCACTGTAATAGTCTTAAATCTGTTAAGCTTCATTACAGGTGTAAGTCAATCGGATCAAATTGTTTTAGGAATTGCTTTTCTTTATGTGAAATCGAAGATTCGAATGCGATAGAAGAAATTGGTGACAAGGCATTTGTGAATTGTTATGAATTAATTTACATAGATATTAGAAGGTGCAAGGAAATAGCTTTGAATGCCTTTAAGAAGGATAAGTCATTAATTGCTATATTGTGCAATACTAACATTCTTGGTAAACTAGCACACGAATATCCGGATATTAGATGTTTAGATTCGGTAGAAGAGTATCTATCAACGATTCATCCTTCCCAAGAAGAAGACGATGATGATGAACTTTACGATTGCTATGAGTATGGTAACGACAATGGATATGAATGGACAGATGAGGATGCATGGGACGCAATGACCGATGGCATGTACGGGGACTATCCTGGACCAAACTGGGATCCTGAACTATTTGGCTATTAAAAAGTATACTTATTGTTTGCCATAATCAAAAGTCTTTTGTAACTTTGCATCGTCATAGAAAACCTATGAGATGTGTGAGCCTAAGAGCCAGAGCATAATTTATAAATAAATAAATTATTGCCTATGGCTAATTTAATAATTTTATTCTATTTGAATGAGTTGGAAGTGACCATTCATCAAAACACCTTTAAGGTTAAAATCAAGTTCAAATATCCTTTTCTTATGGCGATTATTCTTTTACATCACTGTTCAAACTAGAAAAGAGCCCTTTGTCTCATAATTGAGGTCAGAGAACTTCATATTTTCCTACGTTATGCATTCTGCCTACGTACGCTTTCAAAGGAGAAAGAGGTCTCTCAGCTCGAAGATAAAGAAGTTTCGAACATTGTTGCATAGGTGGTTCACGTAAAGTTTTTCATATATATATGGATAAATACAGGGGTGTGCAGGTGTACCTGCTTTAATTCTATTTCTTTTCACCCAGTCCGCTTGCCGAAACCTTTGTGGCGATGTTGACAATATCTATTGGCGAACATTCAAAAGGCCGTTCAACAGCGAGGTGCGCCGACCATTGCGCCACCGCTTTCTGTTCTGCGCTCAACCCTTTGGGCACAAACCTGTTGCCAACAACATTCGTTCCGAACAAGCATTCGAACCAGGTGCAGGCCGCAGTATAACGTCCCAACACCAGGTCGAGGTGGAAACCATCGCGGTTAAGATGGTCGCCAACAAACGAAGTACGGGCGTTTTGAATGGCCGTGCCCACGGGAACAAAGAGGCTAAACTGTGCGTTTTCTTTCTTCAAGCGTTGTGCACCCTCAACAATTGCACGATACATCTTGCCTTGATCGCGGTCGTAGTTGGCAAATCCGCCATGCGTTGAGTTCTGCGCGTATGCCCAAGTAACATGCCATATCAGCTTAGTGGTGGCTGGAACACGCGCACGAACATAGGCGATAAGACTATCCAAATGGGGCTGGAAACTGCTGTACATACCCGAAAGCTGACTAACCTGCTGCAAACTAACGTAATCCCACTGCTCGTCGCGCAAAGCCTTATCGAGCGTATAGTTGGCCGTACGGGTCATTTTACCGTCCACTTCTATCTTGCGATAATTATAATCGGGTTTGTTGCCCTGCGCATTTCCCCAATGTCTTTCAAGCGAACAACCGCCAATACACATGTTTCCGATAACCATTTGGTGGCCTGCTGCACCCGCCAACTCAAAGAGATTCTGCTCGATGGCATCTTCCGAGAAGCTGTTCCCGATGGCCAACAACTTCAAAGGCCGGTCGGCAAAAGCCACCTGCACCCACAAAACCAACATCAATGGCAGCACCAAAGCTAGCCCACGACCACTTGTCGTAAAACCTTTTATCTGCATATTATCTTTATTTAGGGGTTAAGTTCTTCTGCAAACTGTTATTTGGCTAACTTCAAACGCAAGCTGTTGAGCACCACACTTACGCTAGAAAAGGCCATAAGGGCACTGGCCCACATGGGTGTTATCTGAAAATTGATGCCGAAAAGATGAAGTGCACCTGCCGCAAGAGGTATGCACACCACATTATATATAAAGGCCCAAAACAGGTTTTGTCCAATCATAGCCGTTGTTTTACGGCTTAGGCGTATGGCTTGGGGCAGTCGGCGTAGGTCGTCGCCCATCAAAGTGGCTTGCGCTGCATCCATTGCCACATCCGTTCCGCGCCCCATCGCAATACCCACATCGGCCAAAGCCAAGGCTTGCGTGTCGTTGATGCCGTCGCCAACCATCGCCACCCGCTTACCCTCGGCTTGCAGTTGGCGCACCATATTCTCCTTATCTTGTGGCAAAACCTTACTTCGATAATGCCCAATACCAGCCTTCTGCGCCCAATAACGCGCGGCCTCATCCTTGTCGCCACTCATCATATACACCTCGATGCCCATGTTTTGCAACTCGGTCATGGCCTCTTCGGCATGGGGTTTAAGGGTCTCGCGCATTTCAAGTGGCAGGTCGTCGGCCTTGGTAAAGTCGATGTTTTGGTTGGGAATGGTCAGCGTTCCCGTCTTGTCTATCACCATCGCGTTCACTCTTTTAAGGCTTTCAAGTGCCGCCGCATCTTTTATCAACACGTTCATCTGTGCCGCCTTGCCAATGGCCACCATCAAAGCGGTGGGCGTGGCCAAGCCCATGGCACACGGACAAGCAATGACCAGCACGGCAACAGCCGAGAGAATGGCCTGCGGAAGGGCCGCATTTCCGCCCAACAGCCACCACAAAAGGAAGGTTACAAGGGCTATCAAGGCCACCGCTGGCACAAAAACACGTGCCACACGGTCTACCGTACGCTGCACGGGAGCCTTGCTGCCTTGGGCCTCTTGCACCATCTTGATAATTTGGGCCAAGGCCGTATGTTCGCCAATCTGCTGCGCCTTAAACCTGAACTTGCCTTGCGACACCACCGTTCCAGCCAGCACTTTCGCGCCCTTTTGTTTCAAAGCAGGGGTTGGTTCGCCCGTTATCATACTCTCGTCTATATATGCGCCATCGGCCGTCATAAAGCTCTCCGCCTCGGTTACAACGCCATCGACAGGCACTTTCTCGCCGGCGCGAACCTCCAACACGTCGCCCACGGCAATGGTGGCAATGGGCACATCGCGCATTTCGTTGCCGTCGATAAGGCGTGCGGTCTTGGGTGCAAGTCCCATCAACTGCCTAATGCTGCCTGCCGTCTCGTTTTTGGCGCGCTCTTCGAGCAGTCTGCCTGTAAGAACAAAGGTGATAATCATTACCGAGGCATCGAAATAGGTATGCCAAACAATGCCTCGTGCGCCCCATACGGCATCGCCCCAGAAGGTGTTGAACGCACTGAAAAGGAAAGCGATGCTTGTAGATAGGGCCACAAGCGAATCCATATTGGCCGAGCCATGACGCAGCTGGCGCCATGCACGCGAGAAAAATTCGCCGCCACAAACCACGAAGTTGGCCAAAGCCAAAAGCAAAGCCACTTGGTTGTTCATGGCTTTTCCACCCAAGTCAAGCCATCCCATAGACACGCACATGCACAATAGGGCAAAGCCCCACGAAAACAGCGTGCGCCGTTTAAGTCGTTGCAGCTCGCGACGTTCTATGGCCTCTGCCGAACGATTGGTCTCTATCACGAGATCGTAGCCAATGGCACTGATTTCGCTTTTCATCTTTTCGAGACTTACCTCCTCGGGATTATACTCCACCAAAGCCGTTCGGCCTGGCAAATTCACTGCCGCACTCTTTATGCCTGGCAACGAATTAAGTTTCTTTTCCACATTGGCAGAACAGGCCGAACAAGCCATGCCCACCACGGGTATTGTTCGTTTTTCCATTGTTTGTTGATTTTAAAAGCCTCACCCCCTTCTTTGCTCTAACAAGATACTAACAATGCGGTCTGCACTGCGTCCGTCCCATCGGTCGGGTATTGATGCGTGTTTCCATTGTCCAGCTTGCAGCGTGTTTAGTGCAGCAGCAAGAGCCTCAGGGTCTTCGCCCACCAGCACATTCGTACCTTGTTTCACCGTTTCTGCATGCTCGGTATAGCTGTTCAGCGTGATGCAAGGCACACCATTAAACGTAGCCTCTTCGGCCACATTGCCCGAATCGGTAATGATACCCTTGGCATGAGCCGTAAGATAGCCGAACTCCAAGTACGAAAGCGGCTCTACCACATGCACATTGGCTGCACCGCCCAATTGTTCCAAACACTCGTTAACGGCCTTGGCTGCCGCTCCGCGCAAGGGAGCCACCACTGGTACATGCACCGATGCCGCTACAATCTGCCGAACCATAGTCAAAAGATTGGGCATGTTGGCGATGAGAACCTTACGATTAAGCGTGAAAACGAGATATTCGCCATCGTTAAGTTGCAAGTCGCTGAGCAACGCAGGGCGCACCAACCTATTGTGATTAAAGCGCATGGTGTCCATCAGGATGTTGCCCACCATATATATTTTAGACAGTTCTGCCCCTTCGCGCGTGGCGATGCTGTTACTTCCCGCGCCTGCCGTGAAGAGCAAATCGCTAAGTCCATCGATAACCAATCGGTTTATTTCCTTGGGCATATCGATGTCGAAACTACGCGTACCTGCCACCAAATGGGCCAAAAGGATTCCCTTTTTCTTGGTAACAATGGCAGCGGCAAGGGTAGATGCAAGGTCGTCTACCACAAGAACCACCTCTGTGGGGTGGCCTTGCAGATACCTTTCAAAGGCCGACATCGCTTGTCCTGTCAGTTCATTCAGGTTATCGCAGTCAACGCCAAGGTACACTTGCGGTCGTGCAAGCTGCAAATCGTCGAAAAGCGAGCCTTCTAATGTGGGGTCGTCTTCGCATCCCGCATACACCAATTGATAGTTTATGTCCCTACCCTGCTCTTTGGCTTTCTCTATTGAATGTACAATGGGTGCCACCTTCATGAAGTTTGGACGCGCACCCGCTACGATACAGATGTTCATTTTCGTGTATATTGATTAGCACAAAGGTACAACAATTTGGCGGAATAGGTGCAAAAATGAGGTGATGAGTTTTTGAGTTAATGAGTTAATGAGTTAGTGAGTTTTGACGTTATAAGTTATTGAAGAGGGGAGTTAATGATTTTTTGAGGTGGTGAGGTGGTGAGGTGGTGAGTTAAACTTATCGTCGCAAAGTATCACCAACTTGCAAACTCATCAACTTATAAACTCATTAACTCATAAACCCACCAACATATAAACACATTAACTTATAAACTCACCAACTTATAATCTCACCGACCTGCAAACTCAGCAACTTATAAACTCATTAACTCATAAACCTTCCAATTCAAAAACTCATAAACTCCCCAAATCAAAACCTTAAAATATTATTTTTTATTTTACAATATCGTTCTAATTTTCACTCCGTTCTAGCGAAATACAGGCCAAAAAGTGGATAAATACCCACTTTTTATAGCCTTTCACGTCTTCCAGTATGTCCTTTTTTAAGAAAAAGGCCTGCATTTTGCACCATTTAGCCTTTCTAGATTGGTTGCGAACTCATCATTTTTTACGCCCAATTACCCGCTTTTAGCACTCAAAACCCCACTTTTTCATGGTTATTGTACCCTTCTGAGCCATGTATCTAATGGTTCGAGAGGGTTGTATTTATACCATTGCAACGTATTTTTATGCTTTTCATCATGCGTTTAGCACCATTTTTCAGCGCATTTAGTACCATTTTACCTTGCGTTTAGCAGCAAAACGCAAGGCATTTAGCATCAAAACGCACTGCGTTTAGCACCAAAATGCACTGCGTTTAGCGGCATATTGCACT
>ERZ772957.1460-NODE-1460-length-15308-cov-4.556218_pt1 | contig 15308 bp, 15 predicted proteins | sample MGYA00580682_ERZ772957 | MGnify/ENA primary metagenome ERZ772957 (study PRJEB29015, sample SAMEA2737921) | human oral metagenome | biome: human oral; feature: human-associated habitat; material: dental | place: China | collected 2025 ...
TTTTTCATATTAATTTCTCCTTTAAAATTACCATAGCACTCGTGTAATAGTTTGTCAAGTATATTGTCTAGGCGAAGAAAAATAACTATAATGCGCTTCTACTGTTGTGAATTATGTGTAAAGAATCTACCTGCATTTATTTTGAAGATGATTACTGTGCGGTTGCGTATAAAGCAAGCGGCGAGAACTCCCAAACCTTTTTTGCCCCCCTTTTTCCACATAAACCGTTTGTTGCTCCGGTCAATCGGCTCGATACTCCCGTGTCGGGAATCGTGCTGTTGGCCTTTTCCGCGCATATACAAACATTGTTTTCCCGTGCTTTTGAAGCCGGTTCAGTACAAAAAGAATATTGGGCAATATGCGAACGATCTGCGGTACATTCTGCAGAAACATCGGAGCCGCAGCGCTTGGAGCACTGGCTCGGCTTTCATACCAAAACGCAAAAAGCCTTTATCGGTGCACCTCCGATCGGTACGGCTTCTGCCGGGACAACTCCGCCTTCTGCCGGTATCACAAAGCCTAAAAAGAATAAGAAGCCGACGCTTAAACACGCCGTTTTATATTGGACGCTGTGCGGAAAAGGCGACCGGTACGATTTTATCCGTATCAGTCCTGAAACGGGGCGCACGCATCAAATTAGGATACAGATGGCAGCCGCAGGGCATCCGATCAAGGGGGATTTAAAATACGGTGCGCGGCGCAGCGACCCGAACGGCGGTATCCGCCTGCATGCTTATAAGCTCTCATTTATCCATCCGGTTACGCACAAAAACATTACCGTTAAAGCCCCGCCTGTGCAGCCCGACACCCTCTGGCAGGCTTGTACGGAGGTATGTTTAAACGACGCCCCGTTTACAAATAAAGAGCAGGCAAAATCCGGTACGGCTAAAGACATTCCGGCTTCATGCGGTCAAATCGACCCGGAGAGGCGCCCGTGAAGCGGTCAAAACAGCTTGGAACTACACCCATAGAACCGCCAAAACAAACGAAGGGGGCTGCTGCGTTTGAGGCTTACTATGCCGCGCTTTTCGGTGACCGATGGCAGGCACTTAGGACGGCGCTGCTGCAAGAAACTCAGCCGGTTGCGTTTTCGGTATGCGGCGGAAAGCCGTACTACCTCGACCAAGCGAGCATCTATGCGGCACAGGCGCTTCCGCCGATCGATGAAGGCAGCTATTTGGATATGTGCGCCGCGCCGGGCGGTAAAACACTGGTACTCGCATCCCGTATGGGGCAAAGTGCACACATACAGGCAAACGAGCTTTCGCGAGCGCGGCGGGCGCGGCTGCTTACCGTCCTTGACGAATACCTGCCGCCGGACATTAAACCCCGCATCGAAGTTACCGGCTATGACGCCGCTACCCTCCCCCGTTACCGGAAAGCGTGTTACGACCGCATTTTACTGGATGCGCCCTGTTCTTCGGAGCGCCATGTAATTACCGATGAAAAATACCTTGCCTGCTGGACACCTGCACGGATAAAAATGCTGGCACAGCGGCAGTGGGCGCTCCTTTCGGCGGCTTTCCTACTATTAAAACAGGGCGGCTTTTTAGTGTACGCAACCTGCGCGCTTGCCGATGCGGAAAACGACGGCGTTGTACAAAAGCTGTTAAAAAAATACGGAAACGCAGCTGTCGTTCATAGCGGTACCGCAGCAATGGAATTTACCGCAGCCGATACCGAAATAACTGACGGAAGTGTCCCTGCGGTTCATAGAGATACGGCAACAGTAGAACCGGGCGCGGCAAATCCCGAAACAGTCGGCAAAAACAGTACACCGCCCATACTCGGCGAAAAAACGCTGTTCGGCAGCCGGTTTTTACCCGATACCTGCGGGGGAGCAGGCCCCTTGTATTTTTCGCTTATCGAAAAAGTGAATCACGAGAAGCTGTAAAAAACAGGAGTTTTTTAAGCTTCTCTCACAACAAAGAAGGAATACCATGATACCGGAACAGACAGACCAACGTGAACAAACCGGCGCAGCCGATATGCCGCCGCAGGGACGCCCCATTAGAACCTTTGTGCTAAGGAAAGGCCGGATTACCGAGGCTCAAAAAAAAGCTTATGCGGAATATGCGCCGCGCTGGTGCATCCCCTACAAAGCGCAGCAGCTTTCTTTTACAGAGACCTTTGCGAATGAGCATCCGGTCATCATCGAAATAGGATTCGGCATGGGGGTCGCAACAGCAGAAATCGCAGCGCAGCATCCCGAAATCAACTATATCGGCATTGAGGTTTTTCAGGCCGGGGTCGGAAAGCTCTTAAACGAAATTGAGCAGCGCGGTCTGAAAAACATCCGCATTATCGAACATGACGCTATCGAAGTGCTGGAATATATGATCCCCGACGCCTCAATCGCAGGGTTCCATATCTTTTTTCCCGACCCGTGGCAGAAGAAAAAACACCATAAACGGCGGTTGCTCCATCGCCCGAGAACCGGCCTGCTGGCTCAAAAATTGCAAGAAAACGGCTATCTCTATATGGTAACCGATTGGTACGACTATGCGGAGGATGCCTTTGCCGAACTTTCGGCCACCGAAGGGCTCCGGTCAAAATACGAAGGGTTTGCCCCTCCGCAGCCATGGCGCCCCAAAACCAAGTTCGAGCAAAAAGGCCTCAACAAAGCGCACCCCATCACCGAACTGATGTTCATCCGGACTAGGCACTAAAAATGCGAGGTCTTGCATGTTCCAATCGGACAAGGTATACTCCGTTTTTGATGGCATCTCCCACAATTCGAAAACAGGTTACTATTCGGTTTTTACACAGAACCGTGCTTTTTCTCTTTACTGTTCTGATTGCCTTGGTCGCCCTGTTCGTTTTGGGAAATATTCAAAATTTTTTGGATTCAAGCCAGATCGTTATTCTACGGTTTCTTACTGCAAGCGGTATTTTACTGTTCTTATTCGCCGTTTTTGCCTTTCTGTTTGAAATCAACTATAGTATCCGGTTACGGAAGCCATACTATCTCGGCCGTTGTCTTATCAGCGTTATCGCTTGCATATTCGGATTGGTAACTGCGATCGCAGCCGCCGTTATTCTATTACTTTCTACCGGCCTTAATCCGATATAAGGAAATACAATGCTCTTTAGAAAAAAACTGTATGCGGGCAGAGCCGCCATATCCGCTCAAAACACGACGGATAACATTCAAGCGGCTGTCGTTACCGCGTACACACGCTTTTTAGAACTCAATAGATTACATGAAAAAGATATCGTTTCTCTGCAATTTTCAGTTACAACCGATATAACGGCGGCAAATCCTGCAACTTTATTGCGCTCTGCAGGTTTTGCTTCTGAAACCGTGCTTTTTTGCAGTGCGGAACCGAATATCGACGGCAGCCGACCCGGCATCATCCGGTTTCTTTTTTATTTCTATGGAAAAAAGAAGCCCGTACCGGTTTATTTGGGCGAAGCGGAAAAACTTCGACCGGATCTGTTTAATAAAGAATAGGCTTGCAGTTTTTCGAGGTTCTCTGCATAAATTTTTTTCTTTAAGGACATTCTAGTTTTATGAGCAGCAAAGAAAACAACACATCGGTATGGATGATAAGCCGTGAATATGCCGGTTTTGCGGAAGCGGGCGGAGTAAAAAATGTCGTAAAGTCTTTAGCTGAAGCAGCTTCCGACTACGGTCTTGAGGTTACGGTATTTTTACCCCGTTACGGCAATAATACCGAGCAACTCAATAACTGCAGCGGTGAGGCTACTATCCGCGTAGGAGACACAACGCATACGGTACGCTTTTTTGAGCTTTTGAAGAAGGATATCCGTTTTATCTTTATCGATTCAGAAATTTTTACGGAAAAGCGAGATATTTATACTTATTGCACTGAAGAAATTGAAGATTTTAGAAAAAAACTGCATCGGCCGGATCTAAAAAAAGGAGACGGCTATATAGACAGCCACGAAATGAACGTATTGTTTCAGAAAGCAGTCTATTGTTACGGATTGCGGCATCATACCGCCCCGCATGTTCTGCATTGCCATGATGCCCATACAGCCATGCTGCCTGCATTTATCTTTACCCGCTGTACAGGCAGGCTGCTTTTTCGGCATACTCGCGCACTTATTACCATTCATAATGCAGGAGACGGATATCGGCAAACCTTTGATTCATTTGAATACGCAGCTCATTTAACCGACCTTCCTCATCGAGTATTAGAGTATGGCAGAATTGGCGATGCAGTTGAACCGTTTCTTGTCGGTTCGGCCTTTGCCGAATTGACTACCGTGTCCCCTTGGTATGCCAAACAGCTGGTTTCTCCCGAACAATCGCCGTATTCCTATCATTTTTCGCAAGCGCTCGCTCAAAAACATATCCGCGTTACCGGCATTACCAACGGAATCGATTTTATGGCCTATGACCCGCGCACTCCCGATCAATCGGGACTTCCGTTTGCATTCGACGTGCAAAAAGAACGGTTTGAAGGAAAATACGCCTGCCGCTCATTTTTACTCAACGAATTGCAAGCAAAGAGCCGCACTCTACCGATGTATGAAGGGATTCTGCAATACGGTGATGTAGACAAAACGGAAGAAAACAAAACGCTCTACTTGATGTATCACGGTAGATTGGTTTATCAAAAAGGGGTAGACGTATTACTCAAAGCGATGCCCCGTATATTGGAACACTCCCCTACTCTGCGTTTTATCGTAATGGGACAGGGAAATCCCGATCTGGAAGGCAAAGCAATCGAACTCGCTGCCGCACTATCCGGTAAATTCGTCTATTGCAAGGGTTATAATCGAAAACTTGCCAGACTCATCACCGCAGCGGCCGATTTTATCGTTTTACCGAGTTTATTTGAACCGTGCGGTTTGGAAGACCTAATCGCACAAGTTTACGGTACTATCCCGATTGCAAATGCACAAGGAGGCTTGCAAAAGATTGTCGACGGAAAAACAGGTTTTTTATATACGATACCCGCAGGCGAAGAACAAAACACCGACGCACATGTTCATACATTAACAAAGACGGTGCTGAAACAAGCGGAATATTTTTTTACAAGCGGCAAAGCAAAACTCACCGATATTCCGTATTTTAAAGACATTATTTTACAATCGTACGCTGCACTCCATACGGAATTTTCATGGAAGCATATTTTTGCCGAACGGTATCTTAAACTCTATTTTTCTCACAGATAGATTTTTTCTTGTTATTGAGCGCTCCTCTTTTTATGCCGATATAAAAAAAGAATTAATAGCAAGGAAAAAAAATGGAAAAAAAAACTGTTATCGATTTTTTAAACAAGCATTGGGATGAGTTCGCAACTTTATTATCCGGAACGGCAGAGGTAACAGCCTTGCATATATGCGCAGAATATATTCCCGATGACATCTATGAATTTGCAAATGTACTTTCAAAAATGATAAGCGTACGTCAAATGCACACAGCTGATAAACGGAGAGGTCTTTTAAAAAGAGCACAACAATTTCGAAAAACCGAGTCTATGAATAGCCGTAAAAGTGATCCTGCAATTATTATGAAAAACGGTCTATTTGTCGTTCATCCCCGACAACACAGCGAAATATTGGATACATCTTTTAAAGACCTTGTCGATTCGGTACTCTAGCAAAAATTGTAAGTTATGAATAATAAGACGCCTCTAATGGAAAGTTGGAAAGTTGCACGGAGGTACTGCACGGAGGTACTTGACACATATCAAAAAATCGGATATAAGCTTTATATTATTTTTTATTTTTGCCGTTGTAGCTCAGTCGGTAGAGCAAAGGACTGAAAATCCTTGTGTCGACAGTTCGATTCTGTCCGACGGCATTTCTTCTATTTTTATCGTTTTTCTATCTTTCAATCTAACTTAGTAAAATACTGCTTTGTCAATTTCAAACAATACGGCACACTTCACTACCGCGAATGCTGGTATATTTTATACTTAAAGAGCGGTTAGCCATACCTTTCAAAAATACAGCGGAACTTTATCGGAAGATGTTATAAAAAAACAGGAAATGAGAAGCGGCGAACCTCAGCTGACATATTCGCCTCTATGTATTTTTAAATAAAAATGGGGAGACAAGGATTCGAACCTTGGAAGGCGGAGCCAACAGATTTACAGTCTGCCCCCTTTGACCGCTCGGGAATCTCCCCATATCAACGAGCCAACTTAGGGATTCGAACCCTAGACCCCGAGATTACAAATCACGTGCTCTGGCCAGCTGAGCTAAGTTGGCGTAAATATAGAGTTCATCATATCGGTTTCCGTATTATCTGTCAAGTGTAAAACAAGAAAATGATTTTTCTTGACAAATCGAAATTCACAGGTAATACTGTAATAAGCGCTGATAATACGAACTAAGGCTTTTGCGTTGCAAAGCCTTATGCCGCTTTTCAGCAGACAATAAATATCCGGTTTAGGAGTGTTTTATGAAAAAACTGATGCCTGCGATGCTTGCCGGCGTTTTAGTTGCGGCATTGTTCCTTCTGTTTACGAACTGCTCAGGTAACGGAGGGGGAGAAAATGTAACATTAACGATGGGTTCTTGGCGTACCGATGACGTTGCACAGATCACGGCGCTGCTTAAAGAATACAAGAAAGTAAAGCCGAATGTAACAATCGAGTTCAAACCGACGCTCAATGTCGATTATAATGCGACGTTACGGCTGCAGCTTGAAAGCGGCACCGGTCCCGACCTAATGTATGCACGGTCGTATGCAACCGGCGCTCAGTTGTTGGCAGACGGCTATTTTGCCGATGTATCGGACATTCCCGGTTTGGAATCGAACTTTACCGCGGGGAGCCGCGCTCCGTGGACAGCCCCCGACGGACGTAACTTTGCCGTACCGTTTAACGCGATTGTACAAGTTGTCTACTATAATAAAGACGTATTCAAGCAAGCCGGAGTTGAGATTCCGCAAACATGGGAAGATTTTTTAGCTGTCTGCGATAAGCTGAAAAAAGCCGGCATCACACCGATCGCCAACGGACTTGCCGACGAATGGGATATTAACGAATGTTTTATGATGGGTATTTTACCGGGCTTTGTCGGTGGTGCCGAAGGCCGTATGGCATACCAGTCGGGAGAGGTACCGTTAAACGATGCAAAAATGGTAAGCGCTTTTCAGGCAATGGCTGATGTAGCACAATATTGCCCCAACGGTTTTGCCGCTCTTACTTACAACGATTCGATAGCATTATTCGCCACCGGACAGGCTGCCATGTGGGTAGACGGTTCATGGAGCGCCGGCGCTTTTAAGGACGTTAGTTTTGATTGGGGAGCCTTTGCACCGCCTGCTCCGGCCGGTCAAAAAGCCGCCATTTGTTTTCATCCCGACACAGGTATGGCGTATAATAAGGCGGGTAAGCATATTCAAGAGTGTAAAGACTTTTTAGCATGGCTTTGTACGGTGCAAGGCGCGACCGTTTCCGCCGAATTTATGCCCACCGGCTTCTTCCCGATGATTAATTCTCCCATCGAAATTAAAGATGCTCATGCAAATGAAATTCTTGGACTTACAACGGGAAAACTTCAGGATGCACGCTTTGTATGGGAACGCTTTATGGACGGCGATCCCAGCGGCTATGTACTGATGAATCAAGGCGTTATCGCGGTTATGAAGGGCGAAAAGACCGCCAAACAGGCTGCCGATGCATTGGCTGAGGGCGTTGCAAAGTGGTATAAACCCTAAGCTTTTGTATCCGGTTACAAACAGGGGCGAGGGTGCCGAAACGGAAACCGGCTGTTGAGGTATCCTTTTCCCTGTTCATTTGTTTTGAGCAACGGAGTTGTGAATATGCATATTAAAAAAAGTGATAAGTACGGATGGCTTATATATCTTTTGCCTGCTTTTATTGTGTACATTGTCTTTATGGCGTTTCCGCTGGCGGATTCAATTAGGCTTAGTTTTTTTTCCGGTTCTCCGGCGTCCGGTAAAAATCTTTTTGTCGGCCTGCAGAACTATAAAGAGCTTTTTGGGGATGCCGACAATGCCCGTCGCTATTGGGGCGCATTCGGGAATACGTGGTATTTTTTCTTTATCCACATGTTGGTTCAAAACGTTTTGGGACTGACGTTTTCGCTTATGCTCACCGCACAAGGTATGAAGCGGACTCGTTTTTATCAAACGATTATTTTTATTCCGGTTACTCTCGCCATTCTGGTTACCGGATATCTATGGAAACTTATCTTAAATCCCCAGTGGGGGGCATTGCCGCTTTTGTTAAAAAACATGGGACTTGAAACGCTTATAAAGCCGTGGCTCGGTGAGCAGCAATATGCGCTGACAGCCATTTCGTTGGTATCATCGTGGCAATGGGTCGGTATTCCCGCTATGATGATTTTAGCCGGCTTACAAACCATTCCAGACGATTTGCTGGAAGCTGCCGATATTGCAGGCTGCAACGGCTGGCAAAAAATTCGATATATAAAGCTCCCCTTGATAAAACCGGTGCTCGGTATGGTCGCAATTTTAACATTTGTAAATAACTTCAATGCGTTCGACGTTGTTTTTGCGATGGAAAATGTAAACGGCGCGCCGCAATATGCAACAGATCTAATCGGTACGCTTTTTTATCGTGTAGGAATTGCAGGGCAACACCCCGTAGGTATTCCGAATCCCGGCATGGGAGCAGCAATCGCAACGGTAACGTTTATTATGCTGATGATCGGAGTCGGCATTATGTTACGCTTAACGCAAAGCGATAAGAATTAATTTAATAAGGAAAATACGATGAAAGCTTCGATTTCACGGGACAGAATGCATCTCGGTTCTCATATCGTACTTATTTTTTGGACGTTTTTAGTGCTTTTCCCTTTGTGGACGATGGTTGTCAATTCGTTTAAGTTTAAATTCGACATTTATACCGACCCTTTCGGATTGCCCAAAAAATGGAATTTTGAAAGTTATGCATCAGTTATAACGGACGGTGACTTCTTTTTATATTTTCGCAATAGCTTATTTGTAACGCTCGGTTCGATTTTTCTTGTGTTATTATTCGGCGCTATGGCGTCTTATGCGTTAGTAAACTGGAAACATAAAGCTTCCCGTTTTTTATATCTGTTTTTTATCGCGGGGATGATGCTTCCGATCAAAATCGGTAGTATCCGTCTTTTACAGCTTATTAAAGGGATGGGACTTTTAAATACTTTATGGGGGCTGTTCCCCGTATATACGGCGATGGGATTACCGATAGCCGTATTTGTCTTAACCGAGTTTATCCGTCATATTCCTGCTGAGCTGACCGAAGCGGCTGTTATTGACGGAGCTACACGTAACAAAGTTTTTACCATTGTTGTTCTGCCGCTTTTGCGCCCTGCGCTTGCGACCGTCGCCATTTATAACCTTATTCCCTTTTGGAACGACTTATGGTTTCCGCTTATCTTTATCAATAACGATGCGCACAAAACACTGCTGCTCGGTGTAACGCGCTTGTTCGGACAGTACATGACCGATTGGTCACGGATTTTGGCAGTGCTCACTCTATCGGCCATTCCCGTTTTAGTATTGTATCTTACGATGTCTAAAAACTTTATTAGGGGTTTAACCGCAGGCGCTGTAAAAGGATAGTATAAAAAACCTCTAAAAACAGGGGCTTTTAGAGGTTTTTACCGGACACACCGCAGAGCCTAACGGCATCAGCTAAGAAGAGGTGCTGTAAGTGATCGGCGGTACGATAATAGTTGATTTATCATTGCGGCTCAGCCTACTTACCCATTACTTACAGCCGGTTATTCTGCACCTTATAGTTTGTGCATTTTTTTAGGCTGCGTCATATTCTCCGGTTTCAGGATTTCGTCAAGCGCTTCCTTCGATAACAAGCCGCGTTCCAACACAAGGTCGTAGACACTGCGGTTGTCTTTGAGGGCGGTCTTGGCAATATCGCTCGAAGTTTCGTAGCCGAGCACGGGATTCAGCGCCGTTACCAAGCCGATGCTCCGGTAGGTCAGTTCCTTGCACCGCTCCACATTCGCTTCGATGCCGTCGATACAACGCTGCCGAAGCGTAGACATACCGTTGTTTAAAATCGAAATCGATTCCAAAATACTGTAAATAATAACCGGCTCAAAAACGTTTAGTTCCAACTGCCCCGCTTCGGCTGCCATCATTACCGCTGTATCGTTCCCGATAACGCGGAAGCATACCTGATTCATCACTTCGGGAATAACGGGATTGACCTTCCCCGGCATAATCGACGAACCGGGCTGCATTGCCGGAAGATGGATTTCGTTTAAACCGGCGCGCGGCCCCGATGCGAGTAGACGCAGGTCGTTGCATATCTTTGAAATTTTTACCGCAAGTCGTTTCAGCTGTCCTGAATAGGACACAAAGCAGGAGGTATCATTCGTTGCGGCAATCAAATTCGCCGCTTTCTTAACCGGATAGCCCGAAATTTCCGCGAGCCGCTTTGTTACCAAATCAGCATAGGCAGGGTCACTATTGATGCCGGTGCCGATAGCGGTAGCGCCCATGTTTATTTCGAGTAAGCCGGAAACAGCCTGCCGGATATGCGGCACTTCGCCTTCCAAACTCGCCGCGTATGATTCAAATTCCTGCCCGAGCGTCATCGGCACCGCATCCTGCAGTTGGGTGCGCCCCATCTTAATATGTCCGCCGAATTCTTTTCCCTTTTTACGGAAAGAAGCGGTCAAGTTTTCAAGTTCGGTAATGAGTCCTTCCGTATGTAAGCAGATACCGAGTTTTCCCGCCGTCGGATACGCATCGTTGGTGGATTGCGCAAGGTTGATGTGGTTATTCGGATGACAGAATTGATACTCACCTTTTTTATGTCCCATCAGTTCGAGCGCACGGTTCGCAATCACTTCATTTGCATTCATATTGGTAGACGTTCCCGCTCCGCCTTGAATCATATCCGCAGGAAACTGTTCGTGCAGTTTACCGGCAATGATTTCTTTACAAGCAGCGATAACCGCTTCCGTCATCGGTTTTTCCAATAAACCCAACTCATAGTTGGTCTGTGCCGCAGCTTGTTTCACCATTGCAAGGGCTTTTATAAAACTCGGATAGGCGGAAAGATGTACTCCAGTAATGTTGAAGTTTTCCGTACACCGAAGTGTTTGTACACCGTAATATGCCTCATCGGGAACATCCCGATATCCTAGAAGATCATGTTCTTGCCGCATTGGGGTCTCCTTCTTTTGGCGGTTGAATTTTCTTACCAGCCGATAAATTGTCTTTACTTTTGCTGCAGCTCGTGGAGCGAATCGAAGGGATAAATGCCGCTTACGGTTGTCTCGATTCGATTACCGGCGGATGATCCGAATATAACCGGAGCTTCCGGTTTCATAAACTCGGAAATAACTTGCCGGCAGGCGCCGCACGGCCCCACCGGATAATCCGCATCGGGAGTCGCGATTGCGATAGCGGTAAAGTTTTTTTTACCCATTGCAACAGCGCTGAAAATAGCGGTGCGTTCGGCGCAGTTGGTCAATCCGTAAGAACGGTTTTCAACATTCACACCGGTAACGACATACCCGTCATCAAGCAGCAATGCAGCGCCCACTCTAAAATGAGAATAAGGAGCATACGCATTTTTTGCTGCCTCCATAGCTTGCTCAAAGAGATGCTCATACTTACTTGAATTTTTCATTCTACTATTATACCATATTACCTATGAAAATGACAGCATCCGATAATCGTTTTATTATTTTGCCCATCCTTTTTTTACTCATATATATCTTTGCGGCTGCAGTACCGCTCGGCTCCGATATCTATTTAAAACCCATCTGGGTGCATACCATTACACCGGATACCGCTCAGGCGGAGCTGGAAGGAATCGACGGCGAGACCGAGACCATAGAGAAACAAGTTGCAGCGGAACAATTTGCAGGGAAAACACCTAAGGTTTTTCTTACGGAAAGCAGATTTGGATATTTTACCGCCGACGGAGAATTACTGCGGTCATCGCCCGTTACACAGCGCATCTCGGCTTCTTCCTCAGCGTGGACGGAATATGGAAACGATGCCGTTAAGACACCGATCTATCGCCCCGACGGTTCTCTGATAACCATTATCGATGAACAGGGGTTTGTGTACATAGATGAAGATCGTTTCTACCTTTTTGAACCGGGCGGAAGCGCCGTCAAACAATACGATGCCGAAGGGAAACCATTGTGGCGTTACGTGCATACCGCACCGATTACCGCTTTTCACAGCACGGAAGGCGGTGTTATTATCGGCTGTTCCGACGGGAAACTGGCAGCTCTCAATCCTGCAGGAGATGTACTGTTCGATTTTTATCCGGGCGGCAGCGACTATCAGGTTATACTTGGAGCAGCGCTTTCCTCCGACGGACGGCTTGCCGCTTGCGTGTGCGGGATTGACCGGCAGCGTGTACTACTCATACGCATAGACGGTAATAAATATAAAATCGTACACCATCGGTATCTGGAAGGAAATCTTCGCAGGCAGGTCTTTGTCGATTTCGACATAAAAGGCGGAAACGCCGTATTTGAATGTGCCGAGGGTATCGGCTTTATCGACTGTAACCGGTTAATATCCGGCATTATGCCTCAGCACGGTACGGTTATCTCCGGCGGTCAAAATCCGTACAAGAATATCATGGCGGTTATCAGCAGACAGGAACAACGTTCAACCTTATCGTTTATCGAAGCACCTGCATATGTTGTCGGAAAGACAACCTTTCCTTCAAAAAATACCTTTATGGTACAGGAACGGGAAACGATATTCCTCGCGACCGACACAAAATTAGCGCGTATCGATATAAAATAAAGTGAAAAATAGGGGACTGATATGAAACGATTTTCCTTTTGCATTTTAGCAGCAGCGATATTTTTTACGGAATTACCTGCCTTGGAATGGCCGTCCGATACACAAGATTTTTTACGGCTTTTCGGTCAGCGCATCGGTAAAAATACGTTTGAACAAGGTTTAGTCTTTAAGGAAGTAACAACGGTACGTGCTGCCGACAATGGGATTCTCTTAATCGCCCTGGATAAAAAATACGGAACCGGCGCATTTCCTTCTACGCTCGGAAATGCCTTGGTGCTTTTGCATGATGACGGACTCCAAACGGTTTACGGAAATCTGGACGACACAACGGTGTTCCGAACCGGAGCAGCTATCGAATCAACTTCGGTTATCGGAAGAACGGGAAACAGCGGATGGGGAAAGCCTCACGACCTTATCTTTCAAGTCAGCGATAATCAAAAAAAAGTATACATCAATCCGTTGTTACTGCTCCCGTCGGTCAATGATAAAATAGCGCCTCAGATACAGAATATCATTTTGATAAACGAGCAAAATACCGTGTTTCAAGTGAGCGGACAAAAAAACATACGGCATGGAAGCTACGGATTATATGCGGATATTTCCGACACAATGGTATCGGGCGGACACAGCTTTAGTCCTTTCCGCATTACCGTTTTTGTAAACGGAACAAACATCCGAACCATTCCGTTTGAAACCATCATGCAAAAAGACGGCGGCTCTTATTTAGGCAACACCGCCTTCACCGACGCATTGCTATACCGGCGGAATGACGGACTTTATTTGGGGAAGATTATCTTAAACCGCGGAAAATCCGATATATTAATTACAGCACGAGACATTACCGGCAACGAAAAATCGGAACGGTTTACCATCCAAGTCGACTAGCGGCTCAGGGTAAGCACATCAGATGGCCTTTTCAATAGCCCCGCAGAATAATGGGAACCGCCCAAGCAGAGTTTCGCCGCTTTGCGGCTCAAATGCTTGCCCGGTTTCCATTATTCTGCGATCTTTATCTAGCAGCCTGATGTGTTTATCCTTCTCGTGAAGAAGGCCAATCTCATCAGAGAATATAGATAAGAATCGCAGAAGAATGGAGGTTGGACGACCATTTGAACCACGAAGAGGTTCAACTCTGGTTGAACAGCCTCCATTATTCTGCGGGGATATCAGCAAAACGTCTGATGCGTTTGCCCTGCAGCCACTCAAGGAGTATAGATATGGCGATGCAGAAACAGTATGCCCGTGAATTGATGCAGTTTATCGACAAAAGCCCGTCGGTGTATCATGTGATTGAAAATGCCGGTAAAAAGCTTGAAGCTGCCGGTTTTACCCGTCTTGACCTTTCGGATGCCTTTCATTTAAAGCCTGCAGGAAGATATTTTGTAACCGCAAACGACAGCGCTCTTATTGCATGGCAAATGAGCCGCGGGAAGAAAGCGCGGGGGTTTAAGCTTGTCGGTAGTCATAGCGACTCCCCCTGTTTGCGGATAAAGCCTCATCCCGAAGTAACGGTGCAGGATCATTATCTCAAGCTGAACACCGAAGTATACGGCGGGGCAATTCTTTCAACATGGTTTGACCGGCCGCTTTCTGCAGCGGGACGTGTCATTGTGCGAACTGACGATCCTCTTGCACCAAAGGATATGCTGGTTTCGTTTAAAGGCTCACCCCTCATCATCCCGAACCTCGCCATCCACATGAACCGTGAGGTAAACGACGGATATAAAATCGAACGTCAAAAAGATCTACTGCCTCTGCTCGGTATCATCAATAAAAAATTTGAAAAAGACGGATATCTGGTTAAGCTTTTGTCGAAACGGTTGGACGTACCGGTAAGCGATATTCTCGATTTCGATCTCTACCTTTACGATACACAGCCGGGAAGTTTTTGCGGGCTTTCCGATGAATTTTTTTCTACGGGAAAAATCGACAATCTCGGCATGATGTATCCGTCCGTAGAAGCGCTCGCGCTTGCAAAATCCTGCGATTGCATACAGGTTGCGGTTGTCTTCGATAACGAAGAAGTCGGCTCTGCAAGCGCCCAGGGAGCCGGAAGTCCTTTTTTCCACGATACGCTGAACCGAATCGCTTCGGCCGTATGTAAAGACAATACGTATGAACGCATGCAGCGCTCGCTTGCAAAATCCTTTATGATTTCGGCCGATCAGGCGCACGCCCTTCATCCGAATTATCCGGAAAAAAACGATATAACCAATTTTCCGCTTATAAACAAGGGACCGGTTATAAAAAGCGCCGCGTCGATGAGTTATACGTCGGACGCCGTTTCGTCGGCCGTGTTCAAAGAAGTGTGCCGCCGCGCAAGCGTTCCCTGTCAAATATTCGTAAACCGCTCCGATATAAAAGGCGGCTCGACGATAGGTCCCATTTCAAGCGCTCACGTACACATACGCAGCGTTGACATCGGGAACCCCATCCTGGCCATGCATTCCGTGCGTGAACTCGGCGGCACGCAAGACCAGGAGTATATATCGAAAGTCTTTGCCGAATTTTATACCTGCAGCTGAGGCAGAATTCGGCATAAACGGGAAAGCGTTATGCTTTGGCTTTTTTTACGCCGCCTGAAGCAAGTTCGGCAACGGAG
>ERZ772957.1461-NODE-1461-length-15304-cov-3.662929_pt1 | contig 15304 bp, 12 predicted proteins | sample MGYA00580682_ERZ772957 | MGnify/ENA primary metagenome ERZ772957 (study PRJEB29015, sample SAMEA2737921) | human oral metagenome | biome: human oral; feature: human-associated habitat; material: dental | place: China | collected 2025 ...
CTTCGAGATCGGACGCGTGTACTATTCCTATGGTGTGGAGCCCGGCGGCGTTCGGGGAGGACATGCGCACAAGGCCCTGAGGCAATTTCTGGTCTGCGTGAACGGGGCCATCGAGGTTTTTCTGGACGACGGCCTGGGCAGGACGGAGACCTTTGTCCTGAACACCCCCGAAAAAGGTCTGTTCCTCGGGCCCGGCCTGTGGCACACCATGCGTTGGGTCGAGAGGGACAGCGTCCTGTTGGTGCTGGCCTCCGATCATTACGATGAATCCGATTACATTCGCGACTACGACACGTTTGTCTCACGCATGAAATCACTCGATGGGAGGCGATTGCAGTGAAGGTCCCCGCAAATACCCTGAGCCCCCAGTTCGAGCTTTTTCGCGAAGAGTACCTCGAGGCGGCCGGCCGGGTGCTTCGCTCCGGTTGGTACGTCCTGGGGGAAGAAGTGGAAGCCTTTGAGGAGGAATTCGCCCGCTTCACGGGGTGCCGGCACTGCGTGGGCCTGGCCTCGGGATTGGACGCGCTCGTCCTCTCGGTGCGCGCCCTCGACATCGGCCCGGGGGATGAGGTCATCGTCCCGTCGAATACCTATATCGCCTCCGTCCTGGGCATCACGGAGCGCGGCGCCACCCCTGTTTTCGTGGAGCCCGACGAATTTTACAATCTCGATCCCCTGCGGATCGAGTCAGCCATCACGAAACGCACCCGGGCCATCATGCCGGTCCACTTGTACGGCCAGCCCTGTGACATGCCCTCCATCCGTACCGTGGCTGAAAAATATAAGCTCTTCGTCATCGAGGACTGCGCTCAGAGTCACGGAGCCTCGGTGTCGGGAAGGATGACGGGGTCCTGGGGAACCATCGGCTGCTTCAGCTTTTTCCCTACCAAGAATCTGGGGGCCTTCGGAGACGCCGGAGCCGTGGTCACGGATTCCGATGAGATTGCCCAGCGCATCCGCCTCCTGAGAAACTACGGCAGCATTCAGAAGTACGTCCACGAAATCGAGGGGGTCAATTCCCGCCTGGACGAACTCCAGGCCGCGCTGCTCCGCGTGAAGCTCAGGCACCTGCCTCAGCTTCGGCGGGGACGTCAACGGGTCGCCGATCGTTACAGGAGTGCCATCAGCAATCCCTCGATCGGGCTCCCCAAGGTCAGAGACGACGTCGAGCCCGTGTGGCATCAGTTCGTCGTCGCATCCGATAAGCGGGACGCTCTGCAGCGCCACCTGAAGGACGCGGGGATCGGCACTCTGATTCACTACCCCATTCCGCCGCACCTCAGTCGGGCCTATTCCCGCCTGGGTTTCGGAAAGGGCGATTTCCCGATCGCGGAACGCTGTGCGGACACGGTGCTGAGCCTGCCCGTATATGACGGGATATCTCCGGCCGAGATAGATTATGTCTGCGCCGCCATCGATGACTTTACATAGTCGAGAGGTTTCCCTCGAGCACCCCGCGGGGGAGCCGTTGCGCGTCGCCTTCCTGCTCCGTGACGCCGGGGAGGGCGGCGCGGAGCGATCGTCGCTGAGGCTCGCCAACGGGCTGGCCCGCAGAAACGTGGAGGTGACGCTCCTCCTTCTGAGGGTGCGCGGCCCGCTCCTGGGTTCCATCGCCCCCGCCATAAGGACCGTGGACCTGCACGGCTCCTTTCTCCGCCTGCTGCAGGAGCTTCGCGCCCGCCCCACGGACTTTCTCCTGCCCGTCTACACGTCCATGCGCGCGCTGTTGGCGAAACGGATGCTGGGGGGCCCCTTCAGGGTCGTCCTCTCGCAGCGCAACATGTTCACGATGGACCGGGGCCCCCTGCAGACGCGCCTGCGTTTTCTGCGATGCCGCCTGCTTTACCCCGCAGCCTCCGCCTGCGTCTGCATCTCGAACGGGGTGGCCGGGGAGATGAGAGGGCTGCACCTCCTTCCTCCCGACCGCATCCGCGTCATCTACAACCCCGTGGTGACGGACGAGCTGCTGGAGGAGGCCCGGGCTCCCGTTCCGCACCCCTGGCTGGCTCCCGGAGAGCCTCCCGTCGTCCTCGGCGCGGGGCGCCTCGGGGACCAGAAGGACTTCGCAACGCTCGTGCGCGCCTTCGCCCTCCTGGCCCGGGACCTTCCGGACGTGAGGCTGATCGTTCTGGGGGAGGGAAAACAACGCAGAATGCTGGAAAGGCTGATCGAGGAGAAAAACCTGACCGGCCGCACCCTGCTGCCCGGCTACTCGCCCAATCCCTACGCCTGGATGTCCCGTGCCGCGGTGTTCGCCCTGACCTCGCGCTTCGAGGGGTTCGGCAACGTCGTGGCGGAGGCTTTGGCCTGCGGCTGCAACGTCGTCTCGACCGATTGCCCGAGCGGTCCGTCCGAGATACTGGACGGCGGACGGTACGGCCGGCTGGCGCGGGTCGGGGACCCTGAGGACGTGGCCTACGCCCTCAGGGAGGCCCTGTCGCATCCTCTGCCGTCCGATGACCTGCGTGGGCGAGCGGCATTTTTCTCCGAGGAGCGGGCGGCGGAGGCTTGGCTGGAGCTCTTCCGCGACCTGGCCTCCTCGTGAATTCCATCAGAGCGATTTTTGATACAATACGGACGCGCCGGCCCTGTCTTCCGGCAACCGGCACAGGGAACGCGCCTTCCGAGAAACAAAAGGTAAAAGAACGAAACGGAAAATCGATCACGAGGGCAGGACGATACCCGATGCCCTCCTCCGAGGTCCGATATGCAGAACAGTCTTCAGATAGTGCAGACAACGCAGGCTTTACTGGATTTCCTTCGCGCCCATAGAATGTCCGAGGTCGCCGTCGCGGTCCTGGGGGACGTGGTGCTGGACCGTTATCTGTTCGGTGCAACCTCCCGCGTATCGCGCGAGGCTCCCATCCCCGTGGTCGTCTGCGGGGCGGAGACCGATAACCTGGGCGGCGCCGGGAACGTCGCCGCGAACCTTCGGGGGCTTGGCTGCCGGGTCCTCCTGTCGGGAACCGTGGGGAACGATCCCGGGGCGGAACGGGTCCGAGCTCATTTGCAGGAATGGAACATCGAGGCGGAGCTCCTCGCCCGCCCCGGTCCGACCCTGACGAAGACCCGGCTGCTCTGCGGCGGCCAGCAGGTGGCACGGTTCGACCACGAGACGGTGACGCCATTGACGGACGCCCAGATGGAGAGGGCCCTTCGCTTTCTGGACCATGCCGCCGCGGAGGGGGCCGGAGCCCTCATCCTCTCCGATTACGGTCTGGGATTCTGCACCGACGGGCTGTGCACGGCGGCAATCGCACGGGCGAAAGCGCGGGGTATTCCCGTGTTCGTCGACCCCCGGGGCTCCGATTGGTCGAAATACCGGGGGGCGGACGTCGCGACCCCCAACCTGGGGGAGCTGGCGGCCGTCCAGGGTTCCCCCATCTCGAACGAGGACGACAGCGTCGTATCGGCCGGGAGGGAGGTTCGGCGCCGTTACGGCATCGGACGCCTCCTCGTGACGCGCTCCTCGAAGGGGATGAGCCTGCTCGGCGACGAGCCCCTTCACATCCCGGCGAGGCCCGTCGAGGTGTTCGACGTCAGCGGCGCCGGGGACACCGTCATCGCCGTTCTGGCCGCCTTTTCCGCTGCGGGTTTCGACATGGAGCCCGCAGCTCGCATGGCCAACGAGGCGGCGCAGTTCGTCGTCACCCGGTCCGGTACCTATCCCGTCTCCGCCCAGGAACTGCTGGACGATTGCGCCCGCGAGGCGCACCAGACGAGCCCCATCGTCGGCGCCTCCGAGGCGACGACGATGGTCCGCGTCTGGCAGGGAGAGGGGCTGCGGGTGGTCTTCACCAATGGATGCTTCGACGTACTCCATGCCGGACATCTGGACAGCCTGCGCCGGGCCCGCGCCCTTGGAGACCGCCTGGTCGTAGGGCTCAACAGCGACCGATCCGTCAGGGCCCTCAAGGGCCCGTCCCGTCCCGTCAATACAGAGGGGAACCGCGCGCTCCTCCTGGCCGCGCTGAGGCCCGTCGATCTGGTGGTCGTGTTCGACGAGGATACCCCGGCGGCCCTGCTCTCGGGGCTGAGGCCCGACGTGCTGGCGAAGGGCGGCGACTATCGGGCCGAGGACCTACCGGGCCGGGAGTTCGTGGGCGAGGTCGTCATTCTGCCGCTCGTCGAGGGGCTTTCGACGACGGGGATTCTGGAGCGCGGAGCGCCGCCCGGTTCAATGGGAAAGAGGACCGTGGCCCCGGACCTGGTGCTCAAAAGAGCATACGACGCGACCGACCCCTCCGATGGCTGCCGTGTCCTCGTCGATCGGCTTTGGCCCCGAGGCGTCTCGAAAGAGGCTCTGAAGGTGGAACGATGGTGGAAGGAGATCGCCCCCTCGACGCAGCTCAGGCAGGAGTTCGCTCACAAGGAGGATAGATTCGCCGAGTTTGCGGAGCATTATCGGGGCGAGCTGAACGCGAACCCCATGGGATCGGAGTTCCTGGGCTGGATCCGCGAACGTCTGAGCGAGGGAAGGGTCAGCCTGATCTACGCGGCGAAGGATACCGCCCACAACCAGGCGGTCGTCCTGAGGGGCTGGATTCTGGAACGCCTGTAGCTCCCGACCCTCCTTCGCTCGATCTCTGCGGAGAGGCGGGAGGCCGGTAGGGGTCGAACCACTCCGCCGCACGGGGGTATCCGTGGCGTTTCAAGGAATGAATGCAATGCACCCTCCTCGTGCAGGGGCCTTCCTTACGGATGCCCGTCCCGCCACTCCCCCTCGGCCTCCAGGATACGCTCGACCAACCGATAGACACCCGTACATCCCGGCGTACCGGAATAGGGGGCTGAATGCGGACAATCCCGATTTCTGGCCCGCTCAATGGCTTGCTTGACGGCATCCAGGGTAAATTTCCCCTTCAAGCCGGCGATCGATTTGTCGTAACGGGAATCCAGCTTTCTCAATCGCGCCCGGCAGACTTGCAGAGAATGGGCCCCGCTTCCCTCCTCAAAATGAAGGAGCAGCCAGAAATCGAAAGCGGGGCAGCTGATGGCCAGATTGCGCCGTTCATCCTTTTGCGCCCACTCCCAGAGAGGCTGCAGCTGGTCGTCCGTCCACTTATCCTTATCGACGAGCAGCCAAGCCTCGTCTCTTCTCTCTAGGGGAGTCTCCTTAAGGCTCTTCTTTATGCGTTTCAGTACATAGGGGGGAGCACTCTTACCGTCCGTCTTCAGACACTCCACCACGACATGAGGACAAAACTCCAGAAGATGCCTAAAATACTCCGGCTCGGTTATCCTGCCTTCGGTGGAGAGGACAAAGCGTCTGCGGTAGGAAAAACTGGAGGAAGATCGGCTGAAGCTCCTCCGGGGAGTCTTGGAAGCCATTACCCCTCTGCCTCTTCTTCAAAAGACTCCCCAAAAGATTCCGAAATATCCGATAAAAAGATACGGGGGACCCCCCCCATTCTTCCCTTCAAATAACTTTTGCGCAAGTCCTCGTCATATCGCGCTTCCTTGTAGTCCCCAAAGGAGTAGAGTCGTGAAACTCCTCTTGTGTCGCGCTCCGTCACCCACATCTCATCTCGACGCAGCAGGGATTGATCGATCGTGAGGATGTCATGCGTCGTCACCAGCAACTGGGATTGACGTCGATCGCCGCAATGCGAGAGATGCAGTTCCAATAAGCGGCGTGTCAAAAGCGGATGAAGGCTGCGCCCCAGCTCATCAATACAGATAACTTTATCGTTTTCCGGACTCGAGGGTTCCTTAAAAGCCGGCAACAGGTCCAGGAGGCGGCACGTCCCGTCCGACTCCTGACGAAGGTCAAAGGAAACATCCTCTCCATCCCAACCTCTATGGATCGCCACCGGCTTTTTGGCAACCAAAGCTCCATCCTTACGGGCGACAATCAGGCGTTTCTTAAGAGATGTAGAAAATGTAACGATCTGTCCTTCCTGAATATTTTCCTCCAGATCCGCCTTCACGTGCTCGGGGACAGGAAGGGACTCCAGCATCTCCGTGTCCAGCCGGCATATACCGGTATCCATCCGCGCAAGGAGCTTTTCCGCATACGCCCCAAGAGGAGCGTCCTCCCCAAACAACTTTTCATAGGGTTGAAAACGAGACGCCGGGCCTATCAACGATAGAGTGTTTTTAAACCAGTCATAAACCGGCCTGAATTTTTCCACCGATTGAAGAATGGAATTGGTCAAAAACAATTGGTTGCTGCGGGTCCCTCTGGCTACATATTTTAAAAAATCCCTTTCCTCCCGGCCGCTTATTTTTTCCGGGTCAAATTTAATCTCCCCGCCGCTACGCTCATAGAGCACGAGCTCACGATTGCTTAGGATTTTGACCAGTTTTTCCTCCACTACCGCTTTGGACGTCGCGCCGAACTCAAAGCAATAAATGGTACCGTCAATGAGAATCTCAAGGGAAAAACGCACCGGACGCTCCCGCGCTTCACGCTCCAGGAGAAACGGCTGAACACCAACCGGAGCATCCGGCATCCTAGTTCCGAGAAGGACGAAAGATTTGATAAAGGTCAGAGCTTCGAACAAATTGGACTTTCCCGAGGCATTTCCCCCGTAAAGCACGGCAATGGGAAGAAGCCTGTTCTGATATTTTTTCAGGGGAAACAGCCTTTCCCCATGCTGACGTTCCCGGCTTGCAAGCATCGAGATCTCGACCCGGTCTCGGAACGACTTCCAGTTCTCAAGAGAGAAGCGCACAAGCATGAGCTACCTCCCCCTCCATAAAAATTTGAAGGTGTCTTCCCCGTCCCCGATAGCACGAGCTCATGGTCAGGGTTATCCTTCTCTCCGAAATACCCCCGAACATACACATTATAGAGGAGTCTCAGCCTTTATTCAATACAAAACGAGAAAAAATCTCATTTAACATGAATCAGACACGGCGCCTTGCCCCATCTCCTTACCCTCGTGCAGGGTGGCCGTCGTCAGCGAAAAATATCGAGGGATCCCGCAAAGGAGCCACCCAAGGTGGTACACCGATCTCCACATCGAAAGACAAGGAGCGCGTGGGAAGGAGGCGTGCCCGGCAACTACTTGTCGTCGTCGGAGAGGTCCAGGATCCCCTCCTCGATCTCCATGGGGCCGTCCAGCATATCGACTGTAGCGGACACACCGCCCTCGTCGATATCCGACGCATCCGAATCGGCGGCGGGCTCGGGCAGAGGCTGAAAGCCGATGCCTTTTGCGACCTCCGCCATGATCTCCTTGATAATCTCCTCCTGCACCGAGGGGTTCTTCTCGAGGAACTGGGCCACCGCCTCCTTACCCTGCCCCAGGGTCTCCCCCTTGTAGGAGAGCCAGGACCCCTTCCTACGGACGACCTCATAGTCCACCGCCATATCGACCACCGCCACCCCCATAGGGATGCCCTTGCCGTAGATGAGGCTCGTGTGCGCAGAGCGGAAGGGGGGCGCCAGCTTGTTTTTGACCACCTTCAGATAGAGCTCGTGCCCGATGGTCTCCTCGCCCTTCTCTAACTTTTTGCCGCGCCGCACCTCCAGGCGGACCGACGAGTAGAACTTGAGCGCCCGCCCGCCCGTCGTCGTCTCCGTCGGGCCAGCCCCGTATCCCGTCGAGATCAGGGCCCGGAGCTGGTTGATGAAGATCACCACGCAGTTGGTCTTGGACACGATGGAGGTGAGCCGCCGCAGCGCGTAGGACATCAGGCGCGCCTGGAGGCCCAGCTGGCTCTCGCCTATCTTGCCGTCTATTTCCGCCTGAGGGGTCAGGGCCGCGACGGAGTCCACCACCACCAGGTCCACCGCACCGCTCCGCACCAGGGCGTCCAGCACGTAGAGAGCCTGCTCGCCGCTGTCGGGCTGCGAGAGGTACAGCGATTCGATATCCACGCCCAACGCCGCGGCCAGCCGTGGGTCCAGCGCATGCTCCGCGTCGATGAAGGCCGCGACACCGCCCGCCTTCTGGGCCTCCGCGATCGCATAGAGGGCGACTGTCGTCTTTCCCGAGCCCTCCGGCCCGAAGATCTCCACGATGCGCCCCTTGGGATAGCCCCCGACACCAAGAGCGATGTTCAGCGGCAGGATGCCCGAGGGAATTATCTCCACGTTTGCCCACGCGTTGTCACCCAGACGCATGATGGACCCCTGCCCGAACTTTCCCCTTATGTCCTCGATGGTCTGCTCCAGCATCTCATCGCGCGTCTGCGGCATCTTTTTCTTCGCCAAGGCCATTCACATCCCTTCTCCAGTCCGTACAGTAGGTTAAAATTGGAAACGGCTACCGGCCGCCCGGCTTCGTATCCTTTGCGGCACGCCACAGGGCCGACAAAGCACAGGCCACGGCCCGTTCCCGGACGCCATCCCGGTCTCCCCGCAGGTTCCGCAGAAACGCAGAGCTCCGTACCCCGCCCTCCTCCACAGAGGCCACGGCAAACCACACGGTCCCCGTCGGCTTCTCCTCACTGCCCCCTCCGGGGCCCGCGATACCCGTGACGGAGACGGCGAGGCTCGTGCCATACAGCCGAAGGACCCCCTCGGCCATGGCCCGGGCGCACTCCCCGCTGACCGCGCCGTGCCGCGTCAGCACCTCGGGGTCCACCCCCAGAACCTTTCGTTTCGCCTCGTCGCTGTAGGCGACGACGCCGCCAAGAAAAGCGTCGGAGCTGCCGGGGACCGAGGTCAGGGCCCCCTGCACGAGTCCGCCCGTGCAGGACTCCGCGCAGGAAAGCGTCATTCCCCTGCTGCGGGCCTCGTGAAGCACGGCCTCCTGGAGCGCCGCACAGCCGGCGGGAAGCGCATCGTCCGGGAAACGGTCCCGAATCAGCCGCTCCGCACCCCGGACCCTGCCGGGCTCGCCCCGGACGACCAGCTCGACCGACGCGAAGGAGGGGAGCACCGAGACGTGGAGCGCGGGGTCGGCGATCACCTCGGGAACCCGCTCCACCGCGCACAGCTCCGAGACGCCCGCCAGGACGACGGAGGTCCAGCGGTGAGAGGGAACGAAGAGCTCCGGCAGCTCCTGCCGGACCATCGCCGCGAACTCCGAGGGGACCCCGGGCAGGCTCAGACCCCTCGTCCCCCGTCGCTCGAAGGCGATCCCGAGCGCGGAACCCTCGGGATTGTAAAGGCCCTGTGCCGTGGCCGGGACCAGCGACTGGCTGGAGCGGACGTATTCCAGCGCGGCGCGGCGCTCCCCGTCGTATCGCCCCACAATCCGGTCGTAAAGGACATCCTCCCGCCGAAGAGGGCTGTCTAGATAGGCGGACAGGGCCTCGCGCGTCCGGTCGTCGTGCGTGGGCCCCAGCCCGCCCGACAGGACCAGCAGGTCCGTCCTGCCCACCCAATGCCGAAGCAGCCCGACGATCGATTCCGGATCGTCGGGTACGACCTCGATACGCTCGACGCGCCAGCCGGCATCGTGCAGACGCCAGGCCAGGGCGGCGCAGTTCCCCTCGCGGCGCACCCCGCTCAGGAGCTCGTCGCCCACCGCGGCCAGGACGGCCGACCTCACCCCACGAACAGATTCCATAGCCAACCCCGCCCCCAGAGGTATCCATTCAAAAATTGAAGAAACAGGTTCACCATCACGCCGCCGACCACATCGTCGGCCATGATCCCGACCCCGCCCGGCAGCCGCTCCGCCGCGGAGACCGGGAAGGGCTTGAGGATGTCGACCACGCGGAACAGGAAGAACGCCGGAAGCGAAAGGGAGGCCGGAAGCGCGTAAAGCGACACCCACATCCCCACCGCCTCATCCACGATGATCGACCCCGGGTCCTCCTCTCCCATGGCGCGCGCGCAGGCTCCCGCCACCCAGGTGCCCAGGACCCCCAGGGCGAGAATGCCCCACCAGGGGACCGGAAAAAGGACGTAAAAGATACAGGCAGCAGCGGACCCCAGGGTCCCCGGCATCCTGGTGAGGAAGCCCAGTCCCCCGAGCGTCGCGGCGAGGACCAGAAACGCCCTGCGATTCAACTCAGACATCCCCCTCCCCCTTGCCGACGGCCTCACCGAACAGGTCGTACTCCTCACAGTCGGTGATCCGAGCCCGGACGAAGGTCCCGGGTTCGGCATCCCCTGCGCCCGAGACACAGACCATGCCGTCCACCTCGGGCGCATCCCGATAGGAACGCCCCCAGGCCTCGCCCGACTCCCCGTCGACCTCCTCGACGAGGACGTCCAGCTCACGCCCGACGAAGAGCGCGCTGCGCTCCCGCGAGAGCCCCGACTGGAGCTCCATCAGTCGGGCGTAGCGTTCCTCGCCCACCTCGCGGGGGACGAGGTCCGGGAACGAGGCCGCGCGGGTCCCCTCCTCGGGCGAGTAGACGAACGCCCCCACCCTGTCGATCTCCGCCTCCTCCAAAAAGTCCAGGACCCTTCGGAACTGGACCTCGGTCTCGCCCGGGAAGCCCGTCATGATGGTCGTGCGCAGGGCGAACAGGGGGTTCTTCTCCCGAAGGTAACGGAACATCCTTCGGATATGCTCCCCCGCAGGGGCTCGGTTCATCCTGGACAGGATCGCGTCGTCGATATGCTGGACCGGGACGTCCAGATAGGGCAGAATCTTGCCGCTCTCCATCAGGAAGTCCACGAAGGCGGGCGTCAGCCTATCGGGATGCAGGTAGAGCAGCCGCACCCAGGTCCCGTCGGGCAGGGCCGTGTCCAACTCCCGCAGAAGACGCTCTATAGCGGGGACCCCGTAGAGGTCGCGGCCATAGACCGTGAGGTCCTGCCCCACGAGGCAAAGCTCCCGAGCCCCCTCCGAGCAGAGGGCGAGGGCCTCGTCCACCAGGCGCTCCACGGGAAGACTCCTCAGCCTGCCGCGAATGAGCGGGATGGAGCAATAGGAACAGAAGGTGTCGCAGCCCTCTCCCACCTTGAGGTAGCGGGACCACCTCGGGGTCCCCGGAAGCGGAACGCGCCCGCAGCCCGTCCAGAAGGCCGCCGTCTCCGAGCGCTCCAGCCCCGCGAGGTAGCTCACGACAGCATCCCAATCCTCCGCCCGTGCGAACAGGTCCACACTGTCGAGCTCCCGGCGCAGCTCCGCCTCGTAACGGTTCACGATGCAGCCCACCACGACGATCCGCTCCAGGACCCCACGCTCCTTGAGGAGCTCCAGGTCCAGGATCGCGTCGATATTCTCCTTCACCGCGTCCTGGATGAAGGCACAGGTATTGATGATGCCGACACGGGCATCCTCGGGGTCCGCCACCACGGAATGTCCCTCGAACGCGAGGCGCCCCATCAGGGTCTCGCTGTCCACACTGTTCTTCGCACAGCCCATGCTCACAAAAAAAATGTTCAACGCGGCAAAGCCACCTTCCCGACAGTTTCCCCCGGGAGAAGGCAAAAGCCGGGGACGGCCCTCCCGCTCCTCCGTCCCCGGCCCCAACTCAGCGCTCAATTCGGCTATCTCAGTTGGCCTTCCTGTAGCTCCCGTTCGGCTGGTAAAGGTAGGTCTCCGAGCGTTTCGCTTTGGGATTCGCGACGCCGAGGTCCTTGCCGTTCAGGGTGACCGAGGCCGCGTTGGGCCGCCCGTAGGAGACCCTAGCCTGGGCCGACAGGTCCCAGGACACGACGGAGCCCTTCTTCAGCGTCTTGGAGAACAGGACCTTGTCCCCAATCGTAACCTTCATCCAGACGTCGGAGACCGCGCGAATCTCCAGGCTGGGGGGCGGGGGAAGCGGCTCCGGCTCGGGTTCCGGTTCGGGGACTATGATCTCCATTGAGGCCGGGCTGACCTCAGCCCTCTCGATGTCGCCCGATATGTCCTCGGAGGGGAGGGGCGAGAGCGCGGGGTCCTCGGGGCGCATCGTCCGAAAGGCGCCCAGTGAGAGCCCCCCGCTGGACCAGGCATACCAGACGTAGCCCCCCGTTCCGATCAAGGCAGTCAGCAGGACGAGAAAAAGCCAGAAATGCGAGACGGGCTTGAAGCCCCTCGTGGGGGACGTCCCATTCCCGAGCACGTTGGTCGGTACCTCCGGGCCTCGGGGCATCGACCGGTTCAGCCAGCCCATGAAGGGCTCCTGGAGATCCTCCGCACCGATGACGTGGAGGTAGGTCCGAACGAACCCCTTGGTGTAGACGAGGTCCGGAAAGCCCGCGTAATCTCCCCTCTCGATTCCCCGCAGAAACTCGACGCGGATGCGCGTCCTTTCATATACGTCCTCGAGCAGCAGGCGCGCCTCCTCGCGTCTTTCCGCGACCAGGCGCCCCAGCTCCCTCAATGCCTCGTCACGATCCGATGCCGGCATCGTCCAAAGCCTCCTTCACTTTAACTCTCATGGCATCCAGGAAAGCTCCCGGATCGGGATTTTGGAAGACCGCGCTGCCGGCCACCACGACATCGCACCCAGCCAGGGCCACCCGTCCCACGTTTTTGTCGTTAATCCCGCCGTCCATCTGGATGAGGTAACGATATCCCCCCGCGGCCCTCAAACAGACGAGGTCCCGTGCACGTTCCAGGGTCGCCTCGATCAGGCTCTGCCCCCCGAATCCGGGGGTGACGGACATGACCAAGACCAGGTCCACGATCTCCAGCACGGGGCGAATCCGCTCCACGCCGGTAGCTGGCCCCATGGCGACGCCGGCCCGAAGGCCGGACCTTCGGATGGAGGAGAGCGCCGCATGGAGAAGCTGCGGTTCCGTCTCCGCATGAACGGTGATCAGCGACACCCCCGCCTCGACGAACAGGGGCAGCAGCACGTCCAGGCGATCCACCATCAGGTGGGCGTCAATGAAGACATCCGGATAGCGCCGGCGCAGCGCCCGCGCCATCGCAGGGCCAAACGACAGGTTACGGACAAAGTGCCCGTCCATGATGTCCAAGTGCAGCCAGTCGTAACGCCCTCCCAGGCCGTCGATGGCGGCACCGACGCACAGAGGATCGGCCCCCAGCAGGGAGGGGGCGAACAGCACCCTTCGCCGCGCCCGACTCCCTATATCATCCCAGTAGGTTCCCGCTTCCATGGCCCCACCCTCTTCTCGAAAATCGAGCCGTCCCATGACGGGCATCACCGATATTTGTCCTGCCAGACAAACTCCCCGCCCAGGTAGAACGTCACGACGCACTCCTTCTCGTAAGGGACTTCCAGGGAAACGCGTTCGCCGCTCCGTGCCTTGCGGTCCAGGACAACCGTCTTCCCCGAGGGGTCCACCTTCTCGATACGCAGGTCCAAGGGCTGCGCTAGAGGAGGCACCTGATAGTGAACCTTCGCGACCTTGCCCTTCGGCGTCAGGGGAGCCGATGGCTGCTTCGGCGCGGAGGGCTGCGCGGACTCGGAAGGAGAGGGCCCGGCGTTGGGGCGCGCCTCCGGTCCCAAGGGAAGGGTGGGATTGAGGATCACGCGCTTTCCGCCCTCCTGCCTTCCCGTCTCCTGATCGAGGACCGTCAGGTTGGGGTTGGCCTCCGTAATCGGGGCCTGCTCCCCCACCCCCTCGCCCACAAAAATGTCCCCCTGCCCCGGGACCTTCACCACCACGACGCCGCTCCGGCCCCCCGTCCCTGTCTCGGGTTTGGGCCCGTTTGCCGGCTCGACATAACCCGCGGGCTTCTGCAGGGTCGCAATCTTCAGGCGCACCCCGTCCCCGGCCCGTGCCAGAGCCCCCGCGGCGGGGCGCGTCTCGATGGCCATCCCCTCGGACATGGAGGGACTGTAGACCTTGTCCACCGCCAGTACCCTGAGCCCGCTGGCCGTGAGCATCTCCCGCGCCTCCCGCTCCGAACGGCGTGCGACGTCCGGGATCGTCAGCTTCCCGTCACGGCCGCCCCCTCCCTCGCTGACTAGAAGGTCGACCTTCCGCTCCACGGGGATATTGGCGGGCGCCGAGGGGCTTTGGGCAATGACGACGCCCCCCGGCTGGGATCCGTCCTTGATTCGAATCACATCACCGACCGCAAACCCCTGCTCCTGGAGCACCCTCTGGGCGCGGGTCAGCTCCTGCCCCCGAAGGTCGGGGACGGCACGCTGCTCTCCGCCCTGACTGACCTGGAGAATGACGAGCTGGCTCTTGTTCACCCGGGCCCCCGGCTCAGGCGACTGGGCCAACACGCGCCCCGAGGGCAGGGAGGAGGCCACCTGCTCGATTTTTACGGCAAAGCCCAGACGCTCGGCCTCAGCCACGGCGTCGACCACGGACCGCTCCCGGAGGGGCGGAACGACGATCGTGTTCGACGGCCGGAAAAACACTGTATAGAAAGCCACGGCCCCGGAGGAAAAGATCACCAGGACGACAAACAAAAGGGTCCAACGGATTGCTTTGCCCATCGGCACTCAGACCTCCGCTCTCTTCATGATGATGGAACAGTAAAAACCATCCAGCCAGGGCGATGCAGGCCAGATGTACGCACCCCACGGGCGGCCCCTGTGGAAGGGGCCGGACGTACCCCACGGCGAGGGGACCTCCACGCCGTTGGCCCGGCCCGCCAGGACCTCCGCCACGACGTTCTCATTTTCCTGACGAAGGAGGCTGCACGTGACATAAATTATAATACCATTCGGCGCACACAGGTCCAAAGCCCGCGCCAGCAAATCCTTCTGAACGGCCACCAGACGGTCGAAACGGGACCAGGAGAGCTGCCATTTGGACTCCGGCTTCCGGCTCCATGTCCCGCTCCCCGAGCAGGGGGCATCCAACAGAACAAGGGTGGGGGCCTCACGCGGCTCGAGCTCCAGGGCGTTGCCGCAGCGCAGTTCCGCACGAGCCTCCACACCCAGACGCCGCATCTCGCGGACGGCGCTCAGGTGCCGTCCACGAGAAAGCTCCCAGCACTCCACACGCGCCTTGGGAAGGGATTGAAGGATTTGGCCGGCCTTGACTCCTCGTCCCGAGCACATGTCCAGGATCACACCCGCCCTCCAGAAACGCTCCACCAGCGAGGCCACGAGGAGCGACCCCTCCGTCTGAACCGTACACCACCCCCGTTCATAGCCGGGGAGGGAGGTCGGAAGCACGGTGCTTTGAAGACGGAGGGCCCCCGAGAGGTCGGAGGACTCGGGCTCCAGGCCCCCCTCCCGCAGCAGGCCATTCAGCACATCCGCCCGCCCCGGGGAGACGCGGAGGGAGGACGCCGGCGGGATGCGCATCAGGTCGAAGAGCTCGTTCAGCTCGGACCGCTTCCACGATTTTGTCCAGGCCGGCAACGACCAGACGGGGACCCCCGCCCAGAGGGCGCGGTCCTCGAGGGAGGCCGAGCGGCGGAGCGCTTCGACCCGTTCCGAGCCTCGCTCTCCGACAGCACGCAGGACGGCGTTGACAAGGGAGACGAACTTTCCCTGTCCCTCGTTCTTGAGGTGTTCCAGCAGGCCGTTGACCAGGACGCCACCGGCGAAATGACGCAGCTCCAGAAGCCCCGCGGTACCCACC
>ERZ772957.1468-NODE-1468-length-15259-cov-10.467969_pt1 | contig 15259 bp, 15 predicted proteins | sample MGYA00580682_ERZ772957 | MGnify/ENA primary metagenome ERZ772957 (study PRJEB29015, sample SAMEA2737921) | human oral metagenome | biome: human oral; feature: human-associated habitat; material: dental | place: China | collected 2025 ...
AGATGTCGAAGTCGAAGGGCAACGTCGTCTCGCCCGAGGAGATCATCCAGAAGTACGGCGCCGATACGGCGCGCCTCTTCATCCTCTTCGCCGCGCCCGTCGAGCGTGACCTCGAATGGAGCGACCAGGGCGTCGAGGGTGCGTTCCGCTTCCTGAACCGCGTCTGGCGCATCCTCTGCCACTTCGAGACGGCGATCAAGGAGGGCATCGACGACTACGACCGCTCGACGCTGACGGCGGAGGAAAAGGTGCTGCGCCGCACGCTCCATCAGACGATCAAGAAGGTCACGGAGGATGTCGGCGAGCGCTTCATGTTCAACACGGCGATCAGCGCCGTCATGGAGCTCGTCAATGCCTTCTACGGCTTCCAGGACAGGACGGTGCATCCGGGGCTCGTGCGCGAGCTGGCGTTCGCTCTCGTGAAGATGCTCGCGCCCTTTGCGCCGCACATCACGGAGGAACTTTGGAGCCGCATGGAGGGCAAGGGCAGCGTGCACGATGCGAAGTGGCCGAAGTTCGACGCTGCCGCCATCGTCGAGGATGAGATCGAGATCGTGTTGCAGATCAACGGCAAGGTGCGCGACAAGCTGACGATCGCGGTGGATATGAAGCCGCAGGAGATGGAAAAAGCGGCGCTCGCACAGCCGAAGGTCGCTGAGCTCACGGCGGGCAAGACGGTCGTCAAGGTCATCTGCGTGCCAAAGAAGCTCGTGAACATCGTCGTAAAGGAAACGCTGATAAAATGAAGTCGCCCAGATTTACACAGATGCGCTGTATCTATAGCGGTCAACGTCAGCCAATCATGCGGCGCACTTCGCGCTTGCATTCTTGGGACGTTTTCGCATACGAGCCGTTGCCCAATCGCCTGCGTCCTTCGGACTTGGCTCTTGGACGGCTCAGCAAGGAGACAAACCGGAGGCGTAGCGGTGCTACGTCGAGGATTTGTCGACGACGAGAGGACAGCGCAGATGCGTGAAGATGGGTGGCTGAATTTATCAGTGATTCCTAAAGTGATTCCGATACAAACAAAAGCATTTGCAGGTGCGCAAGATGCGGCAGGCTGCCGCATCTTGCGCCCTTGCTGAGAGGAGCCGGCGCGTCGCCGCGGCTCCTTTTCGCGCTTCCCAAAAAGAATGGTGAGATTGAGATAATGAAAGCAATTTTTGAGCAAATGGCGCGCGACGCTTCGGTGCGAAAGATCGTCGAGGCGTTTTCGCGCCGAGGCGGCAAGAGCTTCGTCTACGGCCTCGGCGGCTCGCAGAAGCACGCGCTCTTCGCCGCCGCCTGTGATGCTGCTGAGAGCCCCGTGGTCATCATCACGCACAGCCGCGAGGCGATCGAGGCGTGGCGCGCCGACCTGGCGGCGCTCCTGCCCGAGCGCGAGATCCTGGAGCTGCCCGAGGTCGATATGGCGGCGGTGGAAGCGACGGCGAAGGGCATGGAACGCACGGCGCTCCGCATGGGCGTCCTCGGCAGGCTGCTGCGAAAGGAGCCCGTCATCGTGCTCGCCCACGTTGCAGCCGCCGTGCAGAAGGGCATCTCGCGCCAGGACTTCGAGCGCATGAGCCTGCGCCTCGAAGTCGGCGCGCAGCTTGCGCGCGAGGCGCTTCTCGCGCGTCTCGTCGAGCTCGGCTACGAGGCGGCGGGCGAGGTCGAAAGCCTCGGACAGTTCAGCGCGCGCGGCGGCATCGTCGACATCTATCCGCTCAATGCGTCTCTGCCGCTTCGTTTGGAGTTCTTCGACGATGAGATCGATTCTTTGCGCGAGTTCGACCCGGCAACGCGCCGCTCTGTGCGCAACGTGCCCGCAGCCGTCGTGTTGCCCGCCGCGCCGTCGGAGGGGGCGGGCGAGGGCACGACCTTCCTCGCCTATCTGGCGGGCGAGGGCGCTGTAGTCTTCGACGAGCCCCTGCGTACGCGCGAGAGCGCACAGAGGCTCGTCAAGGAGAATCCCGAGCTCAAGGCGAAGCTCTTCTCGTGGGAGGAGCTCGTCGCGGGCGCCGAGGGGAACGCGACGTTTTTCGCCGCCCTCATGCTGCAGAAGATCCACGGTGCGGAGCCTGACGAGCTCGTGAGCCTTTCCGTGCAGGCGGTTGCGCCCTTCCAGCGCCAGATGGACATGCTAAAGAGCGAGGCGCGCAGCTGGCTCAATGCGAAGCAGCACGTCGTCCTTCTCGTCGGCGACGCCGAGAAGGCAGCGTCCTTGCGCGAGCTCTTCGCGAAGTCGCGCATACCGTCCGCCGTCGCGAAGGACGGGGAGGCTCTGAGCGACGCCTACCTGAACATCCTCGTCGGCACGCTCGCGAACGGCTTCGAGCTGCCGGAGGCGCGCCTCGTCGTCGTTGCCGAAAGGGACATCTTCGGCAGGCAGAAGAAGAAGCTCGCGCAGAAGGCGCCGAAGGAGGATCGCATCGCGCACTTTCGCGAGATCAACGTCGGCGATTACGTCGTCCATGTGAACCACGGCGTCGGCAAGTACCTCGGCGTCGAAACGCTCGATGTGGGCGGCATCAAGAAGGACTACCTGCACATCAAGTACGGCGGTGACGACAAGCTCTTCGTGCCGACCGATCAGGTGGGGCTCCTGCAAAAGTACATCGGCTCGGAGGGCGCCGTGCCGCGCCTGCACCGCATGGGCGGCACGGAGTGGATCAAGGCGAAGGCGCGCGCGCGCGCCTCCGTCGAGGACATCGCCGACGAGCTCATCGAGCTTTACGCGAAGCGGCGCGCGGCGAAGGGCTTCGCCTTTTCCCCCGACACGCCGTGGCAGAGAGAGTTTGAGGATGCCTTTCCTTATGAGGAGACGCCCGACCAGCGTCGCGCGATCGAGGAGATCAAGGCGGATATGGAAAAGCCCGAGCCGATGGATCGCCTGCTCTGCGGCGACGTCGGCTTCGGCAAGACGGAGGTGGCGATCCGCGCCGCCTACAAGGCGGTCATGGATCATAAGCAGGTCGCCGTGCTCGTGCCGACGACCGTGCTCGCACAGCAGCACTTCCAGACGTTTTCCGCACGCTTCGCCGATTTCGGCGTGAGCGTCGACGTCATCTGCCGCTTTCGCTCGGCGAAGGAGCAGAAGGCGACGATCGAGCGTCTGGAGGCGAACAAGGTCGACGTGCTCATCGGCACGCACGCTATCCTGAATCAGAAGCGCGTGCATTTTTCCGATCTCGGGCTTCTGATCGTCGACGAGGAGCAGCGCTTCGGCGTCAAGCAGAAGGAGAAGATCAAGAAACTCGCGGCAGGCGTAGACGTGCTGACGCTTTCGGCAACGCCGATCCCGCGGACGCTTCACATGTCGCTCGTCGGAGCGCGTGACATGAGCATCATCGAGACGCCGCCCGCCGAGCGCTTCCCCGTGCAGAGCTACGTCATCGAGGACAACGGCGCCGTCTTGAAGAATGCCATTCGCCGCGAACTTCGGCGCGGCGGGCAGGTTTACTTCGTCTACAACCGCGTCGAGAGCATCGACATCATGCGCCGACGGCTCGAAGAGCTCGTGCCTGAGGCGCGGATTCAGACGGGGCACGGGCAGATGGCGGAAGAACTTTTGGAGCGCGTCATGGTCGATTTCTACGAGGGGCGCTACGACATCCTGCTTGCGACGAGCATTGTGGAAAACGGTCTCGACGTGGCGAACGCGAACACGATCATCGTATACAACGCCGATCGCTTCGGTCTGTCTCAGCTCTATCAGATGCGCGGCCGCGTCGGCCGATCGAATCACATGGCGTTTGCCTATTTCGTCTATCAGGCCGACAAGGTCTTGTCCGAGATGGCGGAAAAGCGTCTGCAGGCGATGAAGGAGTTTGCCGAACTGGGCGCGGGCTTCAAGATCGCCATGCGCGACCTTGAGATCCGCGGCGCGGGGAACCTCCTTGGTGCAGAGCAGCACGGTCACATCGCGAGCGTCGGCTTCGAGATGTACTCGAAGCTTCTTGACGAGGCGATCGAGGAGAGGCGCACGGGAAAGCCGCCTGAAGAGAAGCTTGAGCCTGTCGTCGACATAGAGGCGGAAGCCTACCTCGACGGCGAATACATCAGCGATCCCATGCACAAGATCGAGATTTACCAGCGCATTGCAGCGATTCGCAAGAATGCGGAGATACAGGAACTGCTCGACGAATTGATCGATCGCTTCGGCGAGCCGACGCCCGTCGTACTGCGTCTGCTGGAAGTTGCACGCATACGCAATTACGCGCGAGAACTTGGCATACGTTCCGTCGTGGAAAAGCCGATGTTCTTGGAAATCTCCTTCGTCGATAAACCGACACTCGATCCCGACGGGCTGTTGAAGCTCCTCGGCCTCTTCGGCAGGAATGCCAAGATGCTGCCGCCGCCGCAGCAGATGCTTCGCATACGTCTGGTCGCGCAGTACAAGAAGAACATCGCGAACTTCATCACGCGCCTTCTGATGCTGCTGAAGGGCGAGCAGGACGCTTTCTCGGCGAGGGGAGCGGCAGCGAAAAAAGTTCAGGCAAATGGGAAAGGAGGCGGGCGCAGATGAAAGATGCGGGAAGTATCACGGTCGTGGGACTTGGCCCCGGCCGCTTCGGACTCATCACGCTCGAAAGCATGGAGGCGATGACGAGCGGGCGAAGCCTTCTGCTGCGCACGGCGGTTCATCCGTCCGTGGCGGAACTTAAGCGGCGCGGCGTTCCTTTCACGAGCTACGATTCCTGGTATGAGAAGGCGCAAAGCTTTGAGGAGCTTTACCATGCGATTGCGGAAGATCTCGCCGCGAGGGCGCGCGCAGGCGAGGAGATCGTCTACGCCGTGCCCGGCAGCCCCTTTGTGGCGGAGCGCACGGTCATTTTTCTGCGTGATTTGTGCGCGAAGGAAGGCTTGGAGCTTTCTATTCTGCCGGGCATGAGCTTCATAGAGACGCTCTACGGCAGTCTCGGCATCGATCCCGTCGAAGGCCTTACGATCCTCGACGCATCGGATGCGGCGGGCATGAACTTTCGTTTTTCGACGGGGGTGCTCTTCACGCAGGTCTACAGCCGCGAGATCGCTTCCGAGTTGAAACTCGCCTTGATGGAGCGAATGAATGATGAGAAGGAAGTCATCTATCTGCACAACATCGCGCTGCCCGATGAATCCGTGCGCTCGATGCCTCTCTATGAAATCGACAGGCAGACGGACATAGATCATCTGACGAGCCTTTTCATCCCTTGCAATAGCTTCCAGGATGATTAAAAAAGCCTGCGAAAGGCGGTTTTTCAAGTTTTTTTACACTTTTTTCGCGGTGAGAAAGAGGATTCTAGGCGACTACAGCGAATAAAGGTAGCGTAACAAATTCAAAAGGAGGCTACAAACGTGAACAAAACGGAATTAGTGGCTAACGTAGCGGAAAAAGCAGGTCTGTCGAAGAAGGATGCCGAGAAGGCTCTGGGCGCAGTCATCGAGAGCATCGAAGAGGCTCTTGTCGAGGGCGACAAGGTTCAGCTCATCGGCTTCGGCACGTTCGAGGTCAAGGATCGCGCTGCCCGTACCGGCCGCAATCCGCAGACGGGCAAGGAAATCAAGATTGCCGCTTCGAGGAATCCTGTTTTCAAGGCGGGCAAGGCTTTGAAGGACGCTGTCAACAACAAGTGAGCACGGTGGCTCTCCGAGGGCTGGGTTTTTACCCAGCCTTTTTTCGTAGCGTTTTGCAGTTTTCGAGAGGTGGTTCGCATGAAGCGCGTTGTTCTTCTTACGGGCGGCACGTCGGGCATCGGTCTTGCGGCGGCGCGTCTTTTTCTGAAGGCGGGCAGCACGGTCGCTTTGGCGGGGCGCTCGCAGGTGCGCGGCGAGGCGGCGCTCGCCTCGTTGGGTGAATTGGCGCTCGATGGGCGCGCCGCATTTTTCGCTGCCGACCTGCGCCGCGCCGATGAGGCGAGGCGGCTCGTGGGCGCGGTGTGCGAACGCTTTTCGCGCCTTGATGTTCTCGTGAACTCGGCGGGGATTTATTTGGAACGTGCGCTGGAGGATCTGACAGAAGAGGAATTCGAGGACGTCATGGACACGAACGTCAAGGGCGCTTTTTTTACGACGCAGGCGGCGCTTGCGCCCTTGAAGGCGAGTCGCGGCAGCATCGTTAATCTTTCGTCGGATGCGGGAATTCATGGCAATTTCCTGTGCACGGCCTACTGCGCATCGAAGGGCGCTGTGACGCTCTTCACGAAATCCCTCGCCTTGGAGCTTGCGCCTTTCGGCGTGCGCGTGAACTGCGTGTGCCCCGGAGACGTCGCAACGCCGATGACGGAGGCGCAGCTGCAGGATGCTCCTGACCGTGAAGAGGCTCTGCGGCAGATGTCGGGCGTCTATCCGCTCGGTCGTATCGCGCGGGCGGAAGAAGTCGCCGATATTATTTTTTTTCTGGCCTCCGATGCCGCTTCCTTCGTGACGGGCGCGGCGTGGAGCGTGGACGGCGGCCTTACGGCTTGAGGAGGCAGGCAGCAGCGAACGTCTGTTTCGTTGTATCTGCTCCTTGCTTGTGCTAAAATAGAGGGCATGACAAAGGAGAATTGTTTGATTATTTCATTTTCAAGAGTGAGGGAAGGTCGGTCATGGCGGCTCGCAGCTATCTGATCGTAGCGGCGTCGATCGGCTCGGGACACATGAAGGCGGCGGAAGCCTTGGCAGCGGCTCTTTTGCGGGCGGAGCCGGAGGCGCATGTGGCGGTCGTCGACTTCACGAAGCGCGATACGGCGTGGGTCACTTGGTTCATGAAGGCGGTCTACCTGAAGATGCTGCACTTCATGCCGAACCTTTACCAGCTGCTCTATCGCTTCACGGGGCACAGGCAGGGCGCTTCGCCCGTGCAGAAGCTCATCGCTTCCTTGACGAAGCGCAACATGCGCAGCCTTGTGCGCCGTCATGCAGCGGACACGGTGATCTGCACGCATCCGTTTCCCGAGGGTGCGGCGTCGTGCCTCAAGGAGAGCGGCGAGGAAGATTTCTTTTTCGCCACGGTTCTTACGGACTACAGCGTGCATCGCATGTGGTTCTATCCGGGTGTCGACGCTTTCTTCGTCGCGACGGAGAGGATGCGGCGCAGCCTCGTCAAGGAAGGCTGTGCAGCGACGGCTGTTCATGCGACGGGCATTCCGATTCTGCCGCTTTCCTTGGCAGATTTTGACCGTGCGGCGATTTGCGAAAGGCTGGGACTCAGCGAGTCGCTTCCTACAATCCTCGTCATGGGCGGCGGGCTTGGACTCGGCGATGTGGCTCAGTCTCTTGAAAAGCTTGAGGATGTCGCAGAAAAGCTGCAGATCCTCGTTGTTGCAGGGAAGAACGAGCGCCTTCTTGCTTGGGTCAAAGCACACGCCGTGCGCTCGCACCATGCGGTTCGCGCCTGGGGGTACACCAATGCGGTGCCTGATCTGATGGCAGTTGCAGCGCTTCTCATATCGAAGCCTGGCGCATTGACCATCAGCGAGGCGTGGGCGATGGGCGTGCCGCTGATCCTGCATGAGCCGATTCCAGGGCCGGAGCTTGAGAATGCGATGATTGCAAGCGAGCGCGGTACGGCGGTTTGGCTCGGCAAGGGCGAGAATCTGGCGGCTCTCGTCATGGGGTTGTTGGGGGACGCGTCGCGTCTCGCCTCCATGCGCGAGGCGGCGCTTCTCTCAAGCCGCCCCGCAGCGGCGCAGGAGATCGCACAGTTTCTGCAGACGGCAGGCGCAAGCGTCGGTTGACGAATATGGTTTTTACGATTTCGGGCGAGGGTGGTTTTTGTGGCAGTATCGAAATTGGAAAAGGACGCGAACGGCGCGTTTCTCTGTCCGCAGTGCGGCAGGCCACTTCGCACGGTTGAGGGCGGCACGGTCATGATCCGGGGCGGCAAGGCGGATTTGGAAGGCGTGAAGCCGCGCTATGAATGTGACAACTGCAGGGTGTTTTATCGCGAGCTTCTGAATTCGGGCTACTACGATGCGTTCGATATGCCGAAGATCAAGGCGGTCGGCGATCTCGCGCCGACGATCCTGCGCGCTGACGCCGAGGGGCACGCGCCGTGTCCTCGCTGCGGCGGGCAGCTCGACCTTGTCGAATGGAAGCCCGTTCATCTCGTGGACGGCAAGGCGGATATGGAAAACGTCTCGCCGCACTTTCGCTGTGCGAGCTGCGATTCCATATTTCGGCGCATAGCGACGACGGAATATTTTCAGTGGGCGGAGAAGTAGCTGCCCCAATCGCAGGAGGAAGATGCTCCGTGCAGCTGTACGGGCAGGAGAAGCGCATCGATGCGCACGGAAGGTCGTGATGGAGATGGCAACGGAAAGCAAGCGCAGGGGACACCGGCTCGACTGGTTCGTCGTCGTCATCCTTTGCGTGCTCGGGTACTTCTCCTACACGATGATCGATCAGCAGATTCACCTGAACGAGCTTGACCACGACTGCGCGGCGGCGCAGCAGCGTCTGGAAACAGCGCAGCGGGAGAACGCAGAGCTTAAGGATCTTAAGGCAAAGCTCGACGATCCCGTTTACATCGAGAAGACGGCACGCGAAGAACTCGGCATGACACACGAGGGCGAGCTGCCGTATATCGCGAAAAAGTGAGGAGAGGCTGCCGCATGAGTCGCTGAGACGCATGCAGCGGTCTCTTTTTGTTGCGAGTTTTTTGTTTTACCATGAAACCCCAAGAAGTCAAGCCCGAAGGGCGCAGACTGATTGGCTAGGTTTCTGTAAGGGCGGCGCACAATGTCCACAAAGTGGACGGTTCTGCGTGTAGCTTATACTTAGGCACATACGCTTGATTTTCTCCGGCAGCCGCAACAGCTACAACATGTTCACGTCATCGGCAACTTTTGAAGCTACGGCGATTGAATCGGAGAGCGTGCAGCTCTTTTCCATGACGACATGCGCGGCGACGTTTTTGCGTGCCGACATTGACGCGGCTCCTTTGCGCAGCCCGTCCGTGTTCTGGGCAAGCGCGGGAAAAAACGACGCTGCAGATATTTCCTGTGCTTACACGGGCAAGCAGCTCGCCTTGCCCGTCAAGACGAAGGATGTGCTGGCAGATGAAAATAAGGGTTGGAACGCGTACATTCTCGACTATTCCCTTTTACAGAGCAAGGACACGACGGATACGGGATGCAACGTCAACACGCTGAACTGCATCACGATGAACATGAACCTCGTCGCCTACGCGCTTCGCGATCCGGACGGACTGCGAAACTTCTCGCCTTTGGGCTATGTGCCTGGTGTGTACTTCATCTCCATGCGTAACGTCGCGCGGGACAAGCTACCCGAAGTCGGGTGCGTTGCATCAGGTGTTCCCGTATACAAGGCGGCGCGGACTGTACGGTGTACGGCATGAACGGGTTCAGCATTCAGCAGTAACAGGGCAAAAGAAAAGCAGCATATCGCTTGGGATATGCTGCGCGGCGCTCAGACGGCGGCTTTCTTCTCATAGAGCGCGGTGAGCGCGTCCTGCAGGACTTTGGATACGTTGAGCTGTTCGGCTTCGGCAAAGGTGTTGAGCCATGCGGGGATCGTGAGATTCTTACGAACGGACTTGCTGCCGTATTTCGCAGCGTATGCGTCCATGTCGAGCGAGAGCAGACTGACGAAGCCCTCGCCGATCTCGGGGTCGGGGCGGATGTCTGCGATGCTGCTTGCCGGCGGCACTTCGTTGCCGTCCTCAAGCTCGCCGAGAATCCAACCCGAGGCGGCATCCTCGCCCATAGCGATGGCATCGGAAAGGGAGTTGCCGCCGGAGATGCATCCGGGAAGATCGGGCACTGTAACAGCAAAAGAAGATGAATCGGGATCGGGGTAAAATACAGCAGGATAAACGAGGTTCATAAGATGTTCCTCCTTTCGGAGACGGGTGTCATAATTGGATTCCAGCCTCTTTCAAGACACTTTTCACAATGAAGGGGTTGATGTCTCCGGGGTGATTCGGAGTTGTCAAGGTTTTGGCGACGCCTTCCTTTCGGTAGTGCTGGTGTGAACCTTTCGAGCGAACAGGCTGCCACCCGTTCTTCTTCAGCAATTTGTCCAGTTCCTTGAATCGCATCGTGTTCACTCCTTCCTCTATATTATATGCACTATGCGCATATGGTTCAAGGGGGATTTTACTATTGCGAGAATATTTTATCCGTCGAAGAAGAAAGGGGCGATGGCGATGCCGACATGCGCGACGCAAAAATCTATGGGCGGTTTTTGTGGTATGAGTAAGAGCCTCGGCAGAGCGCCGCACCCGATGGCGAATGTGCGCACGGGGGTGCTCACGACAGTCCATGCGGACGGCAGCGAAACGACGAGAATTGCGAGAACGTGGCAGTCGCTCGCTGTGGCGGTCGATGTGCTGGAAAGCCACGCCTTCGTCTATTTCTTCTTATGCGTCGGCGTTCCTCGTCGCTTCACGCGAGCTGAGCGCACGCAAGGCGTGGAGCATCGACCTTCTTTGGGGAGAGGTAGAAAAGTATCTGACAGAAACCTTCCATATTTTTTTCACGCGCTTGCAGGACTGGCTTGCGGCGTGTCAAGTGTCCGAAAGCGACGCGCCCATTCCGAATGAGCCGCACGGCAAACCGGAAGTGCAGGAAAATCGTGCGGTGGAAGAATTGCGCCAATGGCTGCTCGCCGAGGTGCGTCGGCTTCTTGCCGACGGCACCTATCCGCGCAGCATCCATGAGAATGCGGATGCTCTTGTCGCCGTGCCGGAAAACGTGCGCCGGATTTCCCTGAGGCATGGGATATGATGCATGACGAGCCGATGGAAGGCGCTTCACGTTTTGCCTTCGGACTGCCGGCGCAGTATCTTGGCGCAGAAGTGTTTCGCTTCGCGCCGCAGTGGGAAGAAGATATTTCGGCAAGCTACACGAAGAACGCCAATCGCTTGGACTATAAGAGCGGCGTCTTTCGCTACGATGGAAATACTATGCGAAGTCGTCAAGGCGGCGACTGGCCGTCATTTTTTATACGGATGGCAGCGCAGCTATGAGACGACAGGGGCGGCGATGGCGCGGATCGTCTGGAAGGAGGTCGATGCGCGATGATTGTTGTGGGTGGTCAAGATGGTTCTGACCAAGACGCTGCCGATGGACAAGGCGTAAATATACGATTGATACAGTCCCGAGGCTTCGGCTTTGGGGCTGTTTTTCTGTCTCCCGTTTATGGGTTTTTACGCTAAAATATGGTATAGTATGGATAACGATAAATTGCGATTTCTTTGTTTTATACTTAGGCACATACTGTAAGAATCCAGTAGAATCAAGGCTTGAAAGGAATATACATCATGACGGAAAATGACAGAAAAAACGACCTGCCCATCATCCAATGGTATCCGGGCCATATGAAGAAGGCGCGGGAATTGGTGGAGGAGAATCTGAAGCTTGTCGATGTCGTCGTCGAGCTTCTTGACGCTCGGATTCCAGCGGCGAGCGCGAATCCCATGCTGCGGGAAATCATCGGAGATAAGCCTCGCGTTGTGGCGCTCAACAAGAAGGATCTGGCGGATGAGAATATGACGAGACGCTGGCTGGAGCATTTTCGTGCGAAGAGGATTCCAGCGGTGGCGCTCGATTCTGTATCGGGGAAGGGCATGAAGGAGCTTTTGACGCTTATAGAGAGGGAGGCAAAGTACCGTACGGAAAGACTGGTGTCGAAGGGGGTTGCGGCACGCAAGGCACGCGTGATGATTCTTGGTATACCGAACGTCGGAAAGTCATCTCTGATCAATCGTCTGGCAGGCGCAGCGAAAGCAAAGACGGCGGATAAACCTGGTGTTACGCGTGCGAAGCAGTGGATTCGCATCGGAGCGGATGTCGATCTCCTCGACACGCCGGGAATCCTTTGGCCGAAGTTCGAAGACCCTAGGGTGGGGCTTAAACTGGCGTTTACCGGCGCGGTCAACGATGAGATCTACGATTTGGAGAGTGTGGCACATCTGCTCCTTGCGACTCTGCGGCGCGATCATCAGGAACGATTGCAGGAGCGGTTTAAGTTCAAGGAGGCGCTGCCTGAGACGACGGAGGGACTTATGGATGCCATCGGGCGCAAGCGCGGGTGTCTTTTGAAAGGTGGGCGCATTGATTTCGAGAAGGTGCAGCACATCCTTTTGGCGGAATTTCGCATGGGAAAGTTTGGCAAGATTAGCTTGGATGTACCGCCGACGGAGGCAGCGGAGGAAGTGGATGACAGTTAATGGATAGGGAAGAAATGACGATAAGAGAATTGGAGTGCCTTTATCGTGCAGGGAAGTGGACGGAAGAACTGCAGGCGCGATGTCTGTCGGATTCCCGTGCGGGGGTGCAGAGATTGGTGCATCGTTGGGAGCGGGAGGAGCAGGAACGCGCTCGTGTCGAAGCGCTGTACCATTATGAATTTCTGGCGCGTGAGAAGGGCTGTACGCTCGTGGCGGGCGTTGATGAAGCCGGTCGTGGTCCTTTGGCTGGACCTGTGGTGGTCGCTGCAGTCATCTTGCCCTTGGGATTTTTTCTGCCGCACTTGAATGATTCGAAGAAATTGTCGGCAGCCATGCGCGAGAAACTTTTCTCTGCTATCACGGAAGGTGCCGTTGCAGTGGAAATCGTGAGTATTTCAGAGAAAATCATCGATGAAAAAAATATCTATCAAGCGACGAAGCAGGGGATGTGCGAAGTCGTTGCGAGCCTGCGGCCGCAGCCGCAGCACGTCTTGCTTGATGCCGTGCCGCTGAAGCTCCCCATGACGTCTTTTTCAATCGTACATGGGGATGCGAAGTCAGCGTCAATCGCAGCGGCTTCTATTATGGCAAAAGTTACGAGGGATCGCTTGATGCTGAAGTATGACGAAGAATACCCGCAGTATGGATTCAAGAAGCATAAAGGCTATGGGACAGCAGAGCATCTGGAAGCTTTGCAAAAGTATGGTCCTTGTCCCATCCATAGAAGATCGTTCGAACCGATTCGTTCGATGGCGTCAGCGTATTGATTTAGAAGAATTGCACGGAGGATTCGTTTCATGGCAATGGAAGCAAATGCCGCTAATGCTGCGGGGTCTTTGCAGCGCGTACAGCGGCCTCAGACGACAGGCTCGGCGGATGCCGTAACGCGGAGGGGAGACGGCGCATCGTCTTCTCCTTTTACAAAGGAAACGAATGTCTCCATACGAAATTCCATTGCAGATTTGTCTTCTGTGCTCGGGAAGATTTCCCAGGGTCAGGAAGACTCGGTGGAAGTTTTGCCGGATCACTTGCAGAAGGTGATTCGCAATGTCATGGAAAGCTCTTTTTCGTTGAGTGCGACACTGGAAGAGGGTCTTGGCAGCACGACGGAGAGCCAGCGGTTTTCGTTGGAGCAGTTGGGTACGCTCTCGCGTATGCTCACGCAGCTTGGTACACTCGCGGAAAAAGGCGTCGAGGTCAGTGGTTTCAGTGAGAGCATGCAGACGTTGCTGCGGAATTTGAAGTCGCTTTTGACGGCGCAGGAGGGCGGAAGCTCCTTGGAACCGGCGCTGCTGAATAAATTATCCTTCCAGCTGCTCGACACCAAGGCGTTGGAGGATCTGCCCGCGGCCTTGCAGCAGGCGTTGACGCTCCTGGTGCAGGTGCAGCCACAGGAGGGCGCCGGCGAGGCGAGTTCCTTTGACTTTTTGAAGTCACTTGTGCAATATTTTATGCCGCGTCCCGGAGAGGAGGGCGCATTGCCGACCATGCCGGGGCAGATGATGGCTGAAGGCGGCGCGGACGCTGAGGCCGATGCGAATTTGCCGATGCGTGATGCAGGTGAAGGCGGAGCGAAGGCGGTGCAGCAGGAAGCGGCGGGGCAGATGCCGAGACCTGCTGGGGAAAATCCGCGTACCGCACAACAAGAAGCAACGCAGGGGAATTTCCCGCAAAGTATGCCGGAAAGCGATGCGGCGCAGGGAAAATCTGCTTTACAGCAGTCCGTGCACAGTGATGCCGCAGCACAGCAGAGCGGCAAGGGGGCGGAAGCGGGATTGCTGTCGAATGCTGAGGATGGCGCTTCGGAAGCAACACAGCAGCAGAAAGGATCTAGTCAGGGCGCTGCTGCCGAAGGCAAGGGTCAGGCGGACGTGCCGCAGGAGCAAAACGGAGTGCAGCAGCAGAAAACTTCGGCTCAGGGCGGTGGTGCTGAGGGCAAGGGACAGCCGAGCGAGCAGATGATGCGCAATGTGCCGCAAGATGGCAGCTCATCTGAATTCGCAGGATCGCGTCAAGATGGGCAAAGTGCGAATTCGCAGATGACGAGAAGGGACGGAAGTCCGCAGAATACAGCGCAGGAAAAGACCATGCAGCAGGGGCAGAGTCCGAACAATGCGTTTGCAAATATGCAGCAGGGCGAGGCGAAGTCTGCTACGCGACAGATGCCCGTGATGCAGAATACACCGCAGCTCATGCAGAGTCTGAAAGATACGGCGGCATTCATGCTGAAGAATATGCCGCTTACGGAGAAGGATGCCGCCTTGTTGCGCGATTTTGTCAACAACGGACAAAAGCTCTTGCCGGACAAGGAGGCGAAACAGCTGCAGCTTCTTCTGCGCCTCAGTCAGAATAATGTTCCCGCGGCCGTCAATCAGGCTGCTGCACAGAAAAATCTCGGTGATCTGCCGCGCCTCTGGGCTTTCATGCAGCTTTGCGACATGACGGCAGTGAAGGATATGAAGGAGCAGCAGCTCAAGCGCGCGGGTAAGGATGTTGCGGAGTTTGCCGCCTCGATGAAGCGATCCATGGAGGGAGGAAGCCTTTTCCAGACGGATGGCAAGGGCAATACGCACCGCTCGCTGAACTTCATGATGCCCTTATACATGGGCGAAGGAGAAAAACAGAGTTTCCCTGCTTATGCCAATGTCTACAATGAGGAGAAGTATTCGCCTGAGGACGGACGCATGCACAAAGAAACGTGGCTTAGACTATGTGTGCTTACAGACCACATCGGTGCAGTGGAGCTTACCTGTCAAGTGTACGACGCGAAGAGTCTCAACATGCGCGTACTTTTTTCGGAGCCGTCTGCCGTAGAGGATTTCAAGGCGTATATTCCCGAATTCAGAGAATCGTTTCGTACGATGACATTGGAACTTTCCGATCTCAAGGTCAGTGTAGCGGGTAGTAAAGAATGATAAATATGAACAGTGAAAATAAGGATTTGCCGTTGGATGAGCACGAGAATGTCGCTGATCAGAGAGCTGTGGCCTTGCGTTATGCGCCGGAAAAGCAGCATGCTCCGAAAGTCGTGGCGAAAGGGCGCGGCTTTGTTGCGGAAAGCATCCTCGCAGCGGCACAGAAAAATGCAATTCCCGTCTATCAGAACAAATCCCTCGTCAA
>ERZ772957.1469-NODE-1469-length-15252-cov-43.483977_pt1 | contig 15252 bp, 10 predicted proteins | sample MGYA00580682_ERZ772957 | MGnify/ENA primary metagenome ERZ772957 (study PRJEB29015, sample SAMEA2737921) | human oral metagenome | biome: human oral; feature: human-associated habitat; material: dental | place: China | collected 2025 ...
CGCTGGCGGCGCCGGGCCATGTACTCGCCGACCTGCAGGCCGGCGCGCCAGGCCCGGGCGAGCTCCTGGCCGGCCTGTCCGATGACGTCCTCGCTCATTGGTCAGTCCTCCTGATGGGTGATGGTGGTGACCGGCCCGCCGACGGCGGGGGCTATCTCGCCGAGCCTCCAGTAGGGCAGCAGTTCGGCGTACACGGCGGTGGCGCCCGAGGACAGCACCCAGGCCCGGCCCCTGGGGACGGCGCGCAGGTCGGCCTCGGTGGCGATGCGCCTCTCCTGGCTGTCGATGGACAGGGTCGTCGAGGAGCCGTCGCGAGATGAGGAGTACTGGCGCGAGTCGACCCAGTGGGTGCCGATGAGGGTGGAGACCATGGGCAGGAACTGGTTGTCGTCGACGCCGCCGCCGTAGACCTTGACGTTGGACGACGACCACAGCTTGTCGATGCCGTTGTCGCCCCAGGCGTCCCTGCCCTGGGACCAGGACTGCAGGATCGTGTCCACGCAGATGCCCCGGGACCCGAAGTGGGAGTACTGGTTGGGCAGCTCCGACCAGCGGCACACGTTGGCGGCCTCGTCGAGCATGACCAGCATCGGGGTGGGCAGGCGACCGCCGGGACAGGCCGATGCGCGGGCGACGGCGGCCTCCATGACGGCCACGGCCAGGGCCGTCATCAACGGGGTGGCCGAGCCCCGGCCCTCCTGGCTGAGCAGGTAGAGGGTGTCGGTGGAGTCGATGAGGTCCTCCACGTGCAGCTCGGTCAGCCAGGCGTTGGGGGCGGCCCACCTCATGGCCTTCTCGTTGAGCAGGAAGCCCATGATCTGCGAGGCTCCCCCGTAGACGCCCGAGCGGGTCTCGGGCACGAGGTTGAGGGTGCCCTGGAGGCTCTCGGCGGCCATGGCGTGGCCGTGGGCGCGCAACACCTGGACGGGCTCGTCGTTGTTCTGGTTGGACAGCCACTGGTGGACCGAGGCGCGCCGGGGATCGGCCGAGACCAGGGGGCGCCCGTCGCAGGCGGCGGCCAGCAGCAGGCTGGCCACCAGGTCGCGGGCGACGTCCTCGGGGCGGGCGGGCAGGCCGAACCTCTCGACCATCGTCGAGGCCCACCAGTCGATCGGGCAGCCCACGACCTCCTTGGCCAGTTCCTCCGTCCACTCCACGCCGTACTCGGCCAGGAGCTCGGCCTCGCCGCGGAACCACCACTTTTCGGAGTCCGTCAGCGTCCCGTCCATGTCCAGCAGGACGGCCCCCGGGAAGGCCGCGGCATCGGATGGCGTCGGCGTCATCGGGGCGGCCTCAGTAGACGGAGAGGTATCCGGCGCCCAGCAGGACGACCACCGCGATGGCCAGGGCGATGCGGTAGACCACGAAGGGCATGTAGGAGCGGGTCGAGATGAGCTTGAGGAACCACACGATGACCGCGTAGCCGACGACGAAGGAGATCACCGTGGCGATCACCGTCGGGCCGGCGGCGATCGACCCCGTGCCGCTGGTCTTGACCAACTGGAAGACACCCGATATGACCACGGCCGGGATGGCCAGCAGGAAGGACACGCGCGCGGCGGCCTCGCGCGTGTAGCCGAGGACGAGGCCGACGGTGATGGTCCCCCCCGAGCGGGACACCCCCGGGATGAGGGCGAGGGCCTGGCCGAAGCCGACCGCCACGCCGTCGCGGAGGGTCATGACCTCCAAGGTCTTGTCCTGCCTGGCCCGCCTGTCGGCGACGCCGAGGACCAGCGCGAACGCCGCGAGGACGAAGGCGGTCAAGTGCAGGTTGCGCAATTCACTCTCGATGTCGTCCTGGAAGAGCAGGCCGAGCACGCCGATCGGGACGGTGCCGACGATGACCACCCACCCCATCCTCACGTCGGGGTCGGACTGGCCGACCGAGCTCCTCCACAGAAGGGCCCGCACCCACTTGGAGACGATGCGCCAGATGTCTTTGGCGAAATAGGTGATGACGGCGGCCTCCGTGCCGAGCTGGACGATGGCCGTGAAGGCGGCACCCGGGTCTCCCCAGCCGAAGAGGTCTCCCAAGATGCGCAGATGCGCTGACGAAGAGATCGGCAGGAACTCCGTGAGGCCCTGCACGATGCCGAGAACGGTTGCTTCTAGGTATCCCACCGGTCAAGGATAAGCCACGGCCCTGGGGTGGACCAGCCTCGAGCTCGGCTAGGCTTGCCCCATGAGAGAGCGCACGGTGGGCAGAAGCGGCCTCGTCGTCGGTTGTGTGGGGCTCGGCACCCTGACCTGGGGGCGCGATACGAGCCACGAGGAGGCCCGCGGTCAGCTCGAGGCGTTCGTGGAGGCCGGGGGGAACCTCATCGACACGTCCCCGGCGTTCGGCCGCGGAGCGTCGGAGGCGACGATCGGCGAGCTGCTCGACGTCACCGTCGACCGCGAGGACGTGATCCTGTGCACGAGAGCCGGCTTCACCGAGGGCCCCGCGGGGATGCGCTTCGGCGCCGGCCGCGGCCCGATACTCGATTCGCTGCGGGCCTCCCTGGAGCGGATGAACACGACCTACGTCGACGTGCTCCTCGTGGCGGCCCCCGATCCGCTGGCCCCCGACGAGGAGACGGCCTCCACGCTGGGATGGCTAGTCGACCGGGGCCTGGTCAGGTACGTCGGCATTCAGGGGTACGCGGCCTGGCGGGGGGCCGTGCTGTGCGAGAGGCTGCGCGCCATGGGGCTCCCGCTGCTCACCGTCGCCGAGCAGGAATACTCGCTTCTGCACCGCGGCGTCGAGGAGGAGATCGTTCCCATGGCCGACCACCTCGGCCTGGGGATCTTCGCGTCCTCGCCCCTCGGGCGCGGCGTGCTGACGGGGAAGTACCGCCATTCGATCCCGCCGACCTCGCGGGCCGCCTCCGAGCACCTCGCGGCCTTCGTGCGCCCCTACCTGGAGGAGGGGTCGCGCCGCGTGGTCGAGGCCGTGGCCAGAGCCGCCGACGGGCTGGGCCGCACCCCCGCCGACGTGGCGCTCTCGTGGACCGTCGACAGAGCGGGGATCAGCGCGGCCGTCGTCGGCGCCCGCACGACCTCGCAGCTCCAGTCTGTGCTCAGCAAGGTCGCCCCCCTGCCGGACCTCGTGGTCGACGCGCTGGACGACGTCAGCTCGCCTCACTCGTAGCCGGAGCCGTCCGCCTCGTCTGCGCCGTCGCCTTCCTCGCCTCGGTCGGAGACGCCGTCTGCATCGGGGTCGTCCTCGTCGGCGTCGTCGCCTTCCTCTCCTTGGTCGCCCTCCTCGTCCTCGTCCGCGTCATCGAAGTCGAAATCGGCGTCTGCGTCCTCGTACTCCTCCTCGTCCACGTCCTCGAGGTCGTCTTCGTCTCCCTCATCCAGATCCTCGTCCTCGTCGAGGTCGTCCTCATCCTCTTCGTCGAGGTCGAAGTCCTCGAACTCGTCGTCGTCGAGGGCCCCGTCGTAGTCGTCGTCCTCCATGTCGCCGTAGACGTCCAGCGGCGCCTCGACTCCGAACTGGACGAACATGACGTCGTCGTAGACGGTGTAGGCGTCGGCCAGCATGTCCGCCGCTTCGACGACGCTCGGCGCATCGGGGTCCTGCGCACTGACTGCCGCCTGATGGAACGTCTCCAGAGCGCCGATGAGACGGTCCAGGGCGAGGCGCGGGTTCGTAGACATGACGTCAGCCTAGCGCGGGAGAGTCGCCTGCGCCACACAGCCGAAGCCGGAACGGGCGTCCACGCGGCTCCGGACCGTCCGACATGCGAATGCGCGCTCTCGGCGCTCGCGAATATGCGGCATGATGGATGCCGGGCGCGCCGCCGGTACACCGGTGCTCGGTGTGCGGGCCTCTCACCGTTCACGTCGAAGGGAAGTGCACATGGCACACAATCGCATGCCGCGCAGGCGCTCCCCGGGGATCCTTTGCGCGATAGCGGCCATGGTGATCGGGGTCGCCTCCCCCGTCCCTTCCGCATCCGCCGCTCCGGGCGATGCCAGGCCGTCTCTGCCCAGCGTCTCCGAACTGCAGGAGAAGGCCGCGAATACCAAGGGCTTCACCGGGAAGTGGTTCGTCCAGATGAGGGGGGAGCCGACCATCAAGGGAGGAGCGGCGTCGGCCATCGCCAAACAGCAGAGCGACTTCCAGAACTCCGTCTCCTCCAAGGTCCAGGTCACCGGCTCCTATTCACGGATCTGGAACGGGGTGACGGTCAAAGCCGCGGACGACGGCCTGGCCGAGATCCACAGGAACAAGGCCGTGGTCGGCATCTTCCCCGTCGTGGAAGTCGAACGCCCGGAGGTCAAGGTCGATCGGTCGGCCAAACCCGACATGTTCACGGCCCGCTCGATCTCCGGCGTCGGCTACGCCCAGCAGGAACTCGGTCTGAGCGGCAAGGGCGTCAAGATCGGGGTCATCGACACCGGCGTCGACATCGACCATCGAGCCTTCGGAGGCAACGGGGTCTCGGACCCCAACCACGTCTTCCCCACGAAGAAGGTCGTGGCGGGATGGGATTTCGTCGGCGACGCCTTCAACGGGTCCTTCACGAGCGACAAGTACAATCCCAACCCCACGCCGGACGCCGTCCCCGACGACTGCGCCTCCGCCGGGCACGGGACCCACGTCGCGGGCATCGCCGCCGGCAACGACCCGTCGACCGGCTTCAAGGGGGCGGCTCCCGACGCCCTCCTGGGCGCATACCGCGTCTTCGGCTGCGAGGGCTCCACCAGCACCGACATCATGCTCGCAGCCATGGAGCGCGCCGCCAAGGACGGCATGGACGTCGTCAACATGTCGATCGGGGCGTCGTTCATGACGTGGCCGAACTACCCGACGGCGGTCGGGGCGTCGGCCATGGCCGACGCGGGGATCGTCGTCACCTGCTCCGAGGGGAACAACGGCACCAGCGGGGTCTTCTCCGGCAGCGCTCCGGGCGTCTCGGACAAGGCGATCGCCACGGGCTCGGTGGACAACACGGGCGTGCGCAGCCGGGGGTTCAGACTCGCCGACGGCACCGACGTCGCCTACTCCCCCGTCGGCTCCACGCCCAATGCCCCGACGAGCGGGTCAATCGAGCTGGCCGCCTACCCCGAGGGGCGCAAGACGGGCGCCGTGGACTTGGACGGCAAGCCCTTCGCGGGCAAGGCGGTCCTGGTCTCCCGCGGCTCCTCGACCTTCTACGAGAAGGTGAAGGCCGCCCAGGAGGACGGCGCGTCGGCCGTCCTCATCTACAACAACGTCGAGGGAACGATCTCGGGTGAGGCGTCCGGCAAACCTCCGGTCACGATTCCCGCCGTGAGCATCTCCAAGGCCGACGGCGAGAAGCTCGAGGCGGCCGTCGCGAAGGGAGCGACGTCGATCACCTGGCTGGACGGGGAGCCGATCGTCTCACACGACCCGAACGGCGGCGCGATCTCGGCCTTCTCCTCCTACGGGCCCTCCGCCACCCTGAGCCTCAAGCCGGACGTCCTGGCACCCGGCGGCAACATCTACTCGGCCTATCCCCTCGACTCCCCCGCGGCGAACCAGGGCTACGCCACCGCGTCGGGGACCTCGATGGCCGCTCCGCACGTGGCCGGCTCGGCCGCCCTGCTCCTGCAGTCGAACCGGTCTCTGGCTCCGGCGGACGTGCGGACCGTGCTCCAGAACTCGGCCAAGCCCCTAGCCCTCCACAATCCCGAGGAGTACGGCGTGCCCGCCTCGGCCAAGGCCGGAGAGCCGGTCCACCGCCAGGGGGCGGGGTTGATCGACGTCTCCCGCGCCGTCTCCCAGGCGTCGTCCTACGCAAAGGCGGGCTCCGGGGAGCTCGCCTCGACGACGACCCCTTCCAAGATCTCCCTCGGCGACACGGATTCGAAGAAACCGGTCGCTTTGAAGATCACGAACCGCTCCTCCCAGGACGTCACCTACAAGCTGTCGTCCGAGACGGACGCCGTCGGCACGTGGGGGCCGAACCAGTTCCCCCAGGCTGTCGCGGGCCTGGACACGAAAGTCTCCTTCTCCTCGTCGGAGGTGACGGTCCCGGCGAATTCGACACGCACGGTGGACGTGACGGTCACACCCCCTTCGACGTACACGGACTACCGTTCCGGCAAGGGGGTCCGGAAGAAGCTTCCGCACGCCACCATGTACGGCGGGCACGTCGTGATGACCGGGTCGAACCACCAAGTCCAGCGCATCCCGTTCTCGGGCCTGAACGCCGACTACGAGTCGCTTCCCTTCATACGTTCGGCGTGGACCTACGGCGACGTCTACAGCGCCGACCTCCTGGCCGCCAACAACATCCCGCCGTCGAAGAGGTTCTACATCGAGCCGAGCCTGGGAGTCCTGGCCACGTGCCCCAACGGCAGGGTCGTCGGCACCGAGTGCGCCGACAAGTCGGCCACGTACGCCCAGGTCCTCTCGGCCGACCACGCCTACACGATGACGGGCACGGACTTCCCGCGGCTCCTCCTCCACTTCGAAAACCCGGCCTCGCACCTGGACATCCGCGTCTACCGAGCCAAGGACGACGGCTCGAAGGGCGAACCGGCCGGACCGGACAACTACGTCCACACGTCCGACGCCGTCGGGGTCGACACGTCGTTCAATCAGTTCGCGTGGGACGGCACGGTCAAGAAGACGGCGGACGCCAAGGAGCCGACGCCCGTGGCCGACGGCCGCTACGTCCTGGAGGCTACGATCACGAAGGGCGTCGGCAAGGCCCAGGACGGCGAGAACACCGAGGTGTTCACCTCCAAGCCCTTCGTCGTCCGCCGAACGGCCACCCCCCAGCCGGGCCCGTCGACGGCGGTGTTCTACTCCGGATGGACGGCCGCCTCCCGCATCGGGGAGACCTCGGGTCTGCCCGATGGGAAGCCGCTGGCCGGAGACCTCGACGGACAGGGAAAGCAGACGCTCATCTTCCACAAGGGCAACACCTTCACCTACACGACCGCCGAGGGGCCGAAGTCCTTCGTCTTCGGACGTGACGGCGACGTCCCCCTCGTGGGCGACTGGGACGGGGACGGCAAGGACACCGTCGCCGTCAAACGCGGCAACGAGATCCTCGTCAAGAACTCATTGTCCGGCGGCGACCCCGACGCCGTCTTCCGCTACGGACAAGCCGCGGACACACCGTTCGCCGGCGACTGGGACGGGGACGGCAAGGACACCGTCGCCGTCAAACGCGGCAACGAATTCCTCGTCAAGAACTCGCTGTCCGGCGGGCCGGCCGATCTCGCGTTCAAGTACGGGCGCGCGGACGACACCGCCATCGCCGGGGACTGGAACGGGGACGGCAAAGACACCGTCGGCGTTCGCCGAGGCAACGTCTACCACCTGACCGACGCCCTCAAAGGCGGCGTCTCCACCGACGTCCGCACCTTCGGGCAGGCTTCCGACGTCGTCGCCTTCGGCGACTGGGACGGGAACAAGTCCGACACCCCCGCCGTCGTCACGACGAAATGACCCCTGCGGTCCGCCGCTTCGCGGACCGCACCCCGGGCCTGCGCCGAATCGATCCGAGCCTTCACCGGATCGCCATACCGCTCACGGTGCGTCTCACAGATCCGCCGTCCTCATCCGATTCGACGCTCGGCCGAGCCCGGCGTCCCTTCGATCGGCGGCCTGGAGGCCGCCGCGGGCTTGCGGCCCGCATGCGGGCCGCATCGTCAACGAAGGGACTCACCGATGCCAGCACGACGCAACGGCTTGCGCAGGATGCTCGCCGCATGCGCGGCGTGCCTCCTGGGGACCGCCGCCACCGCCTCCGCCGCTCCGACGACGGACGGCGCCGCACACCCGCCCGACATGTCCGACCCCTCCTCGGTCGCCGCCCACGCCAAGGGCTTCACCGGGAAATGGTTCGTCCAACTGAAGGAGAACCCGACGATCCGCGGGGGTTCGGCGAGCCGGATCCTCCAGGAGCAGAACGCCTTCCGAGCCTCGACTCGCGGTTCGGCGACCGTGACCGCGAGCTACTCCCGCATCTGGAACGGCCTGACGGTGTCGGCGGCGGGCGACGACGCGCTGGCCGACGTGCGGCACGCCCCCGGCGTCGAGGCTGTCTTCCCCGTCCTGGAGGTGGCCCGGCCGCACGCGGACTCCGGCACGACGCATCCGGAGGCGTTCAGGTCGGGCGCGATGACGGGGGCGAACTACGCCCACACGGACCTCAAACTCACCGGACGGGGCGTGAAGATCGGGATCATCGACACCGGGATCGACATCGACCACTCCGCGTTCTCGGGCAGCGGCAGACCCGACCCCGCCCATTCCTTCCCGACGAAGAAGGTCGTGGCCGGGTGGGACTTCGTCGGCGACGCCTACGATGCGAACGTCGGATCGGACCGATACAGCCCCACGCCGGTCCCGGACGGCGTGCCCGACGACTGCGACGGCCACGGGACCCACGTCGCGGGCATCGCCGCCGGCAACGACCCCGGCTTCACAGGCGTCGCCCCCGACGCCCTCCTGGGCGCGTACCGCGTCTTCGGGTGCAACGGCTCGACCGACACCGGCATCATCCTGTCGGCCATGGAGCGCGCCGCCAAGGACGGCATGGACGTCGTCAACATCTCGATCGGCGTCCCGTACATGACGTGGCCGACGTATCCCACCGCTCGGGGCGCCGACTCGCTGAGCGAGGCCGGCGTGGTCGTGACCGCGTCCCAGGGCAACGCGGGCAACTCCGGCCTTTTCTCGGCGAGCGCCCCCGCCGTGGCCGAGAAGGCCATCGCCGTCGGCTCGGTCGACAACGCGGGCGTCCTGCTCGGTTCCTTCAACCTCGCGGACGGCACGTCCGTCGGCTATCTCCCCGTCAAAGGCGCCAGCGATGCCCCGACCGAGGGCTCCTACGAGCTCGTCTCATATCCCGACGGCCAGTATCCCGACGGCCAGAAGGCGGGTGCCGTCGACCTCCCGGGGACGCCCTTCACGGGAAAGGCCGTCCTCGTCGCCCACGGAGGCCCCAGCGTGTACGCCAAAGGCCAGGCCGCTCGCAAGGACGGCGCCGCAGCCGTCATCATCGCCAACGACGGGCCGGGCCTCTTGAACGCGAGCGCCCAACCTCGACTCGACGTCCCGGCGGTGGGGATTGGTCAGGAGGAGGGGCGCCGGCTGGAAGCCGCCATCGCCAAGGGCAAGGCGACCGTCACGTGGTCGAAACGCAAACTCGCCTCCTACGCTCCCGACTCGGGCAGGGCCTCAACGTTCTCCTCGTACGGGCCGTCCGCCACCCTGTCGCTGAAACCCGACCTCCTGGCGCCCGGAGGGAACATCCGTTCGACCTACCCGCTGGAGAAACGGGGGTACGCGACCGAGTCGGGAACGTCCATGGCCGCTCCGCACGCCGCGGGGGCCGCGGCGCTGCTGCTCCAGGCCAACCCGTCTCTGGGCCCCGCGGACGTGCGCGCGGTGCTGCAGAATACGGCCAAGCCCGTGCTCCTGGCCGACCCCGTCCGTCGCGGCTTTCCCAGCCAGGCCCGCGTCGCCGAGCCCGTCCAACGCCAGGGCGGCGGGCTCATCGACATACCGGCGGCCGTCGCCCAGGCGACGTCGCATTCGAGCCTCGGATCGAAGGCCTCGCCGTCGACGGTCACCCCCTCGAAGATCTCCCTGGGGGACACGGATTCGACCAAGCCGACGAGGCTGACGATCGCCAACCGCTCCGGCGCCGAGGTGACCCACACTCTCAGCGCCGACTTCTCCCCGGCCGGAACGTGGGGGCCGAACACCTCCCCGCAGATCGTCGCGGGCTTGAACACCGGCGTGACGTTCTCCCGACGGAAGGTGAGGGTCCCGCCCCATTCGACCCGCACGGTGGAGGTGACGGTCACCCCGCCGACCGAGCACACGGCCTACGTCCAGGGAAAGGCCAGTCGCACCCGGCTGAAGGGGACCGCCGTGTACGGAGGGTTCGTCGTGCTGAAGGGATCCGACGGCCGAACCCGGCGCGTTCCCTTCCTCGGTCTGTCCGGGGACTACGAGGCGCTCGACGCGATCAAGCCGACGTGGACGTACGGACAGGTCTTCAACGCCTCGTCCCTCTCCTTCCTGGGCATCGACCCCAAGCGCAAGTTGACGATGGAGCCGAGCCTGGGCGCCGTCAGCGAATGCCCCAACGGGCGGTTGCGCGGCGTGGACTGCGCGGATCCGAAGGCGAAGTACGAGGCCGTCACAGAGGAGGACCACGTCTACTCGATGACGGGACATGACTTCCCGCGGGTGCTCATGCACATCGAGCACCCGGTGTCGCGGTTGGACCTGAGGGTCTACCGCGCCCGGGCCGACGGAGCGAAGGGCGAACCCGCCGGGGCCGACAACTACGCATACCGTTCGACGGGCGAAGGAGCGGACGGATCGCTTTCGCAGTTCAGCTGGAACGGAAAGGTCAGGTCCTCCTCCACAGCCAAGCCGACGCCTGTCGCCGACGGCCGCTACGTCCTCGAGGCGACGGTGACCAAGGGAGTGGGCAAGGCTCAGAACGGCAGGAACGTCGAGACGTTCACCTCCAAGCCGTTCCTCGTGCGAAGCGCCGGCGGGAAGTCAGCCTCCACCCGACCCGGGTGAAATCCCGTCTCCCAGCCGCCTCCAGGCTGGCCGTGCCCAGGTTGTCGCGCGCTGTGAGAGCCCCGGCGGAAGCCGAGCGCAGCCCCCGCCCGTGCGGGAGCGCCGGCGGGCTAGCGCCGCTCCCATCCGGAATTGACGCGCTCGCGCGTGCGCTCGTATCCATGCTTGACGTATTCCTCCAGGACGCTCATCTGGATGCGCCACTGGCCTCGACCGCCGATCTGGATCGCCTTGAGGTCGCCGCTGCGCAGCAGCGACCGCACCTGGAGCACCGAGACGTTGAGAATCTCCGCAACGTCGGGGATCGTCAGGAATTTGTCCATGTTTTTCCTCAATCTTTCTCTTGCTGTCCGCCGCGCGCACTCCCGCGGTGGACCTTGACATTGCCGCCCGGAATGCAACCTGGGCGTGGCCGCAACTATCCGCCTCCTCCGGTGGCTACAGCACCTAGACAGTCGCAGCAGCTAACATATTCTATTCTCACGCCGTCATTCAATCCTATTTTCGCGCCGATGCGTTGCACATCGATTCGGCGTGCCGTGAATACACGGCAGACCGAGGCCGGGAAAGGTGATCGAACGCGCCGGAGACGACGGGCGGCGGCCACCCCGTCGTCCAAGCCGCGCGGACACAGCGGGGTGCCGCTCCTCCGCCGGGCCGCCACTTCGCGCTCGGGATCCCTGGCACGCCTTGAACGCCTGCGGCCGCTCACGCCCCGGCGGATCGCGGACACGCAGGCCGGAGCCTTCTAGAGTCCCAGCGCTTTCGGGATGTCCGGAGGGAAATAGTCGGGGCCTTTGAGGACCTTGCCGTCCTCGCGGTAGACCGGCTTGCCGTCCGAGCCGAGCTTGGAGAGGTTCGACGCCTGGATCTCGGCCAGGACCTCCGCCAGCGGGATGCCCAATTCGAGCGCCATCCCGTAGACGACGTAGACGATGTCGCCCAGTGCGTCGGCCACCCCGACGGTGTCGCGCACGCGCTCATCGGCGTCAGCGGCCCGCGCGAAGGCGCCGTCGACGATGCCGCGTGCGCGCTCGCCGTAGACGGCGCCCACGAGCTCTCCGAACTCCTCGGCGACGAGGGCCATGCGCATGTGGATCCGTTCGCGGTCCGCCTCCGGCCCGTCGGCGACGAGCGGAAGGTCGTAGGTCTCATGGAATTGGCGGACGAGGGCTTCGGGGTCGCGGGGGTCGGCGAATGCCGGGTGGCGGCGGTCGGGTCCGAACCACGGCCCCTTCGGTTCGCGGGAGTCCTCCGGGAGGATCGAGGCGACGAGCGCGTCGTGCGCCTCTCCTTTGTTCGCGATCATCCTGCGGACTCGTCCTTCGAAGGTGAAGCCGCATTTCCAGGCGACGCGAGCCGAGGGCCAGTTGGGCTCGCCGTCGACTATCTCGCAGCGCCACAGGATCGAGGCCAGGCCCATCTCCTGGAAGCCGAAGTCGATGACGCGCGCGGCGGCCTCGCTCATCAGCCCGGCTCCGCGATGGGCGGCGGAGAGCCAGAACCCCAACTCCGCGGTGCCGTCCTTCCCCGTGAGGGCGATCGTGCCGATGAGGGGGCCGTTCTGGCTGAATCGGATCGCCCACGTGGGCGAGGTCTCCTCCCAGGAGGGAACGACGACGTCCTCGATGAAAGACTCGGCGGATTCGCGCGTGTAGGGGGCGGGAACCGTCGTCCACTTCTGGATCGCCGGGTCCTGGCACAGCTCGGTGATCGTGTCGACGTCCTCTTCGGTGGGCGGCGACAGGACCAGGCGCCTGCTCGTCAACGTCGTGCGTTCCATGAGGGCCAGCCTACCGTCCGATCCCGCAGGGCCGGCGATGAACGGGTCGCATGGCGGAGGGAAAGCCACGCGATCGAGGTCACACGCCCCGGCGCGTCTCCGTATTGGTGCGGCGATGGAGGCCGTGCTACTCTCTTACCTGTTGCTCGGGGCGGTGTCCCGGCCGCTGACTCGCGCGGGTGGCGGAATAGGCAGACGCGCTAGCTTGAGGTGCTAGTCCTCGTATTAGAGGGTGGGGGTTCAAGTCCCCCTCCGCGCACGTGTTCACGGACGCATCCCATGGATGCGTCTTTTTTCGTTCCGGTGGGCTGCCGGGCTACCACCCCGCGGGCGCGTCTACTCCGGTCGACGGTGGCGTCCCGGCACTGCGTGGTCCGGAGTCGCGCGGGCTAGGAGTTGAGGGCTGAAGGCGGTCTGCGGGCCTGGCGCGAACGAGGGGGCGGAAACGGGGCGGTTCTCGGCGGCGCGCATCTGGCAGGACAGTCTGTACTGCTCGGCCTCGGGCTCCTCGACGAATTCCAAGAGGTTGCCGGCGATCTCCTTGAGCGCCCGTTTGACGTCCGCGGGCGAGACGGCGAAGAATTCGCGGCGGCGGTTGACGAGGTTGACGCGCTTGTCGGCGAAGCGGCGATGCAGTTCGGCCTCGACCGTCACGGCGTCCTCGGTGAAGAACAGCGCGTGGACGTCGAAGTTGAAGGGGACCGAGGCACCGGAGAGCTCGCGGACGCGGTCTTCGGGGACCAGTCTGCGCGTCATGCCAATTTTGACCATTTCGCGCCCGAAGGACCCGATGTTGGAGATGACGTAGACGTAACCGGCTCGGATGTTCGCGGCCCGGAAGTCGACGTTTTCGATCTGGGAGTCGATGTCGTCGATCTTCGCTTGGATCTCCCGGGCCTCCTCGGCTTTCCCCTGGGAGAGGAGTGCGTTGACGACGTTCTCGTAGTGCCCGCGCTCCTTGAGGAGCTTCTCGCGCTGCTCTTCGAGTTCCTTTCGAGCTTTGGCCTCCTCGCGCAGCCGGGCTTTCTCCTCGCGCTCGATCTCCTTCTCGACTTTGACCGCGTTCTTGTGGTGCAGGGCGAGCTCCAGCTCGCGGAGGCGCAGGCGGTGGTATTCGTCGGCGATGCGCAGATCGATCATCGCCCCGAGCCTTTTCACCTGCTCTCTGGCCCGCTCCAGCCGCGTGACGGCCGCCTGTCCGTTCCCGGCTTTGAGGGTGAGGATGCAGTTCTCCGCCTCGGCGTTGTAGGACCGGAGCATCATCTTCGACATGTCCGAGATGAACTTCCGCCCTTTGGCCGTCGAATTGTTGAAGGTGAAATTCGTCGTCGCCAGTGTGGCCGTCCTGGTCCGGACCATCTCCTTGATGCGTGAGCGGACTCCGGCGAGCTCGCTCTGGAGCTGGACGGAGGACCGGGCGGGATGCGCGTAGTCGACCAACCCGTAGTCGAGCATGGTCGCGGCGTCCTGATAGGAGGCGTTCAGCGCCGCCGTCTGCTGCTGGATCTGCGCAAGATGGTTCCGCGCCTGGAAGATGGCGTGCTGGACTTCCTGGATCTCTCTGCGCTCAGCCTCCCGCCGGCCGTCGATCTCCCGCTGGAGGGCCTCGCGTTGGCCGTGGAGGTCTCTGACGAGTCTCTGGACGTGCGAGGCGTCCCGACCTCCGGCCCTCTCGAGGATCTCCTCGGCGGCCAGCCGTGCGGCCCGGGCCTCCTCGAGCTGCCTGCGGAGGTCCTCGATCTGTTGGCTTTTCCTGGAGAGCATGGCGGTGGCTTCCTCGTCTGCGTCTGGCACGTCGTCACGGCATCCCGGTTGGCGGAGTCCCGGTCGTCGGTGACGCGGGCCGTGAGCCGTCGGCGGAAGGTGAGGCGCGCTTGGGTGAGTGTCGTCGTAACAGCATGATAGGGCCGCGCGTCTGCGACCGCATAAGCCCGGAGTCGCACGCCCGCCGGCAATCCTTTGCCCTGCGCCTCTCCCCGTTGGGCCCCTTCCTCAGCTCCGGCTCGGCTTCCCGGTTAGGCCCCGGGCTCGGCCGGTGCCCCGCTTTCGCCGTCGCTGCGGCCGCCCGCCGCGTCCGACCCGGTTCGGGGGCCTTCGGTCTCGGTGCCGCCTTCATCGGCGCCGTCGGATTCGCCGACGATCTCGGCGTCTTCGACCGTGTCGATCAGGCTGGCGGCCAGGATCTGGGAGGAGAGGCGATCGATCCTGCCGACGAGTTCGCGCCGTTCGGCGATCCGACGCCTGCGGCTCATGGCGTCCAGGACGGGGACGGCCTTCTCGATCGCCTCGAGTTCGGTGCGCCACGCCGCGGCCTGCTGCGCGACGTCGGCCGTGTTGGCCGACGCATACAGGTAGGTCGCCTGTTCGCGCAGGACGTTGACCCTCTGCTGGAGCGAACCCGATTCCTTGGCCCCCGTGACTTTGGAGAAGCGGCGCGTCAGGCCCGCGAAGGCCTCCGGGTTGTCTTTGACCATTCTCCGCAGCTCGGGGCCGTACCGGACGGCGGCCATGAGAGCGGCGGGGCCGACCTTGCGCGCCAGCTTCAGCAGCGTTCTGTATATGCTCACATGTCTCCTTCCGCCACAAGTCTATTAGCGGAAATCCCGCGAGGGTAACCTCGTGCCCAGGGCCAGGGGCTGCAGCGCATCGGCGAGGAGGCTCGTAGCCCCGTCCACCCGTTCGACCGTGCCCCGGACGACGAGCCCCGAGCTGCGGCCGGCGACGTCGCGGTAGCGCACCCACAGGCCCGGCGAGCAGACGACGTTGAGCAGGCCCGTCTCGTCCTCGAGGGAGACGAACGTGACGCCTCCCGCGGTGGGCGGACGCTGGCGGTGCGTGACGACGCCGGCGACCCGGATTCGCGTGGCGGCCTCGGCGCCTTCCACGTCGAGGACGCGCAGGATCCCCTGGGCGGCCAGCTCCTGGCGCAGTAGCCGGATCGGGTGGATCCGCG
>ERZ772957.1470-NODE-1470-length-15250-cov-5.042843_pt1 | contig 15250 bp, 14 predicted proteins | sample MGYA00580682_ERZ772957 | MGnify/ENA primary metagenome ERZ772957 (study PRJEB29015, sample SAMEA2737921) | human oral metagenome | biome: human oral; feature: human-associated habitat; material: dental | place: China | collected 2025 ...
CTTTTTCTGTTATGGAAAGTTGCACTTCAAATGCGAATCCGCCGTCGTCTGAAAATACAAGGACTACACCATTCAAATATTTCGCCCGAACCACTCGACACGCCCGATAATGGCAACATCGTCAGTCAAATTATTCAAATCAATTTCAAAAGTCGGATAAGCCTCATTGGCGGAAATCACATTCACCACCCCGCCTGGCATCAGCTGTAATCGTTTTACCAACAAATTCTCATTAAGCCTCAAAACGTACAGCCCATCCTTCGGCGCAGTCTCAGCATGATTGATTAAAATAGTATCCCCATCATTCAAAACCCCTTCCATAGAATCCCCCTTGACCGAAATAACGGAAAGGTTTTTAGTATCACGGGTAACATAATTTTCTACCCAATACCGACGGAATGCCATGGTAAAAACAGGTTTTTCATCACCTACTAACCGCCCATGTCCGGCGGCAGCCTGAATATCATAACGCGGAACAAAGACAAACTCGTCGATATCAACCGGATTACCCAATGTATCATAAGCAACTGCAGTAGAAGACGGAACTTGCACATTAGGGAACGGACTCCCCTCCCCAGTCAACAGCCAGTCAATACTGCAACCTTTCAGTTGTTTGATTTTTTTTAGAGTTTCCGATTTCGGCAAACCGCCTTCGTTCCAAATCCTACTAAATCCCGCAATGGTCATATCAATGTCTGCGGCAATTTTGGCTTGGCGCGCTTCGTCTTTCCACAAAAACACCAATCTGTCTTTAAATGTATCCATATCGATCCTCAGGCTGAAATGCGCCTCCTACAATGAAGCACTTGTGGGTTTATTTTACCTTAGTTTTAGTAAAAATGTAAGAAAAATATTAGTTGAATTAAGAAAAAGTATTGCATTTTTTGTTTTTGCTTAGTATGATTCTTCTAACGCTTCAAACAAACCAGGCCTTCCTCAGCCATAATCAGGTAAAACATGGCATATATTACGATGATTGTAATCAGATTTTCATGAAGCAAAGGCTGTTTGACACAAGCAAGTAAGAAAAATCTTAGTTTCATTTGATTGGAGGATATAATGACCCGTTACCGTAAAAATGCATGGCTCGCCGTTACTGCCTTCGTTTTAGGATTTTTGGCATTCCCTTACAGTTATTCAGAAGCCCATCAATCTTCCGAACAACATCTCTCTGCCGAGATGTGCGACCGCCTTAGCGGAATGGCCTCCGACAAAATGGACGGTATCCAATTATCCGTCGCCCAAGAATGCGATACACTCGAAGCCTCACACGATTGGGAACAACAATACGGCGGGTTGAACGAACACGAGATAATTGCAGGCATTGTGTACGAATAACTGCTGCATTTCCGGAACTGTGCAGTTTTATAGAATGCCGATACCTACTTTTTCAAACCAAAGCTTTTCAGACGACCTTCTATGTCGTCTGAAAATACTTTCTCCGACCCAACTAGGCATTTATATCCAACGTACAGGCATGAGGCTAACAAACCGGTTGGATCCGTACTGAAATATTGACCACTACTGTATATTTAAGGGTCGTCTGAAAATTTTCAGGCGACCCTTAATGTCTAAAATTCTATAAACTTCCCGCCAATGCCCAATCAAAACTCAGTACAAACTGCCCTTCTCTAACAGAAACCCCATTTTTATAGTGGATTAAATTTAAATCAGGACAAGGCGACGAAGCCGCAGACAGTACAGATAGTACGGCAAGGCGAGGCAACGCCGTACTGGTTTAAAGTTAATCCACTATACTTTACAATATCGCCCTTTACCTTTATTTCCAGCTTCCTTATGAACGAACACGTTTCCGTCCCATCCCCCGTCGGCGAAGACTACCTGCTCTTAGGTCAGTACGCCGAACGCGCCTATCTCGAATACGCCATGAGCGTGGTCAAAGGCCGCGCGCTGCCTGAAGTTTCAGACGGCCAAAAACCCGTGCAGCGGCGCATTTTGTTTGCCATGCGAGATATGGGTTTGACGGCGGGGGCGAAGCCGGTGAAATCGGCGCGCGTGGTCGGTGAGATTTTGGGTAAATACCACCCGCACGGCGACATTTCCGCCTATGAGGCAATGGTCCGCATGGCGCAGGATTTTACCTTGCGCTACCCCTTAATCGACGGCATCGGCAACTTCGGTTCGCGCGACGGCGACGGGGCGGCGGCGATGCGTTACACCGAAGCGCGGCTGACGCCGATTGCGGAATTGTTGTTATCCGAAATCAATCAGGGGACGGTGGATTTTGTGCCGAACTACGACGGCGCGTTTGACGAACCGCTGCACCTGCCCGCCCGCCTGCCTATGGTGTTGCTCAACGGCGCGTCAGGCATCGCGGTGGGCATGGCAACCGAAATCCCATCGCACAATTTAAACGAAGTCACGCAGGCGGCGATTGCGCTGTTGAAGAAACCGACGCTGGAAACCGCCGACCTGATGCAATACATTCCCGCGCCCGATTTTGCGGGCGGCGGTCAAATTATCACGCCGGCGGACGAATTGCGCCGGATTTACGAAACCGGCAAAGGCAGCGTGCGCGTGCGTGCGCGTTATGAAATCGAGAAGCTGGCGCGCGGACAATGGCGCGTGATTGTGACTGAGCTGCCGCCGAACGCTAACTCCGCCAAAATCCTTGCCGAAATCGAAGAACAAACCAACCCGAAACCGAAAGCGGGTAAAAAGCAGCTTAACCAAGACCAGCTCAACACCAAAAAGCTGATGCTGGATTTAATCGACCGCGTGCGCGACGAGTCCGACGGCGAACATCCCGTTCGCCTTGTGTTCGAGCCGAAATCCAGCCGCATCGATACAGATACCTTCATCAACACGCTGATGGCGCAAACTTCGCTGGAAGGCAATGTGTCCATGAACTTGGTGATGATGGGTTTGGACAACCGCCCTGCGCAGAAAAGCCTGAAAACGATTTTGCAGGAATGGCTGGATTTCCGTGTCGTTACCGTAACGCGTCGTCTGAAATTCCGTTTGAACCAAGTGGAAAAACGGTTACACATCCTTGAAGGCCGTCTGAAAGTCTTTCTGCACATTGACGAAGTGATTAAAGTCATCCGCGAATCAGACGACCCGAAAGCCGATTTGATGGCGGCGTTCGGGCTGACCGAAATCCAAGCCGAAGACATTTTGGAAATCCGCCTGCGCCAGTTGGCGCGTTTGGAAGGGTTTAAACTCGAAAAAGAATTGAACGAATTGTGCGAAGAACAAGGCCGTCTGAATATCCTTTTGGGCGACGAAAACGAAAAACGCAAGCTGATTATCAAAGAGATGCAGGCGGACATGAAGCAGTTTGGCGACGCGCGCCGCACGCTGGTGGAAGAAGCCGGGCGCGCCGTGTTGACGCAGACCACCGCCGACGAACCGATCACGCTGATTCTGTCGGAAAAAGGCTGGATACGCAGCCGTGCCGGACACAACCTCGATTTGAGCCAAACCGCGTTCAAAGAAGGCGACCGCCTCAAACAAACCCTCGAAGGCCGCACTGTTTTACCCGTCGTCATCCTGGATTCATTGGGCAGAACCTATACGCTTGATGCTGCCGAAATCCCCGGCGGACGCGGCGACGGCGTGCCGGTTTCATCCTTAATCGAGCTGCAAAACGGCGCGAAACCCGTCGCCATGCTCACCGGTCAGCCCGAACAGCATTACTTGCTTTCAGGCAGCGGCGGCTACGGTTTTATCACCAAGTTGGCCGATATGGCCGGACGCGTGAAAGCGGGCAAAGTGGTGATGACTGTGGACAGCGGCGAAACCGTCCTGCCGCCGATTGCGGTTTATGCTTCTTCGCTCATCAACCCCGACTGCAAAATCGTACTGGCCAGCAGCGACCACCGCCTCTTGGCGTTTTCCATCGGCGAACTCAAAGTCATGCCGAAAGGGCGCGGTTTGCAGTTGATGTCGCTGACCGACGGCGCGTCTTTGGAACACGTCCTCGTGACCACGGCTGCGGAATTTATCGTCGAAACCGTCGGTAAGCGCGGTGCGGCGCATCAGGAAAAATTGCGCATTTGCGATATCGAGGGCAAACGCGGCAAAAAAGGGAAGGTTTTGGACATCTCAGGTCGTCTGAAAACCTTATCCGCAGCTTCCGAATAAGCAACAGAGGAAACGATAACACATTGAAAACCTAGAAAACACGGTCGTTTTATGTTATGCTGACAAAATTAAAAAAATATTTACGACCGTCTGCGGAAATATTGCAGAACGATTTCAAAAACAGGTACTAATAATGATAAAAATAAACAAAAAGGGTTGCGGATATGAGTAAGTCCGGCTTTCAGGAACTGGGAAACCTGAGCGAGCGGATACCCGGTTTAATCAATATTGCCCGCATTGCCATCGTGCTGCCGCTGTTGGTCATGCATGCTTTCGGCGTTTACAGTAATGGCACCCATATCGGCATGTCATTCCCTCCCGTCGAATTTTACAGCTGGGCAGCGCTGTATTCTTTCCTCATCTTGTTATCCGTCGCCCGTCCGGACTGGCAATGGCAGACTTTGGATTTGCCCAATGCCAGCGCAGTCGTCGATATTTCGATGATGATGATACTGGTGTATATCGCCGGCGGAGTCGATTCGGGCTTCGGCATCCTTGTCCTTCCTTTCGTCGCGACGTCCTGCCTCCTCAGCTACGGGCATTACCCCATGCTGTACGCAGGCTACGCGTCTATGCTGTTCTTCTTCAATCTGCTGCTCGACGGCAGCATCCGCCTGCATCCGTTTGATTGGGATACGCAGCCCCTGATTACTACGGTCCTGCTCTGCGGCGCGTGTTACCTTGTTGCCATGCTGACTTCGTTCGCCGCCCGCTATCTGGAGCAGGCGACCGAATCTGCCAGCCGCCATCAGCTTGCCTACCGCCGCATCAGCGGATTGAACCGCCTCGTTCTCAACCGCGTGCAGGAAGCCGTTATCGTCATCGACAGCACCCAGCGCGTCTGGCTTTTCAACAAACAGGCAAAAACCTATTTCCCCGGTTTGGTGGTTGACCAGCAGGAAGTCGTGTTCGGCGAATTGGTTACACGCTGGCAATATCATCCCGACAAACCGTTTGAAACTGATATCCACATCTTCCAACACGCCATGCACGTCCGCGCCGTCCCGCTGATTCAGGAACAGACGGAACTGCTCATGCTGTATGTCCGTTCGCTGCGCGAAGTCGCGGCAGAGGCAATGTCCACCAAGCTCACCTCGCTCGGACAGCTTACCGCGAACCTCGCCCACGAAATCCGTAATCCGATGTCCGCCATCCGTCACGCCAGCGATTTGCTGCAAGAAAGTGATGACGATGCCGAACCCGATCCCGTTAAAGCCAAGCTTTGCGGCATCATCGACAGCAACATCCAGCGCATCGACAAAATGTTGGAAGACATCTCCCTGCTCAACAAACGCGACAATATCAGCCGCGAGCCGATCAACCTGATGAAATTCTGGCTCGACTTCAAACAAGAGTTCACGCTCAACAATTCCGAAGCCATCGGCTGCCTGCGCATGAACATGGACGGCAACAACCTTACCGTCCTCGCTGATGTGATGCACATCCAACAAATCATGTGGAACCTCTGCAATAACGCGTGGCGGCACAGCCGTCAGGACGAGAATGCGATTACCGTCCTGATCCGTCCCAGCGGCAGGATGCACATTTCCATCGTCGTTGCCGATAACGGCAAAGGCATTTCGCCCGAAGTCCGCAACCATCTCTTTGAGCCGTTCTACACCACTGAAAAACAAGGTACGGGATTGGGATTGTACGTTGCCCGCGAACTGGCGCACGCCAATATGGGTCAACTCCATTACCACCCCGAAATGAACGGATTCGAACTGATTTTACCGAGAGAACACAATGAGTAAGCTGCAAGACCCAGTATTGGTCGTCGACGACGAGGCCGACATCCGTGACTTGATGGAAATGACGCTGATGAAGATGGGGTTGCGCGTGCAGACCGCCGTCGGCGTAGAAGATGCCAAAGACAAGCTCGACAACAACGACTATTCCCTCGTCTTGACCGATATGCGGATGCCCGACGGCTCCGGCCTCGAAGTCGTCCAATACATAGACGAACTCATGCTCGACACCCCTGTCGCTGTCATTACCGCCTTCGGTAATGCCGACCAGGCGGTCGAAGCCCTTAATGCGGGCGCGTTCGACTACCTGCAAAAGCCGATTACCCTTTCCCAACTTCGCTCGTTGGTTAAATCTGCCGTTTCTGTTTCCAACAGCATGGACGAAATTGCCCAGCCGCCAACCGAAAAACCGTCCGCGCCTGTCGCTGCCGCATTCAACAAGCCCAAAACTCCGCCCAAGCCGCCCAAACGCGACTTGAGCGGTTCTGTCTCCGTACCCGAAAGCCTGCGTTCCATGAAAGAACGCTTTGCCACCGGCGAAATCGCCATGCGTGCGAACGAAGACGTGCCCGAATTAGGCGGCGAAGAAGATATGCCACGGCTGCTCGGCAGTTCGCCCCAAATGGTCGAAGTCCGCCACCTGATCCGCCGCCTCGCCCGCAGCGGCGTGCCCGTCTATATTTCCGGCGAATCGGGTACCGGTAAAGAACAGGCTGCGCGTACCATCCACGAATTGTCCGATCGCGCCGACAAGCCCTTTATCGCCGTCAACTGCGGCGCGATTCCTGAAAATCTGATGGAAAGCGAATTCTTCGGCTATAAAAAAGGCAGCTTCACCGGCGCCGACCAAGACCGTCTCGGCTTCTTCCAACACGCCGACGGCGGCACGCTGTTCCTCGACGAAGTTGCCGACTTGCCGCTAGCCATGCAGGTCAAACTCCTGCGCGCCATCCAAGAAAAAGCCGTGCGCCGCATCGGTGATGCCCGCGAAACTTTCGTCGATGTCCGCATCATCTGCGCTACCCACAAAAACCTCGAAGCCCTTGTTGACAGCGGCGCATTCCGTCAAGACTTATATTACCGCCTCAACGTCGTTACCCTGCATATGCCGCCCCTGCGCGAAATGCGCGAAGACTTGGGCGCGCTGATTCTGTACCTGCTCTACAAACACCGCCACGGTACGCAAACCTACAAACTCAGCCCCAAAGCGCAAGAAGCCCTGCTGCATTACAGCTATCCCGGCAACTTCCGCGAACTCGAAAACATCCTCGAACGCGCCGTCGCCCTGACTGTCGGACAAGTTATCCAGTTGGATGATTTGCAAATCCAAAACACGACGACGCCCAAAAACGACCATCCAAACCTCAGCCTTGACGACATCGCCGATTCCGAAACACGAAAAGGTGAAACGTTGGATCACCAACCGCTTCCGCCGTTTGACCCGCGCACCATGCAGATTCAAGATTACCTTGACCAAATCGAGCGCGGCATTATCGAACAAGCATTGCAGCAAACCCGTTACAACCGCACTCAGGCAGCCAAGCTTTTAGGCATCAGCTTCCGCTCCATGCGCTACCGTATGGAACGTTTGGACATCAATTAAATCGGTGCTTTGCCATTGCCTGCACGTTTAGGAAGCAAAACCTAAACGTATGTTTTAGATATAGCAGGTTAAGTTTAAATTAGGGCAAAATCGCGGATAGTATAGACAGTAGGAAACCAGTCAACTTGGTACGCTCATACTTAGAGAGCCATTCTCTCTATACTGAGACATTGCAACGCAATATTGATTTAAACTTAACCTGCTATATATCTCCATTCAAATCACAAACATTCAAAACCAACCGGCAACAGCGTGAAACAGATAAGCCATACCGCTCCATGCCCATTTACTTACTGCAACCGTTATCCAACCCATCAAAACCAACACAATCAAACCAAAAAAATCAGGCATATGCAGATAAAACCAAGCCGCAACAGGTTTGCGCCAAAAGTCTGATTTTTGTTGTTTCTTCTCCAAAGCCGCGTGCATAAACGGGCGCTCCAAATGCAGGTCACGATCCACGCCATACTCGCTGCGCACATATTCATTGATGACTTTCAAAGTACGGCGGCTCGGTTGCAAGAAAATATCGATAAGCGTACCGACAACAGGAATCATACCGAGCACCATATCGGCAAAAGCAAGATTTACAGCAGGACGCATTTTATGTTCCGGTACGCCCAACTCCCGCCCCATACGAAAAGCCTTCATCGTCAAAAAAAGCCCGGCAATATCCCCGACAAAAGGAATCAGCGATAATATGGCATCAACGCCGATTCCTTGTTTGGTAAAAGGAATGCAAAACAAACTATCCATAGTATTGGCATATTTAGCCAACTCGCGCTCACGCCGGATGATTTCCTGACGCTCATAAGGTACAGGTGTGTGTTTCATAATGATTTTATTGTAGTGGATTGATAAAAGGGTTTTGAAACAAAATTTATTTTAATAATTTCTTCTTCGATATTGCCAATAGCATTTTATACAAATTTTCATTCAGGGACGATGCAAAATTCGATTATCTTTTAAGGGGGTAATCTGATTGCAGATTTAAGATGGCAGGACTGTTGAGATTCATACTGCTGAAATTAAATTATAGTAAAACGTTTAAGATACGCCAAAATAATCATAGAAAATATATTCATGATATTCTTAGAGTTAAATGAGATGATCTACCGAAATATCAAAATAATGCCGTGATATTAATTGACACCCAAGATACAAAAAATATATATACAGTTATAATTCAAAGCCGTACTGTATCTCAGACCCATTCCATGAAAAAAATCCTCGTTACCGGCGGCGCGGGCTTTATCGGCTCGGCAGTTGTCCGCCACATCATCCAAAATACCCAAGATTCCGTCATCAACCTCGACAAGTTAACTTACGCGGGCAATCTCGAATCTCTGACCGATGTAGCCGAAAGTCCCCGTTACGCTTTTGAGCAAGTGGACATTTGCGATCGTGCCGAACTTGACCGCGTGTTTGCACAACACCAGCCCGATGCCGTAATGCACTTGGCAGCGGAAAGTCATGTCGACCGCTCTATCGATTCAGCAGGCGAATTTATCCAAACCAACATCGTCGGTACGTTCAACCTACTGGAAGCCGCGCGCGCCTATTGGCAACAGATGTCGTCTGAAAAACGCGAAGCCTTCCGTTTCCACCATATTTCCACCGACGAAGTCTATGGTGATTTGCACGGCACGGACGATTTGTTTACCGAAACCACGCCCTACGCCCCGTCCAGCCCCTACTCTGCCTCCAAGGCATCCAGCGACCACCTTGTGCGTGCATGGCTGCGCACCTACGGTCTGCCGACCATCGTAACCAACTGTTCGAACAACTACGGTCCGTACCACTTCCCTGAAAAACTCATTCCATTGATGATTCTGAACGCGCTCGACGGCAAACCCCTGCCCGTGTACGGCGACGGGATGCAAATCCGCGACTGGCTGTTTGTCGAAGACCACGCCCGCGCGCTGTATCAGGTTGTTACCGAAGGCGTTGTCGGAGAAACCTATAATATCGGCGGGCACAATGAAAAAGCCAATATCGAAGTGGTCAAAACCATCTGTGCACTGCTGGAAGAACTCGTTCCCGAAAAACCAGCCGGTGTGGCGCGCTACGAAGATTTGATTACCTTCGTGCAAGACCGTCCCGGCCATGACGTACGCTACGCCATCGACGCTGCCAAAATCGGCAGAGAGCTGGGCTGGAAACCTCAGGAAACATTCGAATCCGGCATCCGCAAAACGGTACAATGGTATTTGGACAACAAAACCTGGTGGCAAAATGTACTGAACGGCAGCTACCGTTTGGAACGCTTAGGAACAGGAAAATAAGTTTTCAGACGACCTTCTCAGTCAGAGAGGTCGTCTGAAAATCAAAAAACACACCCCTTCAGGAGAAATTTATGAAAGGCATCATCCTTGCCGGCGGCAGCGGCACGCGCCTCTACCCCATCACGCGCGGCGTATCCAAACAGCTCCTGCCCGTGTACGACAAACCCATGATTTACTATCCCCTGTCCGTATTGATGCTGGCGGGAATACGCGAAATCTTGGTCATCACCACCCCTGAAGACAATCCCTCTTTCAGACGACTGCTCGACGACGGCAGCGATTTCGGCATCTCCATCAGCTACGCCGAACAACCCAGCCCCGACGGCTTGGCGCAAGCATTCATCATCGGCGAAGAGTTTATCGGCAACGACAACGTCTGCTTGGTCTTGGGCGACAATATTTTCTACGGCCAATCGTTTACCCAAACCCTGAAACAAGCCGCCTCCAAAAAACACGGCGCCACCGTGTTCGGCTACCAAGTCAAAGACCCCGAACGTTTCGGCGTCGTTGAATTTGACGAAAACTTCAACGCCTTATCCATCGAAGAAAAACCGAAACAACCCAAATCCGACTGGGCGGTAACGGGCTTATATTTCTACGACAACCGCGTCATCGAGTTTGCGAAACAAGTCAAACCGTCCGTACGCGGCGAACTCGAAATCAGCACGCTCAACCAAATGTATATTGACGACGGTTCATTGTCCGTCCAGCTTTTGGGACGCGGCTTTGCATGGTTGGACACCGGTACTCACGAAAGCCTGCACGAAGCCGCTTCATTCGTCCAAACCGTGCAAAACATCCAAGACCTGCAAGTCGCCTGCCTCGAAGAAATCGCCTGGCGCAACGGCTGGCTTTCAGACGAGCGTTTGGAAGAACTCGCCCGCCCGATGGCAAAAAACCAATACGGTCAATATCTGTTGCACCTGTTGAAAAAATAAAAAAAGGTCGTCTGAAATCGTAAGGGACAATAATATACCGACTGATTTCAGACGACCTTTACCACGACATCAAAAAGCCAAGCTGAAACACGCGGGGGAGACCGTATTCCTCCTGTGTATTCCGACTTGGCTTTTCCATAACAATTTAAATCATTCAGTCATGCAGAGCAGCCGCGTGCAAGGTATTTTCCAAAAGCGTCGCAATCGTCATCGGACCGACGCCGCCGGGAACAGGGGTAATCATGCCCGCCCGTTCTTTTGCCACATCAAACTCCACATCACCGCACAAACTGCCATCTTCCAAACGGTTGATACCGACATCAATTACAACCGCACCGGGCTTAATCCAACTGCCTTTAACAAAATTCGGGATACCCACGCCGACGACCAAAATATCCGCCGCAGCCACTTCATCAGCAAGATTCTGCGTCGCACTGTGGCATACCGTTACCGTCGCGCGTGCCAACAATAGTTCTAAAGCCTGGGGCCTGCCTACAATATTTGAAGCACCGACAACAACCGCTTTTTTCCCTTTTGGATCGACCCCGTATTCTTCCAAAAGCGTCATTACGCCTTTGGGCGTACATGGCCGCATCAGCGGCATTTTCACCACCAGCCGTCCTATATTGTAAGGATGAAAGCCGTCCACATCTTTATGTGGAACAATATTTTCCAGAACGGCCTGACTGTCGATATGTGCCGGCAACGGAAGCTGCACCAAAATACCGTCCACAGCATCATCCTCATTCAGCCGCCCGACCAAATCCAACAACTCTTCTTGGGAAGTCGATTCGGGCAGCTCATAAGACAAAGAACGGATACCGCATTTTTCACAAGCCAGCTTTTTATTGCGGACATATACCGCACTGGCAGGATCATTACCCACCAGAATGACCGCCAAACAAGGTTCGCGCAAACCATCTTCCTGACGCTTTACCACCGCTTCGGCAACTTTTGCCAATCTTTTGACCGACACCTCTTTACCGTTGATTAATTGTGCAGCCATAAACCTTCCTTCCCAATCAAAATGAACAATATCGGCGATTATCGCATTTTTAAACCGGTTTGACACATCCCGTAAAACCACATTCCTGCACATTCAAACTCATATTCCCATTCTGTTTCCTGACATACCCATAAAAATAAATCTTAATAAAAAATAGAAAGATAGGAAAATAAATAAAAACAAACTTAAAAATACAGTTGACCTTTCACCAACCTATCTGTATAGTTTCATTCTTCAAGTCGGGGCGTAGCGCAGCCCGGTTAGCGCATCTGCTTTGGGAGCAGAGGGTCGTGAGTTCGAATCCCACCGCCCCGACCACAAAATTCTTCGCACGAATCGGCATGAGCGCCCGTAGCTCAACCGGATAGAGCACCGACCTTCTAAGTCGGGGGTTACAGGTTCGATTCCTGTCGGGCGTGCCAAAATTTTAGTTTTACGGTGGCTGTAGCTCAGTTGGTAGAGCCCTGGATTGTGATTCCAGTTGTCGTGGGTTCGAGCCCCATCAGCCACCCCAAAATAAAAGACCTGCATATTTTATGCAGGTCTTTTACTTTTTATATTGCTCCATCATCTACCCCCCCCATTTTTCTTTCAAATATACAAAGTTCAAACCAAAAAGCCCAAGCTGCCATTCCCGCTTATACAGGAAATAACAACATGGGCTTTTCCATTTCAATCCTAAATGCAGACCGATATTCCGGCCTGCTTTAATCATCTATATCAGATTAGCGGTTTTTCAAAAACCGTGTATAAACCGCCAAAATAATTACAGCGAAAATGGTTGAGGCAATCCATCCGGCAGGTTCACCCACGTGATACCAACCTAATTTTTGCCCCACAAATCCTGCCAACGCCGACCCGCCAATACCCAACAGAGTCGTCATAATGAATCCGAAATTTTCCTTACCCGGATGCAGGAATTTTGCCAAAGCACCAATGATGAAACCGATAATAATCGTAACGATCCATCCCATAGTATTACCTCCGTGTGATATGCAAGTTGTTTTAATTGGCTTTCCTTAGAAAGGCCTCTGTATAATACAGAACAGTTTGACCGACCGTCTTACCTTTCCCACTTGTTTTTCTTAAAATAAACAGACTTTAAGTACTTTTACCGTTTTGATGTAGCATATACACAAACAACCTCTTCCCAAGGTCGTCTGAAAGGAAATCCAAATGAACACGGAAAATACGCTTTGCCTGATTGTCGATATTCAAGAACGCCTGCTGCCCGCATTGCATGGCAGCGAACAAATGGTCGAACATTGCCGCATCCTGCTGCAAGGCTTGTCGGCTCTAAACATACCGTTTACAGCAACGGAACAATATCCGAAGGGTTTGGGTAAAACGACTCCCGCCATATCCCTGCTTCTGCACAATACGCCGATATTTGAAAAGACCCGTTTTTCCGCCGCATCACCCGAAGTCATGGCTATTCTGAAAGAGAAACAAATCGAAAACATCATCTTAATCGGTGCGGAAGCGCACATCTGTATGCTTCAGACGACCTTGGACTTGCTCAAGCACAATATCCGCGTCCACATTCCTTACGAATGCACCACCTCCAGAAACGCGCTTAACAAAGACAATGCCTTGCAGCAGATGCTTACTGCCGGAGCCGCCGTATCCAACGTTGAGAGCCTATTATTCAACCTGATGGGTGATGCGAAACATCCTGCCTTTAAAACCATTTCCAAACTCATCCAATAGCCGTCAGGTCGCCTGAAAATGGAATATACGATTACTCTAGCGAAAACAGAAGACCTGCCCGACATTGTCGAAATCTACAACAGTACGATTGAAGCGCGCCAATCTACCGCCGATTTATCGCCCGTCGGCATCGAAACCCGCAAGCCTTGGTTTGAAGCACATTCCGGCAAACGTCCGCTTTATGTCTTGAAAAACCATAGCGGCGAATTGCTGGCATGGTGCAGCTTCAGCGATTATTATCCGCGCCCCGCGTTTCACATCAGCGCAGAAATCAGTATTTATGTCCGACACAATATGCGCGGGGTCGGCGTCGGTAAAATCCTGCTGCGCAATATGTTGGAGCGTGCGCCCTCCTTGGGCATTAAAAACGTTTTGGCCGTGATTTTCGGACACAACCACCCCAGCCTGCATCTTTTCCACTCGTTCGGTTTTCAAGAATGGGGCAGATTGCCCGCAGTGTGCGATTTGGAAACATTTGAAGCGGATGTGGTTATCTTGGGCAAACGGATAACGTAATTTCCTCTAAAGAACCCAACCTGAAAGATCATGCATATGAGTAAAAAGGTCGTCTGAAATCTACTTTCAGACGACCTTTCATTTTATTTGACGAACTTCAATACCTTGCCTGACTTGGCGGGCTCTCCGTCAGTTGGCTTATCTGCCGCCGGCTCCTGCTGCGCCTCCTTACCGGAAGCATCCGCCTCGTAAGGCTCGACTTCGAACCCCATCCCCTCCCCGCTTTCGCGTGAGAAGATGCTTATGACATGACCGACGGGAATCCAAATATCGTGCGCCACTCCGCCGAAACGGGCGGAAAAGCTGATCCAATCGTTATCGATATTCAGATTATGGCTGGCGGTCGGGCCGATATTCAGTACGATTTCATTGTCGCGGACATATTGCATGGGTATGCGGGTATGTTCGTTAACCCAAACGACCAGATGCGGCGTTTGGCTATTATCGATACACCATTCATATAAGGCACGAAGCAGATAGGGCTTGGTCGAAGTCGTCATGGTATCTCCTTTCGGAAGCTTATCGGCGCATGGCTTTTTCGGCGGGCGTCAGTGCTTCGATGAAAGCCTCGCGTTGGAAAATGCGCTCGGCGTATTTCAACAAAGGTGCGGCGGATTTGCCGAGTTTGATGTCGTAATGATCAAGCCGCCACAACAAAGGAGACAGCGCTACGTCAATCATAGAAAAATCTTCGCCGAGGATGTATTTGCTCTTCGCAAAAGCAGGAGCCAGCATTGTCAGTCCGTTACCGATGGCTTCGCGCGCTTTGGCCTGTTCTTTGTTGGTCGCATTAGGATTTTCCAAAACATGGACGAAGTTGAACAATTCTTTTTCCATGCGGAACAACACCAAACGCCCGCGTCCGCGCATCACGGGATCGCCGGGCATCAGTTGCGGATGCGGGAAACGTTCGTCGATATATTCGTTGATGATGTTGGACTCGTGCAAGATGAGGTCGCGTTCAACCAAAACAGGCACTTGGTTGTACGGATTCATGACGGCAAGGTCTTCGGGTTTGTTGAAAATATCAACATCTTTGATTTCAAAATCCATGCCTTTTTCGTACAACACGAAACGGCAGCGTTGGCTGAACGGGCAGGTAATGCCTGAATATAAGGTCATCATGGTAATTGGGCTCCTGTATCCGGTTTCAGACGGCCTGCGTCTGATACGACCGTTAAACAAATTAATCGCAGAATTATACGCGATTGCATACAACAATTCTAGAAAAACAGGGTAATATATTGTTTTAAATTATATTTTTTGACTTCCCCATCTTAAGTCATATAGTGGATTAAATTTAAATCAGGACAAGGCGACGAAGCCGCAGACAGTAC
>ERZ772957.1473-NODE-1473-length-15232-cov-44.910984_pt1 | contig 15232 bp, 15 predicted proteins | sample MGYA00580682_ERZ772957 | MGnify/ENA primary metagenome ERZ772957 (study PRJEB29015, sample SAMEA2737921) | human oral metagenome | biome: human oral; feature: human-associated habitat; material: dental | place: China | collected 2025 ...
GAGGGCCTCGATTCTGGGGAAGATGAACCCTCAGAAGGCGGCCCGTCTGACGGAGCTCATGTCGCGCCCCCAGCCCTGACGAGCGACAGGGGCAGCGGCCGTGTCCCCCTTTGGGTTGTGCCGGCCCTTTTTGAAAATTTCCGTGGAGCGCCTGCGGACGCTTCCCGGCGAGAGGACGTGAAGACGATGGCGGAAGTGCTCCCCTATATGCAGGTCAACATCCCGGCTCCCCGCGGAGGGGCGGGAAGGGACGCCCGCGGCTCTGCCTCACCGAAGGAAGGGGCGGAGCCCTTATCCTTTGAGAGCCTGATGGCGGAGTGCTCCGCATCTCAGGAGCCCGGTGGGGCCGCGCCGGAGGCGCGGAGATACCCCGCGCTGGAGCAGGTCTATTCCGCGATGCAGGGGAGCCTCTTCCCCTTCGGCAAGCCAGTGCTGGACCTCCTGGCCTCCATGGCGGAGGACCTGCAGACGAGCGCGCCGGAGGTGCTGGACCTGGCCGAGGACGCGGCGGCTGGCCTGCTGGACCGGCTGAGCGCGGAGCTGTCGGAGGCCACGGCCTCGGCCCACCAGGGGCAGATCGCGGCTGAGCAGACGCGCCTGCGTGTCGAGGATCTACAGCGGCGCGCCCTCGAGGAGCTGTCCCTCGAGCCCGAGCAGCTGCTCGCCGAGTTCGGACCGGAGACGCTGGTTCCGATGCTGCCGCTCGACCCGGATCAGGTCGAGAAGGCAGCGGCCGCCGAGCCGAGCGCGTACGTGCGTGCCGAGCAGGAGCGGGCCCTTGCGAAGGCGCAGAAGGACTTGGAGAAGCTGGGTCGCGTCAACCCGCTGGCGCTCGAGGAGCACGAGGCGCTGGCCTCGCGGCACAAGTTCCTCGTGGATCAGGTCCAAGATCTCAAACAGTCGAAGGCGGACCTGCTGCGCATCGTGCAGGACGTGGATCGCCTGGTGGAGGAGGCTTTCGCCTCCGCGTTCGCCGAGACGCGCGATCAGTTCGAGCACGTGTTCGGCGTGCTGTTCCCGGGCGGGGTGGGCGACCTGGTGCTCACCGACCCGGACGACATGCTCTCGACCGGTATCGAGATCGAGGCGCGGCCCGCGGGCAAGAAGGTGAAGCGCCTGTCGCTGCTGTCGGGCGGCGAGCGCTCCCTGGCGGCGATCGCATTCCTGGTGGCGATCTTTAAGGCGCGCCCGTCCCCGTTCTACGTCATGGACGAGGTCGAGGCCGCCTTGGACGACGTGAACCTGACGCGCCTGCTCGCCATCTTCAAGGAGCTGCAGGAGACCTCACAGCTCATCGTGGTCACCCACCAAAAACGCACGATGGAGATCGCGGACGCCCTCTACGGCGTCACCATGCGCGACGGCGTCACGACGGTCGTCTCCCAGCGCCTGGCGGACTAGGGGAACGCGGACGGACACAGATTAAGGGCGCTTCGTTGCAAGCGAGGGAACCAACTACCGGATTGCAAAAGCCGTCGTTGCCCCAGAGGCTGATCTCGACGCTCTCACTGCTGTTTCTCAGGCACGAGTACAACGAACAGTTAAGGCTAATAAGACCATGAATGTGAAATTACCAGAAATGATGCAACATCAAGTTGAGGTTTAAAAACGAAAGGGAAATGCAGTGCGGAACAAGCATTTGAATGCCCTGTCTTATGCAGTATTAATCATACTGATAAAGTAAATAAAATATGTGCTCAGTCATGGTGATGTGGAGTATATTTGGACCATTGTCGACGTGTTCTTTATTTCCTGGTCCTAGAGGAGCAATCTCAATTTGATTGGGCGAAGATGCTAAAAATGGGGGTGAATTGCTACGACCCAACCGGAAGTCGTGTAGGGCCTAGGGTTGTTGAGCGAGCTGAATGCTCATTCGGTGATATGACATGCGGTGTATGTGGGCCAGTGACGAAACTATTTGGCGCGAGGTGCAAATGTAGCTCACATTAGATGTTTCGATTCTGAAAGTGAGTTTTGTGTGATGGTTTTGAGGCTCTTCGCATTTGAGGGTGTAGGTGTTGTGGGCGGGGTTGGGCGTGTTGTGGCCGGTAGGGGTTGAGGTCTTCCGATGATGGAGATTGCTACACCGTCCATCTGAAAGACTTCGACATGGCCAATACTATCTTTGATCGCCCTGATCTGAGCGCGTTCACGCGCCTGGATGACCTGGGGTTGGAGGTGACGGGTCAGCGCATTGAGGCAGGCCATGCAGTGTTGGCATGCCGTATTACTGCTGAGGATCGGTGGTGTCAACGCTGCGGGTGCCAGGGCGTTTCTCGTGACACGGTGGTCAGGCGCTTGGCGCACGAGCCCTGCGGGTGGCGTCCCACGATCGTGCACGTGAGCGTTGGCCGCTACCGGTGCGAGACGTGTGCTCACGTGTGGCGCCAAGGCATGAGCCAAGCGGCCGCTCTGCGCGCCAAGCTCTCGCGCGCAGCGGTGCGCTGGGCACTGACGGGCGTGGTCGTTCATCATGTGACGGTGACGCGCCTCTCCCAGGGCCTGGGCGTGTCCTGGAAGAGCCGCTAACACTGCTGTCCTGGCTGAAGGGGCGCGTCTGCTGATCAATGATCCAACTCGGTTCGATGGCGTGCGTGTCATTGGCGTGGATGAACACGTGTGGCGCCACACCCCGTATGGGGACAGGTACGTCACCGTCATCTTGGACGTGACGCCCACCTAAGATCGCAGCGGTCCCTGCCGGCTCTTGGACCTGGTCCCGGGTCGCTCCAAGCGGGTCTTCAAAACCTGGCTGGCCTCCCGCCCCAACACGTGGCGTGAGCGCATTGAGATCGTCGCGATGGATGGATTCACCGGGTTTAAAAGCGCCGCCGCCGAAGAGCTCCCAGACGCGAGGGCGGTCATGGACCCCTTCCACGTCGTGCACCTTGCCGGTGATGCTCTCGATGAGTGCTGCAGACGCACTGGGCAAGAACTCCACCACCGGCGCGGGCGGGCCGCGGATCCCCTGTACAAGGCCCGCAGGATGCTTGCACACCCGGTCATGCCTGCTCACCCCACGCCAACAACACCAGCTAGCCGACCTGTTCGCCAGCGATTGCCACGTCGCACTCGAGGTCACTTGGAGCGCCTACCAGAACATCACCTGGCGCCTACCGTGATCCCAACAAAATCCGCGGTAAGGCCCTGATGCAAGCCGAAATAGCCTGTCTTAGCGACGCGGGCGTGCCTCGCTCCCTCACGGAGATCGTCACACTGGGAAGAACACTCAAACGCCGAGCCGGGGACATCCTGGCCTACATCACACCACCCCCACACCACAGGCGGCCCTACCGAAGCCATCAACGGCCACCTCGAACACCTACGCGGCTCCGCCCTCGGGCTTGCGAAACCTCACCCACTACATCACCCGAGCACTCCTCGAAACCGGAGGATTCAAAACTCAACTACATCCCCCATTATGAAGCGCCTTTTTCCTTGCTTGACGGACTAGATGGAGGACTCTTTGTCTGGAGCAGGTCGCCGTTCCTGGCTTCTATCGACCATCGGTTGCATTGATCAGCGGACCCGTGAGGATGGCGTTAGAATTTTGTTAACGAAATTCCTGGCATGGGCGCGGGGGAGGTGAGGCAATGATGGAAGTGCCGGTTGTTGTGCATCCACGAGTGAGTGCGCGCCATCCTGAGATTGAGGAGGAAGACGCGATTCACGCCTGGGTGTATGCAGTCGAGTGTGCCGAACGCGTCGACTCTCCGTACTGGCCCGCATACGCAGCGCTGGGATACGACAGGAACGGGCGGCTGCTAGAACTCCTTGCTGCTCTGCAAGAAGACGGCAGGATCCTCATCTATCATGCGATGACTCCGCCTTCGAAGAAAACGATGACAGAAATATTTGGACCTGAGGGGAGAGGGCAATGAGCAAGAAACCAGAGGGAACCTACCGTCTTGTGGGAGGAATCACCGTTACCGACGCTGATCTTGAAGCAGATGAGCAGCGCTTCGAAGCAGGCGAGTGTGACGGAGCGTGGAAGGTTCTGCCGGGGCGTCCGCAGCTCTTCGGTGAGGACACGATGCCGGTCGGCACGCGCCTGCCCGAATCCTTAGTCCGAGAGCTCGACGAGGCGGCAGGGGAACTCGGACAAACTCGCAGTGAGCTCATTCGTCGTTTCATTTCTGACGGTCTGCTGGCTCTGAAGGCATAGAGCAGTGCAGATCTCCTGAAAGCAGTGCCCAGGAGATCCCCACCGATTCCGTTGCTGCTATGCGCCTGGAGCGCCCGACGCGCTCAGGAGGCGAGCCTCGCCAGCGTGCCGTGCTTGAGTTCGTAGATCGTGTCCACCTAGGGAAGGTTCGAGCGATCGTGTGTCACGATGATGGCGCTCTTGTTCTTGGACTTCTCCTGCTTGCAGATCATCCGGGTGATCTCTTGAGTTCCATACGGGTCCAGTCTGAGGATCGGAGTCCAGGTTGAGGCCGCCCTGGACGACATGAATCTGACGCGTCTGCTCCCGATCTTCAAGGAACTACAGGAGACCTCGCAGCTGATCGTCATCACCCATCACAAGCGCACCATGGAGATCACGGAAGCCCTCTACGGCGTCACCATGCGCGACGGCGTCATGACGGTGGTCTCCCATAGATTGGCGGACTAGGGGAGTGTGCTGTCATGCGTCGCTGGTAGCCTTAACGCATGGTGGAACGATGCAACGTCAGTGGGCAGGACCAAGGCGACAGCTTCGACAATGGCGTTGACTGGGCAGCTTTCGGCGAGCTGAGGACCCGATGCGATGACGTCGGTGAACCGTGGCTCACGGACGCCGATATCTACGACGAGAAAGGCGCTCCGGCCGCGTTCGATGAGCGAAGCATGACTGCCCACGAGGCATGTGAGACCGGTGTCTATCATCTTGCGGGTGGTTGCGTCGTCACCGATGCTGATCTTGAGGCAGACGCGGCGCGCTTTGAGGATGGGGAGTGTAGTGGTGAGTAGAGGAACGTATAGGAATTTCTAGTCGTATATGCCTATGAAGAGCCAGTTACGCGCGTGCCAGCTGAGAGACTCTGGACCGGGAAACGCCCATGATCCAGGCAGTATCGTCAATGGACAGGCCTGAGGCGCGCAGTGAACGAGCGACCTCGCGGGACTGTGCGGCTGCTGTGGCTTGTGCGTCAGCGGCTTCCTTCGTCGCAGCTTTAGCCTGTTCGACCGAAGTTGCTTGAGGGATAGCCGGGATAATGATGATGTCCCAGTCGGCGTGCGCAACATCGGGATTGACCGTGTCCAGATAATCGATGACTTGCTGGCGGGCGTCAGAGAGCCGACGAACCTGCGTCATTGCGTGGTCGCCGTCCAGGAGTTCCCAACCGCCGCCAAGTTTACTGTCCCACCGCTGCGCGGTGACGATGAGCTTTGTCATTGCTGTTTGCTCCTTTCAATTGCCTCAAGTGCTTGTCGAGTGAGTGCTGGCGATACTTCCCGAGTTTGAGTAATAACGACGCGAATACCGTCCTTGGACCAGACCTCGTGATCTCCTTTACCCTGGCGCGCCACGAAGCCCGCCTTGAGAAGCTCCTGCTTTAGTTTGCGGTACGGCATCGGTCGCGTCATGACGTTACTTTAGCCCCTCTAAACTGGTCGCACAATACCCGTGATCCGGGAGAACTCAGATGGTGGGACTCACAGTGCTCCAAAGCTGTGCGCCGGTCGGAGCGTCAAGCGCTTTATCACCTGGCGCAGCTGGGTGCAATGCTTGCGCGAGTGGCGGGTGAGCTTTGCTTAGTTGCTCCGTAGTCCGCGCTTGTCTCGGAGAGCGTTAGTACTGACTCCTTGACAGCGCGCACGAAACGAGCGCTCGACGCGCTCAGGAGGCGAGCCTCGCCAGGGTGCCGTGCGTGAGCTCGTAGATCGTGTCCACGTAGGGCAGGATCGAGCGATCATGCGTCACCATGATCGCGCTCTTGTTCTGTGACTTCACTTCCTTGCGGATCAACTGGGCGATCTCCTGGCCGCGATCCGGATCCAGGCTCGCCGTCGGCTCGTCGGCCAGGATCAGCTTCGGGTTGCCGATGAAGGCCCGCGCGATGGCCGCGCGCTGCTTCTGCCCGCCCGACATTTGGCGCGGATACTTCGCGTAAGAGGCCTCGATCCCCAGGTCCTCCATGAGGGCACGAACCTCGGCCTGACGCGCGGCCTTGCTCTTCTCGCCCTTGAGCTTGGAGACCAGCTCGAGCTGATCACCGATCCTCATGTAGGGGAGCAGCTGGTGATCCTGGAAGATGAAACCGAGGAGCTCGAGCCGCTTGCGCGTCCACTGCCTCTGGCTGAGCTCGGTCAGATCCTGGCCGGCGATAGAGATACGCCCCTCGTCGGCGGACAGCAGCAGGCCAGCGATAGACAGGAGCGTCGACTTACCGGAACCAGAGGGCCCCAGGATCGCGACGAACTCACCGGCGTCGACGCTCAGGCTGAGGCCGTTCAGCACGTGGTGCGTCTGGTCGCCATCAGCGTAGGACTTTCCGATCGAATCCAGTTCGATGATTGCCACTTTATTCTCCGTTTCCGCCGATGACTTCGATGGGATCCACCTTCTTGATCTTCAGCAGCGACAGCGCGCCGCACAGGATCGATGTCACGACGAAACTCACCGCGACTGTCACGGTGTCCGAGAGCGTCATGATGGACGGGACGGTACTTGGCAAGAAGGGGGCAACAAGAGCCGCCAGGCCCAGCCCGATCGTCACACCGATCAACGAAATGATCGTCAACTGGGAGATCTGGATGTAGGTGATGGTCCGCATCCGCATGCCGATCGCCTTCAACACTCCGAATTGCCGAAGCTTCTGAAGAGTCAGGATGTAGAAGAACACGCCGAGGACGGACGACGAGGCCACGAGGAGCACCCAGGTCATCATCTTCAACGTGAGGTTCTGAGCCTTGTATCCCGGAATCTTGTCGATAACCTGCTGGCGGTCGGCCACCATCAGGTCGCTGGGCAGATCGTCGGCCGCAATCTCCTTCGCGGTGACGATCGTCTGAGCCTGCCACTGGTAGTTAGGGTCGGTCTTCGTGCGCATCGCCGCATAGGTCTGCGAGGACACGAAGCCGATGTCGCTGTAGCCATAGTTGGCGTTCTTCGCGAAAGCAACGACGGTCAGCGCCTGCTCGGACATCTTGTCGATCACCTGGTCTCCCACGCGGATCCCCTCGTCCTCAAACGCGCGATCCAGGATAACCTCGTTCTCCTTGAGCCCGGACGCGTTCACGTCGGAGTCGATGACCGCGGGCTCAAGAGTGCCGTTCTCGTTGTGGTCCGTCGCGAAGTAGGTGATGTCCAGGGTGTTGGAATCATCGCCACGGGTGATGGCGGCTCGCTGGATGACCAGGCCGGCGTAGTTGGACAAGCCGCGAGCTTCCAGCTCCTCGATGTCCTCTTCCGTCACGGACGAATAGGGGATGACGCCCTCGGAGTCCGTCGACAAGATGTACGTCGCGGACCCGTAGTTCTGGATCTGCGCGGATACGGAGGATGCGAGGCCGTTGGTAAGGCCGGAGAGGAACACGACCATGAACATGAGCGTGGCGATGAGAAACTCAATGAGAATGAACTTCTTTGGTTGGTATTTAATTTCGTTCCACGCTATTTTCATGTGTGAGCTCCATTAGGGGGCGCAGGGTGTCGGTCCACCACTGTATGTGCCCGACAGTGATACGCAACTGTATCACGGTAGTTTTGACAGGTGCGCGATGTCGTCTCATGAAATCGCCGAGGAAGTGCGTCTTTGTGACAGGACGCATGCTGACACAGAGAGGAAAGGTGCGGGCGGGGACCCGTTGGTCCCCGCCCACGCCTCGTCGCCGACCCCGCCCGCACGGGGGCGGGGCCGCGGTTCAGTCGGTCATGAAGTGGCGCTCGTCCAGGATCTGGGCGCCGGAGCCCACCAGGGAGGGCAGGTGCTCGTTGGCGTGGTGGCCGCAGAAGAACAGCTGGCCCCCCGAGGGCATGGTCGCGCGAACCCACGCGCGCGCGCCGCACACGTCGCAGCGATTCCCCGCGTTCAGCTGAGGCCCGTCCAATGCGGGGCGTTCAAGAGTCCATGCGTTCATGTTTCCATCACACACCATGACAGTGCCCCCGCGCACCCCTGTTCACCGGCGGCGCAATCTGGCCACCGCCCGCCCAACGTTCGCGGTGGGGGAGAATCGGGCCGCCGCCGCGAGTGTCCACGTGCCCCCGAAACAGCGCCCATCAGTGCAAAGCGACCGATGCCTCGCCAAGCGTGGAAAGCGTCCCAGAAGCCGCGCCACGCCCGCAGAGGGCCACAAACGAGGACACGGGCACCTATGATGCACCACGTGACTCCTACCGACGCATCCGACTACAACGCGCGACACCTCTCGGTCCTCGAGGGGCTTGAGGCCGTGCGCAAGCGCCCCGGCATGTACATCGGCTCCACCGACCACCGGGGCCTCATGCACTGCCTGTGGGAGATCATCGACAACGCCGTCGACGAGGCCCTTGAGGGGTACTGCGACACCATCGACGTGCGCCTGCACCCCGACCACTCCGCCTCCGTCGCAGACAACGGGCGCGGCATTCCCGTCGACATCGTCCCCGGCCAGGGTCTGACCGGCGTCGAGGTCGTCTACACCAAGCTCCATGCGGGCGGCAAGTTCGGCGGCGGCTCCTACGCGGCCTCCGGAGGCCTCCACGGCGTCGGCGCCTCGGTCGTCAACGCCCTCTCCGCCCGCCTCGACGTCCAGGTCGACCGCGGCGGGAAGACCCACGAAATGTGCTTCCGCCGCGGCGAACCCGGCGAGTTCGACGACTCCAAGCAGCGCACCCCCAACTCGCCCTTCAGGCCCTTCGTGGACGGTTCGACCCTCAAGACGGTGGGTAAGGTGAAGAAGTCGCAGACCGGCACGCGCGTGCGATTCTGGGCAGACTTCCAGATCTTCCCCGCCACCGAGGGCTTCTCCTGGGAAAACCTTCTGGCGCGCGCCCGCCAGACCGCGTTCCTCGTCCCCGGCCTGACCATCAACTGCTACGACGAGCGCGGCGACGAGGAAATCACCGAGAGCTTCCGCTTCGACGGAGGAGTCGTCGACTTTGCCAACTGGCTCGCCAACGACGGCGCCGTCACCGACACCTGGCACATCACCGGGTCCGGCACCTACTCCGAAACCGTTCAGGTCCTTGACCCCGAGAGCGGGCACCTGCGCGCCACCGAGGTCGAGCGCACCTGCGACGTCGACGTTGCCCTGCGGTGGGGCATCGGATACGACACGAACCTGCGCTCCTTCGTCAACATCATCGCTACCCCCAAGGGCGGCACCCACGTCGCAGGCTTCGAGCAGGCCGTCCTGAAAACCCTGCGCGCCGCCATCGATAAGAATGCCCGCAAACTCAAGGTCGGAGCCAAGGACGGGCGCCCCGAGAAGGACGACGTGCAGGCCGGAATGACGGCCGTCGTCACCGTGCGCTTCCCCGAACCGCAGTTCGAAGGCCAAACCAAGGAGACACTGGGGACGCCGCAGATCCGCACCGTCGTCAACCGCGTCGTCACCGACTGGCTGAAAGCAAAGTTCGCCTCCTCCAAGCGCGACGACAAGCAGCAGACCTCCCTGCTCATGGAGAAGGTCGTCGGCGAGATGAAGGCCCGCGTCTCCGCGCGCATCCACAAGGAGATCTCGCGTAAGAAGAACGCGCTGGAAACCTCCTCGCTGCCCGCCAAGCTCGCGGACTGCCGCCTCGAGGACGTCGAGGAGACCGAGCTGTTCATCGTCGAGGGCGACTCCGCCCTGGGCACGGCCAAGGCCGCGCGCAACTCCCACTACCAGGCGCTCTTCCCGATCCGCGGCAAGATCCTCAACGTTCAGAAGGCATCCACCGCCGACATGCTGGCCAACGCCGAATGCGCCAACATCATCCAGGTCATCGGCGCCGGGTCGGGCCGCACCTTCGACCTGTCCCAGGCCAGGTACGGCAAGGTCATCCTCATGACGGACGCCGACGTGGACGGCGCCCACATCCGCACCCTCCTGCTCACCCTCTTCTTCCGCTACATGCGCCCCATGATCGAGGCCGGGCGTATCTACGCTGCCGTCCCGCCCCTGCACCGCATCGAAGTGGCGGGCAAGGGCCGCAAGAAACGCGAGTACGTCTACACCTACTCCGAGGACGAGCTGCACCGCAAGCTCGCCTCCCTGCGCCGCTCGGGCCGCACCTGGAAGGAACCCATCCAGCGCTACAAGGGCCTGGGAGAAATGGATGCCGACCAGCTGGCCGAGACGACGATGGACCGTGCCCACCGCTCCCTGCGTCGCATCACCCTGGCCGACGAGGAGGCCCTGCGCCAGGCCGAGGACGTCTTCGAGCTCCTCATGGGATCCACCGTCGGCCCGCGCCGAGAGTTCATTGTCGAGGAATCTGCGGGCCTGGACCGCATGCGCATCGACGCCTAGAAAACCGGCGAGAAATCCCGGGCGCACACGCGCGTGCGCCGCCGGTGTGACTAAAGGCCCGAACAGCCGGTAGGATGTCGGCATGACAGGACTTGCGCAGCGACTCACGCCGCCCGGGTCCGTCCCGTACCCGGGCAACCACCTCGGGTTGCGCTGGCGGCCCATGATCGGCCGCGACGCACCCGCGGTGTACGCGCTGATCTCGCTCATCGAACGCGACGACGACGCCATCCGCCGCACCAGCGTCGACGACATTGCCGACATGATGGAAGGCGAAAACGGGCGCGACTGGGTGGACACGATCGTGGGCCTGGATGCCAAGCAGAGCATCTGCGCGGTCGCCTCCGTGCGCGTCCTGCGCGGCATTCACGAGGCGGCCACCGCCATCGTCAGCGCCTACATCCACCCCCACTGGCGCGGCCGTGGCGTCGGCCGCGCCCTCCTGTACTGGCAGGACGGGCGCGCCCGCCAGATGCTGGTCGAAACATTCGGAGCGGACTCCGAGGTCCCCGCCTCCATCTCCAACCTCGTCGACGCGCACATGACCGACCGGCGCCGCCTCTACATCGCCGCCGGGTTCTTCGCCAAACGCATCTACCAGGTCATGTACCGCGACCTGGCCGGAGGCGAGGTCGCGCCGCAGGCCCGCCACGGCTACCGCATCCTGCCGTGGAACCGCGTGGCCCAAGACCAGATCCGCGCCATCCACATGGAAGCATTCCAGCAGGCGTTCCGCTCCCCGCTGCGCTCCCTGTGGTGGGACGACGCCATGAACCACTTTGACCCGCGCTGGTCCTTCGTCGCCGTGGACGCAGGCGGCGACGTCGTCGGCTACGCGATGACGGGGCGCCCCGCCCAGCGCTGGGTGGCAACGGGCCGCCCCGAGGCCTACATCTACCTGCTCGGCGTCGCCGAGGCACACCGGGGCCGGTCGGTCGCCAGCGCGCTCGTGGGGAACACGGTCGCCGCCGCATCGGCCTCGGGGGTCTCACGCATCGGCCTCGACGTCGACCTCTCCGGCCCGGATGGCGCGCACAGCATCTACGAGCATCTCGGTTTCGTCGACGAGTCAGCCGAGGTCTACTACACGATCAACCAATAGCCCGGAAGGAAGCGAGCATGAGCATTCCCCTCGCGCAGCGAGCCGATGCCCCCGAGTTCGTTCCCCTGCCGGGTGAACATCACGGCATCGAGTGGGAGCCCCTGACGGGGGCACACCACGGCGCCCTGGCCGCGCTCTTTGCCCGCATGGAGGCCCGCGACAACCCTCCCTACCGCACCAGCGCGGAGGAGGTGGAGGAAATGCTCTCCTCGGCCTCGCAGTGGAGAGGCCTCGTGGGCATCGTCAGACGTGGCCTGGGGGCCGGACGCATGGTCGCCTTCGCCCAGGTGGTCCTGCGCTTTCCCGGCCGCGCCGAGTGCGTGTGCGTGGGCGGGGTTGACCCCGACTTTCGAGGCATCGGCCTGGGAAGCGCGATCGTGGACTGGCAGGAGGGAACGGCCCGCCAGATGCTCTCCGAGGTGGAGGGGGACGGCCCCGCCCAGATCAGCTGCCACGTGGAGTCCGGCCAGGACGACCTCGAGGCGCAGCTCAAGGTTCACGGCTTCCGCTGGGCGCGCACCTACTACGAGCTGCGCGCGTCGCTGGCCGACCTGCCGCCCGTGCCCGACCTGGGATCCTACATGAGCATCGAGGCCTGGGGCCCGCAGTGGGAGGAACCCGCACTGCGCGCCGCGAACCGGCTCAACGAGTCCGAGTGGGGGCGCCCCCCGCTCACCCAGGAACAGTGGATGCACGGACGTACGGCGTTTGCCCCCGAGTGGTCATTTGTCGCCGTGGATCGCACCGGTGATCGCCCGCGCGTCGCCGGCTTCCTGCTGGCCTCACGCTACGAGCAGGATTGGGTTGCCCTGGGGTGGCGCGAGGGCTACATTGACCAGCTCGGTGTCCTCTCCGCGTGGCGCGACAGCCGCGTCGCCGACGCGCTGATCCTGGCCTCGATGTGGGCCCAGCGCCGCGATGGCATGGACCGCGCCGGGACGGGGGTGGGCTCGGCCAACCATACGGGCGTGCTCGCCGTGTACGACTATCTGGGTTTCCGCACGGTCGGGCAGACGCGGCTCTACGCGATCGAAGTGTGACGCTCGTTTCACATAGTGGATGCTTTTTGGGGGCCTCCCCTGTGTAAGAGCTTACAGCTATTAGGTGTGGGTCGGCGCGTTGTTGGTAAACGGCGCCACGTGGGGCAGTATCCCGCAGAGGTCCTAATTGTCTGATCAATTAGTTTTCTAGGCTCGCACCAGAGGCCCCAGTCGGCCTCGGCGCCACGCGCGTCCCAAACCCACACAGTGCGGAGACACTATGACCACGAAGCCGTCAGCACCACCCACATCCATTCCGCCATTGGTCATTCGAAGTGCCATCGTCGCCTCCCTCGGCGGTCTGCTCTTCGGCTTTGACACGGCCGTCATCTCGGGTGCAGAAGAGAAACTCACCAAGCTGTATGCCCTATCCTCCACGGGCGAGGGCATGATCGTCGCCATTGCGACCATCGGAACGATCATCGGCGCGATCATCGCCGGTAAGCTCGCCGACCGATTCGGCCGTAAGCCCGTTCTCTTCTGGATCGGCATTCTCTTTGGCGTCGGTGCCCTGGCGACCGCCCTGGCCCCACTTCCGACGCTGACCCCGCTTGGGGACGGAAAATTCGAGGCGTCTTCCTCCTTCCCGATCACGTTCTTCATGCTGTTCCGCTTCCTCGGCGGCATCGGCGTCGGACTGTCCTCCGTGGTCGCGCCCATCTACACCGCCGAGATCGCCCCCGCTCGCGTGCGCGGGCGCCTGGTCGGCTTGGTCCAGTTCAACATCGTCTTCGGTATCCTCCTTGCCTACGCCTCCAACGCGATCATCCGCGAGATCGCACACGAGGACATCGCCTGGCGTTGGATGCTCGGCGTCATGGCCGTCCCGGCCGTCTTCTTCCTCATCTTCCTGGCGACCGTTCCCGAGACGCCTCGCTGGCTCCTGGCCAACGGTCGCGAGGAGCGGGCCGTGAAGATTTCTGAACGCCTCACCACCTCTCGGGCAGAGTTCGACGAGCAGATCGCCGAGATAAAGGCGCAGATCGCCGAGGATGCTTCCGGCGGCAAGGTTGCCTTCTTCACGCGCCGCTACCGCAAGGTCATCCTCATGGCCTTCTGCATTGCGATGTTCAACCAGCTCTCCGGCATCAACGCGATCCTCTACTACGCTCCCAAGGTTATGAGGCTCGCCGGCGGCGAGGAGGTGCTCGGCGCGGCATTCCCCTACGTTGCCTCCGTCATCGTCGGCCTCATGAACCTGATCGCCACGATGGCTGCCCTCACCGTCATCGACAAGCTGGGTCGGCGCCAGCTCATGATCGTCGGCTCCATCGGCTACCTCATCTCGCTTGGCTTCCTGTCGGCAATCATGTTCGCCTACAAGGGGGGTGTCTTCGAAGAAGGCAGCGCCGTTCCGGTCTGGCTGATTCTTGTCGGCCTGCTCGCCTTCATCGCCTCGCACGCCTTCGGTCAGGGCTCGGTCATCTGGGTGTTCATCTCGGAGATCTTCCCCAACCGCGTGCGCGCCCGCGGCCAGTCTCTGGGGTCGCTCACGCACTGGGTGTTCGCCTTCGTCATTACCTACGCGTTCCCCGTGCTCGCGGATAAGCTGGGCGGGGGTTTCGCCTTCGGAATCTTCTTCCTGGCCATGATCGGTCAGCTATTCTGGGTCCTGAAGGTTATGCCCGAAACGAAGGGCATTCCTCTGGAAGAAATGGAAGAGAAGCTGGGGTTGACGAATGACTAGGATCGTGAACATTGGTGAAGCGCTCATCGATGAGATTACTCGCCCAAACACCGCCCCCGTCGAGGTCGTCGGCGGCTCGATGCTCAACGTTGCGGCCGGCTTGACCCGCCTGGGTCACGACTGTGAGCTAGCCACCTGGTTCGCGGACGACGCGCGCGGCGCGAAGGTGCGCGAGCACGCGCAGAACGCCGGGGTGACCCTGACCCCCGGCAGCGACGCGGCCGAATTCACCACGGTCGCGCACGCCTCGCTGGACGAGCGTGGCCGCGCCACCTACGAGTTCGACCTGTCGTGGGATGTGCCCGCTGTCAACGACCCAGACACGGTCGGTCACGTGCACACGGGCTCCTATGCGGTCGCCGTGCAACCCGGCGGCGAGAAGGTCCTGGCCGCGGTCAAGCGCCAGGCCATCCGCGGCACGGTCTCCTACGACCCGAACATTCGACCCGCGCTGCTGGGCACGCCCGACGAGGCGCGCCCCCACGTTGAGGCCATCGTTGCCCTCGCGGATGTCGTCAAGGCCTCCGACGAAGACCTCGAGTGGCTCTACCCGGGCCGTCCCGTCGAGGACGTGATCCGCGAGTGGTCCCAGTCGGGTCCGGCACTGATCGTGTGCACCCGAGGTCCGTGGGGCGTGTACATCAAGACCGAAGCCGAGCGCGACATGCTCGTCGTCGACCCCCTTGACGTTGAGCTCGTGGACACGGTGGGCGCCGGGGATTCCCTGATGGCGGGCCTCATCTCCGGTCTGCTGGATGCCGACCTCCTGGGGTCCGGCGAGGCGAAGCAGCGCCTGCGCGAGGCGTCGTGGGACCAGATCCTGCCCGCGATCCACCGCGGCATCGTCACCTCCGGCATCACGATCCTGCACGCGGGCGCCTACTCGCCCACGCGCGAGGAGGTTGCCTCCGTCCTGGCCGCGGACCCGAAGCTGCGCGGCTAACGGCGCATTTGCACGCGCGGGCGGGGGCCCGGCCA
>ERZ772957.1476-NODE-1476-length-15224-cov-7.467862_pt1 | contig 15224 bp, 15 predicted proteins | sample MGYA00580682_ERZ772957 | MGnify/ENA primary metagenome ERZ772957 (study PRJEB29015, sample SAMEA2737921) | human oral metagenome | biome: human oral; feature: human-associated habitat; material: dental | place: China | collected 2025 ...
TCAAAGCCCGAAAGCCCAACGAAAAATGGCTGACCGACGTTACCGAACTCAAAGGAAAGGACGGCAAACTGTACCTATCGCCGATATTGGACCTGTTCAACCGGGAAATCGTCGCCTACGCCATGAGCCGTAGAGTCGACAGCGAAATGGTGAAGGAAATGCTTGAAAAAGCCGTACCCAGTCTGACCGGCGAAGGAACGATGCTGCATTCCGACCAAGGCGTGCTGTACCGTACGTCGGGATATAGGGAATTGCTTGCCCAACATTCCATGGTTCAAAGTATGTCGCGTAAGGCGAACTGTTGGGACAATGCGCCGGAGAGCTTCTTTGCGGTATTGAAGATGGAGTGTTTCTACCGTGCAGAGGAATTGACGGTGGACGGATTGATGAAACAGATAGACGATTATATAGACTACTACAACCGGGAGCGTTGCAGTTTGAAATTGAAAAAGCTGAGTCCTGTCGCGTACAGAACCCAGCTTGCACAGAGTGCCTGAATAGGCTTTTATCGGGTATCCAAGATTTGGGGGTAGTTCAGCGGGAATCCGACCCCTTCGTTTGAGGGAATGTTTAGAAATCACCATTATTTCAACCTTCTGGACTCCCGACTGCGCGGGTAAATGCCGGCATGGGGACTTGTCGTTTGAATCCGCTATAACAAGCGTTTGGAAGAAGAAAGCCGTTTCGAGCATAAAAAACGTCGTCTGAAACCTAAAACCGGTTTTCAGACGACGTTTGCGTTTATTCAGCCTGAACTTTACTGCGCACCGACCACGACGATATTCAGGTCTTCGGGGCGGACGCGTTTTTGCCAGGCGGCTTTGACGTCGGCGGCGGTCAGTTTGGCGACGGCTTTGGGGTAGGCTTCAAGGTAGTCGTCGGGCAGGTTATAGACGCCGATGAGGTTCAAGTAGCCGAGCAGTTTGGCGTTGGAATCGAAACGCAGGGGGAAGCTGCCCGTGATGTTGGCTTTTGCCTGAGCCATTTCTTCTTCGGTCGGACCTTCGGCGATGAACTGCCTGATGACTTCCTGTGCGGCGGCAAGCGAGGCGCGGGCGGCGGGTTTGCGCGAAGAATAAGCGATGGTGAACATGCCTGCCTGACGTTCCGGAGTAAGGTTGCTGTACACGCCGTAGGTGTCGCCCCTCTGATTGCGCAAAACTTCCATCAGGCGGCTGTCGAATCCGCCGCCGCCGAGGACGTAGTTGCCGGCAACAAGCGCGTAGTAGTCGGGGTCGTTGCGGGTAATCAGCGGCATTCCGAGCATGATTTGCGCCTGTTCGCCGGCGAAGGGGATGTCGCGGCGTTGTGCAGGATGTTTTTTGACGGGCGTAACGTCGGCCGATGCGGCAGCACGGTCGGGCAGGCCGGACAATGCGTCTTGCACGAGGCGGTCGGCGCCTTTGCGGTCTATATCGCCGACGATGGCGACAACGGCATTGTTTTTGCCGTAGCGGGTGCGGTAAAACGCGCGGATGTCGTCAATCGTGATGCTGTTTATGCTTTGTACGGTGATGTATGCGCCTTTGCCGTAAGGGTGGTCGGGATAGGAGAGGCGCGCCAATGTGCGGGCGGCGGTGAAGTCCGGTTTGGTTTCCTGTTGTTGCAGGACGGTGGCGGCTTGCGTTTGGTTGCGTCGGAACACGGCTTCGTCGAAACGCGGGCGGGCCAGTGCGCCGTTGAACAGGGAAACGGCTTTTTTGAGTGTGTCCGGACGGCTCAGGCTGCGCAGGGTGGCAGTGGTGGTTTCGTTGTCCGTCCCGCTGCCGATTTCAACTGCCAATCCGTTGGTTTGGGCGTTGAAGGTTTCTTCGTCCATTTCTTTTGTGCCACCAGTCAACAGGGCGGCGGTGAAGGCGGCGGTTTCGCTTTTGCCGTCGGGATCGGACGCGTTGCCTGCGCCTCGGAAGCTGACTGACATGTCGATAATCGGGTTTTCATGCCGCTCGGTCAAGAGGACCTGCACGCCTTGCGGGGTGGTCCAGCGTTGGATGTTGACCGCTGCCTGTACGGACAGGGGCAGGATAAGGGCGAGGAAGGCAGGAGCATATTTCATTTTTTTCTTTCGGACGGTATTCTTCAGGGGCAGTATAGTGCAAGTACGCGGAATGAAACACCCTTTGACGGGAAGGTTGCGGCGGTTTGATTGTCTGGCCGCCGAAAATTAAGGGTCGTCTGAAACCTGATTTTCGGTTCCAGACGACCTTTCCATCCTTCGGTCAGACTCGTAATTTATACCCAAAAAAGAAGGGCGCAATCTTGCGCCCTGTCGAGATGATTTTGAACTGGGGTCGTCTGAAACTCAAAACCGGATTTTCAGACGACCTTTTGTCTTACTGCAAGACACTCAATTATGTTCCCAATCAACGTGTTCGCTCAAGAAACCACCGCTCTGGTGCGCCCAGAGTTTGGCGTAGAGGCCTTGTTTTTCGAGGAGTTCGGCGTGGCTGCCTTCTTCGATGATGCGGCCTTTGTCCAAGACGATGAGCCTGTCCATCGCGGCGATGGTGGAGAGGCGGTGGGCGATGGCGATGACGGTTTTGCCGTCCATCATTTTGTCGAGGCTTTCTTGGATGGCGGCTTCGACTTCGGAGTCGAGCGCGCTGGTGGCTTCGTCGAGCAGCAGAATCGGCGCGTCTTTGAGCATGACGCGGGCGATGGCGATGCGCTGGCGTTGGCCGCCGGAGAGTTTCACGCCGCGTTCGCCGACGTGGGCGTCATAGCCGCGCCGCCCTTTGGCGTCGGAAAGGTTGGGGATGAAGTCGGCGGCTTCGGCGCGTTCGGCGGCAGAAATCATTTCGGCGTCGGTCGCATCGGGGCGACCGTAAACGATGTTGTCGCGCACGGAACGGTGCAGCAGCGAGGTGTCTTGCGTCACTAAACCGATTTGGGCGCGCAGGCTTTCCTGGGTCACGCTGTCCACGTTTTGCCCGTCAATCGAAATCGTGCCGCTTTGCGGTTCGTAGAAGCGCAAAAGCAGGTTGACGATGGTGGATTTGCCCGCGCCGCTGCGTCCGATCAGCCCGACTTTTTCACCCGGGCGGATAGTGAGGTTGAAGCCGTTGAGCAGCGGTTTGCCGGCTTCGTAGGAGAAATCGACGTGTTCGAACTTGATTTCGCCTTGTGACACTTTCAGCGGCAGGGCGTTGGGCTTGTCGAGGATGGTTTGCGGTTTGGACAGGGTTGCCATGCCGTCGTTGACGGTGCCGATGTTTTCAAACAATCGGGCGGATTCCCACATGATGTATTGCGACAGGCCGTTGACGCGCAACGCCATAGCGGTGGCGGTCGCCACTGCGCCGACACCGACTTGTCCGTGATACCAAAGCCAGATGCCCAGCGCGGTCGTGCCGGCGGTCAGCGAGCTGTTGACGATGAAGCTGCAAGTGTGCAGGAGCGTCGCCAAACGCATTTGGGCGTGTACCGTAACCATAAATTCTTCCATCGACTGCTTGGCGTAAGCCGCCTCGCGCGCGCCGTGAGAGAAGAGTTTGACGGTGGTGATGTTGGAATAGGCGTCGGTAATGCGGCCGGTCATCAGCGAGCGCGCATCCGCCTGACGCGAAGCGGTTTTGCCGAGCTTGGGAATCAGGAAGCGCATCACTAAGGCGAAGCCAATCATCCAGCCGATAAAGGGCAGCAGCAGCCAGCCGTCGAGCGCGACCAGAATCACGCCGGAGGTGATGAAATACACCAGCACATAAACGACCATGTCGGCAACCGTCATTACTACGTCGCGCAACGCCAGCGCGGTCTGCATGACTTTGGCGGACACGCGACCGGCAAATTCGTCCTGATAGAAGCCGAGGCTTTGTCCCAGCATCAGGCGGTGGAAATTCCAGCGCAGGCGCATGGGGAACACGCCTTGCAGGGTTTGCAGGCGCACGTTGGACGCGAGGAAGGTCCAGAGGGCGAAAAACACCATCATCGCCGCCATCGCCGTCAACGCCCAGCCTTTTTCGGCAAACAAGGTGGCGGGCGTGTATTGGCTGAGCCAGTCCACGACTTTGCCCATAAATTGAAACAGCAGGGCTTCCATAATGCCGATACCGGCGGTAAACACCGCCAAAACGGCAATCCATTTGCGCAAGCCTTCGATGTTGCTCCAGATAAAACGCCACAGCCCTTTTTCAGGCGTTTTCGGGGCGGCTTCGGGGTAAGGGTCGATTCGGGATTCGAACCATGAGAATATTTTTTGAATCATTGTATTGGGTTTAATTGAGAGAGAATGGATTTCAGACGACCTCTACGGTGGGGACAGGTCGTCTGAAAACAAGTATCGGGAGTTAAAGGCATTATTTTACGGGAAAAACGGTGGGAAGACACCGCAAAGGAGAAGTGAGGACGATAATTCGGCAGATGTTTTGCCGAGAGCGGGTTTGCCAATTTGATTTGGGTTTTGCCGAAACAAAGGTCGTCTGAAAATCCGAATGATGTTTTCAGACGACCTTTGAGTTATCGCGGGTTCACTATTATGGCTGTTATCGGGTACGGCTGCTTTCGATGCCGGTTTTGATTTCGCCATAGACTTGCGAGCTGCCGCCCGTTCCCGTTGCAGAAGTACAGGCGGCAAGGAAGAAGAGGGCGGTGAGGCTGAGGACGGTTTTCATGGGGTTCCTTTCTCGGGAGGGAAAGAGGTCGTCTGAAACCATATTGGGTTTTCAGACGACCTTTTGGGTTATTTAGGATCGCAGCGGAAATGGTATGCGCAGATTTCGAAGCCGTTTTTGAAATACAGACGGTGCGCATCGACGCGGTCGTGATTGACGTGGACGTTGAGGTGGATTTTAGTCACGCCTGTTTCCGCGCCGATTTTGCGGACTTCTGCCAACAGGCGGGAGGCGTAGCCTTTGCGGCGGCTTTGCGGCAGGGTAACGATGTCGTCGATGTGGATATGGCGGCCGCTGGCGAGGTTGCAGGATTCGCGGAAGCCGCAGACAGCGACGGCGTTGTGTTTGCCTTCTTCGAAAATACCCAAGAGGCGGTAGCCGGCGGGGCGTTGGACGGTGTTGATTTGTTCGGTGAATTTACTGATGTCGGTCAATGAAGAACGCAGGACGCTGAGGGCGGCGAAGGCGGTGGACGTGTCTTCGGGCGGGATTTCGCGCAAAACGTAGTCGGCAGCGGCGGCTTGGACCAGCGCTTTTTCGGCGGCGTGTTTTTCTTCGATGGCTTGCGCCAGCGGGACGCGTTCGGCAGGTTCTCCTTGCGCTTTGGTTTCCTGTTCTTTCAAAAGCTCTTTGCAGTCGATGATGCGTAAGTCGTTGTCGGCGGCAAAATCCATCAGGAAACGGAACATCTGCGGATTGTCTTCTTCGAGTTTCTTATCGACGGCGACGCAGCGGACGTTGTCCACCAGCATGGGGCGCACCCAGTTGGAGTAGGACAGCCGGTTGTCTTTGGTGAATGAGGACAATATGCCGCACAGGCGTTCTGCCCAGTCGCTGGGACGGAAAATCTTGCCTTTGTTGGTTGTGCCGTGAATCACGACTTCGTAAGGGTTGCAGACTAACATGGCGGTTTCCTGTGTAGAGTTTGAAATTCGGGCGGACACATGAAAACAGGATATTCAAATTGCCGCCGTTCCTTTTTGCGGAAAGGACGGCGCGGGTCATTCCTGTTTGAATGTACGGTCAGATAGTGGGCGGGATAAATGCTTTGTGTCCGTTTTTGATTGATTTCACTATAAGAATGTTCATGATTATACCGCACAGTCCGGGCTTCGTGGCAGTCGGGCGGATGTATGCCGCCTTTGAGGTCGTCTGAAACTGAAAGAAGCCGGTTTTGCTGAAATAAATAAAGCAGAGCTTGTCCGAACCTTTTTCAGACGACCTGTTTGCCGCAGCGTTGTTTTCTCCGTTTCGCCAACCTGTTTACAGTGATACCGCTTATTTATCGGCTCTTATTCCTGCCCCGCGCAGGCGTGGGCGGGAAAGGCGGTTGACGGCCGGTGTCGTTTAAAAGCAAAGCGAATCAGTTAAAAATAAAAAGGACGCATCATGCGCCCTTTTTGTCTTTGGTCCGTCGTCTGAAACCCGACGACGAAGAAACCGTCAATCTTCTTCCCCTTCCGGCAAACCCTTATCCTGCAAGGCGGATTCTTGGGCGGTTTCCACCAAATCGCGTTGCAGGCGTTTGGTGGTTTTGACGCCCAGCGCGCGCAGTTTTTCGGCGCGGCTGACGAGGTTGCCGCGTCCTTGCGAGAGCTGTTTGTAGGCTTGTTGGAACTGGCTTTGCGCTTGGTCGATGTTCTTGCCGACGTTTTCTAGCGTTTGGACGAAGCCGGTGAATTTGTCGTAAAGCCTGCCGCCTTCTGCCGCGATGGCGAGGGCGTTTTGGTTTTGCTGCTCGTTGCGCCAGATGTGGGCGACGGTGCGCAGGGTGGCGAGCAGCGTACTCGGGCCGACCGGCATGATGCGTTTGTCGAAACATTCTTGGAACAGGGCGGCATCGTGTTGCAGGGCGAGCAGGTAGGCGGGTTCGACGGGGATGAACATAAACACGAAGTCCAACGTGCGCACGCCTTCGAGGTCGGTATAGTCTTTTTGCGAAAGGCTGCGGATGTGGGCGCGGATGCTGGCGACGTGGGCGGCGAGTTCGCGCTCGGCGGTTGCGGCGTCGGCGGCTTGGGTGTAGCGGACGTAGGCGGTCAGCGAGACTTTGGAGTCGATGACGATTTGCTTGCCTTCGGGCAGGTTGACGAGGATGTCGGGCTGGAGGCGGCGCGCGCCGTCTTCTTCTTGGCGGACGGCAGCGGCTTGGACGGTGTATTCGCGTCCTTTTTGCAGGCCGGAATGTTCCAAAACGCTTTCCAAAATCATCTCGCCCCAGTTGCCTTGGGTTTTGTTTTGCGTGCCGGTGAGCGCGTCGGTGAGGGCTTTGGCGTCGCTGTGCAGTTGGGTGTTGAGGGTTTGCAGGCGTTTGAGTTCGTTTTCGAGGGTCAGCCTTTCGTGCGCTTCTTTTTCATAAGTTTGCTGAACCAGCTCGCTGAAGCCGTGGATGCGTTCGTTGAGCGGGGTCAGCAGTTGGCTGAGATGGTCGCGGTTTTGCTCGGTGAAACGGCGGCTTTTCTCTTCCAAAATGGTGTTGGCAAGGTTTTGGAACTGGTCGCCCAAGCTTTGGCGGGCTTCGGCAAGGAGCTTGAGCTTTTCGTCGGCGGCGAGGCGTTCTTGTTCGAGCTGGATGTGGAGGCGTTCGTTGCGGACGTGCAGGTTGTGCGCGTTTTCCTGAAGCTCGGCGTAATCTTGTTTCAGACGACCTGCTTCCTGTTCGCGCTCTTGAAGATAGCCGATTTGGCGTTCGGCGGCGGCAAAGCGGTTGCCCAATTCCTGCAACTCGCCCTGCAAATCTTGGACATGATAGCGCGCATCGGCAAGCTCGGCGGCGGTTTGCGCCTGATTTTGTTCGGCAAATTCAAGATGCTGGCGGCACTCGGCAAGCGATTGCATCAGGGCAAACTGCTGCGTCTGCGCCTTATTTCGGGCGAGCAGCCAAGTGATGAGCGCGCCGGATAAAAACGCAAGCGCGGCGGTCAGGAGGAGCGGGGCATTCATAGGTCGTCTGAAAACGGAAAAAGCAAAAACGGCAATATAGCATGTTTGCAGGGCAAGCTTGCTGCGCGCTTGAGTATAGTGGATTAACTTTAAACCAGTACGGCGTTGCCTCGCCTTAGCTCAAAGAGAACGATTCTCTAAGGTGCTGAAGCACCAAGTGAATCGGTTCCGTACTATCTGTACTGTCTGCGGCTTCGTCGCCTTGTCCTGATTTAAATTTAATCCACTATAGGATGAGGTGGAATGACTGATAAACCGATGCCGAACAGCGGTTCGCAGAACGCAGGGTGCAGCAGTGGTAGCGAATCAATTTGATGGGCGCGTAAACGGCAGCGCCGGACTAGAGATTTGATGAGCAATTTCACAAGAAAACAGCGGATTCCGGTTTGTCGGGCAGGGATTTTGGTTTCAGATGACCTGTTTTTGCCAAAAATGGATAGATCATTTAAAAAATGGCAATGGCGATTATAGTCTGAGGCTAAAAGACTAAAGGCCAAGCGGAAAAGTGTTGTTTTTTATCTAATTGAAAAATAAAAGGAAAATTTAAAAATTTTCTAAAATGATGTAATTTGGCAACAAAAAATCCGAGAACATCTATTCTAAAATAAACAATTTGTAATCGGCTTGTAACTAAGACATCGGTGTCATTCTTCAAGACATCGGTGTCATTTTCAAAAATAAAAATAATTTATCAAAATAATTACATTAAAGCATTAATACCGCTATTTTCTTTACAAAAAAACTGTATAATTTATCAATTAAGGCGGTATCATGACACCTGTCGATATGGCAGACACGCCGACGACGAATACAGATGTTGTTAAATAACATTTGATTAATATGTAAAAGGATTACCCGAAATGAAAAATTTATTGACCTTGGCCGCAGCCTCTTTAATCGGTATGGCCGGTGTTACCGCTTCAGCCTCTATGGTTGCCCGCAATATCGAAACCGTTGCAAAAAAATAATTTGAAAACAAACGAAATATTTTAAACGCTTCCCAAACCCCCACAAACAACCTTCCCGCCCGCGGCGGAGCGGCTTTCGGCTTTCAACCGATTCCGGCATCAGATGCCGACACAAGCGCGAACCGCAGACCGCCCAGTTCGGCGGCGGGAACAAAAGAAAGAGAGATGACCATGAAAAACTTAATCAAATTGGCAGCCGCCTCCCTGATTGGCATGTCCGGTCTGACCGCTGGCGCGACGACCGCCGCCAAAAACATCGCCGAAGCCGGCAAATAATCAGCCGACCCGACGATATATTGGATTAACAAAAATCAGGACAAGGCGACGAAGCCGCAGACAGTACAGATAGTACGGAACCGATTCACTTGGTGCTTCAGCACCTTAGAGAATCGTTCTCTTTGAGCTAAGGCGAGGCAACGCCGTACCGGTTTAAAGTTAATCCACTATAATATCCGCAACACAAACACAAGAAAGAGACTCAAAATGAAAGAATTGATCAAACTCGCCGCTGCATCGCTGATCGGTATGTCCGGTCTGACCGCCGGCGCTACCCACATCGCCGACAATATGCGTACCGCGATTAAAAAATAAGCTCTGGCTGTTTTAACTCCCCAAGCTGTCGGAAGTCAAAGCAAAGGTCGTCTGAAACTTTTCAGACGACCTTTTTTGATTTGCCCGACAGTTCAAACGACGGCGGGACACAAAACATCATCGCGACGGTTCAAACCAGACGATTTGTCCTTTATCGATATGTATCGGCACGGTATCGCCGGCGGGTAGCTGTCCGGCGGGCAGAAGGGTAGTCAGTTCGCCGTATTCGGGGTGGGCGAAGGTCAGACGCAGGCTGTCGGGCAAGGGGGTGAGGGACAGGATGCGGCAGGGTGTGCCTTGCGGGTCGGGACGGATGGCGTGTGTTGGGATATGGTGCGCATCGTCGGTGTTGGGCAGTCCGATCAGGCGGGCGGCTTGGGCGTCGGCGGGGCGGCGGAAGAGTTCGGCGGGCGTGCCGTATTGGAGGATGCGCCCTTCGTGCATGAGGGCGATATGGTCTGCCAGCGCGGCGGCTTCTTCGGGGGAATGGGTCACGAGGACGGCGGGGATGTTTTGACGGCGGATGCTCTCGTCGGTCAGGCGGTAGAGGTTGTGGCGCAGGTGGGTGTCGAGGCTGGAGAAGGCTTCGTCCAAGAGGAGCAGGGACGGTTTGATAATCAGGGCGCGGGCGAGGGCGAGGCGTTGCTGTTCGCCGCCGGAGAGGCTGCCGGGTTTGCGGCGGGCTTCGTTTTCCAAACCGATGTCGCGCAGCGCCTGCATGGTTTGTGCTTCGATTTCGGCTTTGGGCAGGTGGCGCATTTTGAGTCCGAAGCCGACGTTTTCTTGGGCGGTCAAGTGCGGGAACAGGGCGTAGTCTTGAAACATCAGCGAGACGTTGCGTTTTTCGGGCGGGACGGCGGTGATGTCCTGCCCGTCCAGCCAGACTTCGCCGCTGTCGGGCTTGACGATGCCTGCGATGATTTTGAGCAGGGTGGATTTGCCGCAGCCGGAGCGTCCGAGGACGGCGAGGGTTTCGCCTGCGGATACGGTCAGGCTGATGCGGTCGGCGACGGTTTTGCTGTCGAAGCGTTTGCAGATGTCGGTAAGTCGGAGCATGGGTTTCAGACGACCTTTTGGGGAATCGGGAAAGGAAAACGGCGGGGCGTTGGCGGGTTGGTTTATCGGCTCATTTTTCGGCGCTCAGCGGCAAAGGCTGTCCAGCCAAAGGCTTAGCGGGTGCTGCCTGTCGAGCGCGCCGTAGCGTTTGAGGGCTTCGAGGGTAACGAGCTGGGCATCGTGCATCATGGCTTGGGACAACATGGTTTCGACGAGTTGCGAAACGTTCATCAATTCAAACCCTGAGACTTCGCCGTCTTGGTTTTCGGGGCGGACGGATTCGGGCAGGATAATGTCGAAGATGTGCAGGATTTCGTTGTGGATGCCGCGCGATACGGGGCGCAGACTGTGGATTCGGGCGGTGGCTCGGAGGTTGCCGAGGGCGGGCGGCATCAGTCCGGCTTCTTCTTCGCTTTCGCGGCAGGCGGCTTCAAACGGGGTTTCGCCGCTGGCAATGCCGCCGCCGACGAGGTTGTCGAGTTTGTCGGGATCGACGGCTTTGTGCGGGCTGCGGCGGCCTATCCAAAAATGCCAGCCGCCGTCGGTTTGCACCAGTCCGTTGAGGTGGACGGCTTGGCTCATGAGTCCGAACGGGCGGAAGGCGGCGCGTTCCAACGCAAAGAGAACTTTGCCCGCGTCGTCGCACACGTCAAATTTTTCGTCGCGCCAGCCGTGCAGCAGTCCGAGGCTTTTCCATTCGTGCGCCAAGTGCTGCAAACTGTCGCCCATCGCCAGCCAGTTGTCCGTTTGCAGGCAGAGGTCGTCTGAAATTTCAGAAAGCCCTTCCTGCCAGTCTTGTTTGATCCGTTCGCGCCAAAACGGATTCAGACGACCCAAAGCCAGCCCGTTCAGATAGAGCGTGTTCCAGTCGTCTGCCGCGCCGTAACTTGCCCGCGCCCAATCGTAGAGCGCGTCGTGGGTGCGGCGGTCGATCGTTTCGGAAAAACAAGGGTGCGAAGACATGGCCGTTCCTCAGTCCAATCATAAACATAAAGCGGATTGTATCTGCTTTGTTTCAATTTGCAATCAACTCTATCCATAGCCGGACGGTACACGATGCAAAGCCAAACCGCCTGAAAACCGCTATAATCGTCCCATTCTGTCGGAGGTCCAACACCATGAGCGAATTGAGCGAAATTCTCGCCTATAATCAAAATTTTGTCGAATCGGGCGAATACGAAAAATATTTCACCGACAAATATCCCGGCCGCGAACTGGCCATCCTGTCCTGCATGGACGCGCGCATCATCGAACTGCTGCCCGACGCGCTCGGACTGAAAAACGGCGACGCCAAGCTCATCAAAAACGCCGGCGCGGTCGTTACCCATCCTTGGGGTTCCGTCATGCGCAGCCTTTTGGTCGCCGTGTTCGAACTCAAAGTCAAAGAAATCATGGTCATTGCCCACTACGATTGCGGCATGAAGGGGCTGAACGCCGCCGGTTTCCTTGAAAAAGTACACGAAAGCGACATCCCCGACGACCGCATCGAAACCTTGCGCAACGCGGGCATAAACCTCGACAACTGGCTGACCGGTTTCGACAACGTAGAAGACAGCGTCCGCCACACCGTCAAAGTCATCCGCAACCACCCGCTTATGCCCGCCGACATCGCCGTCCACGGACTCGTCATCCACCCGACCACCGGCAAACTCACCCTGGTTGTCGACGGCAGCCCCGAGGCAAAAAGCCTTTCAGACGACCCCGACAACCCATAAACCCGACAGGTCGTCTGAAACCCAAACAGAGCGCACACCCCACACCCAAGGACACCCATGAAAAACATCGGACTTTTCGGCGGCACCTTCGACCCCATCCACAACGGCCACCTCCACATTGCCCGCGCCTTCGCCGACGAAATCGGACTCGACACCGTCGTCTTCCTGCCCGCAGGCGACCCCTACCACAAAGACCCGTCCCGCGCCCCCGCCCAAGACCGCCTCATCATGACCGAACTCGCCATCGCCAACGACCCCCGCTTCGCCGCCAGCGATTGCGACATCGTCCGCGACGGCGCAACGTACACCTTCGACACCGTCCAAATCTTCCGCCAGCAATTCCCCGCCGCCCAACTTTGGTGGCTCATGGGCAGCGACAGCCTCATGAAACTGCACACTTGGAAAAAATGGCAGACCCTCGTGCGCCAAACCCACATCGCCGTCGCCATGCGCCAAGGCGACAACCTCAACCAAACCCCGCGCGAACTCCACGCCTGGCTGGGCGAAGCCCTCCAAAACGGCAGCGTCCGCATCCTCAACGCTCCCCTGCACAACACCTCCTCCACCCAAATCCGCCAAACCCTCCAAAGCGGCAGACTTTCAGACGACCTCCCGCCCCAAGTCGCCCGCTACATCCGCGAACACAAACTGTACCAAAGCGGAAAATAGCGTAAATTCATACAGATAAGCTATAATACCGTCCAAACCCCATTTCATTCCCACCATTAGGAAAACAATGAACGAACAAGAACTGCAAGACCTGCAAAAAATGGTCGAAACCGCCGTCGAAGCCCTCGAAGACATCAAAGCCAAAGACATCTCCGTCCTCCAAACCCAAGAAAAAACCTCACTGTTCGCCCGCATGATCATCGCCAGCGGCGACAGCACCCGCCAAGTCAAAGCCCTCGCCAACAACGTCGCCGTCAGCCTCAAAGAAGCCGGCTTCGAAATCCTCAGCACCGAAGGCGACAGCGGCGAATGGACGCTCGTTGACGCGGGCGACCTCGTCGTCCACGTCATGCTGCCCGCCGTCCGCGACTTCTACGACATCGACACCCTCTGGGGCGGCGAAAAACCCAGCTTCCACGCCGGCGCGCAAAAACCCTGGCACGCCGCCGACTAAGCCATCACCCCAAGCCGTCTGTGCATACAGACGGCTTTATTGCGCACGCCCTACCCCCTTTGCCCAAACCGAAGTTTTCAGACGACCTCTTGACCGAACAATAACAATATCGGCTTCAAGAATCCCGTTTCACCATCATTCAAACCAAAAGGTCGTCTGAAACCTTTCAGACGACCCCATCTGACCAAGGAAACCCATGAACATCACCGTCCTCGCCGTCGGCACCAAAATGCCCCGCTGGGTGGACGAAGCCGTCGGCGAATACGCCAAACGCTTCGGACGCGACGTCGCCTACACCCTCAAAGAAATCAAACCCGAAAAACGCGGCGCAGGCGTCAACGCCGCACAAGGCATGGCGGCAGAAGAAAGACGCATCCTCGAAGCCATCCCGCAAGGCGCGTTTCTCGTCGTCCTCGACGAACGCGGCAAAGCCCCGACCTCCGTCGAGCTGGCGGAACACCTCAAAAGCTGGCAGCAAAACGGCGAACACGTCTGCTTCGTCATCGGCGGCGCCGACGGCATGACCGACCGCCTCAAACAACAAGCCCGCATGATGATGCGCCTCTCCAGCCTCACCCTCCCGCACGGCATGGTACGCGTCCTTCTGACCGAACAGCTCTACCGCGCCGTCTCCATCCTCCACAACCATCCCTACCACCGCGAATAGCAAAAGCCGTACCCATAGGCAGACTTTTCGGCTTAAAAAGTAATGACTTGAAATTATAGGGGTTTTTTGTTCCAAACAAATTAATCAAGAAAATCCTTGACACCTTTCCGGAATAAAAGTATAGTTCTACCTTCTGACGCGGGATGGAGCAGCATGGTAGCTCGTCGGGCTCATAACCCGAAGGTCGTAGGTTCGAATCCTGCTCCCGCAACCAATTTCAAAAACCCTCGGTTTTCCGAGGGTTTTTTGTTGTCTGCTGTTTTGGTAAAGCAGCAAACGGATTGGTTGCCGCGGGAAGGGGTTATGGCTGATTTTCTTAATTTTTGACACATTTCTTATCTCGCATAGGCAGGGGAATGACACCCCGCAAATAAAGCAGTATCAATGCGTACGGAACGACCATGGCGTATTGCAAAGGTCGTCTGAAACCTTGAGCTTTGGGGTTTCAGACGACCTTTTTAGAAGATTGGCAATGTGGGCGGACTACTTGAACAGTTCAGGTATTTTTAATTTCTGAGTCATCCGGCAGCAAGTCGTGTATGGAACAGTTTAAAGCAGAAGACAGTTGATACAGTTTATCGACCGTTATGTTGACCTCCCCCCTTTCTATTCTACCCATATAGCTTCTGTCTATATCGGCAAGTAAGGCTAAGTTTTCTTGGTTGATATTGGACTGTTTGCGGATTTCTCGGATTTTTACACCTATCAATATACTGATTTTACTCATGAGATTTGTCTTCACAAATCTCAAAATATCCAATTTTGACGTTTATTTATCCACGGATTATAATCCGTATTTTAGGAAATACATAATGTGGAGAACGTCAAATGGCAAGTTATATTGAAAGCTCTTTAGGGCGGAGTGAACGTATTGTTTATAAAGCGCAAGTATCGTGGCTGTCCCAATTCTGGGGGATTGTTTTTGGTATTCTGCTGTTGATGTGGGTAATCGGTATCGTATTGATAGTGTCCGCGGTATTGAATGTAATGACAACCGAGCTTGCTTTAACCAACAAAAGGGTTATCGCAAAGTTTGGCTTTATCCGCCGGCAAACAATTGAGTTAAATATCAACCGCATCGAAAGTATTTCGGTAAATCAAGGTTTTTGGGGCAGGATTTTCAATTATGGCTCCATAGTGGTCAGGGGGACGGGCGGCAGTCATGCTCCGATTCCTTATATCGCCCGACCGATGGAGTTCCGTCAACAATTCAATGACTTTATAGATAACGAAATTGATGTCGCCTCGAAAAATCAAATTGAAGTAAAACCGCCTGCCGTTTGAGATGGGCGGAAACGGTGTTTTTTGTTTTATATAGCAAAATCATAATAAAATATTTATTTCTAGTGATTCGAATATGAAAAGGTCGTCTGAAAACCTGGAAGCGGTTTTCAGACGACCTTGGATTCGGATTTCAAGTGCAACACTAGTGTATCAGTGGTTTGAACAGATTCAAGAATAAAACACTTGGCGTTTCGTAGCCAAGTGTTTTTCTTGGCCGGTGGTTCAACTCATCTTGAACCCTGCGTATCTCCCGATTGCTGATGTTTC
>ERZ772957.1478-NODE-1478-length-15212-cov-5.931649_pt1 | contig 15212 bp, 16 predicted proteins | sample MGYA00580682_ERZ772957 | MGnify/ENA primary metagenome ERZ772957 (study PRJEB29015, sample SAMEA2737921) | human oral metagenome | biome: human oral; feature: human-associated habitat; material: dental | place: China | collected 2025 ...
GTACTGTCTGCGGCTTCGTCGCCTTGTCCTGATTTAAATTTAATCCACTATACATGTTTGCGGCAACATCGGCGTCATGCGGTCAATTCACGCTGTTATCAGCCTCAGCGTACATTTTTCATCAAACGTTGTTTTTCGCGTTTCCAGTCGGCTTCTTTCAGGCTTTGGCGTTTGTCGTGTTGTTTTTTACCCTTCGCCAAGCCGATTTCCATTTTGATTTTGCCGCGCGTGAAGTGCAGGTTCAACGGCACAATGGTATAACCCGCGCGCTCGGTTTTACCGATGAGCTTGTTGATTTCGGATTGCTTGAGCAAAAGCTTGCGCGGACGAACAGGATCGGGTTTGACGTGCGTCGAAGCGGTCGGCAGCGCGGTAATGTGGCAGCCGACCAGATAAAAAGCGTCTTTTTTCCAGTAGATATAGCTTTCTTTCAACTGCACCCGCCCGGCGCGGATAGCTTTGACTTCCCAACCTTCCAATACCAAACCGGCTTCAAGCTGGTCTTCGATAAAGAAGTCGTGAAAGGCTTTTTTATTATTGGCAATACTCATAATTCTATTCTTGTCTTCTGTCTTTTCAAACCGGGTATTTTAACAGGATGCGGAGGTAGTGCGAACTGCTTCTCAAACCGACTGTATTTTCCACCCTCTTCCGCTTTTCAATCTTTAAACGTATGCCGCTCTATACGGCAAATTATAGTGGATTAACTTTAAACCAGTACGGCGTTGCCTCGCCTTGCCGTACTATCTGTACTGTCTGCGACTTCGTCGCCTTGTCCTGATTTAAAGTTAATCCACTATAAAATCAGAAACACCAGACTACCCTAGCCTCACATTCGTATAGTATGGCAAAGTGAAATAGAAAATCCCCAACCTATCGCCCTTCCCCTCTCTTCCTAAAAAGCAAAAGAATAGGCTGGAATTTTGCTTCATACTGATTTGAGTAAGAGGCATATCAAATGCACCACACGCTCCTCGATGAAGGTCGTCTGAAACTGGGAATAGGTTTTCAGACGACCTTTCCGATTGCTGTCTGTCAATTTTCCGCATCGCGGCAGATTTCGATGGCTTCCTGAAGGCTGGAAACGCCGAAGATTTTTAGATTCGGAAACTCTTTTTCGTTGCGCGGCATATTGGCTTTGGGGATGATGGCGCGCTTGAAGCCGAGTTTTTCCGCTTCTTTGAGCCGCTCTTGTCCGCGTGCGACGGGGCGGACTTCGCCGCTCAAACCGATTTCGCCGAATGCGACCATTTTTTCGGGCAGAGGGCGGTTGCGGAAGCTGGAGAGCATGGCGAGGATGACGGCGAGGTCGGCGGCGGGTTCGCCGATTTTCACGCCGCCGACGGCGTTGAGGAACACGTCTTGGTCAAAACAGGCGATGCCGCCGTGGCGGTTGAGGACGGCGAGCAGCATGGCGAGGCGGTTTTGTTCGAGGCCGACGGTGAGGCGTTTGGGGGTGAAGCCGTGCGCATCATCAACCAATGCCTGAATTTCGACCAGAAGCGGGCGGCTGCCTTCCTGCGTGACCAAAACGCACGAACCGGGCGTGTCGTCGCGGTAGCTGGCGAGGAAGATGGCGGACGGGTTGGACACGCCTTTCAAACCGTTTTCGGTCATGGCGAATACGCCCAATTCGTTTGCTGCACCGAAGCGGTTTTTGATGGCGCGTATCATGCGGTAGTTGGAATGTTGGTCGCCCTCGAAATACAGCACGGTATCGACCATGTGTTCCAGCACGCGCGGGCCGGCAATCGCGCCGTCTTTGGTCACGTGTCCGACCAGTATCATGGCGATGCCCATTTGTTTCGCCATACGCGTCAGTTGGGCGGCACATTCGCGCACCTGCGATACGGAGCCGGGGGCGGAGGTGATTTGGTCGGAATACATGGTTTGAATGGAGTCGATGACGACGACTTCGGGCTGATGCTGTTTCAAGGCCGTCTGAATCGCTTCCATGCGGATTTCGGCAAGCAGGTTTACGCCTTCGGTGGGCAGTTCTAAACGTTGCGCGCGCAGGGCGACCTGTTGGGCGGATTCTTCGCCGGAAACGTACAGCACTTTGCGGCTTTGCGCCATTTTGGCGATGGTTTGCAACAGCAGCGTGGATTTGCCGATGCCGGGGTCGCCGCCGAGCAGGATGACCGCGCCATCGACCAAACCGCCGCCCAATACGCGGTCGAGTTCGCCCATGCCCGTCGGATTGCGCGGCACTTCGGTGGCGGTCACGGCGGATAGGGATTGGACGGTCGAGGTATCCGCCGCCCAAGATTGGAAGCGGGCGTTTTTCGGTTCGGGCGCGGCAAGGCTTTCCTGAAGCGTGTTCCACTCGCCGCAATGCGGGCATTTGCCTTGCCATTTCGGGGAAGTGCCGCCGCATTCGGTACATTGGTAGATGGTTTTGGGGGCTTTTGCCATGATGTTTTCCCTATGGGATTTTTGAAGTGTGAAAAGGTCGTCTGAAAACTGATATCGTTTTCAGACGACCTTTTTTCAAGGATTCGGACTGGGCTTATTTGCTTTCGTCTTTACCGTCTTTCTTGTCTTTTTTCGGAGCCGGTTTTTTCGCCGCCAAACCTAAAGACTTCTGCCATTCGGCTGGATTTTTGACTAAATCCAGTGCCTTGCGGAGTTGGTCGTCTTTGGCAGGATTAGGAATACGACGGCTGGAAATGTCTTCGTCTTTTTCTTTGTCCTTGCCTTTTTTGGACTTGGCGTTTTCATCGGCTTTGGCAGCTTCGTTTGAATCAGGCGCAATGATTTCGTTGCTGCTGTTGACGTCTTCGCCGCCGAGCGGGTTGCCGATGTGTCCGGCGAGGTCAGCTTCGCGGCTTTCAAAAGCGCGGTCTTTGTCTTTGACTTCGACATCAGGAACGATGCCTTGCGCTTGAATCGAGCGGTCGTTCGGCGTGTAGTACAGCGCGGTAGTCAGCTTAACCGCGCTGCCGTTGGACAGCGGAATCAGCGTTTGTACCGAGCCTTTGCCGAAACTTTGCGTACCGACGACGACGGCGCGTTTATGGTCTTGCAGCGCGCCTGCAACGATTTCAGAAGCGGAGGCAGAGCCTGAGTTGATCAACACGGTCATCGGAATGGTCTTCAACTCGGCAGGCAGATCTGCCAGCGGGTCTTTGCCACTCACGCGGATATAGTCTTCGGGACGGGCTTTCAATACCGAGCTTTCTTTGCCGTCGCGTCCTTTGGTGCTGACGACTTTTGCATCTGCAGGCAGGAAGGCAGCAGACACACCGACCGCGCCGTCAAGCAGACCACCCGGGTCATCGCGCAGATCGAGGACGAGGCCTTTGAGCGGCGCGCCTTTATTTTCTTTAATCAATGCCTTGGCGGATTCATTGATGGCTGCCACGGTGCGCTCTTGGAATTGGGACACGCGGATGTAGCCATAGCCCGGTTCGAGCAGGTGATGGCGGACGCTTTTGACTTTAATGATGGCGCGGGTCAGGTTGACGACGATGGGTTTGTCCGCATTTTTGCGCGAAAGGGTCAGGGTGATTTTGGTACCCGGTTTGCCGCGCATTTTTTTCACGGCTTCACTGGTGGTCAGACCGCGTGTGGAAACGTTGTCGATTTTGACGATGAAGTCGCCGCTTTTCACGCCTGCGCGCTCGGCGGGCGTATCCTCAATCGGGGCAACGACTTTGATAAATCCGTCTTCCTGCCCGATTTCCATACCCAAGCCGCCGAATTCGCCGCTGGTAGATTCTTTCATATCGGCAAAGCCTTTTTTATCCAAATACTCGGAATGCGGGTCGAGGTCGGATACCATGCCTTTCATCGCGCCTTCAAAGAGATCGGCATCGGATTTATCTTGGTAATAATTGGCTTTGATCTGTCCGTAAACTTCCGCCATGTTGCGGATGGATTGTACGGGCAGGGTTTCGTTGTCTTTTTTGTCTTTTTCGGCGGCAAAGCTTTGAACGCTCAAGCTGAGGACGACACCGCTGAATGCGCCGAGTGTGTAGAGTGCGACTTTTTTCAAAGTGGATGTTGACATTATGAATGGCTTTCTTTTTGTATAGTGGATTAACTTTAAACCAGTACGGCGTTGCCTCGCCTTAGCTCAAAGAGAACGATTCTCTAAGGTGCTGAAGCACCAAGTGAATCGGTTCCGTACTATCTGTACTGTCTGCGGCTTCGTCGCCTTGTCCTGATTTAAATTTAATCCACTATATTATTTCATTTCAGACCGTAATGACTGTGAAACGGGGTGGGAAATATTGCTTCAGACGACCTGAATATACGTCCGCAAGACTGTATGCGATTTACGCTTGGCAAACAACAGGGTTAGCGTAAAAAATATCTGCGCGGGTGTAAAAGCTTTTGAATATAGGGCCGTCGGGTTCAGTTGTTAAATTTCAGACGACCCCGTGATACGGCAAAAGGTCGTCTGAAAATGTCAAACCGGTTTGCAGGTCAGCTTATCCAGGAGAGTGGGTTCATTGCCTGCCCGTTGTAGCGGACTTCCAAATACAGGCCTTCCATGCCCGAAGGCAGGGTTCCGCTGATGCCCAGGCGGTTGCCTGCGGCTACGGCGTAGCCTTTGGCGACTTCGATTTCGCTCAAACCTGAATAGATGCTGATATAGCCGTCGCCGTGATCGATGACGATGACTTTGCCGAAACCTTCCAGTTCATCGGCGTAGGTAACCGTACCGCCGGCGATGCTGCTGACGATTGCCGGAGTCGTTTGGTAGAACACGCCTTTCCACACTTCACCGTCGCCGCGGTCTTGTCCGAAGAGTCCGGCAAGCGTGCCGCTGACCGGTTTTTTCAGACGACCCTGCATACGGCTGAAGCTGTTGGCATTGCTGATTCTGACATAGGAAGGTGCGCGGATGTTCATGTCTTCTGCGGTCAGGTTGGACATGGCGGCGCGTTCGTCGGCGGCTTTTTGCGCGGCGACGGCGCGGTCTTTGCGCGCTTTTTCAGCGGCGGCAAGACGGGCTTCGGCGGCTTTTTTACGCGCTTCGGCTTCCTGGCGGCGTTGCTCGGCTTTACGCTTTTCCAAGTCTTTCAACAGATTGTTCAGGCGTTGTTCGTTTTCTTTGTGGTTGATTTTTTTCTGCGCCTCTTTTGCCATCTGCGCGTTTTGGCGGCGGCTTTCCGCCTGTTCGGCAGTGTTGGTTACACCTTGGCGGCGCAGCGAGGACTGGATGTTGACCTGAAGTTTTTTCAGGTATGCCAGCTCGTTGTTGATTTTCTGCTCTTGCGCTGCCAGCTCTTTTTGCTGCTTCTCAAGGTCTTTGATGACTTGCTCGTTGGCAGTATTGATATAGCGGGTGTAACGCAGAAAGCGGGTTTTCTGACCCGGCTCGGCATTTTTCAGGAACAGGGCAACGGCGTTGGGTTGGCTGTTTTTATAGTTGCCTGAAACGAAACGGGAAATTTGCGCGCGCGTGTTGGAAACCTGAGTTTTCAGGTGGTTCAAATCAGCATTGAGTTTTTGAAACTTGTCCCATGCGTCGCGCTGTTGGCGGTTGATGGCGGATAAGTTGATACGGCTTTGCTGCAACTGTTTCAACGTGGTATTGACGTGAATGATGAAACCTTCGTTGCGGCTGCGCAGCGATTTTTTGCTTTCCAAATCATTGGCGGCGGCAGTTACTGCGGCTTTGAAGTCGTCTGAATCGGCGGCAGCGGTTTTCTTGTCGGCTTTGTCCGCTTTTTTCTCGACGGCTTTTCTGTCTTGTTTTGCCGCTGCTTCGTCTTTTTTAGGCAACTCGGCGGCTTCTTTTTTTGCCTTTACATTATTTTTGGCTGCGGGTTTGTCTGCCGCTTTGTCTTTGCCTTTTACAGGCTCGGTTTTTGCGGGAACGGCTTTGCCTGCCTTCTCTTCTGCTTTGGCTTCGCCTTTTTTGGTTTTGTCGCCTTTATCTTGTTTTTTAACTTCTTTGTCGTTTTTGCGTTCTTTGGCACGCTCGTTTTTCGCCGCTTCGGCAGTTTCCTTTTTCGCGGTAGGTTTCGCTTTGTCTTTGGCAGCTTCTTTTTTAGCAGGTTCGGCGTCTTTTTTGTCTTTGACGCTTTTTTTGACAGGTGCAGCCTTCTCTTTAGGCGCGTCTTTGGCGGCGAAAGAAGGCGAAGCGAAACCGATGAGCAGGGCGAGTAAAAGAGGTTTGTAACGCATGATTGGTTCTGGATCGTTAAAATAAAGGCAATAGGCGGAATTATATAGTCAGCGGGGTCGTCTGAAAATAACATCTGCCCATATTTGTTCAGACAATACTTTCCTCTGCGCTTGCAATCTGAACAAGCGGTCTTATATAGTAGGAGCTGCGGTGTCAGCTTCTTTATTTCCAACCTTCAAAGGTTTCTTAATTTACATGAATAAAATTATTCTGCCTGCGCTTTGCGCCCTGCTTCTTGCTTCCTGCGGTAACGATACCGACAAAATCGGACGTGCCAGCACGGTTTTTCATATGCTGGGGAAAAATGACCGTATTGAAGTCGAGGGGTTTGATGATCCTGATGTGCAAGGGGTTGCCTGTTATATTTCTTATGCGAAAAAAGGCGGTTTGAAAGAGACGGTGAATTTGGAGGAAGATGCGAGCGATGCTTCCGTGTCGTGCGTGCAGACGGCGGAGGTCATCCGTTACAACGAGCAAGCCGTCGTTAAGCCGCGGGAAGTGTTTAAGCGCAGCGCGAGCTTGGCGTTTAAGAGCCAGCAGATTATCCGTTATTACGATCCTAAACGTAAGGCGTTTGCGTATTTGGTTTACAGCGACAAAATCGTTCAAGGTTCGCCGAAGAACTCTTTGAGCGCGGTGTCGTGCTTTGGCGGTGCTAAAGCGGATGTGCAGCAAATTGCCGGTGCGGAAGGCAAACAGATTTACGGTGCGTGCGTCGTGGATGCGCCTGTACCGACCAAATAAAAGACAAACGATATGAACCTAACCGACCATTTCCTGATTGCCATGCCCGATATGGACGACCCGTTTTTTGAAAATTCGGTGATTTATGTGTGCGAACACAACGAAGAGGGCGCGTTGGGCATCATCATCAACAAACCGTCGCCGATTACGATGGACATGATTTTTGCGGCAACCGACCGCAATATTCCTTTGCGGATGCAGCACGAACACGTCATGATGGGCGGGCCGGTACAGATCGACCGCGGCTATGTCGTGCATACGCCCGTGGGCAACTGGCAAAACAGTATGATTGTTTCAGACGACATTGCGCTGACTTCTTCGCGCGATGTGATTGAAAACTTATCGCGTGAAGGCGCGGTGGACAAGATTTTAATCAGCATAGGCTATTCGAGCTGGAGCAAAGGGCAGCTTGAACGCGAGCTGGCGGACAATGTCTGGCTGACAGTTAAGGCGGACGAGCATATTTTGTTCGATATGCCTTATGAACACCGCTACGCCGCTGCATTCGCCAAGCTGGGCATCCAACCCGATGCGCTTGTCTGCGGAGCCGGTCATGCCTAAGGCACCGGCAGGGACGGTTTTGGCGTTTGATTTCGGCGTGGCGCGTATCGGCGTGGCGCAGGGCGATGCGGAGCTTGGCTTGTCGCATCCTTTGGCGACCGTTACCGGCAACAGCAACGACGAGAAATTCAACTCCATCGCCAAGCTGATACGGGAATGGCAGCCCAAGCATCTGGTCGTCGGACTGCCGACCCACGCCGACGGCACGGAACACGAGTTGACCCGCCTCAGCCGCAAATTCGGCCGCCGCCTGCACGGGCGTTTTAACCTGCCCATATATTGGGTAGACGAACGGATGTCTTCACTATACGCCGAAAGCCTGCTTGCCGAGGCGCAGGTGTTCGGGCGCAAACAGAAGGCGGTACTCGACCAAGTGGCGGCTCAGGCGATTTTGCAGGGCTTTTTCGATGGCGGAGCCGTGGAGTATTTCAACGGCAGGGAAGAAGGTTCGGAAGAATAATCCGTTTGGGAATATTGAAAAAATTTTGAGAAAAAAGGTCGTCTGAAAGCTGTATTGACGGGGTTGAACCCTTTAACAGGCTTTCAGACGACCTTTTTGCATCAGAACAAGGCTTCAATCCTTAACAGCGCGCCGACGCGGTGTTTTTGGTTTTCCTTGCGGTTGTTGTAGTAGTTGACTTCGGTTTGGGTAAACAGCCAGTTGCGCCAAATCGGCTGGCGGTAGGTGGTAAACGGGCCGTAGGTATTGAGGGCGGCTTTGCGTTTTTCAATATCGCCGCCGGTGTACACGCCGTAGTTGACGTGGCGGTGTTTGCCGAGATTGTGTTGGCGGAAGAGGCTGTTGCCCCATGTCCAGTCTTCGGTTTTATCATGTTCGTATTGCAGGTGCGCTTGATTGGCGATAAAGCTTTTTTCGCTGGGGATGTAGCGCGTTTCCCAGTTGGTACGGACATGGTGTTTGCTCTTGATGCCGTAACGGTAGATTTGTTCCAAGCGGGTGTCGATGTTGTCGGTCAGTTGCCAATTGCTCGAGCTTTTGGCGCGGGCGAACAGGTCGCTGCCGGAGCGGATACCGATATCGAAGTCGGTATCGGTGTGCTGTTTTGCGAATGCTTCAGACCAGCGTACGGCAATGGAGGCATTTTTGTCGCGGCTTTGGGATGCGTCGAATATCCTGCCGTTGGTATTAGTACGGTTGCGGTAGGCGTTGGCTTCGTGTTTCAACTCGTCGTCCAAAGAGTCGTCACCGAAAACCACATGGACTTTTTTCTCTAAGGTCGGCAGTTTCAGACGACCCCGTACGCGCGGCGTCACGGTAAACTTGTCGTCAGGATTCCATTCGGTATCAAGCATAAGGCGCAGGTTAGCGTCGGCAGGATGGTCGGGATTTGGTTCGCCAAACCAGTCGTCGATGCGGTTGGACCATTTGTCCAAGCGTTTGGAAACTCCTTTGTGGTGGTGGTCCAACCAAGTGTCGCCGTCGGCGGGCGGTTCGTCGTTCGCTGCAGCCATCGTCGGGAAGAGGATAAGCAGGGTGAGTAGGGATAAGGTAGGGGTTCGGATAGTCATTGTTTTTCCTAGCTTAAAGCATAAAGCTATTATGGACGGTATCTTAGGGGTAATGCAAGTCGTCTGAAAAAGGCTGTGATAAAATCTTGCGCGCCCGGTTTACCGCCGTTCTGTTGCGCAGAAAAGCAGTCAAGCGGGCGCATACCAATACATAAGGAAAACCGAATGAGTATTTTGTCGAAAATTTTTGGGAACAAGCCGTCCGACGAAACGGCACAAGAGCCGCGCAAACTTTCCGCGCAGGAAAAAAGCGAGGGCGCGGCGCGGGCGATTTATGCAAAAGATAAAGTGTATGTGCCGCTGTCTGCCATGCAGGCGGATGTATCGGAAGGGACGGGCATCCCTTACATAGGTCGTCTGAAAGACGGACGAACGGTTTTGTATCTGTTTGACACCTATGAAGCGGCGCGGGCTTTTTCAGACGGGCAGGACGGTGCTTTAAACGGCATCGGCTTGGTCGGTGCGTTGGATAAAGCGGACCAGTTCAATAATTTGAGTAATGTCCTGCGTGTCGCGTACTCGTTGGGCATTCAACTGATGGAATACCGAGGACAGGACGGCGAGCATTTCGAATGCGCGCTTTCTTGGCTGATGCGTGTCAACGGCGCGGACGGCATGGCGGCTTCCCGAGAAAAAATGGAGGCGTTGTCCATCGGTACCGATGCCAAGTTACCGCTGCAATTTCATCCGATAGCCATCGTCGGTTTTTCCAATCCCTATAAGGTTACACCCGCGCGGGCGGAGGAATTGTTCAAGCAGTTTACGAATGTCGAAGATGACGAATTGCTGGACTTTTTTGCCGGCAACACGCCGCAGGAGAATGTGCTGTTGATCGGGTTGGTGGAAAAATATTCGGCGGATTTGGCGAAATCCGTGAAGTATATCGTTTGGAACCAACTGGCGGAGCAGCCGCTTTTTGTCGGGATAAGCCTCAAAGACGGCGGACTTTACGCGCGGGACGGTTATTTATACCTCTTTTACACCGACCGTTTCCAACACATGGGACCTGCCGGCTGCCATCCCGTTTCCGGCAAGGAAGCCGTGTTGGACTTGGTTCGTCGCCACGAACTGAAAGGCATCGCCCTGACCGACGGACTGCACAATATGGCGCGGTTTGAAAACGACGTGATTTTCCAAGACGAGGAATAGCGGAAACCTCCCTGCCTCGGCTTGAAATAAAGGGGCCTTGGATTCGGATTTCAAGTGCAACACAGGCTTTCAGACGACCTTTTTTGTTTTCGCGTCAATTCTCCCTAAGCCGGGTTTAATTGAGTTAAACCGCGAATTAAATGACGGAATTTTGTTACACTCGGCATTTTACACTTCACACAAAGGAAACATCATGGCATTAATGGACAGTCTGCTGAACGCGGCAGCACAAGCACTGGGCGGTAAAGACGGTAGCGGCGCACAAAACTCTCTGACCGATATGGCGATGGATTTGGTACGTCAGCAAGGCGGAGTGGGCAGTCTGATCAACCAGTTGCAACAAGGCGGATTGGGCGACGTATTGAACAGCTGGGTTTCCAACCAACAAGACAACGCGCCCATATCCGGCAGCGATTTGCAAAACGCGCTGGGCAGCGACACCATCAGCCAAGTGGCGAAAAAGTTCGGCATTGATGCCAACCAGGCGGGCGACCTGCTGGCTCAAGTCCTGCCCAACCTCGTTGATAAAGCCACCCCCAACGGCTCGGCGCAGGAAGCCGACGGTTTTGGCTTGGACGACATCGCCTCCGCCATACTGAAAAACTTCACCAAATAAGTGGTACTTTAAACAAAAAGGTCGTCTGAAAACATTCTTTCAGACGACCTTTTTACATCCTTTTCACATCAATCCTGCATCAGCCAATATTGCAGGCCGATTAGGGTTTTGCCGTCTTTGATTTCGTTGTGTGCCAAAGCGGTGCGGGCTTCTTCCTTGCTCATCAGGACGGTTTCGGTGATTTCATCTTCGTCGTTGCTCAAGGTGCTGCCGAGGCGCACGCCTTCTGCTTGGTAAAAGTACATTTTTTCGTCGCAGAAGCCGATGGCGGTGTAGAAGCTGCTGATGAGTTTGACGCGGTCGGCGGTGTACGGGGTTTCTTCCGCCAGCTCGCGCAGGGCGCATTCGGCGGGGTCTTCGCCTGCATCGAGTTTACCGGCGGGCAGCTCGAGCGTGGCAGCGTCTGCGGCGTAACGCCATTGGCGCACGAGTACGGCTTTGCCCTCTTCGGTAACCGCTAAAACGCAGGCCGCGCCGGGATGGCGGATGACGATACGCTGGCTTTCGTTGCCGTTGGGCAGGCGGACTTTGTCGCGGTTGATGGTAACAAATGAGCCTTGATAAATCGGCTCGCTGCTGAGTTTGGTTTCTTTCAAATCCATTTGCGTGTTCTCTTTGTAAAGTTTGATACGGGGTCGTCTGAAAATCGGGAATGGGTTTTAACTTCGTTGAAGCCGAGCTTTCAGACGACCTCTTGAGTCATGAAAAGGCTCGTCTGAAAGGGAGCGAAGCGGGTTTCGCTAAAACGTTTGTGCTGTTTTAAACCCTGCTGCGTTCGATTTCAATGCCGACTTCTTTGACATCGGGCAGGATGCCGGGCTTGATGATTTTGACGCGCACACTCAACGCGCCGAAATTGTCGAGGATGAGTTTGGCGATGTGTTCCGCCAATGATTCGAGTAAGAGGAAGCTTTGTTCGGCAAGGCTTGCCCTGACGGTTTCGCAGACTTCGCCGTAGTGGACGGTATTGCCGATGTGGTCGTCTTGACCGCTTTGTTCGGGGATGCCGATGTCCAAGTCCAAAATCAGGGTTTGGGGGCGTTCGCGTTCCCAGTCGTACACGCCGATTAAGGTGTCCGCCTTCATGCCACGTAAAAAGATTTTGTCCATTTGCCTGCCTGTTTTTTTGATAAAATGAGCGTCCCATTTTAAGTAAAGCATCTGAAATGTTCAATGTATCCGCCGTTATCGCGGCTTATTTAATCGGTTCGCTGTCGTTTGCCGTCATTGTTTCCAAATATTACGGCATGGACGATCCGCGCACTTACGGCTCGGGCAACCCCGGCGCGACCAATGTTTTGCGCAGCGGCAAGAAAAAAGCGGCGGCACTGACTTTGCTGGGCGACGCGCTCAAAGGTTTGGTGGCGGTGGTTTTGGCACGCTGTCTGCAAGATGCTTTGAATCTGTCGGACATCACCATAGCAGCGGTTGCCGTCGCCGCGTTGGTCGGACATATGTGGCCGCTGTTTTTCAGCTTTAAAGGCGGCAAGGGCGTGGCAACTGCTTTGGGCGTATTGCTGGCGCTTTCTCCTGCAACGGCTTTGGTTTGCGCGGCAATTTGGCTGGTGATGGCGTTCGGCTTTAAAGTGTCCTCGCTTGCCGCGCTCGCCGCCACCGTAGCCGCGCCGCTCGTCGCCTTCTGGCTGATGCCCTACCCTTCTTGGGCTTGGGCGACCGTTGTCATCGCCGTGCTGGTGTTGTACCGCCATAAAAGCAATATCCAAAACCTACTTCAAGGCAAAGAAGGCAAAATCGGAGACAAGGCGGACAAGCCTTAAACCTGATTTTATTTTTCAGACGACCTGTGCGATTGCGGAATGAACCAAGGTCGTCTGAAAACCTTTCAATCTACGCTGCGGCATCGCCTTAACCCGCCGGCAGGTATCGAAAACCGATTTAATCCATTATAATCAAGCTCTTTTGTTTCACAGCCAAACTTCCATGCCGAAACGCCCGTTCAAAACCGTCCTGACCGCCTTTACCTTGGCCGCGCTGTCTGCCTGCTCGCTGGTCAAGTATCAGCCTGTCGCCACCATCAATAAAATTGATATGAACCAAGGCTATCGTTTTGAAACCAGCCAGTTTCGGCGCGAAGAAGACGACACCTTCATCATCCTAATGCTCTCCGGCGGCGGCACGCGCGCGGCGGCGTTGGGCTACGGCGTGTTGGAACAGCTTCAGCAGCAAAAAGTCACCATCGGCGGCAAAAGCAAGTCGCTGATGTCCAATGTCGATTTGGTGGTCGGCGTATCCGGTGGCTCCGTCCTCGCCGCCTACTTCGCACTCAAAGGCGAAGAAACCATCCCCATGTTTTACAAGCGTTTCCTTCACCAAAACTTCCAACGCCAAGTCGTCAAGCAAGCCTTTTCCATGTCCAACCTGCCCCGCCTCGCTTCGCCCGAATACGGACGCGGCGACCTCTTGCAGGAGCAGTTTGAAAACCACCTTTTCGGCAAAGCCACCTTCCGAGATTTGGAAATGCACGGCAAAGGCCCGTTCGCCATCATTTCCGCCACCGACATGGGCGCGGGCGAACGCCTGAACTTCACGCAAGAATACTTCGACCCCATGTGTATCGACTTGGGCAGATTGCGCCTGGCCCGCGCCGTTGCCGCCTCCAGCGCAGTGCCCATGATATTCGCCCCGATTACCCTCAACAACAACGGCGGCAACTGCGGCTACACCCTGCCGCCGCAGCTGCAAATGACCGGTCTCGAGTCCCAAAAGCAGCAAAACGCCACTTATCAAGAGTTTAAAAACAGGTTCAACAAATACAGCGACAGCAAAACCCGCCCTTACATCCATCTGATAGACGGCGGGCTGACCGACAACCTCGGCATGCGCAGCCTCTTAGACATGACCGAAATCTATCCCGACAAAGTGTTGGAACAACAAATCCGCAGCCGCAACCTGCGCCACATCGTCGTCATCAGCGTCAACGCCCAAAACCAAATCAGCAGCAATATGGACAAAACTGCCGCCGTACCCGGATTCCGCGACGTCGTTACCGCCATCGTCAACATCCCCATCGACCAATACACCCAAGAATCCCAACGCCGCTTCCGCGCCTTCGTTGACAAGCGCAACGAAGCCAGCCGACAAAACGGCGACGGAATCAGCTTTTCCTTCGTCAGCCTCAACCTCAAAGACCTGCCGCCCTCCCCGTTGCGCGACAAAGTGTTGAACATCCCCACCAGCTTCTCCCTCCCGCCCGAAGACGTGGACAACCTGCGGACCGCCGCGGCGGAGCTGATGAAACAGTCCCAAGACTACCAAAAACTGCTGCACGAATTTGCCGCACACCCCAACCCCGAAAGCATCTTCGCCGAGCCGCCGCCACCCGCCCCCAAAGACGGCAAAGCAGCCAAAAAACAAAACAAACCCATCCCATAACGACATTTCAGACGACCCATAAAGCCCAAAGGTCGTCTGAAACACCACAAACGGAACACCCCGATCATGAACGACAAAACCAGCCCCATCGTTACCGACATCAACCGCCCCGTCCTCGTCCCGCCCGGCGGCCATAAAAAAGTCCTGCTGCACTCCTGCTGCGCCCCCTGTAGCGGCGAAGTCATGGAAGCCATGCTCGCCAGCGGCATCGACTACACCATCTACTTCTACAATCCCAACATCCACCCGCTCAAAGAATACATGTTGCGCAAAGAAGAAAACATGCGCTTCGCCGACAAATTCGGCATCCCCTTCATCGACAAAGACGACGACTACGAAAACGACCGCAAAGAATGGTTCGCCAAAGCCAAAGGCATGGAATTCGAACCCGAACGCGGCATCCGCTGCACCATGTGTTTCGACATGCGTTTCGAAAAAGCCGCCCAATACGCCCACGAAAACGGCTTCCCCGTCTTTACCAGCTCGCTGGGCATTTCCCGCTGGAAAAACATGGCGCAAATCAACGACTGCGGCCACCGCGCCGCCGCGCCCTACGACGACGTCGTGTATTGGGATTTCAACTGGCGCAAAGGCGGCGGCAGCGCGCGCATGATCGAAATCAGCAAACGCGAACACTTCTACCAACAAGAATACTGTGGCTGCGCCTACTCCCTGCGCGACTCCAACGCCCACCGCAAATCGCAAGGCCGCATCCCCATCAAACTCGGCGTGCTGTATTACGGCGACGAGTCCACACAATACGAACCCTCGCCTGACGAACAGGCAGCCAAAATCGTTGTGGACAAATAATTGATACCGGTTTTGCTATGAAAAAAGGTCGTCTGAAAGTTTCAGACGACCTTTTATGTATCATAAACAACAACAGCTCACCTTCTGAGACCTTTGCAAAATACCCCTCTTCACCTGTTCCCCCGACAGCCGAAACCCAAACACAGGTTTTCGTCTATTTCCGCCCCTAATTGCTCCTGATTTTACCCAAATACCCCCTTAATCCTCCCCGGATACCCGATAATCAGGCATCCGGGCCGCCTTTTAGGCGGCAACAGGCACACTTAG
>ERZ772957.1479-NODE-1479-length-15184-cov-10.707119_pt1 | contig 15184 bp, 14 predicted proteins | sample MGYA00580682_ERZ772957 | MGnify/ENA primary metagenome ERZ772957 (study PRJEB29015, sample SAMEA2737921) | human oral metagenome | biome: human oral; feature: human-associated habitat; material: dental | place: China | collected 2025 ...
GGAGGCGTCGCGGGGCAGGGCGTGCAAGGCCGCCATGGCGGCCTCCCGCTCGGCGAAGGTCAGTGCCGGATCGACGCCTGCCCGCTTGAGTTCGGCACGGCGCTCGGCGTAGCGCGCCACGATCCGACGGCGGCGCTTCTCGGCCGCTATCTTGGACTTCTTGGCCATCAGCGGGACTCCTTGAACTCCACATGCCGGCGCACGACCGGGTCGAACTTGCGCAGGACGAGACGGTCGGGCGTATTCCGGCGGTTCTTGCGGGTCACGTAGGCGTACCCGGTGCCGGCGGTGGAGACCATCTTGATGACGGGCCTGACATCCTTGGCTTTGGCTGATCTGGTGGCCATCAGAGCTTCTCCCCTCTCGCGCGCATCTGCGCCACGACGACGTCGATTCCCTTCTTGTCGATGATCTTGATGCCCTTGGCGCTCACGGTCAGGCGCACGGTGCGGCCCAGGGACGGCACCCAGTAGCGCTTCCTCTGAAGATTGGGCAGCCACCGGCGCTTGGTGCGGCGGTGGGAGTGGGAGATCGAGTGGCCGGTGACCGGACGGGCTCCCGTGACTTGGCAATAGCGGCTCATGGGTCCACTATATGCAAATGATTCTCACTACAGTCAATTGGGAGGTGCCGTGCACTGCCTCGCACTCATCAGCGCCGTCGACCCGCTGCTGGTGGATCTGACCGCTCTCGCACTCCACGGTCAGGACGCCCTCGTCCTGATCGCGTCCCTGCACGCCGGCGGCGAGGAGGACTTCATCCGCCTGACCGCCGCGCAGGTGCCGATCAACGGAGAAGACGGAATAGACAGGGGCGCCCAGGCCCCGCCCACGCTTCATGTCGCGCGCACCTCGGAGTGCTGGACCTGCTCCCTGCGGGAGGTGCTGGTCGCCATCGCGGAGGACCGCGCTCGCCTCGAGCCCGACGGCGCCACCGTCGTCCTGCTGCCTCCCGGCATCGAGCTCATCCACCTGGCTCCGCGCCTGGCCGAAGACCTCGACGATGTTCCCGGTGCGGCGCTCGCGGGCCTGGCCCACGTCATCGACGTCGATACCGCGGCCCGCGACCTGCTCACGCACCAGGAGCTGCCCGACTCGGTCGTCGCCGGCGAGGGCCAGTGCGCGGGCGAGGTGCACATGGTGAAGGTGGTGAAGACGGACGAGTCCCGATGGAAAAAAGACAAGAGAAAAATCAATAACACAGCGGATGTGCATTTTTTTGTACATCCGCTGTGTTATACTACTTGCAAAGGAGGGGGGAATGCGTCATGTATGCAAGTACAGGTAAAAAGCTGCTCGGTATGATGATTCTTGAGATTCTGCGCACGCACTCCGATGAACAGCATCGGCTGACGCAGAAGGAGATCATCCGACTGCTGCAGCTGACTTATGGAGTTACCTGCGATCGGCGTTCCGTGCGCAGCAACGTCGAGGCGTTGCAGGAGATGGGGCATGATATCGAGACGCGAGGGGGTTATGTACTCATTTCGCGGACGTTTGACAATTCGGAACTGCGCATGCTGATCGACAGCGTGCTCTTTGCGCGAGGATTGTCCGCCGATCAGGCGAATCGCCTGATCGAAAAGCTGAAGTCTCTTGGCAGCCGTTATTTCCAGCCGAAGGTGTCCCATGTAGCGCATCTGTCGAAGCTGCACCATGCGGAGAATACACAGGTGCTGATCTCCCTCGACGTGCTGAACGACGCCATCGAAGCGAAGCGCAAGGTGCGGTTCACCTACAATCGCTGCGGCACGGACTTCCGCCTGCACCCGCGGCGCAGTGAGCCGTATGTGGTGAATCCCTATCAGCTGGTCGCACAGAACGGCTGGTACTACCTCATCGGCAACTACGACGCATACGACAATATCTCGCATTACCGCCTTGACCGCATCACCGGCATCGAAATGCTCTCTGAACCAAGGAAGCCGAAGAAGGACATCGGCGAGCTTGCGCGAGGCTTCAGCCTGCCGCGCCACATGGCAGAGCACATCTACATGTTCAGCGGCAAGAGCGTCACGGTGCGGCTTCGGACAGAAGTCTCTATGATGGATTCTCTTACGGACTGGTTCGGCAGGGATTTCCATATCCACCCCGAGGGAGACGGGCGCATCATCGTGACGCTGCGCTGCAACGAAGAGGCGATGAAGTATTGGGCGCTTCAGTTCGGCGCATACGTCGAGATCATCGAGCCTGCGCATCTGCGCGAGGCTCTGAAGAATGTGCTGCTACGCATGTGCAGCCTCTACGGAGTCTGAAGAGACTGTCAGGTGGCGGGCATCCCATTTGTTCCTTGACAACTTCATAGAGGAATCAGCGGCAGGAAAAGTTTTGAAGCGAAGGAGTGAGAACGATGCTGTTTTATGAATTTCAGGTAAAATGCAATCTGACAAAAGCGATTCAGGCCGCTTCAAGCGAAGACTCCCGCGATCCGAACAAATATCTTTCCATCTTTAACTCACACCGCAAGCGGGAAAGTTGGCTCTCCAACCTGAATGATGCGCTCAGGGAAGTGTGCACGGACGCAATGGTTCTGCTCTTCATTGACCGCATCCTTCCGAACGGCTTTCATATGTGCGCCGCCTTGAATCAGATGAAAGCGATGACCGCAGGGCAGCTCGGTAAGAAACTCGCTCCCCTGCTCGCCGAAACGTGCGATGTGCAGGAAATCGCCGTCCACGGTCTGCGCGAGGTTACACGCGAACAGTTTGTGCATCGCTTCGAAGTCTGTGACAAAAAGAATTATATCAATATCTGCAATCCCTTTTATGAGATGAACCTCAACTATGCAGACAGTTCGGCCTTCCAACTGACGGAGGAAATCCTTCGGAGCAGGCCGCGCCTCTCGCATGCACAGGCGAATCTTGAAGCGGAAGGTCTGTTGGCGGACAGCAGCTTTTTAGCAGAACTGGCGCGGATTTATGACGCGCAGAACGAGCGCAGGATGTTCTACGGACATCCCGTGCATTACCATATCGCAGCGGGAAATTCGGAGGCGGCGATGGCGATGACGCTCCTTCTCACGCGTGCGCTCCACGCTAACAAGCGCCTTGTGGGGCAAAGAATCAACCGCATTCATAGCATTAAAGACACCTGTTTTGAGGAGGAGGATCTCGAACATCTTCTGCACCATGCGAAGGGAGGGGTCGTCGTCATTGAAATGTGCGGCTGCAGCGACGAGGAAGAAGACTATGCAGGAAGCTATGAGCGCGTTGTCGAATATTTCGGAAAGATCATCCGCAAATATCAGCGCGACACGCTCTTCATCCTTGTGGAGTTCCATACGCAGACGAGAGCAGTGAAAAAACTTCTGACCTCCCTGCAGGAAGACATCTCCTTCGTACACATCGAAGAGGGCGCGGGCAGCCGCGCGCAGGCAGTCGCGTACCTGCAAAAGCTCGACGCTCAGTCGTCGATGCCCCACTACAGTACGCGCGAACTGGAGCAGGCGCTCGGAGAGCGGCATACCTTCCGCGCCTCGGACATTCACCAGATTCATGAGAAACTGTATCGGGACGCACTGAAGGCCAAGACCTACCGTGCGTATCAGGACATCGATTTCTATAAAGAGACGACAACCAGGAAGTCGGAGCAGGATGCAAAGGTCGCGCTGCAGGAGATGATCGGACTGAAAAGGCAAAAGGAACTCGTACGGCAGATCGTCGCTTCGTTCGCCGTGCAGAAGCGGCGCTCCGAACTCGACATGGACGCGCAGCGCCCCTCCATGCACATGTGCTTCACGGGCAATCCGGGCAGCGCAAAGACAACAGTTGCCCGCTTGCTCGCCGACATCCTGAGCAAGGAGAACATCCTTGACACGGGACACTTCGTCGAATGCGGACGCGCCGATCTCGTGGGCAGGTACGTCGGCTGGACGGCGGTGCAGGTCAAAGAGAAATTCCGTGCGGCGCGCGGCGGCATCCTCTTCATCGACGAAGCGTACGCGCTCATGGATGACCGCTCCGGCAGCTACGGGGACGAGGCGATCAACACCATCGTACAGGAGATGGAAAACCATCGCGAGGATGTGATCGTCATTTTCGCCGGCTACCCAAAGAAGATGGAGGCGTTTCTCGCCACCAACGAAGGTCTGCGCAGCCGCATCGCATTTCATGTGGACTTTCCCGACTACACGCCGGCGGAACTTGCAGAAATCCTGCGGCTCATCGCACGGAAAAAAGGCTGCACCCTCACCGAAGAGATCGTCGCGCACTGCCGCAAGCGCTTTGAGGCAGTTTGCAGGCAGACGGACTTCGGCAACGGACGCTTCGTGCGAAACGTCTTCGAGCAGGCGCTCATGCGGCAGGCGCAGCGGCTTTGTACGCTTCACGAGGGACAGTCGCTCACAAAGGAAGACCTGCGGCAGCTTCACCGTCGGTGACTTCGATGTCACAGCTTTGCAGACTGCCCTAAGCAGTCATAGCCCCGTAGGGTTTTCTGTTTCGTAGGAAATCGTATTCCATGTGTCGAATATACGGATAATGATGACAAGAGAGGGAGGTAATGAAAATGGCAGCAGGAAAGAGCAATTTGGCAGAAGGCAAAGCCGTGGCGGGAAGCCGCCTCTGGGTGCAGCACTTGGTGGAGGAGAAGGAGTTTCCCACGCTGGCACGGATGTTTGCAGCGCAGCTTGGCGAGGAGGTGACGTGGGTCGCCCCGCGCCCGGAGAACAATTTCAAGGAATACAGTCTGAATCAGCAGGAAGCTATGGCGGCGCTTTTTCCCGGTGCAGCTAAGACAGCGCTCTTTGATTTCTGGCCGTCGAATCAGCCGCAGTGGGACGGCATCGCCATCGGTAAGACCAGCGGCGCGCTCTATCTTGTGGAGGCAAAGGCGCATCGCAAAGAGGCGGAAGGGCAGAAGCTGGGAGCTACGGATCCCGTGAGCATAGATACGATCAAGAATACGCTGCGCAAATATCACGATACATATTTCCCGCAAGGAGATTTCTCCCTGTGGACGGACGGGCATTATCAGCTGGCAAATCGTCTTGCCTTCCTCTATGAGATGCAGGCGCGTTGTGTGCCGCAGTACTTCTCCGATGTGCGGCTTGTCCTGCTGAACGTGGTCGGCGATCCGACTCTGGAAGAGCATCGAGCCGAATATCACGGCTATAAAATGACGCGCGCGGCGTGGGAAGATTTCTATGGCGATGTGTTCAGCAAGATGCTCGGCACGCCGCAGACTCCACGGGGGACTGTGCTCCTGCATCTCGACGTGGAGCTGATGATGCGCTATCAGAAAATCAAAGACATGGTGAAGAGTCGCAGGGCTAAGTTTGCTGCTCTGATGGACTTCATCGAACGGCAGACGGCGTATCTCACGGCACCCGCCTCCACGAAGTATCATCTGTGCAAAGAGTGCGGCCTGTTGGAACACAGCGTGAACGTCGCCGAGACGATGTTGAAGATGCGGGCGGTCATCGCCCCCGATCTTTCCCCGGAAAGCTGTGTTGTTGTCGCTCTCCTCCACGACCTCGGAAAGGCGGGAGTCCCCGGGAAGCCCCAATATTTGAAAAATGATGAGGAGGGTGCACGCTCCCTCTATCGCTGGAATAAGGATCTCGTCTATCTGAGCGTTCCGATTCGCAGTCTTTATCTCATCCTGCCATACTTTCCTCTGACAGAGGAAGAGGCACAGGCGATTGTCTACCACGACGGGCAATATGTCGCAGACAACCGCTCCGTCGCCGCTCGCGAGGAGAAGCTGACATTGCTCCTCCAATACGCAGATAATTGGAGTGGCTTTGTGATAGAAGAGCGGTGAGGGAAGCTGCTCATTTTGCCACATAGGAGCACATTTTGGCGCTTGACGAAACATAGGTGAAGCCAATAAGAAATCCTTGAAATTTACAAAAAGGAGCGATTTTTATGGGAAACGTGAATTTATTTCATTACGCAACGAGCGAGCTTTCACAGGACGCCTTCATTTGCTGGCTGCTTGCACATGGCATGGAGGAACATCAGGCGGAGGAGCCGCTGCTCTACAGATGTGCCATGGACTTCCTGCACCAAGTGCCGGGTTTGGGACATGCGACCAAGGTTGATGACATAAGAAAACAGTATAAGAATATTGACGCGTTGGTGATCGTCGATGACATTCATGTGATTATCGAAGATAAGACATACACGAAGCTGCACGGAAATCAGATCGATAAGTATACGAAAACGCTTGTAAAAGAAGGGGTGCCGAAAGATAAAATACGCACGGTGTTTTATAAAATTATAGAGCAGTCAAAAAAAGAACACGTGGACTGTGAGTTCACGAGACCGCGAATCCTTTGCTTGCTGAGGAAATATAAGAGCTGTAATAATGCAATATTTACGAGTTACCTTGACCATTTGGAGGAGCTTGAAGCTCGCACTCAAGCGTATCACCAAAAGACCATAGACAAATGGGATGGAGATGCAGTACGCGGTTTCTTTGCGGACCTTCAGGCGCGCAAGAAGAAAGAATATGGGATTGTAGGTTGGGGATACGTGCCGAATCCGGCAGGCGGCTTTATGGGGATGTGGTTTCACTGGCTCACGGATGAGAAAGTCTTGCGAGCAATGGGAATATATGAATATATCGAATCTATTTACTTGCAATTTGAACATAGTTTTTATCGCATCCCGCGCGAGGAGAATTACATTCTTGCCGTCAAGGTGGAGGCCGAAGATGCACATAAAAAGGAGGCTTCGAAAATCCGCCGCGACTTATATGAGGCATTCAAAGAAGAGATTCCTGCGTTCAAAAAGAAAGATTTTCGCGCTGGTAAATATATGACAGTGGGTTATGTGCTATACGATGAAAAAAACTATGGAGAAAAGGTGGAGATGCTTCAAAAAGCGCTGGAGCGCATCGTGCAGAAATGGTCAGACCACCGACCGTCCCACACGCGAACGAATCAAGACAGAGAAACCTGTCTCTTCATTCGCGACATCGGCTCTCGCGGTGGAATCTACAAATAAAGAAGGAGTGATACTATGACTGCACAAGAACAGGAAATCTTGACCATGTACAACACACTTCCCGAAGCAGAGAAAAGCCTTGCATACGAAATCCTGCGCCGTCTCGTCCTTGCATGGGATCCTGATTTCACAAAGCTTACACCTGCTGAATATGAGTGCTTGAAAGAATCAGAGCACGATTTGAAGCAAGGATGTACCGTGAAAATGGAGGATATTGACTGGGACTGAATTATTGCGAAAAGGATGTAAAAGCAATCGCCCGCAGGCGGCGATCGGAGGGGCGGTTATGGGCAAGCATTTTTGTAATATGAGTGTCCGGTTTTTGGTTACCACTTCAGAGTATCAGCTGCAAAGATTCATGAATCAAGGCTTCTCGGCATAGCAAAAGGGGGTGCATTTGCACCCCAAAAGTCGTGATTTTGCGCATCCCTGTGAGCGAATTTCCTTGTATGATGGCATTTTGTTCTCTCCTGACCAATTTGATTCCCTACATATTGTCTCAGATTTCTGCAGTGGCAGCGCACTATTTCCACAAAGCGAACGTTGGGGGCTGCCGCTTACCGATAAACGCTTCCCATATAATCGACTGCATCGCGAATTTCTTCCCGCAGGCTTTTCGGCTCCAAGACCTCCGCATATTCGCCGTACTGCAGCGCCCAGTATTTCATCGCCAGTTTGTTGCAGGCAACGGAAATAATGAGTCCATCTGCATCCTCCTGCACGATGCGAAACTCCTTACCGAACCAGTCGATCAGTTGTCCCATCATGTGCTCACGGACGCGCAGCTTCACTCGCACGCTCGGACCGCTGAACATATAGATGTGCTCTGCCATGTGCTTGGGCAAACTGTAGCCTCGGACAAAGTCTTCCACTTGATTCAGCGGCTTGACCTTGTCCTCGAGCATCTGCACCTTCGTCATGTAATCCAAGCGATAATGAGAAACATCGTCGTATTCATCATAATTGCCGAGCAAATAATATCTGCCCTGATTTGCCACCATCTGATACGGGTTCACGATGTATGGTTCTTCCCGCTTGGGGTGCAGCTCGAAGTCTTTGCCGTAGCTGTTATAAACGAAGCTGACCTTCCGCCCCTGTTCGATGGCAGCGTTCAGCTTACCCAAATTCCGCATAACGTGCGTATTGTCCGAGTGTATGAGTTTTGGCAGATAAGCAACATGCTTCACTTTGGCGTGGAAGTATTTGTTGCCAAGTCCTTTCAGTTTCTTGATCAGTTGCTCAGCCTGCACTGCGGAAAGGGTGCGGGAAAAGAGGACGCTGTCGATCAGCATCCTCAGTTCCGCATCATCAAACTGGGGCGACAGGTAGATACCGCCTTCCATGGAAATCTCATGCCCCATATCCTGTAAAAACACAAGATTATTCTTGACCGTCTGTCGGGTACAGGTAATGCCATAGTTTTTTTCCAGCAACTTCACGATTTCTATTTGCGTCAAGCGATGATTCTTGTCCGAATGTTGCTCCAAAATTTCCAAAATCAACATATTCAGAGACTTCTTGTCCCGAACCCCATAGAGAGACATACGCTCACATCCTTAAAATTAAAATGCAGATCCTTTTGATACGATATGCGTCGATTCCTGCTATTTTTGTTCGTCGGACAAATTTTTCTGCTAGTCGAGGAGAAGTCCATCCAATTCGGCAAGTTTGGCATGGATGTCAAAACCGCATTCGCCCTCGTTGTAAAGCAAGGTGGAAGACTCCGACCATTCGCCTCTCTGCTGCTTGCTTCGGACATACAATGCGCGCGCCTTCTGCACATCAAACGCTTGGGGTGGGAGATGACCTTCCTGAACTACCATTTTTTCCATGAGCACGGGATGCCCGCTGATGTCGAGCATGGGACTGGCGCTCTTATCCGGCTCATCATCGTACAGATACAGCTCAAATGCCCCTTCATAGGTGTTCTTGTCAACCTCGGAGTGCGCCTCGTTTCGCACAAAATAGCGGGTAATCGTGCGGATGCCATAGCCTGCGATGGAGTCCAGGTTTATCCGATCCTCTCCAAACCGGATAAAGGGATGTGCGTTTCTGGTCATTGTGATTTCCCCCTTCAAATTGCACTCTTGTTTCACTCTTCTTGATTACAGTATAGCATATCCGATGTTAAAAAATTTTACCTTTCGGGATTTTGCACACACCTATTTCACCTGAAGCGAAGCTATAATATAAGCTTGTCGGCCAAGCTCCCTGCGATCAAATTCCGTATTAGCTCCGTAAACAGCAAATGTACGGAACGGTATGCATGCTTCCATAATCTCCAAGGCATCGACTGCTTCACCCATAAAATCTCTTCGAATATCGTTGCTCCTCCGCTTAAAGTTTGCAACCTTCCATACAGCACCCCGTAAAATTGCCTCATTCGGAATGGACTCGATTGCTCGTTTTGTAACTTTTTGTAACGGCGTCACTGCATCATTCGATTCGCCAAAACCGAATAGCGCCAATCCCGACTTCGAGAGAACGCTTGCGATATCATAAAATTCAAATCCGATAAGATTCGGCGTACTCACCATCAACAGAATCATCTCTAGCGGTTGGAATGCAGCAGCATATAAAGATTCGGATTTTTGTACGATGGAAGCATTCAGCGGAAATAATGCATCCAAAACATGTGCGAATTTCTTATAGATTTCATACAGTCTCTCCCATGTATTTGCAGGATTTATGTCAATCCCGATAACAAGCTGACGCCACCCCATAGACGGCCGGCGATTTCCAGGTTCTTTAAGGATGTTCGCGAGGACATCCATTATCTTCTTCTGAATTTTACCATCGTCAAATTCAGCCACAATAACAAACATATCAAAAGGCCTGCCGGCATCCGTAGCGGTAGTGACAATGTTTCCGTCATGCATAAATATAGGATGTATAAAGTTTTTGCAAGGCATTTTTTTCTCTATCTTCGGCCAATGCTTTTTCTGAAAGTACTCCACGGTTTTGTCACCAGTCTCGCCCAAACCAATGACAGCGATCAGCAAGCTATCCTGCATCTCGCTGATCCAATCATCCATATTCTCTGGGGCGAGCATTTCCTGTAATTTTTGCCAAATCTTCACCATTGCCCATGTGTCGAGTTCGCAATATTTGAGCAGGTACTCGCGATGCTTGTTGATTTCATCGGCTGACATATGGTGCATCCGCTTGAATACATCCGACGCCTCCCCGCCATTGTGTACGCCGTCTAAATTTTGATAATCCAGTTTAGGGTCATCGGGAAACATGGCAGGCAATACCGCTTTGATGGAGTAGGATCCTTTCATAGCTTTAGTATAATAATCTCTCCGCCGAAAAGGAATCATGAGATCTTGGATATTCCCATAGATCGCCATCAAGTGATCGGAAAATTCCGGACAGATTTCTGCAAGATTTTTGATGCGCCCCTTCTCGAAACTCATGCTGTATGTCAGCACACATACGTCGGACGGAATATCCTCGCAGAGATGTTTTGCAATCTCCGGTCTGGGGTCGTTCCCAGGATGCGCCAAGAATTCCTTATGTTTTATGTCGCCATCCTTTGCCTCAATATAATGGAGAGAGTATTGAAAGGGGATTTGTTCGTATGGACGCGAATTTTCATAAAGCGGTACAGCTGGTTGGAAGGATTCAAAATCAAGGAAATATAAAGGGTAGGAACACCCCTGCAAGAATTCTTGAATCAGCTGTTTGTTGATGTACGGCGCTCTTTCTGAAAGTTCATACTCCACCTGCATCTTCTGTCGCGGAGATAGCACCCCGCTGTCCTTCAGCTGTTGAAAGGAAACCTTTCCTTCGTGATAAAGTTTGAATTTTTTGGAAAGTTTCATGCCCGATAAATCAAACACGCTGGGGTTGGGCAGATTTCGTGCACAATAATCAAAAAAGCCGCACGCATACGGCGAAAAGCAATGCTCTCCAATGCCATCGTCCGGTTCACTTTTCTGCCCCATATAGGATTGCAAATAGTCGAGCGTATCCTGCACCTGTCCCTGTACGCCAAGAACTCTGTCTGTGATATCCTCCATGGCAAATAATTGTTTCAAATCCAAATCGCCATGTCGTACATATTGATTGTTGATATGCACCAAACAAGCGCGGCGCACATCGTAGCCAAGCATGGAAAGAACATAGCATTGAAACGACACATCATCAAAATAAATTTCCCGAATCCCGGTAGAGCTCTTTACCTCATATAACTCTACCGCATTCCCTCCGAGATTTTTCAAGATATCCGCTCGACAGAGAAACCCTCGATAGGCGAAGGTCGCCTCAGCAATAACGGGCGCACCCTGCTCAATGAGTTCCCTGGTTGTATCCAGCATATCTTGATGATGCTGCGAATACGGCACCTCCACATAATTGCCAAACAAGTTCTTAGCCAAATCACCCACTTCATTGCCCGTTTCCATAGCGCCTTCATCAATGCATGAGTCGTCAAATTCAGCCGCTTTGTGCCGATGAAGCCACAACATCTTAGGGCATTGCACCCCAAGACAATATTTCGACTTCGATAAATACAATGGCATAAATATACACTCCATTTTATATTGCAGAGGATTTTCCTATGCGAACATACGCTTGAACAAGATTTCGGTCAATCCGAAGTCGTAGCGACACATGAAGTTGTCTGCTGGTTTCCCCAACCAGTAAGCTCTTTGATTCGACAAATAAATTTTTCTACATATTCTTTCAGGTTTTCCTCAAAAAGAAGTTTCGCTGTTTCTTTGGTAAAACTGGAGAAATTTATCTCCTTTCCCTTGAATTTCGGAAATTTTTCTCGATGCAGCCAAGGAATTTCGGCAGGAAGTTGCCGCGGGGTTTTAAAGTTTTTTTCATACAAACAACCTTTTGCTTTATTTAACTTGCTTGCATCGGATGTATAATATGCGCTGTCCTTACTGTCCCTGTATTTTCCATCGCTGTCAAACAGGCAGAAGCCTATGCAATGATTATCTCCGCTTCCGTTTTTCAAAACCAATCCGATGCCGTAATTCCCCTGTTCAGGCTTTTCAAACCAATATTCCGATTCCTTATCCGGTATGTTTTCCAAGCGATGAACATCTTTCATTTGAGATTCAAATTCTTCGACAAAATTATGCCAAAGTGCATTTCGTGCTGCACTGACCATCTGCCAAATGCCGAGAGCACTGTCAAGTCTATCATCGGAGTTTACAATATTCTTGAACTGCAGTTCCATAGCATTATCCCACCCTCTGATCGTGTCGATCAACTGCCATATATTTGCCTGCACCATGGTTTTCTCTTGCGCTTTCTCCAAAGCAACACAGTTTTCCAGCCATGGAACAATATCGTCTTTCCACGAAAGCTGCCTTATTTGTGTCTCCTTCAATGTAATATTCCCCGACGTACTCGTTATGCTATTCCGGGATGGTTTACGTCCATCCTTTGTCAGATAACATATATAGTCGCATGCTCCTTTACGATTTTTAATTTCTTCAAAATAATCTGCCAGCTGATGCCCTTGATCTCCTGCATGGATTTTCGCCTCTATGGGGATGATCTTTCCGTCGATTTCAATGGTAAGGTCGATGCGTCGTCTTTCCTTGGTCGCATCCTCACATCGCACGATGGACGTTTCCGCCCCCATAGCACTTTCGTTCAATACGCCCTCAAGGAATTTTTCAAGGAAAATTTCTCCCGCCTCGTGCGCTCCTTGCGGAGAGAGCAATGCGCCGAGCATCTTGCAAATGTAGAATTCCCGTGTCTCAATACCCAAGATGGAAAAGACGTTGAAGTTTTCTCCGCGAGCGCGTTTTTCCTCTTCTTTTGCCTGAATATCCTTGATGATAGGTTTTACTTCCTCTAAAAAGGCAATCGCCTTTTCCGCTTCTGTCGATGCCACTATATCTCACCTTCCAATCGTCTCCAGTTTCTGTAAAGGCGGCGCACTAATACACCTCAGTCCCACAAGTCTAAAAAATATTTGGCAAATAAATCAATGCCGTGCTGCAATCGTTTGCCATGTTCAATATCCATCTTCCAAACAGGCGCTGGAGGAGTGGGCAACTTTGATTCAAAGAGAATTTCTTCTGCAGAAAATCCTTCTTTTTCGAGAAGCGCACATTTATGTAAATACCATTTCATTACGGGAGTATCTTCATGGCGTGCGATGCTCTCAAAAGACCATATCATTTTCTCTAGAATGTCTCTCCACTCTTCCGCTGCGGCTTCATGATCTGCATTTTCGTCATCATCTTTCAATAAGTCCGATGGAAAGCCGTTAATTTCTCTGTTCATAAATTGCCGTAATCCCCCGGCAATATACACAGCAAAAGTTTGGCGCAGATTCCAAATCTGCAATTTTGTCAATTTAGTCCCCTTGGTATACTTAAGTTTTTGGCGTCTGCGGTTATTCACAAAGAGCATCTCCTTATGTATCTCGCGTTTCTACTCTTGCTGATTACAGTATAGCATATCCGATGTTAAAAATTTTTACCTTTTTCGGGATTTTCAAAAATTTTCTTTATGCCCCAAATTCCTACACGCTCACTTCCGTCCCATCCCGAAACACCACCGTTAGCCCCCTATCCACGCCCACTGTGACGCACTCCACCATGCTCGCCCAAAGCTGGCTGTCAAACTCTGCCACAGGCTCGATTTGGGCTTTTAGCGTCCTCTCGAACATAGCCAATCGCTCGGCTTGGGCTTCCTTGGCAGAGATTGCCTCCGTCACCTCATCGAACCGCACCTTGGCGGCATCGTACCTCGCCACAAGACTGTCGTAATTCCGCTGATACTCCGCTTGGTCTTGGGCAATGCGGGCATTCTGCATGACGGTTTTCTCGGTCATCTCCACCAGCACCGCTAGTTCCTGCCCCAAGGTAGCTTTCTCCTGCTCCAACTCCGTGGTGTCGCAGAGGGTCTGACGCACGAGCCGGGCATTGGCGACAATCGCCTCCCGCTCCGTCACCAGACGATTGAATGCCGTGACGAAGGCTTCCTTGATTTCCTCCTCTGTCACATGGGGCGTTTGGCATTTCTGCCCGTCATACTTGTTGTTGCAGCGGTAAACGGTGCGCCTGTACTTGTCGGTGGAGTGCCAGACCTTGGCTCCAAAGTAACCGCCGCACTCGCCGCACCGGATTTTCCCCGAGAAAATACTCACGCCGCTGTATCTCCCGCCTTCCCGTGTGCGTCGCTCCATCTCCCTCTGCACCATCTCGAACACGGCAGGGTCGATGATGGCGGGATGGCTCTGTTCCACGAAGTAGCTCGGCACTTGTCCGCAGTTCTTGACGGCTTTCTTGGTGAGGAAATCCGGCGTGAAGGTCTTCTGGATTCTCGCGCAGCCTGTGTATTTCTCGTTGCTGAGGATGCCCCGGATGGTCTTGGCGTTCCATTTCTCCTTGCCCGTGACCGTCAAGATGTGGCGTGCGGTCAGTTCCTTTGCGATCCTGCCGGCTGTCATACCTTCAAGGAAAAGCTGGAAGATGAGCCGCACGATCTTGGCTTGCTCCTCATTGATGGCAAGATTGCCGTCCTCGCCCTTATCGTAGCCGAGGAAGTGTGAGTAGCCGACGGAGAACTTGCCGTCGGCGAACTTTTTCCTGAGTCCCCATGTGACGTTCTCCGAGATGGAGCGTGCTTCCTCCTGCGATAAGCTGCTGAGGATGGTCAAGAGGATTTCTCCACGCGCCTGAAATGTCCAGATCGCCTCTTTTTCAAAGTAGACCTCGATGCCGTGCTCTTTGAGCTTCCGTATCGTTGTGAGGCTGTCCACCGTGTTTCTCGCGAACCTCGATACAGATTTCGTGACAATCAGCTGAATCTTGCCATCCAGCGCATCCTGCACCATGCGGGTGAATCCCTCGCGCTTTTTCATGGAGGTTCCCGTCACGCCTTCATCCGAATACATCCCGGCGAACTCCCAATCCGAGCGACTCTTGATGTAATTGGTGTAATAGTCCACTTGGGCGGCGTAGGAGGTTTTCTGATCTTCATTGTCCGTGGAGACTCGTGCATACGCCGCCACTTTACGTTTTTCTGCGGTCGCCAGCGGCACTTCCGAGAATCTATGGATGCTGGCCGGGATGACCGTCACATTCCGCATTGCGCTCACGTCCTTTCCATCGTCTGTATTCAGCTCGCCGACGCATTTGAACGGCGTCGAACATCTCTCGGCTCACTAGTGGTTCATGATCGTTCTCGATGATCTCCTCTTGCCCACTCTCGGAGAATTGTGCCTTGATTCGGCGAACACCGAGGTAGAAGTCA
>ERZ772957.1480-NODE-1480-length-15162-cov-5.520487_pt1 | contig 15162 bp, 15 predicted proteins | sample MGYA00580682_ERZ772957 | MGnify/ENA primary metagenome ERZ772957 (study PRJEB29015, sample SAMEA2737921) | human oral metagenome | biome: human oral; feature: human-associated habitat; material: dental | place: China | collected 2025 ...
AATATTAATCGCTTTGAAGATTATCAATGGGCTTCTTTTCTTCATCGGCAATTAACATCTTGTCAGATGGATTTGCAACGTTCCTTTATAATGGTGGACGCATGCGAATGGTTATCAATGATATTCTTTCCATTGAAGACAAGCAAGCTATGATAGCAGGTGAGGCCGGTGACTTAATTCAATATTTTAACCTAAATAACTTGGAGGAAGTTAAACGTACCTTGTCCGAGAGAGATAAACATTTTTTCGAATGTTTGACATGGCTTATTAAGAATGAAAGGCTGGAGATAAAGATTGTAGTACCCAAAGATGGAGAAGGTATTGCCCATTCAAAATGCGGATTGTTCTCTGATGGGTTGAACAGGGTAGCCTTTGAAGGTTCTTGTAATTTTTCCCGTACTGCCCTAATTGATAATTTAGAGAGCCTTACGGCTTTCTGCGATTGGGATGGACAAGGTGATGTGTATAAGATAGATGACATAGTTGAGGATTTTGAAAGGACGTTCTTTGATAGAGATGATTCTGTCGTCTATCTGAAAGCCGAAGACGTAAAAGCTGGAATCTATGCCAATTTTAAACATAAAGAGATTGGTGAGTTGATGCGTGATGAACAGAATCTTATTTTAAGACGGCTTAATGACAACCTCCCCTTAAGCATTCAAGCTATCTTAAATAAAGCCCAAAAGAAGGTGGAAAGCATCGTTAAAAAGTTAGAGGAACAAAACATTGATGTTTTAAAAGAAAAGGAGCCAAGATTTCCTTTCGATGAGCCACGAGGCTATCAGAAACAAGCATATGAAAATTGGAAAGTAAAACAGAAAGGACTATTCGCGATGGCTACTGGTACAGGCAAGACACTTACCTCGCTGAATTGTCTGCTCAACATCTGGAAGAAATTTCATTTCTATAAAGCAATTATCCTCGTACCTACTATCACGCTTGTTGACCAATGGGAAGATGAGTGTAAAAGGTTTCATTTTAATCATATTACTAAGGTCAGTTCTAAAAATCCCAAATGGAAAACGGAGCTTGATAGCATCAAAACAAAGGAGAGTATCAAGATAGACGGTGAAGAATCATCGTTTATTATCATAGCGACATATGTCTCCTTTGCAAGAGAAAACATCTTCCGTGAGCTTGTTGATTTTAACAGGAACACTACCCGACAGATGCTACTTATTGCTGATGAAGCACACAATATGGGAGCAGGAAGGATATTAGACAGATTGGACGGGGTTAAGTTCGCCCGTCGCATAGGGCTTTCTGCAACACCAGAACGTCAGTTTGATGATAGTGGTAATAAAGCCATCATGGATTTCTTTGGCTGCGAAAATGGCTATACATTTGAGTTTAATATGCAAGAGGCTATTGACAAGGGATATCTTTGCCGATACAAGTATTGTCCACACATAGTCCATCTAAATGATGCTGAGAGGGCTGAATATATGCGTATCTCATTACGATTGGCAAAGTTCTTTAATCTGGAAAAAGAATCATTTCCCAAAGGTGATGATATTTTGATGCAATTGCTGCTGAAACGGAAACGCATTGTCCATAAGGCTCAAGAGAAAGAACTGATATTCCGACAAATCATTCAGGAAAGATATGCCGAGAAAGGGAATTTGAAATATACTTTGGTCTATGTTCCAGAAGGTGCAAGACCTGATGACGAAACGGCTGATATCTTCGACAGCATGGAAAGCGTTAATGACGATGACTTTTCTAATAATTTGATTGACACATACACAAGGATTGTGCAGAATGTCAGCAAAACGACAACTGTAAAAAAGTTCGTATCAGGAATTAAGGAACGAAACGAGATTCTTGATAAGTTTGCTTGTGGTGAGATAGAAGTCCTGACATCAATGAAATGTCTTGACGAGGGTGTTGATGTACCCCGTAGCGAGATGGCTATTTTCTGTGCCAGCACGGGAAATCCAAGGCAATTTATTCAGCGGAGAGGTCGTATATTACGAAAGCATCCCGACAAACATATAGCCATAATACACGATTTAGTCGTGGCTCCCGAAATAAATTCTGCACAGGAGAACTACAATATGGAACGTAGTCTAATAAAAAGTGAATTAAAAAGAGTTCGTGACTTTGCTGTATTATCGGAAAATGCAGACTTTGCATATAATGAATTAAACGAAATACTATCATATTATAACATATCTTTATTCTGATTATGGCAAGAAATAATGACAACAAAATGCTGCAAGCAGTCTTGCTTGATGAGAATCTGATGAAGTTCGGAGATTATACTCCTTCTGACATCAGCACAATAGAGCAAGCACTTGATTCTGACAATTATGTAATAAATGCTGTTGCACAGATTATTAAACGTACAGGTGAAGGAGCTTCTGAAAAAGAACTTTGGAAGGAAATAGACAAATTTTTAATCGATAACGTATGATAATCAAAGAAATCCGAATCAAAAATTTCCGTAGTTACTACGGAGATAATAATATATTTGAGTTTTCAGACGGCCTGACTCTTATTCTGGGAGATAATGGTGACGGTAAAACAACTTTTTTTGATGCTTTGCAGTGGTTGTTCAATACAACTATTGACAAGGGCAATATTGACCATATGTCAGAAATGCGAAAGTCAAAAATGGAAATTGGCGAAAAAGAAGATGTTTCCGTTTCTATGCTTTTTGAACATGATGGTGAAAAGTCGGTAGAAAAGTCTTTTTCCGTTGAACGTGTTAGTGAAGACTTCTTTAGAACCGGTTCACTTGTTTATAGAGGTTATGAGAATTCTGGTTCAGAACGTATTCAGTTGAGTGGAAAGAATCTTATAGACAGATGTTATGACGCCTTTGTTCAGAGATTCAGTATGTTTAAGGGTGAGTCGGAACTTAATGTTTTCGACAACGCTACTGCTTTAAAGGATTTAGTTGACAAATTTTCTGATATAAGAAAGTTCGATGACCTTGTAGAATATACGTCATCTTTTGAGGAAAAAGCAAATGCTGCCTATCTGAAAGAAATGAAATCTGACAGGAAGGTCGCAGGTGAAGCTAAATCATTAGAATTACAGATAAATCGTCTTGCAGAGGAAATCTCAACTAAAAAGAGAGATATCAAAGACAAAACAACATCGTTGGAAGTTTTTTCTAAGAGGTTGGGAGAACTTGAAGAGAATCAGGAAACATCTGAAAGATACAAAGACATACAAAGCAGGTTAAAGAGCAAGGAGGAAAAACGTAGGAAATTAAAAGCCCAGATAAGTTATATTGATTATAACCACGCTCTTCTTGATAGAATGTGGATTCTTTGTGCTTTCCCGAATGTTCTACAAGAGTTCAAGCAAAAATGTTCAGCTCTTAGTAGGGAAAAGAGAAAGCAGGAAAAAGATTATGAGCGTCAAAAGGCTATTGAAATCGGGAAATTGGAGGCAGTTAAGCAAATACAAGGTGCATTGGTAAATGGTGCCCCTGAATTACCTTGGTATCTGCCCAATCAGGAAACGATGGAGGAGATGCTAAATGACCATATCTGCAAGGTGTGTGGGCGTCTGGTTGAAGAAGGGGATGAGGCTTACAACTTTATGTTGCAGAAACTGGAGGAGTATAAGAGGCATATAGCATTGGAGACCGCCAAGAAGAGTCAGAAGGAAGCCATTGAGGAGAAGGAACTATTCAAGTTTGGCAACATTGAGTCTCTGCACAATCTGAGCATTTCGCTTAGCGGCAGCAATGAGCTGCAGGTTTCTGGACTTATCCGTGAAATTAGTGACCGCATGGGGCTGGTGGAGCGTCTGAACGAGGCCCTGAAGGAAGTGGAGCAACAGATACAAGATACGATAGACGAAAAAACACGCCTGCTGATTCAGGCAGGAAATGTGTCTGAGGCAATTCTGGAGAAGGATTTCAATGACATCAAAGGGCTGTTTGAACAGAAAGGCAGAGCAGAAGTGAGGCTTGCGGAACTGAAGGGTGAGTTAACACAGCTTCAGACGAGGATGGATGGATTGCAGAAACAGATGGATGAATTGAATCCAGACAGTTCACAGGTGAAGGTGTATCGTGATGTCCACCGTGTCCTTGAAGAGATAGCCAAAGCTTTTGCGTTTGCTAAAAAGGAGAATCTTCGACGTTTCCTTGGAGAAATGCAAGACAAGGCAAATGGTTATTTAGAGCAACTCAGTGCAAGCGACTTCCATGGTGAAATTCGTCTTTGGCAGACAGCTGACGACTCGACGGAAATACGCCTATATAGTTCTAACGGTACGGAAATAAAAAAACCATCTGGCTCGCAATTGACGGTGATGTATATATCCGTCCTGTTTGCCATATCTGACTTTACACAAGAAAAGCGTGACGAGGATTATCCTCTTGTATTTGATGCTGCAACATCATCGTTCGGCGATTCCAAGGAAGAGAACTTTTACAATGTGATTGATAATCTGAAGAAACAATGTATTATTGTAACCAAGGATTTCATCACCAAAGGAAGGGTCCGCTTCTCGGAAATAGAAAAACTGACATGTTCCGTCTATCGTATCAAGAAAGCCGATGGCTTTGATTCAAAGAATATGGCAACTGTTCGTACAACAATAGAAAAAATCAAGTAGTATGGAATCTTTATATGAACTTTGGAGCAAACGTAATCCCGAATGGGAAGAACGTTACCAAGACTCCGTGATAAGTGTGTTCTCGGACTATGGTAAGGGGGTGAATCAGTATCAGGAGGTAAGAGGAAAGATATATGGAGCAGGCTACGAAGTGTTTATATTGGCCTTTTTCATTGGATTGTATAGCAATAAAACTAAACCTTTGATAGAAGATAAAGCCAAAAGGAAACACTTTGGTTGGGCTATCTCCAACTGGGGGACAGGCGAATCACGTCTTGGCCGAACACAATATCCACGTTTGCGTGAATATATGTTCGCTGCATTGATAGCTCGAACGGATATTGACTTCATTGCTTTAGATAAAGGCGAAATCACTCAGCGCAAGGTCGTGGATGACCTCATTACCAAAATGGAGGAATACGCTAACTATGGCTTTGACTTTATTAAGGAGAAACTGGAGGAAAATCCTAATTATTTTTTCAAAGAAACAGCATTCCTTCGTGTATTCTTAGACTTCTTGAAAAAGGATGAAGAGGATGATGCAATGGATGATGTACCGGAGTCGTTGGATTAATAAATTAATTATTCTTTATAATTATGGAATACAAGAATAAAGAACTAAGAATTAGAGATTTAATAAGCCTCATAGAGAGTAAGTCTATAAATTTGCGCCCTCCATATCAGCGTAATTTCATATGGACACCTAAAGATCAAAGACTACTTATTGATTCAATTTATAAAGGATACCCGCTGCCAAATTTTTTTATACTAAAAATTGAGAATGGAAAATATGAAATGGTGGATGGACAACAGCGTGCGACAACTATCTATAAATACTATCATAATGAGTTTAAGGATAATCAAAAGAAGTTCTTTAAAGAATACGATCCGGAATTTTTCTTAGATTATCGACTTAATATTGTCGAGATTGGAAATTTTGATTCTTCAAAAGGAGAATCAAAGGAAGAGTTCTTTTATCTAGTAAATAAAAGAGGCATTCAACTTAACCCTGCGGAAGTAAATCAAGCATATCATCATGATTCTGATTTCCTTAAGTTAGTTTACAGGGTTATGGATATTCAACAACTCATAGACCTGGATATTTTTACAGACAAGACAAAACTTCGCATGAATGACCGAGGACTTATAGAAGAAATTGTCGCATACCTGTTCTATGGTATTACAGAAAAAAGGAACGCAGTCGAGGCTTTATTTGAGGCAAAATTAAGTGAGGACGTGGTAAATGAAAAATATGTCCGTTTTTCAATGGTAATAAATAAAATATATGACTTAAATGATATAAAGCCAATAAATCAAACAAGATATAAACAAAAGAATGATTTTTATACTCTTTTTTGTTTCATAAACGAACATATCAATGAAAAGTTTGAAGTTCTTCAGTATCAATACAAGATATTGACTTTCATTAGCGACAACGATTTTATTGCTCCTTCAAATGAAGATTGCCCTCCTTTTATGAATTATGCAATTAATTGTGTTAGTCAGTCCAATTCGAAAAGAGCCCGTGAAATGCGTCTACAATTTTTTGAACAATTATTATGTAATAAGAAAGAGAACGGGGGGGATGTGGTGAATGAAATCATAGATTATCTTTCAAAGGAATACGGATTAGATAAAATAGAACTAAATCCTATAGGAAAGTATTGGTTAATAGATCTGTCAAACTTGGAATAGTATGGATATGCTTGTAGTAACAAATTTTGTTTCTAAGGGGAATGCTATCTGTCTAAACGATGAACCTCGTAATAATCAACTAAGCATAAACAATATAGATTATTATGCTTATTCCGTAAGCCCGCAATTTAAACGGAATAAAGGTGCACATTCGTATGTTTTGGCGTTATATCCAAGTCAAGATTTTATTGATATTTACAAATCCCAACCTCAGAAAGTTATAAAAATATCAAATGTGCGTGATTATTTTAGAGATGGTGATTATGTTGGAAGTGATGCCAATGAAAGATTCCGCACAGAGATTAGTGCTTTGGAGGTCTGTAAAAGGAACCATATACCCAACATAATAGAAATTGACCTTCAAGGATATGTACAATGTACAGAATCATACAAAACTAGAAAAGGCGAAGAAAAAGAAAGGAAAGAATTCTTTCCTTTCTATATGATGGATTATGCAGATAGTGACCTTAAGCAGTACTTAGAGGAGCATGATATTGATAAATCAGAAAAGTTGAATTTATGCCTGCAACTTGCGGAAGGGCTGAATGATTTAAATGAGTTAGGTTATTACCACCGAGATATAAAACCAGATAATATTTTGATTTTTCATGAAAGTCAATGGAAAATTGGAGATTTAGGTCTTGTAACACGTAGAGACTTGGATTATGATAGGCAAAATGAATTCATTGGTCCCAAAGGGTGGCTTTCTCCTGAGGCTATGAATAAGTATCTTGCAGAAGGAAGAGGCGAAAAAAAAATTGATTGCAAGATAGACAACCAATCAGATGTTTTTCAATTAGGCAAAGTTTTTTGGTATATTTTTCAAGGAAATGCTCCCATAGGATGTATCTGTAGGGAGGATTTCTTTGAAAGAGAAGAATCTATATACGTTCTTATTCGTACAATGATAAATCATTCGAAAAAGAAAAGAATCAGAAATATGGCAGACGTTGTAAAAGAGTTACGTAGAATAATTGATACACTATAGAAGAATATTAAGTATTAAAAGTATGTGGAAGTTTCGAAAAATCTCATGAGTGTAACGGAATATGTATGCAGATCCAATTATATGGAGCCCATATTTAGTATATAAAACTCGAGCCTGAAAAAATAACAACATAGATTTTTCCATTATAAAACAATAAAACAATAAAACAATGATATATGACCATACAAGAGATACGAGCTCGCAAGGAAGATCAGACGTTTGATTGCAAAAGCATTCAAATTGATCCGAAAGCATTGGCTATTACCATCGTGGCATTTGCTAATGCTGATGGTGGAACGATTGCTATTGGTGTGTCTGATAAGAAGAGGAAGATAGAAGGCATAGATCAACATACAGAGAAACTGAATGAGTTACTACGTGTTCCTTTAGATTTCTGTAATCCTTCTGTGCCTATTACCAGCGACCTGCTACCCTGTACTGACAAGGATGGGAACGACAACCATATCTTGTTAATGTATATCCCTGCAAGTTCGGATCTTCACGCCAATCAGGCGGACGAAGCCTATATGCGTGTTGGAGATAAGAGCCGTAAACTATCTTTTGAAGAACGCATACAGTTGATGTATGACAAGGGTGAGCGTTACTATGAAGATACAGCAGTGTATGGTGCTACGGTAGATGACATTGATATGGCTGCTGTCGAAAGATATACAGAATTGATTGGTTATACCAAATCAGCAATGCAATATCTACATGAAAATAATGGCTTCTTAACGACCAATGCAAAGGGAGAGGAGTATGTTAGTGTGGCTTGTATTCTGTTGTTTGGTAAATATCCTCAAAAGTTCTTTCCTCGTGGGCGTACTCGCTTTATCCGTTATAAAGGTACAGAAGAGAGAGTGGGCGCAGAAATGAACGTGATTAAGGACGTAACTTTTGAAGGAACGATACTTGATCAAGTGAAAGCCACGATAGCTTATCTTGAAACCCAAGTAGAGGAACACACTTTTCTTGGACAGCATGGGCAGTTTGTAACCAATAGGGATTACCCAAAGTTTGTGATTCAAGAAATGGTTGTCAATGCGTGTTGCCACCGTGCCTACAATATCAGGGGTACGGAAATTCAAATTAAGATGTTTGATAATCGCTTGGTATTTGAGTCGCCGGGCAGATTGCCCGGGACGGTTAAGCTCTCTAACATTCGTCATACACACTTCTCGCGCAATCCTAAAATAGCCCAATTCCTTAAAGCATACGACTTTGTAAAGGAGTTTGGCGAAGGTGTGGATCGCATGTGTAGGGAGTTGGAAGCTAATGGTACATCACATTTATCTTTCCATCTTGATGATTTTATTTTGAAAATCACAGTGCCGAAGGTTGTGTCAGAGCAAGAGAAGTCTGTGAAAGAGAATGTGGGCAAGGTGACCGATAATCATCTAAAGGTATCTGAAAAGGTGACTGATGAACAGTCAAAGGTATCTGATAGGGTGACTGATAACCGAAAGGTAATAGTGGAGAAAGTTGTAGCCAAAGCATTAGAAAATGGTGATAAATTAACATCAAATCGTATTACCATCTTGCAATTAATGGCTGAAAATCCTTATATTACCAAGATAGAACTTGCTGCTGCCGTAGGAATCAGTGCCACCTCTATCATGCGTAACATCGAATATATGCGTAATAAATACCTCCGTCGTGTTGGACCAGATAATGGTGGCTTTTGGGAAATCATAGACTAAGATGCAGGGTACAAGCCCAACCAAATGAGAACTTAGGTTGGGCTTGCCTCATATAGGGTTATTTCAATTTCTTCTGCATCAGGCTATCTGCCTTTTGCTTCAAATCCATATCGTAACCATTGGCTTTTTCCTTAATTAACTTGATTACCTTTTCATTTCGATGAATGTCAAACACATCGTTGAGCCATAGGATTTCCTTTGGACTGCAACCTCGCCATACTCTGATGATACGGAACTTCAAGGCATCATCCTTGTATTGTTGTTTGCTTTGCCACAAAAAGTAATTACCGACCAAAGAAACAAGACATACAGCAGTTACGACAACCACATAGGTAAAGACTTTCGATGACTTGATGTCAAAGCTATGCCTGTGAATCTGCTCCTGTGGTTGCGGATGCTCTTTCTGCTTCTGCCACTCGTGCAGCATAGTCAAGACACTTGCCACCAATTTGTCAATGGATTTAGCCTCCTCATCCTTGATGCGCACTTGTACATCAATGTACTTGTTGAGAACGGCTTTTGTCCGCTGTTCATACTGATTGAGCAATTCCTGTTCGTCACTTTGTACCGGGGTAGATGAAACAGGGAGAGAAACAGGGCTGTTTTCCTTTTCTTTCAGTTCCTTCAGTTCCCTGTAAATTGTCTCCAGTTTGTTTTTGATTTCCTCAAAGAGGACAAATGTATTATTATCAGCCATAGTTATAAATGTATTTTACGTTTTTTCTTTTTCTTCTTTTTGTCGAGTGTATTGTAAACCTCCGCAGGGACTGTACCATGAGCCTGAAATAATCCCAATCCCCCTTCTATGAGGTCGTTGGCAAGTCCACTCGTAACCTCTGCAACATCAGATATAAGGTTTATCGTTCCTTGCATCTGCTGTTCGTACTCCCTGTTATTCTGTTGCAGGGTAAAGTCAATCTTGGAATAACTGAAACTCCTGTCCACCTTCGAGCCATTGAAATGGTAGCTATTCTTTTCAAAGATGATACCCTGCACTTCCTGTGAGTTGCCTTTGTACTTAAAGCAGACTTCAATATCTTGCTTTTTCAAGTGAGCAAGAAGAGTTTTCCAATCTCTGCACCGAGCTATTTCTGCTTTCAATGCCTGATAGATTTCATATTTGGTCTTATCGGGTTCTTTCAGGCGATGTTCCTTGACTTTTTCCTTGCCATCCGCGAAGTACAAACCGTATTTGGCGGTCAGTTCCTTGCAGATCTTTTCACTTCTGAATCTGTCGTTACGGTCAGAAATGGTCTTTCCGTTATTATCTATCCGATTGAAAGCGATATGAACATGTGGATGTTCCTTGTCGAAATGGCGCCCAATGATGTATTGCGTATCTTTTATCCCCATCTTCTCCATATATTCACGAGCAACCTTTACCACCCATTCATTGCTGAGTTTAGGAGAGTCCTGTGCCGAGAAACTCAGGGAGATATGTCCGACAACCTTACTTACTCGTGGATTCAATTCCGTTTGGGCAATAAAACTTTGGATAATATGGCTGATGCCGTCTGTTCTCACTCCTGAACTATCTATGAGTTCCGTCCCTTTCTTCGAATCAAGGATGTAATTGATGACACCCTTGAAGCCTGAACCTTTCATAATCTTGGCTATCATCTTCGTATCAGATTTAGGAACTCGTCAATCTTGCCAATAATGGTTTTATGGAAAGGAGCAACGGTATGAAAGCCCTCTGCATTGGCACGATGTGCCAACTGGTTGAGATTGTTTGCCATGCCACATAGTTTGCGAATGAAGTCTGCTTGCTCTACGGTCAGTCGTTCAATGACATTTCCTTTATCAAGAACTTTTCTTACAAACTCACTCATGGTTACTCCTGCGCTTTTGGCTTTGCCTTTGAGCGTATAGTAATCCTGCGTATTCAGTTTCACCGTGATACGGTATTTCTTCTTTTCGGCTACGCCCTTGGTTGGACGACCACCTTTTTTATATTCTGTTTTTATCATACTTGTTTCTTTAATTTGATTTGATGGAGACCAGCGGGATAATCCTCTGCAACGACTGTCAGGAGGTGGAGCAAGTGGTTTTGGTATGCCCAAAACATAAACTTGCTCCCCCAGTAAACAGATTATGCAAAACTATTCTTGTAATCATAGCTTAATCCCTTTGGACTTCTTATTTTCTGCTTTCTCTGAATGCTTGAATTCTGCACACAGATAGTCGTTCAGGTCCTTATAGCCGTTGTATAAAGCAGATGCTTTTACATCGGAATTTCCTAATTCCTTTGATAATTGCAGATAAGCATTTCGCCCTGCTTCATCATTATCCAAGAAACACTGGATGTTATTGTACACAGATAGACACTTCAAGGCTTTATGAATATTCGTTACAGAATTCAATATCAAATAGTCCTGATTACTCAGTTCATTATATTGTGGGTTCTGGATTCTCCTAAGCGTCATGAATGAGAGAAAATCAATAAAGCCCTCGAAAAGAAAACATATCTTCTTTGGCTCGTCGGCATAGAAATGGCTGATGTCTTTCGGTGCAATGCAACCCTTGAAGAATGGATTGCGCAACTCATAACTACCACTACAGTTCGGAAAGCCAATAGCAAAATAATGTTTGTTGTTGACCTCATAATGTACCTCCTTGCAAACAGATTTTGCGACTTCTATGTCAATACATCTGTCCTGCAAGTATCTAATCAAAGCTGGATGCGACAAAGGAAGTACTTGCAAATTCTCAAAAGTTGCAGAACTCAGTTTAGGCTTCACAACTTCATGGAATGTAGAAACCATACTTGGAACATTATGCTCAATCTTATGAATGAGATATGACACATCAGAGGATTTGTAGAGCAATTTTGCCAAGTCTATGATGTTTCCACCTTTGCCAATACCAAAATCATACCATTGGTTACGATCGGTGTTTACCTTGAATGAAGCATGGCTCTCCTGACGAAAGGGAGAAAGATACCACAGCTTGTTGCCTTGTTGCTTAGTGGGAGTATATCCCAGACTTGCAAGAAAATCCTGCAACTTTATCGTTTTAATTTCTTGTATGTTCATATTACAACGAAGTTGGATGGTTTGAAAAATTGATGATTTGATGAAAATGCACATAACCATTTCATAACAAATAAATTACTTGCTCATCATGGTTTCATCACCGGACTTACCAAAAGAAAAATATGTATTTCTCTTTTGGCCAGTATCGTCTTTTCCTATCATCATTTTTTCATACTGATGAGTGGAAAGATGAACCAAATAGGCATTGCCAATCAATCTGTTATGTATACCTTTCATCATTTCATCAAAATAATGCTTAAATGTTTGTGAGTTGTTCCTTGGTTACGGTATAGTATCTGCCTGTTCGTTTGATGGGCGAATAGTTTCGCAAACTGTTGTAATCCATCTGATAAGTCATATATGTCAGCGTGTTGGAAGCAGGAGAGAGTTTCCATATATCCTGTACAATCCTGCGGACTTGGCTTTTATCAGCCTTGCATCCTGTGTTGTTCAGCAAGCATACCATATCATTGATACAGAATGAAAGTTCGGTAACAGCCATCTGCTCCATTATCTCCAAACAGAGTTCGGACATTTCCAACTCAATCTTATTGCGGTTGCTGCGGATAATGCGCTGCAAGGCTGGCGTAAAGGTCAGCTGGGGCGCAAACCACATACGGCTCTCTTTGTTAGTAGATAATGTGCGGTGCTGTAGGAAATAAAGAAAGGCTGGAATTTCGGCTTTCAGCTTTTGCAGAAAGTCGGTGTCATCGCTTTTAAGACGCTCTATCTTCCTTACCCAATATCGGGTTTCTCCCACGTCTATGATGACTGGGAGTAACTCGTTATTGGAACACAACACGAACTTGGCAAAGAAGGAGATTTCGTCTCGGTCTTTGCCCTTGGCTTCCACCTTATAGGAAAGTGTTGTACTAAGATTTTTCAATCGTTCACTATCCTCCCTACGGTTAAGCAATACTTCATCCACCACAATAAGTAGTTTACCTGCCCAGTCTGCGTTAAACTGACTGCGAAAATCCTCGTTGGTATCGTTACATTGTTTTGGAAAACAGCTTTGAGGAAATTAAGGAAAGTACTCTTACCAGTATTACGTTCTTCTGATACCATCAAAAGGATGGGGAGTTTCTGAACGGGTTGGAGATAGAGCAACTGCAAGTAGTCCATGCCCAACTCATACTGCTCACCGAAGATATGTCTTATCAATGATTCAATATGCAGAAAATCTCCTTCTTTTGGCTGATGCTCTATCGGTTCATAGAGATTGAGGAACTTGTCAACCACTGGTTGATAGTTCACGTGGTTAGGAACAGTGCAGAAACCATCGTACTTTGGAATAGTAGCCAGAAAATCCTTGCCATAGTCCTGGCGTAGCGTTTCATTATTCCACACTATACGCTTCTTGACAAAACCGCCATTGATGCGTGGTTGGTTCACAATTTTATATAAGGTTGTGCCAACGCGAATGAAATTCTCGTTTTCCATAGCCTTACTTCTGCATTAAAGGTTTGCTACCCATGATATATCTCTGTACTTCTTGAGCTATTTGCGTAGAAGTCTTGATAGGATTTTGACGCAGCCATGCTTCGAGTTCTGCTTTCTCAAAATAAAGCATCTTACCTTGTAGCTTATAGTGAGGAATCAAATTGCCCGATGTGAGCTTGTAGAGATAACTCTTTGAGAGGTTGAGAAACTTGCTTGCTTCATCAAAGCTAAGCACATTTTTGTTTGTAAAGAGAAGTTGTTCGAGTTCGTAAACTCGTTCCTCTATGGTCTTTTCCATATTTTTTATTTGTTTGGTAAAATGATAGAGGGTGCGCACCCTCGTTGCTGTTAACGAGAGCAAAATTAGAAACGATAAAAGGAACTGGCATTGAGCAATGTTTGACGTATCAACCTATGCTCAATCTTTTTTCAGTTGTTTGATGTATTTATCTATGATTTCCCATCCTTTCGGCTGCTTCATGTTGATTTGATCTGTTGCAGTGGAAAGGTCAGTTCGTGTTAATGGTGTGTCTTTGGTTTTTCCCAATATGAGTTTACTGCGCGCAATGGTAGACTGCCATTCATCAGCAACGTATCCCCGAAGATTAAGACTTTGCATGAGATACGCAAGTAGTCGGTTATTGTTTGATTTTAGTACTCCTTTCAGATTACAATCAAATAAACCTTTAGTAATCTTTGGTGAAACACTGGTCGTAAAAAGTTTAACTTCATTGATGCAATCAGTTAGTATTTCAATCTGTTCTTCCGAAAAATCAGATTTGAAAGGATTGATTTCATTGCCAACAATCACAGATTTTTCTTTTAGCTGACTTGATTCGATGTCATCATAGACAATTGTAGAATGGCGTTGAAAAGAATTCTTGATTTCGCTTATTTCTATCTTTTCAATCTCACATTTTAGATAATTTGCATAACGTTCATAAAGAATTGCATCAATGAGCGATGAAAACATCGGAAGGACTTCATCGTACAAAGTGTGATTCTCAACATACTTACTATAATCGAACGTTACCAAATCAAAGTTAGAATACTTCCCCTTTTGCTCTTTGTTCAATGATTCATAGAAAGTGCTATCCCATAAGAAACTATTTTCGTTATAAGATTCTTCCACACACGAAAGGGCAGGATACTTCATATATATAGAGGATAGATTATCAGTAATTTGCAAAAACTCATTCTGTAACATTTCTTTAAGAAGTATTAAGCTTATACATTCTTTTTTTCTCATGACATTTCCAATGAGAATATTGAAAGTTTTCATAACGCAGTGGTCCACGAAACTTTGTATCTTGGTTAGTTGTATTTCAAGCCTATTATCTTCCATATAATTCTTTAATATAAGGTAAGTACATTTGCAGAGGTAACACATCACCAGCAGATAATAGCAATAATTGGAAGGAAACAGAATAAAAGGAAATGATTATCGTTAATTAAATCTAAATAAACTATGTAGAATACAGTCTTAGTACACGTTTCTTATACTTCTGCTACAAAGTACACTTTTAGTACATATTGAGAAAGAAAAATCCCTTGTAAATCAGCGATTTACAAGGGATTTATGGTACCCAGACCCGGGCTCGAACCGGGATGGATTGCTCCACTGGTGTTTGAGACCAGCGCGTCTACCTATTCCGCCATCTGGGCTTAGTGTGTGCAAAGATACTGTGTTTTTTCGTTTCATGCAAACTTTTCGCCCGAA
>ERZ772957.1481-NODE-1481-length-15161-cov-6.209917_pt1 | contig 15161 bp, 15 predicted proteins | sample MGYA00580682_ERZ772957 | MGnify/ENA primary metagenome ERZ772957 (study PRJEB29015, sample SAMEA2737921) | human oral metagenome | biome: human oral; feature: human-associated habitat; material: dental | place: China | collected 2025 ...
CGACAAATTACTTTTCATCTTCCCTGTCTTTTTTGTTGATAAAACGATTGAACAGATAGCCTGCGCCAAAACTCCCAATCATGCCCAACACGGCGATGACAACGGCCTGCCAACCGAAATAGCCGATGCCGCGCAACAAACTGTGATTGGAACCAATGGAAATGCCAAATACAAAGAGCAACACTAAAACCGTGTAATGCTCGGTCTTCTCAACGACCTTAATGTGGCGCACATTGCGAAACACATAGCCAAAGACGACCCCTATAAATAAAACGATAAGTATTCTAAACATTTTCTGTGATGGGAAACTCCCGCAAAGGTATAAAAATGCAAGAAACTTGCAAAACTTACATCCAACTTTTTCACATCCTTTGCCATTCCTATTGATTTATGTCAAAGAGGCAAGTCCCATTTCAGCGCTTTACAGTTATGTGGGCCAACCGCGCCCATCCCCAAACGGACGTAATAGAATGGGCGTGGAAACGGTTTAACGCACACCCGATGAAAGAAAAACTAAAGAGAAATAAGATTTTCGCATTGCGTTTTAACAGCATTCGAACGACAAAAGACTTCTTCGTTGATTAAACCAACCTAAAACGGAAAACAACTCTGTGCTTGGAGAAGGCCATCATAGCGGCGGAGTTTCCGCCGGTCTCAACCTAAATGGGGAAGTGCTGTCTGGAACTCCCGACGATGAAAACCTGATTGCGAAGAAGCTGTCGGGAGTTCCCGACAGCTTCGGTACGTGGAAGTGTACCACCACCCCTACTCAATAATTCCCGCGTCGTGCCAAACTTTTATCAGTTGCGCCACATCGTGCTGCGCCTCATCCATGGCAACATCATATTCCTGCATCAGCAAGTCAATAAGCTGCTCGGGGGTGAATTCCTTCCCCTGCACTTGCTTCCACAGGTAGGCCGACGTTTCGTTCATACTGATGATGTCGCTAAAATCTATATTCTCTTCACCCTCGGCCACAATGATGTTTTCGCCGCACACATTTCTGAGATTAAAACCTTTTTTTGTTTTCATATCCTAATTTTCTTCGTTAAAGTGCTCCAAAATATTTTATCCAAAAGTGGCGATAAACGCCCAAAAGAAGACGACGGAAAGGGCGAAGATGCACCCAGATTGCAGAGTAAATGCGCCATTTGCGCCCGTCGATGCGATCCAGTGCCGTGCGCCCTTTGCGATAAAATCCCACCACCGAAGCGCGGACATCCTCGCGTCGGCAATATTCGTTCGCAAGGTTTCCATCGCCACAGAGCACCACGCGGCCACCATGGATGGCCACAATGCGATGGAGCACATAATGCCCCGGCTGCACTTCGGCCAAAACAGGGTCGCCTTTCTTGATGTGTTGCACCTTTATTAACAGGGCTTTGTCACGCCCGTTTTCTAAAAAAGGACGCATGCTATAGCCTTTCAGGGGAAGCGTCACGGTGTGCCCTTCGTTTAACATCTTAACTACTTCGGGCAGTAATTGTGCATTCGAGAAGGTCTTTTGCTTCATTTTTTCAACGTTTGATAGGATAATTCGGCCGCAGCTTTATCGGGACGACAATGCAGTGTGCAGATGGGAACGAGCTGGATAAACTTGCCCACCACATTGCAGATGTTATTGAAAATGGCTTCATCCCATTTCATCGACGAGCACGAGGGCAGCAACGATGCGAAAGCCTGCACCGTGGGAAGCCGCTCCAACCGATTTTCACCCGCCCGCTCAATACGTGTAATGGCGGCCAATTTTGCTTTCCGATTGCGGTAACAGGGTGTTTTTCCGCTCCACGGACTACCATAGATAAAGGGTTTGCCATCCACAATGCGGAGGATGGGGTTGTCGTCGTTGAGCAATTCACTTCCTGGAATGTGGGTCAGCCACAGCCCCACGTGTGTGCTCTTTCCCGTGCCACTTTTTGCAATAAAGGGATAACCATAAGCACCGTTTTGCACCGTTGAAGCATGAATCAACAAGGTGTCTTTGAAACTTCCGGCAAAGGCCATCGCCAACATTAAAACGTTGTTCAGGCCGAAACAGCGCTTGTGCTTGTCGCCATAAAGTGCACAACGATAAGCTGTGAATTGCGCTCCCGTGAGCAACCGGGCGCAAGTGTCGCCCTCAATATCCTTGATGATGAATTGATAATTGCCGTCGTTGATCTTATCCACCACCGTGTCGCCATTCCCAGTATCAAAAGTTCGAATGGGATGACACGCCGCCGCATCAACCATCTCTAACGTTCGTTCAATGGTAAGCGTGAAAAGCAATTCGCGGGATGGTGCCGCCTCGCAATAAAAATTCCGGCCAGAGGGGAACATCTCGAACAACTCATGTAATGCGTAAGACGACTTTACGCATAAAACATGTCCGGCAATCTCAAAATAATAATCCATGTTGCACTAAAAATGCGGAACAACAATAAAGCTATGGCGGCATGCAATCCACCGCTTTTTCCATGCTATTTGGTCGACGTTTCTTTCTCGGCAACAACGGGGGTGTAGCTAAATTCTTCCGGCGTAAGATACTTGATGGTGTAGGGCGCGGCCCCATTCTTCTTCGTGCGCCGATTAGCCAGCATCAGATAACGACTGCGCATGCGCTGATATTTCTTCTCCAATGCGGCACGCGAGGTGGCCCAAACCGTGACACAAGTGGCATGAGAATAACCCTGTGCGGCCAAATAATCACGCAACTGATTGGAATATTCTTCGCGCCCATACAAAAAATTATGTCTGTCAATCTCGGCTTGAGCTATCGTTTGCAAATCGGTGAAATAGACTATGGAATCATTAAAAGAAGCTGCAAAGCCATAGAGATATACGGCTTGTTTTCCTGCATAACTGGCCACACTGCAAAGAAGCAAAGCCATTAAAAAAAATATTTTCTTCATGTTTTCTTTATCCTTACTTTTTTATATCTAAACTATCTTTTTTGCCTTTTATTGCCCTAAATAGGACTTCAAATTTTTATTCTTGGTGCTATTACGCAACTTTCGAATAGCCTTTTCCTTTATCTGCCGCACACGTTCGCGCGTTAATCCATACTCAGTTCCTATCTCCTCCAACGTTTTCTCGCGCTGGTTTATGCCGAAAAAGGCTTCTATGATTTTACGCTCTTTCTCACTTAGCAGGCTCAACGCCGAAATGATTTCTGCACGCAACGATTCTAAAACAAGGTGTCTATCGGCCATAACGGCAGCCTCATTGGGCAAGACGTCTAACAAGCAGCTTTCATCCTCACCGCCTGAGAATGGCGCATCAACCGAAAGCTGATGACTGTCGTCATGAAGCGCATCAAGAATTTTTTCTTTCGGGAGCCCCACCCTATCGGCAATCTCGTCAAGATTGGGACGTCGCTCATTTTCTTGTTCAAAGCTATTCAGCGCACGCCGCACTTTATTCACCGAATCTATGCGATTTGAAGGCAAACGTACGATTCTGCTATGCTCGGCAATCGCTTGAAATATACTCTGCCTAATCCACCACACTGCATAAGATATAAACTTAAAACCGCGCGTCTCATCAAAGCGCTCTGCCGCACGTATCAGTCCTAAATTCCCTTCATTGATTAAGTCAGAGAGCGCCAAACCTTGATTTTGAAACTGTTTGGCCACCGAAACTACAAATCGCAAATTGGCACGCGTTAATTCTTTTACGGCTTCACGATCGCCCTTCTTTATTCGCTGTGCGAGCGCCACTTCCTCCTCTGAAGAGATCAAGTCTTCATGCCCAATCTCTTGCAAATACTTATCAAGCGAAACACTTTCTCGGCTCGTGAAAGATTTCGTGATTTTCAGCCGTCTCATTAAGCGTTAATCTTTTAAGAATTGCACAAATGTACTATGTTTTTAGATTTCTCGCAAATATTTTCCTGTTTTTTATTCAAAAAGTTCTTTTACATTGCTGTTCTTCCCCCACTTAGGTGCATTGCATTCGCCCACATGGGGTAATCAAACACACCTCTCTTACCGAGTTGCTTCCCCAACTTTCCCCATGATTTCCCCAATCGCACTGTTATCATAAAATAAAATGATGGAGATTGCCACACAAAAACATAGAGATTGTAGAGTAAAGTGGTAGAGATTGTGGTTAGAACTATTGCATACTAATCTTATTCCCGAACTCGCATATATAACTTCTAAAGGACTATGAGAGTTATTTTGTGGTTTATCAAAAAACAGCGTGAAGTTGCTTTTACAAACTGCACGCTGAAATATATTTCTTAAGGGACGGCTAATTACTAATAAGTCATCACTTCTTTCCATTTATATTCATCTTATAAATGAGATGCAACATTAAGTAATTTGGAATAGCATTAAAACGTGTCTCGGTTTTCCCTTGCCCGTTTATCTCATAATTTATGCTCTTAAGTTGATGGAATATATCGTAGCCTTCAAGTTTGGCTGCCAGTTTTCCTTTAAAAAAGCTCTTACTAATGTATGCGTTACAAATTAAATCATTGGTATTTATAAGAGAATCTGAATAACCGCGGCGACTGAACATCTTAAGATCCATACCTGTTTCTAATCCAAATTTAAATTTGTATGAACCTATGATGCCATAATTAAAATCCGAGGTACGGATAGTTGAGAAATTTTCACGTCTGCTGTTAGCATATCTCCATTTCATTTCACCAACCAAGCTACAGGTCAATCCTCCTTTTTGATAATTTAAAGATAGGTTCTCCTCTAACCAATGGTTATTCACTTTGCTCAACATACTTTCTGTTTGACCTGTTACTCCTGTGAAGTCTACATTGCGGTTGTAACTATAGATGATAGCGTTTACTAATGTGAAGTAGTTTTTATTATCTAAAGGGAAAGTATCATATAATCCAATATCGCCAGACCAGTTTCCCCTAACATTCTGTGGCTTATATGTATATATACCCGTTGTCGGATCGTAAGCAAATCCATTGGCAATAGCATTCTGATGAATATTGATATTTATAAATCCCATCGGCAGCTTAAATCGCCTATTGTTGTTATCACTAAAGATTAAATGTGCCTCTATATTTCTACTATTTTTCAAATTCGGATTACCTAAAGAGACAGCTAAAGGATTGGAATCGTCAGATCGGGTAATTTTTGAGTAAAGGTTTGGAGTTTCTATTTTTGAAGTCATCGTTCCGTAAAAACTGTATTTGTTTATTGTAAATCCCATATTTAGAGATAATCCTGAAACCCAATTATATTGGTTGACAGAAGTGTTTAGCAATGAATTGCGATAGTCAAGTTTTTCACTTTTGTAACCAACAGACACGTTTGTATTGAAGAATATATTGTTACTATTCTTAAATTTCGAATAACCAAATCCGAGTGAAGCCGAGTTTTTCCTACTCATATAGTAGCCTTTGTAACTATTGTTGGCATCTAATGAGAGTAGGAGTGAATCATGTGAAGATGGTAAACTGCCAAGAGCGTGATCCTCTTTCCGCCATTCGTTTAGCCTATCTAATCGGTATTTTTGGTTGTTTCGGTAACTTCCTTTTTGCTGATACTGATATCCCGTAAAAAAATTAAAGCCATTAGGAAGCACGAATGTATATTGTGGCCCTAAACGATAATTGTAGGAATAAGATGGAGTGTTGTCATATCGATTGCGGTAGTCACTTATAGCATTGCTTTTTAAGTACTTCAACTGGTAATTGTTGAACATTGAATTTGTAGTATTTAAATAGTCGCCTTCTATCAATGCTGATATACGATCACCAGATGGCAACTGTTTATATGCATTAACATTGGCGAAAGTTGTGAGTGAATGACCAAATCCAAATGTTTTTGAAGACAATCGGTTTACACCAAAATCATTTACAAACCTGTTTCTTGAAGAGGAGAATACTGTATCTAATATTACTTCTGTGCTACCTATTGGTGATGGGTCTGTATTGAATCTTGCCGAACGGTCAGTTCCCCAATTATCAAATTTATTATAATTTAAGGTTATGGTTGATTTTAGATGAATGGGGGTCGAAATCTTTAAATTATTTTGAAAGTCATAAATAAAGTTCTTGGATTTAACATCTGAGATGCTACGACTAAAGTTGTTTCCCCCATTTAAGAAAGATTCAGCTATAATTTGACTGATATTATGTGTATCTCTCCACGAGAAACTTGTAGACATATTATTTTCCAATGTGTTTTTTTCATTGCTAACAGCAGCGTTAAGACCTACTGTTTTTTGTATAACCTGACCGTTTGGTAGCTTAGTTGGATTCCAATCTCCCTTTTCTCCAGGTTTGCGGTCTTCATTCACATTATTAATATTTGAGAAAATAGATAACTGCAATCGTGGAGTGAAATATAATCCGAAAGCTTTGGTTGCATACCTGCTGTTCGTACCACCAGCTATATCAAAGTTAGCTATAAAAGTTTTTTCATATTTTTTCTTTAGTGAGATATCCATGATGTAGTCTTTCTTATCAATATCAACACCCATAGCCTGACTTCTATCAGTACTTTTTTCAAAAACCTTTAGATTTTTAACAGTATAGTTTGGCAAATTGTCTATTAATTGTTTGTTATTTCCCTTGAAGAAATCTTTGCCGTTAAGTGTAAGATAATCTAATTTCCGACCATTGATGAATATTTCGCCATTACTATTAAGTGTGGCACCCGGTAATTGTCTGATCAGAGCATCAAGCATACTTCCCTGAGGGAGATTGAAGGCATCTGCATTATATATAATAGTATCACCCTTCATAACCATCTTAATTTTTGTACTCTTAACAACAATCTCGCCTAACATATGCTCTTTATTTTCCATTCCTTTTCTCTTGATGGGAATGTCTTGCATGTCAATGCTTGTATTTCTACTTTTGAATAGCAGTTCTTTATCGACAAAAGTTGTAAAATAATCAGGATGTTCTATTTTAAAAATGTATTTTCCCTCACTCAAATTCTTTTGCATATAGAAATAGGAGTCGGGATGAACAGCTTTGTCGTTCCATATAAAGGTGCGACATGTATCTATTACTGTACTGTCTGCCGATAGTAAAGTTAGTTTAACCTTTGCTATAGGGAGGTTTGTAAACGAGTCTACAATGCGCCCGTGAATAGTATAATTTCGCGTTGGGGGAAGCACTACTGTCTTTTGATAAGCAAATATTTGTTTTGGTAGTAATATTAATAAAGAAAGTAAAGCAACTTGTGCCCATTTTAATGTTGTTAACTTCATAAGCGTTTCTACAAATAAAGAGTATGTTTGTTTATTTTAATTACCCCCTTTAACCTAATTTACATTGGTCTGAAGAGTATGTGATATAATAGTTGCTATAACTTAAAAGAAATAGGAATACTATATACAGCTTTTATAGTCTTATTTTTGGTGTTGTCAGGTTTGTCTTTCGACATTCTTTCTATTTCTTGTAGATTCTTCTGATTATATAAAGTGTCCTTTATATGCGTTACATTCAAGGACGAAACAGAACCCTTTGTGTCAACAGTAAAAGAGATATTATATATACGCACATTAGTACTCTTTTTCTCTGGTAATTCTGAATCTTTTATGTCAACATGAGAATCTTTGATTACATTACTCGGAGCTATATTATTTATAGCTTTCTTTTTGATCATAGCATTTATTCTATCATGTGACATCTCATGTACTTGTTCTTTGAGCTTTTTAATATTATCTTCTTTTGAGATCTTTGATGTAAAAATTGGTTTCTTTTGAAGTACATTGTTTGCTTTTGTATTAACCGATACAATCACTTCATTATTTACAATTTTGTTTAATACTAATGAGTGCGCTACACTCTCAATATTTTTGACGACTAATAGTGTAGCTGTTACTGGAATAAGAAGGGCATATTTTGCCTTTACTATTACTCTTGATCTACGTTTGTTCATCATTTTTATACGCTTTTTAAGAAGTAAAACATTAAAATTATTTAGAATAGTAGGTGTCTTTTTATGATAAGTCATCCCCAATAAGTGATATTGGTAACTCTTTTGGTCACATCCTACTTGCACAACATGAAGATCTGCAAGGTATTCAAGATTGAGTCTGATTTCTCTTTTTAACAACCATGCAAAAGGATTGAACCAACATAAGATAGTAAATAATTCTGATAGCATTACATCTATGGAATGCTTCTGTTCTACATGACACTGTTCGTGAATTAATATCTCTTGTAGTTGTGATTCATACAGTACTTCTCGATTAACAAAAATCCACTGGAAGAAAGAAAAGGGGCTCCCATTTTTCTCGATAATGTGTATCTTAAGCCCTTTAATGATACTTACCTCTGTTTTTTTTGCTAATCTGTATATTCCAATGAGTTGAATTACAAAGCGTAATAGAAAAGTGCAAACACCACCCATATATATCCACAAAAGTATAGTATTCCATGACAGCACCGTGGCTTTAGATGGAAGAGAAGTAGCTCCAGACAAAACCGTTTCAGCATATTTATTAGCCATATTTTGAGTAGCCTCGTGAATACTAATCCAATTACTAAAATCAGCAAAAGGGACTAATAAAGCTATAAGGTATATATTCAGCAACATAAATCTTCGCCAGCTAAAGAAAGTGTCATTAGTAAACAATAGGCGGTAAAAACCATACAAAAAGATGGTAATAATGTTTATTTCAACAAGGTATGAAAGCATAATCCAAATATTTTTTATACATTATCTTTAATACAGATAGCTGTAATATCATAGTGTTACTCTTTTCCTTTCTCTATCTCACGAATAATGTCGACCAAATCTTTAAACGATAGATCCTCCTCTTTGGCAAAGAAACACACCATCTCTTTAAATGAATCTTTGAAGTAGTCATGTACAAATCCTCTCATAAAACGATGCTTATACTCCTCTTCCTCCATGGCTGGCAAATAACTGTATGCAATGCCTTGCTTTTCTTGGGATATGTATCCTTTTTGTTTAAGATTCCTCATAACAGAAGCTACTGTGGTATAAGGAGGCTTTGGTTCAGGGAGTTCCTTTAGAATCTCTGTTACTGTACATTTTTTTAGCTTCCACACCTTTTGCATAATTACTTCTTCTTGAATAGATAATTTCTTCATATAAAAATTCATTATGTCTATTTTCGTTTCATTTTTAAATATGTTGTTTGTCACTTAATAATATTCTGCAATATTTCAAATGCGCCGTAAAGCTACGAACTTTTCGTAGATTGTAATCATATTATTCAGAAAAAAAAGTAAATGTGGCATTCTTTTACATTTATTTAACCAACTTGAGTCGTAGAATTTAATAGATAGCAAACATTGGTACCATCACTATTGTTAACTTAATAGATTTATGTCTTAAAGCATTTTGGTGAGTAAAGTTTCGCTAATATAAAGAAGGTATCAAGTTTCCCATTACCATTCTGGTTGGGTAAACGCAGGTTTCTCTTCAGCTCACCATCCAAATTTTTGCCAAACTCATCGATCATACAGAAAATTTCTGTAACTCTGTCCTTGGTAATCATCGCTATATTTGTTTTATAAGTTGCTGGTTTTCAATTATAAAGTCACAAAACAATAGCGAGATTACCAACTTTTTAAGCAATTTTCTTATCCCGGACTCGCTTATATTTTATACCTTTGCGTTCAAAGTTTACGGCACCTTTTACAAGAACCTGTGCAAAACAAGCCACATGTGACATTGCACATAAGTGCCATTATGCTTCCGTTATGATTGCAACACAAATATGAATTATTCAGAAACAATAGCCTACCTATTTAATAGCACTCCGGTTTTCGAGCAGATTGGAGCAAAGGCTTATAAAGATGATTTGCACAACACCCGCATTTTAGATGAACATTTTCAACACCCACACAGGAACTACAAGACCATTCACGTTGCCGGAACCAATGGGAAAGGGTCTTGTTCCCATTCACTTGCAGCACTGTTACAAGCCAAAGGTTACAAAGTGGGGCTATACACATCGCCACACATCAAAGATTTTCGTGAGAGAATACGCGTCAATAGCGCCTGTATTAGCGAGCAATATGTAGTAGATTTCGTTGAAAAAGAGCGCACTTTCTTTGAGCCTCTCCACCCTTCTTTTTTCGAACTTACCACAGCCATGGCACTCAAGTATTTCGCTGACGAGCATGTGGATATTGCCGTTATCGAAGTAGGATTAGGCGGGCGCTTAGATTGTACGAATGTTATCACCCCCATTCTCTCTATCATCACAAACATTAGCTTTGATCACACTCAATTTTTGGGTAACACATTGGCGAGTATTGCCGCAGAAAAGGCTGGAATTATCAAACCTCATGTACCTGTCGTCATCGGTGAGGACGTGCCTGAGACACGCACAATATTTCTGCAAAAAGCCAAAGAGCAGAATGCTCCCATCACCTTTGCGCAGGACCATCCGGAAGTAATTAGCAGTCAGATTAACGAACAACAACAGGGGCGCGACTACGAGACGGTGCACTATCAACACCTGCATTGCGATTTGGAAGGCGATTATCAAGAAAAGAATATGAACACGGTGCTAACAGCAGTTGGCGTTTTAAAATCGCTCAATATTGATTTAACATCACAACTCTACGCCTTACAACATGTGGCTACGAGCACGCATCTCTTAGGACGCTGGATGACTATACTGCACAATCCAACGGTTATCTGTGACACAGGACACAATCTTGCGGGGTGGCAATATATTGCTCAGCAACTGAAGCGCCAGCCTGCACGCAACAAACGGATTGTCTTCGGCATGGTAGACGATAAAGATATCAATGCTGTGATGGATTTGCTTCCACAAGAAGCACAATACTATTGGACACAAGCCCGTACAAAACGTGCCATTCCCGTGCAACAAGTGGCCGACTTAGCCCTGCAAAAAGGAAAGCGAGGAATTTGTTTTGGAACCGTTGAGGCAGCCTACCGACAAGCATTGCAAGATGCTCAACCCGATGATTTTATTTTCGTGGGAGGGTCAAGCTATGTAGTATCAGATCTGCTCATGGCAATTAAAATTAAAATATAATTCGTTAACAGATTTTTTTTGACGTTTCCTTTTGAGTATTCATTTTTTTTCTGTTACTTTGCAGGCATTATGTAACTAAAAAACACCAAATGAAAATGAATACCGAACCTGTGAACAATCGCTGCGGTCTGGAGCGAGATGATTTCAAAACCATCGTAAACGGAAAACAAACCGACCTATACATCTTAAGGAATGCATTAGGGAATGAGGTTGCTATTACAAATTATGGTGGTGCTATTGTTGCAATTATGATGCCCGATAAAAACGGACATTATGCAAACATTATCCAAGGTCACGACAACATCCAAGATGTTATCAATTCGCCAGAGCCCTATCTGAGCCGATTAATAGGGCGATATGGGAACAGAATTGCAAAAGGAAAGTTCCAATTACATGGCAAAGAATACCGTTTAAATATTAATAATGGTCCCAATAGTTTGCACGGAGGAAAGCATGGCTTCAACGACAGAGTATGGGATGCAGAACGCATGAACGACCAAACGTTGGTGCTTTACTATGTGTCGGCTTATGGAGAAGAGGGCTTTTCGGGTGAGCTGAAGACAACAGTCATCTACACTTTCACCGATGACAACGAACTTATCATTGACTATATCGCTACCACCAACAAGCAAACTATTCTCAACCTCACACATCATGCATTCTTTTCATTAAGCGGCGTGGCTCATCCTACACCAACTGTCGAGAATGTAATCTGTGAAATCAACGCAGACTTCTATCTCCCTATCGATGAAACAAGCATTCCTACGGGAGAGATATTGAAAGTAGCCCACACGCCGTTTGATTTCACCACACCGAAAACGATTGGGGAACGCATCAACGACAATCATGAACAACTGAAACATGGCACAGGCTATGACCATTGCTATGTGCTCAATAAGAAAGAAGAAAAGGAACTGAGCTTTGCAGCAAAACTCATTGAACCGCAATCGGGAAGAACCTTAGAAATGTACACCACAGAACCTGGTATGCAGCTCTATACCGGCAATTTTGAAAATGGTTTTGCCGGCTATCATGGTGCGACGTTCCCTGCACGCTCTGCCATTTGCTTAGAAGCGCAGCACTTCCCCGACACACCCAATCACCCCTATTTCCCATCGGTCATTCTGAATCCCGGTGAACAATATAAGCAGAAAACCATTTATAAATTTGGAATAGAAAAATAATATCAATAGAGATTAATCAATAAAAACAGAAATATAACAATGGAAAATCAAACAAAAAAGAAAGGAGCATTAGTGGCTATCATCACCATGATGTTCTTATTTGCAATGATTGCATTTGTCACCAACATGGCCGCTCCATTTGGAACCATTTGGAAAGAACATTATGATTGGGCAGGCATGATGGGTAACATGATGAACTTTGCAGCTTATCTCTTCATGGGAATCCCTGCAGGCATGATGATTACCAAGTATGGCTACAAGAAGACAGCACTTGTTGCCTTAGCCTTAGGCTTCATCGGTATCGTCATTCAATACTGCTCAAGCACGATGGATGGTAATGCCATCAGCACCTACGTGGTCTACTTACTTGGTGCTTTCATCTGCGGCTTCTGCGTATGCATCCTCAACACCGTCGTTAACCCCATGCTCAACCTTCTTGGTGGTGGTGGGAACCGCGGCAACCAACTTATTCAAACCGGTGGATCACTCAATTCATTGGCAGCCACACTCACCCCAATCTTCGCGGGTTCGATGATTGGCGAAATCACAAAAGACACATCGCTAAAGGTTGTCACGCCATTATTGGTGATTGCAATGATTATTTTTGCAGCATCGTTTGTCATCGTTTGGTTTACACAGCTCACTGAACCTGAGACCGAAAAATCTGACGTGCTTGCAGGCATCAAAGGCGCATTAGCCTATCGCCAATTAGTTTTAGGCATCATTGCCATTTTCTTCTACGTGGGCATTGAAGTGGGCGTTCCCGGCCAATTACTTTTCTATCTTAGCGAACCTGTAGCCAAAGGAGGTGTGCTTGGAAGCGCGGCCATCGCAGGTCTCATTGCAGGTGTTTACTGGCTTTTGATGCTTGTAGGCCGCTTTGTGAGCGCATTCATCAGCGGAAAAGTTTCGTCACGCACGCAACTCACCGTCACTTCATGCGTTGCGCTCCTGTTCCTTCTGGTGGCTATCTTCATGCCCGAAGCCAGCAAAATCAGCCTCACCGTGCCCGACCTCTCCCATAGTTGCTTCATTGATGCAGAGGTTCCCGCCAAGGTATTGTTCATCATCCTCTGCGGCTTGTGCACATCTGTGATGTGGGGGGTTATCTTCAACCTCGCAACAGAAGGCTTAGGCAAATACACCGCAACAGCATCGGGACTATTTATGACCATGGTTGTCGGTGGCGGACTCATGCCTTTAATCCAAAACCTCATGGCACGCAAAATCGGCGACATCAACAGCTATTGGATTGTTGTCGCCATGCTCGCCTACATGTTGTTCTACGCCTTAATCGGGTCACGCCCCGCAAAGAGCAATACAGAGAAAGTTGGCTAACGGTTAAACGTTTACGATAGCAAGAATAGCAGCCTTTAAACAGAGCCCATCTACGAGGAAAATCACAAGAGAGAACTCCAAAAAAAGGCTGCTATTTTTGTAGCAACAACGAATTAAGAACACTTTTAAAATATTACTAACATGGACATTGAAAAAGTAAGAAGCCGGTTCATCAAACACTTTGATGGCCAGACGGGCAACATCTACATGTCGCCCGGACGCATTAATCTCATTGGCGAGCACACCGATTACAACGGAGGCTACGTGTTCCCCGGAGCTGTCGACAAAGGCATTATGGCCGAAATCCGCCCCAACGGCACCAACACTATCATGCTCTACTCCATCGATTTGAAAGATCGTGTGGAATTTGCCGTCAACGACCCCAAAGGCCCACGCGCTACATGGGCACGCTACATCTATGGTGTTGTGCGCGAGATGCTCGACCGCGGCATCGCCATCGCAGGCTTCAACGCCGCCTTCTATGGCGATGTTCCCTTGGGCGCAGGCATGTCGTCGAGCGCCGCTTTAGAGAGCTGCTTCGCCTTTGCCCTCAACGATTTGTTTGGCAACAATCAGCTTTCCAAATGGGATTTGGCGCTCATCGGCCAAGCCACCGAGCACAAATATATTGGGGTGAATTGCGGCATCATGGACCAGTTTGCCAGCGTCTTCGGGCAAGAAGGCAAGCTCATGCGCTTAGACTGCCAGAGCCGCGAGTTCGAATACTTCCCCTTCCACCCCAAAGGCTATAAATTAGTGCTGCTCAACTCCAAAGTGAAGCACGAATTAGTGGGCAGTCCCTATAACGACCGCCGCAAGAGTTGCGAGCACGTTGTGGAAGTCATCGCGAAGAAATATCCCGATTGCAACATCAAAACCCTGCGCGATTGCAACTTCGACCAGTTGGAGAGCGTGAAGGCCGAACTCAACGAAGAAGACTTCAAGCGCGCCCGCTACGTGCTCGGAGAGAAAGAGCGCGTGCTCGCCGTGTGCGATGCTTTGGAGCGCGACGATTATGCCACCGTGGGGCAGAAGATGTTCGAGACCCACGAGGGATTGAGCAAAGACTACGATGTGTCGTGCGAAGAACTCGACTATCTCAACGACATCGCCAAGGAATGTGGCATTGCCGGCAGCCGTATCATGGGTGGCGGCTTTGGCGGTTGCACCATCAATTTGGTGGAAGATGCCCTCTATGACACGTTCATTCAAACCGCACGCGAGAAATTCGCACAGAAATATGGCCATGCACCCGAAGTCATCCCCATCGTCATTGGGCAGGGCTCGCACAAGGTGTGTTAACCTTAGCATGCGAGGGTGCGCGAAGGGCGCATCGGCAAATTGCTATCGTTCATCACCCTGAAGCAATCAATCACAAGGTGGAGCAGCACAATTCGTGCTGCTCCACCTTTTTTATCTCCTAACACAGCCTCGCGCGTTCGTCAACCGCAAGAAAAGATTGCCGGAAGAGAGTGTAAAATAAATCGTGTAAAACTAATCTTATTGTAGCCTTGCCAACTGGGCTCAGATATCACAACAATTAGCTAAAATTTGGAGAACGTTTTGAAATCATGTAACTTTGCCTCGGAAGAAAGGTTCCTCATCTGACCGGCACGATTAAAAATCGTGTTATCCAAATGAGGTAAAATATAAAGGATTAGAGCCTTGACACAGTTGAAATTA